>Ga0335397_10003401_pt1 | contig 21296 bp, 19 predicted proteins | sample MAT04_FD_205740 | JGI IMG/M metagenome (GOLD analysis project Ga0335397, IMG submission 205740) | Freshwater microbial communities from Lake Fryxell liftoff mats and glacier meltwater in Antarctica - MAT-04 (spades assembly) (version 2) ... | reverse complement strand
CAACGGTTGTATCTCTTGAGGCTATTTATCTCTCGCTTTTTATTCAAATGACAGTTAATCGTAATACAGAGAGTCTCAAGATCGTTGAAGAGGATATCGACGATATTCAAGAAGACGTCGAAGATATAGAAGAGGACTTTGGCGATATCCAAGAAGACGTCGAGGGGCTAGAAAGTAACTTTATCAGAGTTCATAAGAATGTGGATGATATTCAGGAAGATGTAGAGGATATTTCAGAAGATATTGACAAGATGCAGCTGGCTGATACAACTGCACAGTCAGTTGGTAGTTCTGGAGCAAATGGGGATTCACTAGCACTTATTTCAAAGCATCTCGAGCAGATAACCAAGGATATGAATATGCTGAAAAAAGAAATTAGTAGTCTTAAAAAATAATCATGATACATGCTCTCTGGGATCTTAAGTCCCAATTTAACCCCTTGCTTAAGACAGACGCTTTTGATTGTATGATTGCTGAATTCCTGTTATCTGACGGGAGATTTCTCCATGGTGAACAGGTAGCGCTGACGCAGTACGGAGTTAGTACGCTAGATGATCTAGCTGAAAAACAACGTGACAAATTTAAAGAATTTGAAAAACTGAAAAACCTTTTTGAGCAGGTCGAAATGCCTCTAGCATCGATACTCTGGCAAATGGAAAAAAATGGGATTGTACTTGATACTGTTCGGCTAAAAATAGTTGGCGAAGAAATTGAGACAGCCATCCATAAGACAGCTGAAAAAATAAAAGAAGAGGTTGGTTATGAAATCAATCTGAATTCACCAATTCAAATTGGCAATTTCTTAGCAGAAAAAGCTGGCGTACCACTAGCTAAGACCAAGACAGGGCGATTTGCTACCAATGAAAACGAAATTGCTAAATTTGCAGATCAATTTCCGATAATTCAAGATTTACTAACCCATCGTGAGTTGAGTAAGCTTCGCTCAACCTATGTAGAAAGTCTGATTACGAAAGTCGATGAGGAGGGGAGAATTCATACAACGTATAATCAGGTTGCTGTAAGTACTGGGCGGCTTTCATCCTCAAATCCTAATATGCAAAACATTCCCGTGACCTCTGAGTTTGGACAAAAGATTAAATCATGCTTTATGGCACCGGAGGGAAAGACACTTATTTCCTTTGACTATTCTCAGCAGGAGCTTCGTATTCTCGCGCACTTGACCGGTGAGGAAAAACTCATTCAGGCATTTAATGAGGGGCGTGATGTTCACAAGACCACGGCAAGTCTACTTTTTAACATTGAGTATGAGCAGGTTACGAAGGATCAACGAGTGGTCGCAAAGACAATTAATTTTGGTATTATTTATGGCATGAGTAGTTATGGTATGAGTCAGGGATTAACGATTCCCGTAGAAGAAGCTCAGGCGTTCATCGATACCTTTTATGCTACCTATCCTAAGATAAGGTCATATTACGATTCATATATTAAGCAGGGTCAAATCAACGGCTATGTAGAGACTCTTTTGGGACGTAGACGATATGTCTTTGAGTATCCAGGAAAGAAATTTATAGATAACTCGATGAAGCGAGTGCTCATGAATTTTCCGATCCAGGGTACTGCTGCAGATCTGATGAAAATGGCGATGATTACTCTTGATAAAGAGATCCTAACGAAGAATAACGATATCAAGATGCTGCTGCAGATTCATGATGATCTTGTGTTCGAGGTTCCAAATAATCAGGAAGAGCTTCCAGCACTGATTAAAAAAATTAAAAAGATTATGTGCGAAGTTTATCCACTCGTCGTACCGGTCGAGGTTGATGCAAAAACTGGAAGACGTTGGGGAGAGATGGAGAAATTCAACTAGTACAGGTTTAAAATTAAAAAATTGGACGGAGACTACGTTACAGTTAATCTATGCTAGCACTCATTCTTGCCTTTATTTCATTTATAGGTTGGGGAACTGGTGATGTATTTAGCACTCTTTCATCGAGGAAAATAGGTTCGATATCTTTGACGTTCTGGGCATGTGTATTTGGTATCATAATATTTAGTTTTTATATCCCTTATGCCTTGCCAGAGCTTGCCCACTATACTTTGCCCCTGTTACTTCTCAATCTAGGAATAGGGATGCTCTCACTTATTGGTAACTTAACCTTTAACGAAGGCTTGCGGGTAGGTGTACCATCATTGGTCGGGACGATAGGCGCTTCATTTACAGCGGTTACTATTATTCTTTCTGTTATCTTTTTTCATGATCATATAGAAATGCATCAAATAGGTATCATAGGAATAATCTTTTTAGGCGTCATTATCTCATCACTCGATGTAAGAGAATTTGCAGCTGGAAAAGCAAAAGTTGAGAAGGGAATCGTGCTCGCCGTAGTAGCGATGCTTTGCTGGGGGATAGATTTTACACTTATGAAGATCTTATTTCCGTATGTAGGTTGGTTCTGGCCTATCTATTTTACCCTCTGGTTATTCCCAATTGTTTATCTTTATACAAGAATACGTAAAGAAAAAATTATCAGCCCATTTAAGAAGAGTGCGATCCTACCAATTGTTCTAAGCACACTACTTTTACGCTCAGGCGATCTGAGCTTTAACTATGCTATTGGAAAAGGATTTACTGCTATTAGTGGAGCTATCGCTGGAGCAGCACCGGTACTTTTTGTTATTTTAGCACTGATCTTCTTTCAAGAAAAACCTAAGAGACAACAACTTGTTGGAATAGTAATAACTCTATGTGGCATCGTCCTACTTACTATTTTTAGCTAAATAATACTTATTCTTGTATATAGACAAAGCAGGGGACTTTTTTACCTTCTATCTCAACTACTTCTAAAAACATTTTCAGAGGTCGAACCCAGGATTTACTGCGAGCATTATCGTACAGGCATTCGTACACCACGAAATCCTCAAGTGTTTCAGAATGTTTAGCAGTTCCTGTAGAAGTAGATGCCAAGATAGGGAAAAGATGAGGAGAGATGGAAAAGGTTCTCTAAATTCCTTCATACGTTATTTAAGGGATTCTCAAGGGTTATGTCATGTGGGCGTGTAATTCTTTCACAGGTTGGGTTCGTTGAGGTAATACATTTAAATATTGAATTACCGTGAACGACAAGCTATAATCGGTTTTTGTTAGAATTTATTTATGGAACACGCAATTCATTTTGTTGATATAGCACTTTTTATCGGACTATTTTTAATCTCAACTGCTATTCTTCAGATTTTTTCCAATAAAACTTCGTTCCCATATACTGTATTGCTACTTGTTGTTGGGTTTTTTGCACAATTCATTAATAGTTTTTTTCATCTAAATATCCATTTTTCAATCGATCCTCAGTTTATCTTTTTCTTTTTACTTCCAATACTCCTTTTTGAAGCAGCAATGCACATCAATTTGCATCAGTTCCGACTTCAATTTAAGACGATTTCATTTTTGGCTACATTTGGCCTACTCGTGTCTGTTTTTATAGTTGCTGCTGTTCTTGCGCTTGTACTAGATCTTCCTTTTGGGATTGCCTTACTGTTTGGAGCTTTGATTTCTGCAACAGATCCAATTGCAGTTTTGGCACTTTTCAAAACTCTTGGTGCGCCGAAGCGGTTAGCTCTCGTCGCTGATGGGGAAAGTATGTTCAATGATGCGACTGGAGTTATTGCTTTTCGTGTAGTCTCAACATTTGTAGTTGGAAACGAACTTTTCGGACCAACAAAGCTTATCCCAAGTTTTGGAGATCTACTATATATCTTTTTTGGAAGTATAGTTCTCGGTTCGATTATTGGTTATGTAGCTGCGAGAGTTATAGAAAAAGTAAAAAATGAGCGAGTTATTATTACTGCTTTGACAATGGCCGTAGGTCTTGGATCATTTGCAGGAGCTGAACATTTTTTTCATATGTCAGGAGTTATAACATGCGTTATGGCAGGAATTGTGCTTGGAAATTTAGCTCGGGCAAAAATGACAGGAAAGGTAGCCCATTTCCTTGAAGAGTTTTGGGAATATCTTGGATTTCTTTCACTTTCACTTGTTTTCTTCTTTGCGACCTTTAGTATGGATGTCAGGTTATTTAGTGAAAACATCTGGGCAATTTTAGTCGCGATCTTCTCGGTTTTACTTGCCAGAGCTGTGTCAGTATATGTCTCATCATTTTTCTCAAATAGACTATCTTTCTTCAACGATGAACCAAATATCCCAATGAATTGGCAGCATATACTGAGCTGGGGAGGGCTCAGGGGTGTGATTCCGCTTGTGCTTGTATATTCACTTCCTGATACATTTGTCTATAAAGAATTAATGCTGCAATTTACATTGGGAACGCTATTATCTACGCTCTTTATTAACGGTTTGACAATTAAATGGTTTTTATTAAGGCTCAAGCTTCATCTCCCACAAAAAGAAGAAGTAATTATTAATGAAGAGATAAAGCTTTTCGAGCTTGATGACATCCGTCAAAGATTGAAAAAACTTGATAAACGTGAATTCGATGCATCAGTGCTCACTGCTATTGATAAAAATCTTTTAAAAAAAGAAAAGGACGTTAAAGATAATCTGCTCGCACTCTCAAGCGCTGAAGAATTTTCAAAGAGCTTAACACTTGAGTCATTAAACATTGAGCGGCGGAAGCTCCAGGAATTTTTTCAAGCAGGAAAAATTAATGAAAATGTTTTCTACGAATTTGACTCAGAACTTGATCTGCAGCAGGATGCGCTTGAATATCCGGAAGTTTTTCAAGGACGTGCCATTAAAAGAGGTGGTTTTATCTCATCAAAGCGAAAGACTGCACGAAAGCGGTTGTTGGATTTTAGGAAGAAACTCGGGGATTATCCAGGTATAAATATTCTTTTTCCCTATGATAAAAATGAATTGGAAATGGAACATTATGTATTGCATAGGATAAGGATTATTACATCTTACGCAGTGTTAGATTATTTAGAGAGAGTAGAGAAATTATTTAATAGTAGAGTACACAAAGAGGCGATTGAAAGCGTTAGGAAAACACATAAAGAATACATTAAGCAAAATGATGAGTCAGTTAATAAGATCGAAAAAAATAAACCAGTGCTCGTGATGGAATATCAAAAGACACTTATTAAATCAATCATATCTGAGTCTAATCCAGTATATGCCCCAGATCTTCTGTAGCCTGAAATAGTCATCCTATAAGATTATAATCCTTTCATATATGGTTTGGTTGAAGGCATACCTAAAAATGGTATGTTTTTTGACCAAGGCGTATAGTTCTTTTACGACACGACAAAGTTTTACCTACACATATCCGCTAAGGCGGATTTTAATCGGTCAGCATGGTTGTTGATCGAGGTTTCTTAGGAAGGAGATACCATGCTCTACCAACTTCACGATCCGTAATGTTTGCAACCAAGCAAACAATCAAAAGACTCCGACGTGTGTCGGAAGTCGTCTCTTAACCTATGGAGGAGACAGTGCACAACAACGATGAAGAGGCAAAAAAACGTATCATCGCCGGAATGACCCTGACGGTGCTTTTGGGATTTGTCATGGCTATTGCCGTCCAAATTCTGATCATCGATATTAAGGGGCTTGAGGGATTCTCAGAGACTATGCAGGCAGGGTATTCGAAAGGACTCGTGATCCTGATTACCCTCGGAATCCTGACAAGCGCGACGCTTGGTGGGCTTCATAGCGCTCGTCCACATTGGCGTGATGCTGGTGGACGGCTCTTTATAACTCTTGCCATGCGCATGCTACTCCGTTTTGTCACGGTATATCTCGCTGGACGAGCTCTCGGTATCGATCACATAGAGCTTCTTGCTGCCGGATTTATGGCAACTGATCCTATTGGCACAGAAATCGCCATCGGGATTAGCAAGAAGGTCGGACCAAGCCATTTAGATCGCTTCAATTGGCCCCTCTCTAACGAGTCATTCCTCAACGACGCCCTCGCAATTGTGGGGTTTTCGTTGGTTTTGGGGACGGCTCTCTGGAGTGTCGGAGTCAATCTCAGCGAGACATTGGCAACTGCTCTGCTCCTCGGACTAGCGGATGCTGGTGCTCGACTGGCCATAAGGGTCTGGTTTAAGAGTGACAGGGTCCGTCGGTATGAAGCATATATCGAGATAATGATCGTCTTCGGTTTCGTTTACCCAATCGCTGTCTGGTTGGGGAACGACGCAGGTCTTATCCTAATTCTGATGGGAGCCGGCGGTGCGATACTTGGCGACGCTGTTTTGCTCTCGTCTCTTCAAGCAGCTCAAGTCACACTTTTTATTTCTTAGGACATGGCTGATTCGTGATCAAGTTTGCCAACTATTTTTTTAGCAGGCATTAGTAGGCGACCTTCGAATTTTGTAGCACAAAGTAAGTAAATGTGGGATGGGTAAAATATAGACTTCCTTAATCCTCACTCAGTTTTTTCTGATTCTTCTCTTAGTTTTTCACGTAACAATACTAAATTATTTTATCGCCTTAGCAATTACTTTTACAAAAGCTGAGTCGTTGCCATAGAACTTATCATCACCATTGGTGAGTTCTTGGATTTTAAATAATTCATCTAATAGTGATGATACATACCCTTCACTAAAGAAATGGCGTACATGGCCTTCGTTTTCAAACATATCAGATTCTATTTTTGCCCCTTTTCCATACAGTGGATCATCTGTTGATTTACAGATAAATCCTAGTGTGGCCTCATGTTTGAGGGCTCGGTGAATCTCACGGATAATTTTTCGTGTTTGCACATCAGTAAAGTAGTGTAACGATAGTCTGGCATATACAAAGTCAAAGGAATTAGCTGAAAAGTGCATCGGATCATTGAGATCAAGCACTTCAAAAGTGATGTTAGGTACGTCTTTATATGTCAACCTATTTTTCTCAATTGAGACTTCTGAAAAATCAGTGGATGTTACGGTATGACCTGCTCGAGCAAATCCTACTGAGTCATTCCCAGCACCTGCACCCAGATCGAGGATACTGCTATGTGTTGGTAATATGCCAAGCACTTCCTGCGCAAAAGAAGTTGGTTTATCTGAGTAGTGTCTTATGTCACCGTTTTGATGTAGGTTGTTCCAGTGTTCTCGCTGATTTTTCATGTGTGTAGTATATCAAACGTTACTGCGCAGGATTTATGTTTGTGAGGAATTTAACTAGACACTGTCAACATTTTGAGAAACCTCTTCTGGGGTTACTGGTTTTAGCATCTGGATAAGATAAATTATTCCGTAAGCAATTACGGCATAGACTAGAGCAGCGATAATTGTTGACCATTCGATAATTGATGTACCCATTACTGAGGAGGGGAGTATGCCCTGAAACGGAATGGCGAAAGGGTTAGAAAGAGCATAGACTAAGTTGGTAAAACCACTCAAGGGATTAGCGCCGAGTGCTTTTAGGGTCATCCTAAAGGCTAGAAGTATCTCAACGACGGTCAAAAGATACCAGATGATCTGATGAGTGCGAAAAATAGCTTTTTTCTTTTGATAGACTTTTTGTGGATGTTCTGTTTTGACGACCGGAGGAGTAGTGGTTGTTGTTTTTATAACCTGTTGCGGAGCAGCAGTCTCAATCGTCGTCACTTCTTGTTTTTGAACTTCTTCCATATGCTCATCATGGCACTACTATGAAGAGTTGTCAATGAAGTAGCTGTCTAGTTTTCTGCAACGTATTTAGAAATCTCACTCATGCATCGTATTGTATCAGAGGCTCGATCCCGCTTGACAGGCATTGGTTAGCAGCCTTTGAATAGAATGATATGCAATTAGCACTTTTGGATTAGTGATCTGATAGAATGTCAGTAGGTGACTATGGATAAAACGCTTTTAAGCATCTTGGCTGGTTTAGGAGGAATGTTTGGATGGGGTACATCAGACTTTCTTGCTAATAGTGCTTCTGAAAAAGTAGGACATTCAAAAGCATTTTTCTGGTCACAAATTGCAGGTTTAGCACTTATTGTCTTACTACTTTTTATCTTTACTCCAAGTTTTGCTATTGCTCCTTATCTAATTGTTCTTACTATATTTGGAGGAATTGTATATGCGATTGGCTATTTATTTTTCTATAAAGGATTTGAAATAGGAAATGTTTCTGTTGTGTCAGCAGTCTCAAATTTGCATGTCCTGTATATCGTTGCAATCTCATTTCTAGTACGAGGTCAAGAATTAACATTTTTACAAATTCCTGCAATAGCCTTCTTGCTTTTAGGTGCGAGTCTCGTCTCTGTTAACTTTAATGATTTGAGGAAAGGCTCCTTATCCTTACTAAGGGGGGTTAAGGAGACCTTGATAGCGGGCGTAATGTTTGGAGTAGTTTATTGGCCTTTGAACGAGTTTATTGTCGAGAAAGCTGATTGGTTGGCTATTAGTTTTATTACTAAATTAACTGCAATTATAGTTGTTTTTCTCATTGCCTCATTCCAAAAACAATCAATGAGAATTAAAAAAGCTACGAGGAAACTAGTAGTCCTTATTTCTGCGGTGGGATTACTAGAGGCAGTAGGAGTATTAAGTGTGACATATGGTCAATCATATGGTGATGGGATTATCGTAGCGCCTATCTCATCTGCGTTAACCGTGGTTACTGTAGGCCTAGCAATGATCTTCTTAAAGGAGAGAATAACAAAGATCCAAGGATTTGGAATAGTGATGGTTGTCTTGGGAATTATATTGACTGCTTTTTAATTTATTTTCCTTCTGGTTCGTTTGAAATAGAATAACTGTAACAGCTCTTAAACCCTCAACTTCTATTCGTCAGATTCTAAAATTTCATCAACCCTGTCAGGTTTTGGAGGCAAAGAAAACCTAGCAGAGGTTAAGCAACTTTGTTGGAACGTATTATTTAACTATTTGATTTCTATGTTCATTGGGATTTGAGTCGTTTTTTTGAATCCACAACTCTCATAAAAATGCACTAAATCTTCCTCGACACTTATCGGTATATATAACGTTCCTGGGCTTTTTAGCGTTTCAATAATTTTCGCAACCAGCTGTTGCCCTATGCCATTCTTCCTAAGTGTTTTATCGACGACTAACTTTTGTAGATAACCTCGTCTTCCGTCAAAAGATCCAAGAGCTGTCCCAATAATCATACTATTGTCTTCTGCAAGAAAGCTTAAGTTTGGATTCTTCTCTAAAAAAAGCTGGAATCTATCCTTACTATCCATTTCGCTTACAAAATAGTTTTCTTTCCAGAAAGGAACTAATTTTCCATAATCATCAATGCCAATTTCTCTAATAGTCATGGTGATAGTATACTAGAGCTTCTAGTCGGTGTGAGGTTATATAAAATTCATGCCTGAAGTAAAGCCAGTGTTGCGACTAAAAGTGTTACGGGGCTGCATCCCTAGATACCTTTAGGTACAGATTTTCAACTGTGAAAAGCGGTTTTGTCATGGGGTTCTTGCAAATGCAAATGCAGGGCTGCACAGATTCGAACTGTGAAAAGCGGTTTTGGAGACCGCTGTGATAGCCATTTCACCACAGCCCTCTGTGGCATTTGCTTAGAACCCCTAGATCCAGTAATCTAAGCAAAATATTTTCGATTTTGCAAGATTACTTGGAGAGACCGCTGTGATAGCCATTTCACCACAGCCCTCTGTGGCATTTGCTTAGAACCCCTAGATCCAGTAATCTAAGCAAAATATTTTCGATTTTGCAAGATTACTTGGAGAGACCGCTGTGATTTTCCGCCCCTGTCAAGCCGGCGAGCTCCCTCTCCGCCAGCTGGCGGATCAGTCCGCTCCATTTCACCACAGCCATTTATTTAATTAATTATACTAGAAAACATTAAAAAAAGCGCATAAGCGCTTTCAGATTTACCATAAGCCATATGCGATACGCAATAAGCTATTTTAATTTCTCGTTCTCTTTGTGTTCGGTTACTTTACGACAAAACTTACAGAACTTATTTAACTTTAGCTTATCTGGAGTTTCAAGTTTATTTTTTTGCGAAACGTAATTTCTACTTTTACAAATAGAACATACGAGTCCAATTACGATACGATGTTCACCTTTTTTTGGCATAAAATTTTCCTCTAGAGCCGTATTATACAGTATTTGAGGCAGAATTGAAATATGTTATCTGAGCCGAAGACGGGAATCGGACCCGTGGCCTAGTTCTTACCAAGAACTCGCTCTACCACTGAGCCACTTCGGCATTTTGCCGCAACTTGCGGCTCATGGTGCTGGATGAGGGACTTGCACCCCCGGAGGCCTTTCGACCGCGTGGTCTACAGCCACGTGCAATTGCTACTCTGCCAACCCAGCTCATTGTATTTGAGTTTGGAGCCGACTGTCAGATTTGAACTGACGACCTGATGTTTACAAAACAACTGCTCTACCACTGAGCTAAGTCGGCACGTAGTTATGTTCCATGCATGCTAACAAAGGAGTTACGTGTACGCATCATTGTACCAAAAGAGGATAGATACGAGCAAGAAGGAGGATAATTCATTTGTGGATTATAAGTCGTTATGGTATCATCACTGACTATTATGGTAAGTGAAAACGAAGATCATATTATTCGCATGAGACAGCTTCAAAAAGAAGGAAAAATGAGGTCAGAGTCAGAATCAGAGGGTCTTCCTTTAATTCTAGAATCAACAACCCAGGAGTTGATACGGATTTACGGAGCAGCTCCCGAGGCTAAGCTTCCACGATATCTTCCCCGACAGTATGATGATAAAGAAGATGGGGAAGTTAGTGCATATAGTCGCGGACTTTCCATAGCTCAGGGTCTGCTGGGACAGCTAGCTGATGATGACGATGGTTATTTTGATAAGATGGCTAACTGGATTGAAAACTCATTCCAAGACGCATATTTCTACCAACAAATAGATATGCAGGACTCTGCGCTTATTGGAGTCTCGGTTGTATTAAAAGCATTAGAGATGCAAGAAGGTCAGTATGTAGTAGAGAATTTAAAGATAGCGCCAAGAGAGAGGATCTTATTTGCTTTTGACGAGAGAGGAAGTGTGAGAAGTAGGATATCGAGAATAGCCCAAATGCGTAGTGGAAGAAGAATTCCTCAGCATCAAGCATCATTAATGGAGGGTATAGACACTATTGCTCAGATTTGTCTTCAGCCAAACGCCTTTAGAGAAGGAGCTGGTATGCAGTATGGAGTACTTGAAGATCTGTGGAAAAATTTGCGAATCAAGGAACAGGAATAAATTCGCTCTTTGAATACCGCATCACTGTTGCTCATTTTTTAACAAATGTACTCTGATAGTTTGCTATAGTTAATATATGGCTGAAACTGGAAATAATTTTGAATATCCCACATATGTTAAAACGCCTGAAGATTTAAAGTCTCAAGTAAGAACAGCCTCTGATGTGTTAGGTATCGATCTTAATCTACCTTCTAAAAACGGTTCTGTATATGAGCTAAATCCTGACGAATTAAAGGAAAAATATCCTGTGAGATATGCTGCATACGTAGCTGCTTTGCGCGCATTCATGAGCGGTCAAGAAATCCCTCTAGATCAAAGAGAAGCAGTTGGAAAAACATTAACGATGCTAAATAATTTAGATAGCTATATTACTAGACATCAGACAGGTGAAGAAAGTACTTTACGAGATCGACAATTTAATGTTTTTGAAGACACTCGGGAATTCATGGAAAAGGGAGGAAAGGCGGGATACTTAAAGCTGCCAACAGGATTTGGTAAGACAGTACTGTTTACAGAATTGGTAGAGGCAATGGATGTTCCTACTCTTATCGTAGTACCGACTAAAATCCTCATCGATAATACCGAAAGTAAGATCCATGAATTTGCTCCAGACCTCAAAAATGATTTGGGTAAGGTTTATGGTGAGGCAAAAGGATTTAATAAGAAAGTTACCTTAACAACCTATGATTCGCTGCAGATTCAGCTAAAAGAAGGGAAATTTAAGCCAGAAGATTTTGATCTAGTAATTTTGGACGAAGCACATCATGCGCTTGGTCCTCAAGCACGAAAAGCAGTTGAGCAATTTACTCACTCTATAAGAATTGGTCTGACAGCAACCCCTGATTTCTCTGCGTCTAGAAAACTATCAGATCTTTTACCTACTGAAATACATAGTATGCCACTTCCTGAGGCTATTCAAGAAGGGTTACTCTCTTCAGTCTCTGCATTTATCGTTAAGACAAAAGCAGATATGACTAATGTCAAAGTAACATCAACTGGGGACTATGATCCAAAGGATTTAGAAAAAGCTCTCAATATAGCTACCAGAAATCAAGCAGCAGCAGAGTTTTATGAGCAAAGCTTTAAGGGGCAGGCAGCAGTAATATATTGTCTATCAATTGAGCATGCTCATACCGTCGCAGAGGAATTTGCTAAAAAAGATCTTAGGGCAGCCGTAATTTATGGAGATATGGCCAGAACTGAACAAGATAATATATTAAGAAAATATCGAGCTGGGGAAATAGATATCCTTTGTAATGCCAATCTGCTTATTGAAGGATTTGATGAGCCTCGTACCGGTGTCTGCTTTAATCTTCGACCAACAACTTCTAGAATGGTGGCCGAACAGCGAGCAGGAAGAGTACTCAGACTGGATAAAAACAACCCAAATAAAAGAGCCTTTGTTATCGATTTTCTCGATGTCAATGCCAAGGAAGGTAAATATAAGCCGGTTCTTTTCTCACATATCTTAGGTGGCGTTGAAGTTAATACTACACGAGATGCTGAGGGACAGCTTCTGCCTGAAATAACCGCAGGAGAAAAAGTAAGTAGTTATGTAAGCAAACCACATATCGCTATTGAGGGGATTGAGGTAATTATGGATATAAATGAAGTGATGCAGATAAGCAGTAATATTGTTCATCCTGGAGAGGAAGTGAAATTGCAATCAGCTCCCGAGGGATGGATGAACTACACTGGCCTTGGAAGAGAGCTAGGTCTTAGTCCTGATACTGCAAAAAAGCTCCTGTCTGAGATGGTTCTTGACCCACAAGAGTTTGGCAATTTCAGAAACTATGGAACTACAGGTGAAGGTACATTTTATTCACCCAATGTTCTGGAAAAGTTACAAGTTGAAGCTGGAGATCTGGCTCCTGAGGGCTGGACGCATAAAAAAAGCCTTGCACAGATGCTAGGTATTGCATCAGGTACAGTTATGGATATGATTAAAGCTTTAAGCCTTGATCCTCAAGAGCTAGGAATATATAGAGATAGAGTTAGTAAGAAAGTTACAACATTTTATGCACCTAGTGTTCTAGAGAAGTTATGGACTACAGTAGGTAAAGAAGCTCCCGAGGGATGGTTAACTCTTGTAGATCTTGCAACTGCACTACATGTTCAATCAGCTACGGTAAGTAAAGCTTTAGAGAGTATGCAGCTGAATGCAAGTGAAACAGGATTTTATAAAGGAAGGTCGTGGAGAGTGTCAGGTGTCTTCTACTCACCAAGCATTTTTGAAAGGTTAGCAAAAGTATTTTCACCTCCTCCTCTTGGATGGACGACTGCCCAAGTTATCGCAAAAGACCTGGGGGTTACTTCCAAAGTAATTAGAAAAATATTATTGGAGATACAGCTGAATCCAGAAGATTCTGGGAATTATCATGATAGTAGAGGGGGGAAGCGTGTTTTCTACTCACCTTCTGTTCAGGCAAGACTCCAAGAACTACTTGGAGAAAAAGCACCTGAAGGGTGGTTAACTACTTTTGATATTTCAAAGAATCTTAATATTAGTTTTGAAGGAGTACAGAAATTGTTGAAAGAAATACAGCTTGAGCTAGGGGAGTTTGGTAAATTCAGATTACCATCAGGAGTCACGTCTCTTTATAACCCAATTATTGTAGAGAGATTAAGGGGATTACTTCTCCAAGCGCCTCCTGAAGGATGGCTGAACGTCCGGCAAATAAGTCAAATTACGAGTGTTTCTGATTATAAGATTAATCGTATAATAAGTGAGGCAAATCTGATATCAGCAGATTTTGGAATATATCGTGGTAAAATTGGAAACTTGAATTTTTATTCGCCACGGGTAGCACAACTAGTAAAAGATAAAAGTTGACAGATTAGGATAAATTCGCTCTTTGAATACCGCATCACTGTTGCTCATTTTTCTCGTAGGTTAAATTAGGGAGGCTGTCTTTACCCGTTAAGGTAGAGAAAACCACCTTGTCCCCCACATCGTGGAGTACCTCAATTAAATGATTTGTAGAAAAAATTAAACGCAACCGATGCAAATATCAAAGAGCAGCCTCAGTATAAATTGGAGGGTTTTTAGTGTCAAGGTATATAGTTTACTCTCGTGAAAAGCACGGTAAACTATCTCTCATCATAATAGTTTATGAGAGACCAAGTAGTGAAAGTGAATAAGTAAAGATACTACTAACTATGCCCATGAGGGAAAAACCACCGACAGGAAATACTAAGAGGAGAAGGAGTAGTAATGTCCCAAATGAACTCAATGACAGATAAGACTCTGCTAGACGTGGCGGCAGAATAAGAGCAAAGATCTTAGATCCGTCTAGGGGAGGAATGGGTAATAGATTAAATATAGCGAGAGAAAGATTAATTTTAATAATTATGATCAGAAAGGCTGCAATGACCTCTTGGAAGCCATTGGGAGTGATGAAACTGTCGAAGTGAAATAATTTAAAGATAGCTGTTGCCAATAAAACGAGAATGATATTAGTAGCTGGACCAGCGAGTGAGACCAGCGCCATATCTTTTCGCCCATCTTTAAGGTTATAGGGGTCAACGGGGACTGGTTTTGCTCCTCCAAATATTATTCCTGTTTGTGAGAGAAAAAGCATAAGTGGAAGAATGATTGTGAGGAATAGGTCAATGTGCGAAAGCGGATTAAGTGTCAATCTCCCTAAAAGTCGCGCCGTAGGATCTCCTAAGCGTTCTGCAACATAGCCATGGGCAATTTCATGCAGGATTGCAGAGTAAATAAGGACTATGAGAAATATGATGGTTACTGGGCTGATTAAAGAGTCCATAGTACAAATTTAAAAGTAAGAAATCAAAGATCAAAAGTAAAAGTACTTTTATTTATAAACTTTTTACTTTTGCTTTGTGACTTTACAATTTAACTTTCTATTTGTAATTATAGTCAGTTTTTAGTATACTAGCAACTCTGGGAGAATAAATTTATGGCAATGCAATGCGCATCATGTAGTAAGGGAGTTCAGTATGGACACAATGTGTCTCATTCAAAGCGTCGAACAGTACGAACATTTAAGCCAAATCTTCAGCCTGTAAAGGTGATGGTCGATGGTACCTCAAAAAGAGTCAAGCTTTGTGCTAAGTGTCTTCGAATGTATAAAAGAGGTATGGTAGCTAATGCTGCATCCCAAGCAGTTTCTCAAGCTGCTGTTTAAGCTCAGGATATCCATTCAAAAATTCCTTCATAGTCATTGGTTTTTTCCCTTCCATCTGTATGATTTTCTCTGGGTAAAATTTTGCCATTTGCCATTTGCCATTTGCCATTTGCAACCTAGTCCAAGCGCTCGGCCATGGGTAATACGCTCGTATCATGTTGTCTACCTTTTCAGGTGATGGAGGATTTTCGCTATCAAAATAGCCGCTCTCCCGTGTTATCATCTTACAAAAAGTTGCTGATGCTTCATCTTGCGGGGTTGGATTGATTTTTTTAGTGATGAATTCGTTAATTATGCTAGGTATTTTTTTAGCTGCATCTTCAAAAAGTGAAGTATGAAGACTTGCAAATGTATCCTGCGTATTAATTCCTACTTGCCATTGAGAGACTATATCACCATGATCCATTTTTTCATCCATCTTTATTACTGTTACTCCTGTTGTCTTGTCCCCATTAAGTAGCGCGGTTTGAATCGGGGATGGGCCACGATATTTTGGTAAAAGAGAGGGGTGAATATTCAGCGCACCATTTTTTGGTACATTGAGAATTGATTGGGGGATGATCTTTCCATAGGCTGCTACCACAAGAAGGTCAGGATTGAGATCGTGTAATTGTTGCATTGTTTCATTACTAAATTGCTGAAACGTAAGAGCTGGGATAGAGAGATGTTGAGTCGTGTATTGCTTAACGGGTGAAGGAGTTAGGAGTTTTTTTCTTCCCTGAATGACATCTGGTGTGGTTACTACACCAACAAGCTCAAAGTTGCTAGCAAGAGATTTAAGGACCGGAATCACGAATTCCGGAGTTCCAAAGAATATAATTCTCATAATTTCTAATACCTAATTATTCTAATATTTTAATACCTAATTTATGCATGTAGTTATTTTTAGAAATTAGATCAATTAGGTCAATTTAAATTGTTATTTCTTCAAATTCTGATTCTCCGGCTGGATTTTTGGTGGATTTATACAACTGACCACGTTGTTCAAGGACTCTTCGGGGAAATAGTATTCCCTGGAGATGATCATATTCATGCTGAATAATAGTCGCTAAGAAATCGGCAAATGTTCTCGTATGTTTCGCTCCGTTTTCATCCATATATGATAGGGTAACTCGTTCATAACGATGAACAATTCCCCAGATGTCTTGAAGCGATAAGCATCCCTCAAGTTTAACTTCTTTTTTGGAGTTGGTTTTTTTAGCTGTTTTTTCAGGAATGATTATGGTTTCACCGTCAGGAATAATGAGCGTAGGGTTGATAAAAACTAAGAGTGGATCATCCTTGCCCTCTTTTATAATAAAAAGTTGAAGTGATTTGCCAATTTGAGGTGCTGCAAGTCCAACTCCCTCAGGGTCTTTAGCATAAAGAAGTGTCAGGGTCATTTCTTTTATCAGGCTAACGATCTCTTTATTAATTTTTCCAATAGGCTTTGCCTTGGATGCGAGTGCAGGGTTTGGTGCTTGGACAATAGGTATCATAGAGGACAATTATATATTTTTTTAGGATGGGATTACAAATAGTCCTAGCTATTTAGTTGGAGCACCCCAGGATTCAAGCATTTTTATTACCTCAGTATCATTTGGAGATAGGTTCTTTAGGATAAATTGCATATCTGCGATTGCTTTATTGGCAAGCTCTATCTTTTTAGTTCCTGAAGTTGTAGTTGAGACTTGATTGTAAAAAATTCCTCGCGCATAGTATGCATCCCGGTAGTTCGGTTTAAGCGAGATGGTCTGCGTTAGTTCAGTTATGCCTTTTTCAAATTGATTATTTTGGCCAAGGAGGACACCGACGTTATAGGAGACTTTTGCATCGGTAGGTGCCAGTTTTTTAGCTACAAGAATTGATTCAAGTGCTTGCTTAAGATATCGTTGGTCAACTTGTGATAAGAGGTAAAAAACTCGTACTCGTGATTTCCAAAACACGACATTATTGGGATGAGAACTGACGACCTCATCACTGGTTGTTATTGCTTGTTGTGCGAGTTGTGAGCCAGTAGTAGCATCATTGCTCTGGATAAGCGCAGTTGCTAGAGTTGCTAGGTTTATGGAAAGCTCGTCTTTGAAAACTGGTTCAGCTGGGCGTATTTGGACTGCTTTTGTCAGATTAGGATACGCGCTTTGATAATCACCAACCCGGTTAAGATTACTTCCAAGAGCGTATGAGACATCTGCCTGCCAAAATCTGCCAAGCTGAATGATCATAAATAGTCCAATCAAAATTAGTGTTATCAGACCTGTCCATTGGTAGGGATTAAGGCCTTGATCATGATTTTTTTCCTGACCTGCAATGGAGAGCTCAAAGTATTTTTGTTTTTCCATAGCTCCCGTAAAAAAGAAAAACCACAGTGGAATAACAAAGAGAAAAATATTTATAATAACGACTGAAAAACCAAAGAAATTAGAGATCAGAATACTTGCGAAGGCAGCAGGAAGTGCGCTAGCAAAGAGGAGATACTGGCTTTTTTCCTGTTTTTGATCTCGTCGTCTGACAGTAAAGATAAGAGCTGGTAAAAGAAAGCCCCCGATGAGCAATAAATACGACCCTAGTCCAAAAGCACCAGTCGTAGCAAGATAATTGAGATATTCGTTGTGGGCTTTATTATAGAGATAGTCCCATTCTGAAGTCATATTATGAGCTGCTGGTCTAAAAAGGTAATAAGCATAGGCATATGTCTCAACTCCGCTTCCAAAAATGGGATATGCTTTCCACGCGTCAATTCCTCCGCGCCATACCAGTAGCCGTATTGTGCCTGAATCAGTGATGCCGTTGTCCATGCCAGATGGCAAACTGGCTGGTGTCTCAGCTGCGGGAGTGTTAGTGGGCTGGAGCGCTGCTTGTTGGCTAGCAAGCCTTTGTGATTTGATCACGCGCAGACTTAACTTATCAAGTTGTGGGATAGGGATTCCAACAAAGAAATTACAAAGAAGAAATACAAGACTAAGCGAAGCGAGATACGTTACTAATCTTTTAACGGGAATTTGTTTGAAAAGAAAGAGCGTGGGCCAGAAAATAAGACTCGCCCCTAGGAATGCCAGATAGCCTCCCCGAGTATCAGTAAAGAGAAGATCGAGATAAAAAATTATAGTTAAGAGGAATAGTCCAACGATTTTTGGATTTTTAAGAAGGGCTACTATCTTATTTACCGTCTGTTTTTCAACTTCCCCTATAAGCGTTGCAATTGTTATGGGAAGAAGTACCGCTAAGTATGCTGCCATCCACGCCGGCTGACCGAGAGTGGAGAAGATGCGAATAGTTGGTCTAAACGACTCCGTCCAACAGGCAGTATCAAGTGTGCCCCTGAACATGAGGCAGGTAGGGTCAAAACCAAAGTGGGATGGAAGTCCCCATAATGCTACAACAACTGCTGAAATGATAGTAGCGTAGAGGTATTTTTTAATCTGGTCAACAGTGCTTGTTGAAGCTAAGACATAATAAAGAAGCGTATAGGTCACCATGGATAAAAATCCACCGTTAAAGCGTGAGTAGTATCCCCAAAGCGAGACACGTGAATCCAGGGAAAAGATAGTCGCTATGAGTTGTGATATCAGAAAAAGAATAATAGGAATATCAAGAGGAGTTCTCCTAATAACAAATTTTTTCTCGAGTATCATTTTTGTGACCCATGCACAAACGATAATAATCGTTAGAATCCAAGCAAGCCACATTTTATTAAGTTCAAAAAGTTCTGAGGTATTACTAGTAAAAATTAATGGCACCCCAATAAAAAGGGTATAGAAGGAGTATTTGATTATTTGATTGCAGAAGTTGGTCAATCTCATGTGCTAATTTTTCAATTTTCAGTTCTCCCCGAATAAATCGGGGTTCTCATTGAATTTTCAATCCAGAAAATAATTTAAATGAAAATTGGCAATTGAGAAATAAACATTTATGTAGACTGATGGTAGCATATTACCGGCTTAGTTTACTAGATGGGGTAAGTGGTATAGAATAAGCACTATGATTTGGAACTATTTTTTTCGATTTTTTTCTCATGATATCGGGATCGATCTTGGCACAGCAAATACATTAGTTTGGGTTAAAGGGAAGGGAATTGTCATTCGTGAGCCATCGGTAGTTGCTATGCATAAAAAATCAAAAAAGATGATAGCAATAGGGAGTGAGGCTAAGCGCATGGTTGGTAAAACACCAGCAAGTATTCTTACGATTCGGCCATTAAAGGGCGGTGTAATATCAGACTTCGACGCAACAGAGGCAATGATTGCCCATTATATAAAAGAAGTTCATGAGATGGGTGGACCGATTCAGTCACTGCTCGCACGGCCACGCGTAGTTATCGGGATACCGTCATCGGTTACAGAGGTTCAGAGGAGAGCGGTTTGGGAGGCTGCGCTTTCGGCTGGAGCTCGTGAAGCTTTTCTTATTGAAGAGCCTATGGCTGCCGTCATTGGTGAGGGAGTCTCTATAGCAACATCAACAGGAGTTATGGTGGTGGACATAGGTGGAGGAACTACAGAAATTGCGATTATCTCACTGGGCGGCATCGTCGTGAGTAGGTCGCTTCGGTTTGCTGGGGATGATATGGATCAGGCAATTCTGCATTACGCGCGACTGCGTCACGGTATTTTACTCGGTGAAAAAACTGCAGAGGATGTAAAAATCCATATTGGGAGTGCGTATCAAAAAGCAAAAAAAGCTAAAAATCAAACACCCAAAGTAGATGAAGAAGAGGAGATCGATATTAAAGTGCTTCGTGAGCACGGTGAAAGACTGTCGATCGTACGGGGGCGAGATATCGAGACGGGTCTTCCTCGAAGCATCAAGATGTCTGAGTCTGAAATTCGCGAGGCATTATCGCCTGTTCTTTCTCAAATTATCGAAGGCATAGCTGATGTTATTGAAGAAGCACCACCAGAGCTTTTGGGTGATATCCTGGAGCGGGGAATTCTCGTTACCGGTGGTGGTGCTAAGTTGGCAGGCCTAGATCAGCTCATCGTAGAGCGTACACATATGCCGGTGATACTTTCGGATGATCCACTGACTAGTGTAGTGAGAGGAACGGGGAAGGCTCTAGAAGATGAGGCATTGTTAAATCAAGTAAAAATTGTGGGCGGATTAAAGTAAATTGGTGAATACTCGCATCTGGCTACGTGCCCTGCTACAATAATCCAACTATGCATAAGCAGCGGCATTTGATCTCAGTCTTTTTCTTTTTTCTTCTTATCTCAGGAGTCTTTTCAGCAGTATCTCTTACTCCAGCTGGTATGAGAACTAGGGGACTACTGGAAGTAATGAGTAGCTTTGTGAGAACTGGCATGCTTGCAGTCGTTGCTGCGCCTATGGGTAAAATATCTGCGCTCCAGCAGTTGCGCGATGAGAATGTAGCGCTTCGCTCAAAGATCGCTTCCTATCAGGAACAGGAGCGAGAGATACGTGCACTCCGTGATCAATTCGCAGTAACAATGATTGATCCACAGGCATTGCTTCCAGTAAAAATTATTGGACGTCGAACAATTCTTCCTGGAGTATCACTTCCGGATCAATTAATACTTAATAAAGGGACAAGCGATGGTGTGCGTAAGGGAAGTACCATAGTATATAAAAATATTTTTCTTGGTCAGATTAGAACAGTAACTGATCATTTATCCATCGTTGATCTGAGTTATCGTAAGGATTTTTCAATCACTGCTTCTGTTGCTGATTCGGGTGCGCTCGGTGTGATAACAGGGGGAGGGATGGGTGAGCTGCTCCTTGATAAGGTAATATTATCAGATAAGCTTAATGTTGGGAGCAACGTTATAACAAAGGGTAATATTGATGAGGAAGGAAGGGGCGTGCCACCTGGGTTACTTATCGGAAAGATAGTTTCGATTGATAAAAAACCGAGCGCTCTTTTTCAAACAGCCAAAGTTGCGCTTGATTTTGACATAGCGAAGCTTGATTCTGTATTCATTCTTATGCAGTCACGATAAGTTTATCCATGCAGTATTTTTTCATCATACTATTATTCATTGGAATACTTCTTGAGGGTACGGTCACAACGCTGCCACTTGTGCTTGTAATCCTCATTCTGTACTCG
>Ga0335397_10003400_pt1 | contig 21299 bp, 27 predicted proteins | sample MAT04_FD_205740 | JGI IMG/M metagenome (GOLD analysis project Ga0335397, IMG submission 205740) | Freshwater microbial communities from Lake Fryxell liftoff mats and glacier meltwater in Antarctica - MAT-04 (spades assembly) (version 2) ... | reverse complement strand
GAAGATCTGCTGCGGTCCGTCGAGCGTGCCATCGTGCGGTTGACCGAGCTTGAGTGCGAGCGCACGCAGGTGATCGACACGATCGCTGCCAACGTCGTCCGCCTCGGTGAACTCGGACTCGACGAGCCACAAGTCGCCGCGTTCGTCGGAGTCGAACTCGCCGCCCTGCGCACCGGCCGGACCAAGCCCGCCGGCACCCTCCCGATGCGTCGGCCATCGGCTGCACCGATGCACGGGCAGGTGGAGTCGTGACCGGACCGAATCCCGTCGACGAGTGGTACGCGCGCAACCCCGGGCGGCACAGCCCCGAGGTCGACTACGGCCAACGATGGGTATCGAGCCGCGAGCCAGATGTCGAATGGCGAGTCGCATGGAACACCGGGACCGGCGAGATATACGCAGCTCGCCGCGACGAGGCCGATCTCCATGTGCTCGGCATCGCTCGCACCATCGTCGAAGCCGAAACGGCGCTACAGGGATGGGCGAGCCACGCCAACCAGCCCGGCGGGCTCGACTGGGCGATTGAGCGGACCCGGGGTCTCACCGGCGACGGCGAACTCACGATCCATCTCTCGCGTCTCCGCGCCGACCTCATGAAGTTGGGGTCGCACCCTGGGCCCCTCGGTCGTGAAGGGCTGTCGGTCGAGCTCTGATCTCGAGACAGCCGCAGGCGGCTACGATACGTGTCGGCTTCCCCGCTGTTGAAGTGTTCGACGCGTGAGGAGGTGTGCGATGGATTCGATGCCACGGTTGGTGGTGCTGCGTCTCGTGAACGGGGTGGTGCTCGATCATCCCTTCGATGCTGGGGTGCGGTTTCCTTTGTGGGCGGCAACTTTGGATGCCGACGCGACCGATCCGTTCGGTTGGCGACGATCAGTGTGGCCATTAGCGCCGGGTGGGCGGGGGTGGGTCCCGCAGGTGCTGCACTTCGGTGATGTTGTCGAGTTCGGCTCGTACACGGATCCGGTGCAGCGTTGGTTCGGCTGGTACACGCACCACGCCGGAGACGGGATCATCGTCACCGGACCGTTCGCGTCGCCAAGCGCGGCTTCGTTGGATGCCGAGCCGACCCGCCGCGAGTTCGAAAGTCGGGCCATGCTCGACTACCAGCGATCACGGCTGCAGGCCGCAACACACGGCGGCTGACGGCCCCGCCGTTCACCGCACCCGGCCCGCAGGGACGGTCACGTCACCCACCTGCCGCGGTCTGCCGCCTCGATCGGGCGAGGCGACAGCGACAGCGTTAGGCCGGTCAGTAGTCGCTCGGGAACAGAACAATCGTGGTGGTGGGTGGTTGGTCGAGGTCGTCGGTGATGATCCAGACCGTCGGGTCGGGATTGCCGCCGGCGAGGTGGGCGGGGACGGGGTAGGCGGAGATGATTCGTCCGTCGCTGTTGGTGATGGCGTATGTGTTGGCGGCTTGGTCGTGTGGGTCGAGGTCGCCCCAGTCGTCGACGGTGTGTCGATTGAGGCACTCGACGAGCCAGGCGCACCGGTAGTCGTGTCCGGCGGCCCATGCGTGGATCGTGGCTGACGCGCTCACTCGGGCGTTGCAAAGATCGATCATGACAGCGGTCTCCTTATGCGGCGTCGGCGGTGGCGGGCGCGGTTGACACTCCGGCGAGGCGGTTGAGGTAGTCGAGCGCAGCCTGTGCGCGGGCGGCGACGGTGAGCAGCACCCGCGGGTGTTCCTTGAGGACACGCACCCAGTGGGCGAGGTAGCTGGCGTGGTCGTGGCGTGTGGTCGGCGCGATCGCGGATTGCGCGCACCAGAACGCTGCGCCCAGTTCGGCGATGAGTTCTTCGACTGCGTAGGCGTCGTCGCCGAATCGGCCGGTGAGGTCGCGGGCGAGCCTGGCGGGGTGGGCTGTCCAGTGAATGTGCTCATGGCAGGTCGTGGAGTAGTAGAGCGCCGGTTGCTCGAACTGGTCGAGGTGGGGAACGTGGATGCGGTCGTCGGCCGGGATGTAGCAGGCGCGGTTGCCGCCGATGATGACGTCCGCGCCGATCTTGGCGAAGTAGGCGTCGGCTGCAGCGATTCGCTCGGGTGTGTCGCGTTGTTCGTCGCGGTCGGTGTGCGGCAGGTTTGCGCCGTCGACTTGTTCGGCGGCGAACACGGCGAACACTCGGGACACCAATCGGCCGCGGGGTGCGGTCGACGTGTCGCTGTCGTCGGGCTCGGTGGTCGAGACGTCGGCTTCGGTTGCGGGTCGGGCGGGCTTCCACAGCAGCACGTGCGTGGCACGTTCTCCGCGTCGTACCTGTGCGCCGTGTCGTTGCCATCCTCGGTAGGTCGCCCAAGTGCCAGATGGCCAACCGTTCGCTGCGGCGGTGAGAGCGAGCACGACAGCGTTGAGCCCGCGGTAGGGCCGATCGTCGATGCTGTGCGGTTGGGCGTTGGTGGCGATCGTGTGCCACGGCATCTGCCACGTGTCGGCGCCGTTCTCGATGGCGGCGATCATGTCGTTGGTGACGTGTTCGATGAGTTCGTCGGTGTTCAATTCCGGCTCCTTGGGTCTGTCGGCCAGCGTCGGATCGCGGGCTCGCCCGTACGGGCGTTGAGGCCGACCGGGGAAGGGCGGGTGTCAATGTGTGCCGCAGCGCGGGAGTTGTTCGACCAGGCTTGACACCCGCCCGCCGGTCGGCCGACCCACTGCACCCGCCCGCAGGGCGGTCACGTCACCCGGCGTGCCGGCCGTCTCGAACCCGTGAACGTGTCGCGGGTTCGAGACGGTTGGTCGCTCAGGCCGGGTGTTGGGCGATCGCGTGGGCGAGGCAGCGCGGGAGTCGGGCGGCGAGCAGTCCGGCGTCGATCGCTCGGGCGATGCTGGGGTCGTAGGGCACGCTGGTGACCGGCAGTGCGAGGCTCACGTCTCGTTCGGTGAGCGCGCGTTGATGCTCGGCGATCAACACGACGTGATCGGGGACGAACGGCACGCGGATCGCGCGTCGCAGTGCGAGGTAGCACGGTCGTGTCACCAGCAGCCGTTGAGGGTGGAGCGGGTCGAAGCGGTGCAGCACGTCGTGGTCGGTGCCGGTGTCCACGGTGACTCGATGCCCTGCCGCGACGAGCTCGCCAATTGCTGCGATTGCGTCGGCGTCGATCCGGTCGCCTGCGAGCGTGGCGACGCGTAGACCTCGGCAGGGTTCGGCGGCATTGGCGATCGCCTCGGCGAGCATGGTCGCGGCTGGTGGGTCTGAGACTCCGAGCGTCGGCGAGGCATCAATGCGTGTGTCGAGCAGCAACGTCGGGTGGTTGTTCTGTGCCGCGAGCACGGCCAGCACCGCGGCGATGGTGGTGCAACCTTGTCCACCCTTCGGGCTGGCGCACACGGTGACCCCGTTGGCGTGTGCGGCGGTCATGCCGCGTGCCCGTCGACGCGCGCAACCTGGTACGGACAGATCGCGGCGAGGTAGGCGGGCATCCGCTCGACGTGGCGAGCGGCGAGTGCGGGGACACGCGTCCGGACCTCGGTCCGGTCGCCGATGGTGCGGATCATCCCGAAGCGCTCCAAGCGGGCGAGCGACGCGCGCATCTGCGAGGGGCCGACACCAAACGTGGCGGCGAGATCCTCGATCGGCCAGACACGACCGGTGCCCGTCGTCAAGCATCGCGACAAACGATGCAACGTCAACGTCGATGTCGGGCCGAGCAGAGGTGTGAGATAGATCAGTGCGTCGTCGGTGTCGGTCTGCAGCCCGTTGGCGGCGAGTGGGTCGTTCCAAACTGCGAGCTGCAGGGTGGGGGTGTCGTTGGTCATGTCGGTCTCCGTTCAGGCGGTGTGTGGGTGACCTGGCCGGATCGGGCGACTTCCCCAAGTTTCCGATCCGACCAGGCTCGCCCGTACGGGCGTTGAGGCCGACCGGGGAAAGGGCGGCTGTCAACGCACCCGCAACCTCAGGCCCGTGCTCACGGATTGACAGCCGCCCGCCGGTCGGCCGACCCACCGCACCCGCCCGCAGGGCGGCCACGTCACCCACCCGTCACACAAGCCGGCCCTGCAGGGTGGGGATCAGTTCTGACCGGACCTGCCTGATCCACGAGGGAGCTTGAACGCAATGAACGGAGGCCGCCACCCAGCCCGAGTCGATCAGCAGCGATCTGCTCGCCTGGCTCTACCCTTGAGTCGCCGCGTCGCTCGATTGACGATCCCGTACGAGACATGGACCAATGTCGGGCTTCACGAACACCCACGCCCTTATCTGCGCGGCGACAAGCTCGTCTACGGACACATCGCCACCGTGCCCCGCCACCAAGTCCGATCGGAGCTGCTCGCCGAACTCGCAGCACTGCGCGACTTCGACGACGACGAGGCGCTCGTCGGGCGGGAAGTCAACCGACTGGCCATCGGTGACGTCGTGGTGCTCGGAGACGGAACCACGTGGTCGCTCGCCTCGATTGGAGTCGTTGCAGTCGAGGTGAGCCGCCCCGATCAGATCAACGACGGGCGCTCGTGGACAGACGTCCTCGACGACGAGTTCGCCAACGGGATCGAACCGCTGTCCAAACCGATCTCTTAACTCGCCGACGATGGCTGGATCTGGCATCCATCCAATGAAGCCCGCGAGACGTTCGCTCGACAGGTCTCCGGCTTGCGTGGCAAGTAGGACCCCGTCGCCGGTGCCTCTGCTCGACGCAACCTATCGAAGACGAGCTGCCCATCCTCGAAGTCTGATCGTCATGCAATCTTCTGGTGTCACGAGCCGGCGGAGAACTTCGCCTGGTGGCCGGAGCAGGCCGGACCGCTGCTTTCCTGGCCCGACCTGCGGATTCCATCCGCACACCACCGTCTCACCGCGGAGGACGATTGTGAGCTGCTGGCGCTCCGTCGGGAACATCGCCATGTGCGCAATCGGGATCCGGATCTGGCCGGTGGCCAGGTCGCTGACGGTAACCCGCTGCGTTGTCGCGCCGGCTTCGACAAGACCCTCATGCACCGCGACCGACTCCCCGGCCGGCGGTCGTCAGGTGGCCAGCCGACGAGGTGCGTGCTCGCGTTGTTCCTCAGCTTGTGTGTTCTCCTCCTCTGTCTCGTTGAACTCATGCAGTGGCGCGCAGTAGATGGACAAGCGGATGGACAACTATCGCGGCATGGTCGAGCGACGGGTCCTAGCCGTCGGAGGCCGCAACGGTGTCCGCGGTCGCCGGGTTCGAAGCCGTTTGCGCGGTCAGTTGGATCCATCGTGGGTCGGATGAATCGGCTTCGCTGAACGCGATCATCGACAGCTCCTCGGCTGTCATGGGCGTCGACTGGCCGGTGCGGACGCTTCCAATGCCGATCAATGTGTGGTCGTCTGGGCGGAGCAGGATCGTGGTGGCTCGCTGATAGCTCGAGACGAGAGCTGGCTGTCCGTTGACCGTTGTGAACGTTGCGTTTGGGGTAGCAGACGCGAACGCAGCGAGATTGGGCACGATGCCGGGGGCGTGCTGGTAGCTGTAATCGAGTTGTCCGTCGCCGCCGGGCGCCACGTAGTGGATCTGAAGAGCCGTGTCGACGGTCTCGGCGCCAGGCCAGCTCGCTCCGAGTTGGCCGTCGAAGACGAGCTGCAGCGTGTTGCTGATCGGGATGTCGTTGCCCGCGATGAGGCTCGACGCAAGCTCGGTCAGGTCACTCTTGGTGACGCCCCAACCGTAGAAGCTGAAGCCCGGTTCGAGCCCGTCTCGACTGACGAGTTGAACTGTCGGCTCATCTCCGACAGGCGGGTAATACCGGACCTGGCGACCATCGATGCTGAAGTCGTCGTGTTCACGTTCGGGTGTCTCGGCCATGCCTGGGTCGTCCCCGCTGCGAACCAACTTCACCGACGCCGTCAAGCTCACGCAATCGCTGCAACTCGACCAGACCGTGGTGTGCTGGGGTGCGTTGCTGGCTGTCGAGATCGACACCGTGTTGGCGCAGTATCCGGCCGGAACAGCCACGGGAAGCAGCACAGTTTGCGACAGGATCACCGCATTCGAAGCAGCGCTCGACGACGCTGTGCTGCTCTGTCCGGTCGTCTGCCCGCAGCCGACGGGAACGGTCGGGATATCGGCAGCCGGCGCGTCGTTCGTAGCCGTGTTGCGGCTGATCGCGAGCGTCCCACCAGCGACGACCGCAGCGGCGATCACTGCGGCTGCGGCAAGTGATGCAGTGCGTCGTCGGTCGGGTTGGTGTTTCGTGAGGCTGATGACGTTTGGCTGGCCGTCACCGGCCTCGTCCGGGTCGAAGGCGCGGCGCTGGTCGTGGTGGGTTGATCGCGCTGCTGCGATGACGGTGTCGGGGTCGCGGTGTGGTCCCCGATTGGACCGTTGTTCGAGTGCTTCGGCAAGGTTCATTCGGATGTCTCCTGTTCGATGTGTTCGCGGAGGTCGTGACGAGCTCGCGACGCGGTTTGCTTCACTGCTGCTTCGCTCATCCCGAGCTGATGAGCAATCGCTCGGATCTGCAGCCCTTCGACCTCTTGCAGAAACAGCACGGCTCGGGCTGTTGGCGCGATGTGTTCCAAGAACGCAAGGTTGGAGGGGTAGTCCGCTTCGGCGTCAGTAGCTGAAGTCAGAAGACTCAGACGGCCCAGGGCACGTCGGAGGCGCCCCAATTGTCGGCGATGGTTCGATGCCGCGTGGACGATGATCTGACGCACGTAGGCTTCGACGTGGACGACGTCGCTGGTCCCGTGGGCCAACAGTCGTTCGAACGCCTCCTGCATCAGGTCGTCGGGATCGATCTCTTTGGGCGCGACCGCTGCTGCGAAGCGACGTAATCCCGGATATATCCGTCGCAGCTCGGCATCGCCGAGATCGCCGGCGGTGGCGGCGGGTTTGGTGTCGCTCATTGACTAGAAGACACCGCAGCGTCGTCGGCGGTGACATCGACGTGACGATTGTCGAGGACGACGAGATTGGGCTGCTGCCTCAGGCGGCGGCGTCCGTCCGAGATGGATCGGCACCCGACGGTCGTTTCGTCGAACACGGCGACGACGGCCCGCTGTTTGGTAGGGAGCCGCATCACCGCACTCCGGGCTTCGTCGATCTCCGGTGTGCTGCATTGACGGGCGGTGTGCTCAGGTGACGGCCGGCCACTCGCCGGCGACGCGTCCGGTTCACGCCCAGGTTGATGATCGACCGCTGCAGGTATCCAACCGGGTTCTCAACTCGCAGAGCGTTCCGTTGGATGCATTCGAAGGCATCCTGAACGATCTCCTCCGGCACGACGGGATCGAGCGTGACAGCGGACGCAAGACCCAGCAGGCAATGGCGGTGAGTGCGGTGGAGCGCGTCGACATCGATGGCGGTCGGCGTGCCCGGTGACTCGTGCAGCAACGGGTCCACGTAGCCCCTCATCGAATCTGCGTCCACCTCCTTGACCTGACAGCTCGGACCTCGGAAAGGATTCCATCTTTGCTGACAGTGAAGCCTCGGTCGCCGGTGCACACCACCGGTTGATGGTCAAAGGAGTCCGCCGCCGGCATCGACGACGTGTTCGTTGGCGTCGATGGCGGTGAAGAGGACCCAATCGATGTCCTCGTCAGGGAAGCGGTCTGTTTCGCCGTTGGGGACCGCGAGGTCGATGGTGGTCCCAGTGGTCCCGGTCACCGCGACCGGAAACACGATGCCATCGGCGACGCTTATCGTGCACCGCCCAAAGCCGCACTCGCACAGAACGAATATGGAACCTCTGCCGGTGTTCTGTGGCTGATTCGTTTGATGCGAGGGTACGGACATCGGACCCGCGTACAAAACCTGTGCCCTTATGCGTCGAACAAGATATGCAGGTTGACGCGAAACCACTCACGGCTGCTGGCGGCCGCGATGTCGAGTTCAGCAACTTCTACGCACGCGAGCTCCCAATCCAGGTGCGTCGTGCCTGTCTGCTGGTCCGCTCGACAGAAGTGGCGAACGACATCGTGCACGACGCGATGATCGAAGTGTTCCAACGCTGGGACGACATCCGTGAGCCCGGAGCGTTTGTGAACCGGGCCGTTGTCAACCGCTGCCGCGATCTTGCCAGACGAAACGCCACCCATCTCCGACTCGTCGGCAAGCTCGTCAACAGGTCCGCTTCCGCCAGCATGCAGGAACCCCTCGACGATCTCATTGACCGGCTGCCGTTCAACCAGCGCGCAGCGATCGTGCTGCGGTTCTACGCCGACCTCAGCATCGCCGACATCGCAACAGCGTTGGACTGCCCGACCGGGTCGGTCGGACCATGGATCGACAGAGCACTCAAGACCTTGAAAGGACACCTCGAATGACCGACATCGAGCAACGACTCAGCGAACGGTTCCACGAACAAGTCGAGGGCATCGAACCTTACTTCGACCTCGAGTCGGTGATCGCAGGCACCCGCAATGTTGCCGTCAGCTCATCGGCGAGGCGCTCGAACCGTGTCGTGCTTCGAGCCGCGGTCGCCGGCATCGCTGCTGCCGGGATCATCGGACTGATCGCCTTGTCCAACCGGACGTCACCGACTCCGAGCGGCACAGCAGCTCAACCCACACAGTCACAACCGACACCTGCTGGCGACCCCACTCCGACATTGTCGATCCCTCGCGGTCCTCTCGATTCCCTGGTCGCCGGCGCGACACCGCGGTTCGTCCTCAGCGTCGACGGAATCAACCTCTTCCTGGCCAACCCCGACAGCAACTCGACCTGCATCATCATCGACACCGGAGACGGGTATCCCGCTGGTTGCACCGAGAACAACACCATCGCCACCGGCGAGTACTGGCAGCTGTCTCGTGACCGCCCAGAGTCACCGAGCGTCCTGGCTGGAGTGGCCCCCGACGACGTGACTCGGGTCGTCGTCAACGGCACCGACGCTGCGATCGCCGAGCACGCCTGGCTCGTCGTCACCGACGTCGCAGTCGACAGTTACACGCTCGTCCACGCAGACGGAACCTCCCAAACGATCAACCTCAACGCGAGCGGGCCTCCCACCAACACCGTCCCGGGATCAACGACACCAGCGACCACCGGATAGTGCTCCGGGTCGACTCGCCGCCGCCCGTCGACCGCACCCGCCAGGCAACGTCCACCAACCGCGGGAGCCACCGTTGCTCGGTTCAATCGAGATCAGACGACTGGTCAGGTGCCGACGCGGCGACAGGCAGCACTGTCAGCTGCCTGGCCGCAGCGACGCTCGGCCGGTCAGGCCGCAGCCCGGTTGCCGGCCTGCTGGATCATTCGGTCGTGCGCCCGCACCAGCCCCGCCGACATCCTCGCCAGCTGACGGTCGGACACAGCCGGGACGGCTGTCTGACGTTGAACGCGTCGCTCCAGTGAGCCAGACCGAACATGATCAACCTCCGCATCGATCGCTGCACCGACGAGTTCGCGCCCGATGACCAGCCGAGACTGAGCGACTCGCGCAACTCGGGCAGCACGACCGGAACACCATCTGGACACGCCAGAGCCCAGCCGCTGAGCCGCCGCAAGAGCCACGTCGTTGACGGGCCGACCAGCGCAACCACAGCATCTCCACGTACTGATGCTGCGCCGCGAACAGCGTCACACCACGGTCAGCCTTCCACGCTCGCACGGTCACCTCGACCGGGAACACGATGCCATCGGCGGCGTTCATCGTGCACCGACCGGACAAAGGGCGGCTGTCAACGCACCCGCAACCTCGGACCCGTGCTCACGGATTGACAGCCGCCCGCCGGTCGGCCGACCCACCGTGGCCGCCCGCAGGGCGGCCACGTCACCCGTCGCCGTTGCATGTCACGCGTGAATCATCGCATCGCTCGGGCGGAGTGCATCCTGTCGCGGTCGCACAGTTGGAGTCAACGCTCATTCCGCGAATCGGTGTCGACCTTCGCGACGGGCACCTGTAACACCTGAGTCCCAGCGGACATGTCCACGTATGCCTCCGACCGGGCAGATTCTGATGGAGGGCGTTTAATGGAAAAGCGGGCTGCGCTCTGGCTGTTGGGGCTGGTCTCGTTGGGGGCGTGCAACTCTTCCAACGCCGGATCACACGCTGTAGACGTCCCACCATCCGGTGGGTCGGTGCCGACTGCGGCTCCGGCGGACTACCCGGTTGGACAGGAGTGGCGCCCGACGTACGGCTTCTTTCTCGCTGCGGACGACGAAGCTCGGGTTCACAATCTCTGGCAGGCCGCCATCGGTCAGTGCATGGAGGCCCGGGGGGCCGAGTACACGCCTTTGCCTGCACCTCAGGATCAGACAGTGCTGCCGAATCCGCTCGACGAACAGGTTGCATCGACGATGGGCTACCACTGGGGCTCGATGCCAGGCGACACAAATCCGAACGACGCGCGGGTGAACGCGGACGCGGGATACGCCGCTCTGCTCGAAGGCGATGGATCGCACATTGGGTGCGTAGCTGCGGGAACGACGTATGTCTACGGCAGCGGGGATTCAAGCTACATCGACGGACTCAACGCATTGTCCGCCTCGATGCAAGAGGCGCAGGCTCGATGGTCCAATAGTGAGGAAAGGGTAGATCTCGTTGGTCGGTGGTCTCGATGCATGGCGAACGCCGGGTACTCGTTCACCAGCCCAGACGAGGCTCGCGGTGTATTTTCCGAGAAGCCAACGGTGTCTGCGATCGAGATCGCGACCAGGATGGCAGATCTCGCGTGTGATCGCTCGATCGGTTTGACCGTGGCGAGGTCCAAAGGTGAGCGGGTGGATCTCGAGGCGTGGGCCGTCAAGAACGAAGGTGCCATCGAGACGATAAAGCAAGCTCGAACCGTCTACCTCGCCGAAGTCGTCGCGAAGGAGCAGGCGATCGCGAACGGCACTGCAGTGATTGGATGATCAACATGAACCGGCAACGTGCGGGGACGACGACTGCAGGGATCGGCTTTGGGCGAAGATGAACTGGCCGATGTTGTTTGAGGAGCTGCCGGACGTGACCGCTGACAACCCAGACCGCACGGCGTCATTTACCCGGTTTTACCGCGTGAACTACCTCGACATCCGCGAGTTCGCGTCGTGGCGCTGCTTGCCCGATGAGGTCGATGACGTTGTCGCAGACGCGTTTACTGTCGCGTGGCGCCGATTCGACAGTCTGGATGACCTTTGGGCACGGCAGTGGCTTTTCGGTGTGGTCAAGAACGTCATTCGTGCTCGCCGTCGCAGCGCGAATCGCGCAGACCGGCTTCAGCGTCAGATTGGTACTGAACGCCCGGTGCTGACGGTCGATCTCTATGCAGGCGACATGCCGCTTGAGGATGTCGACCTCCTACGAGCGGCGATGCGCAGTCTCAGCGAAGACGATCAAGAGATCGTCCTACTCAACTCATGGTTCGAAATGGAGCCCGCGGACTTGGCACAGGTCCTTTGTTGCAGCGGAAATGCCGCAGCGGTTCGGCTGCATCGAGCCCGAGCCCGCCTTCGTCGGGCAACATTGCGGATTGCGGGGGACGAGTCATGAGCACGCATCAGGATCCGAGTGAGATGCTTCGCCGCTGTCGTCCACCTCGGATCGGCTCAAGCGAACTGAACGACCTCAACACTGATCCGGTCGCGCAAAGTCTTCTGCGCCGGATCCTGTCGGAGGCGGTCGAGTCGTCCGGACAGGCTGCAGGACCCATCGGTCCCGAGCGCCAGGCGGACCAAACGGACCGCTCGATGCTTGTGATTCTCAGCGAGGAAGTTTCCCCGGAACCCCGACGCCCCAGGGGTTCTGAGTTCCGGCTCGGAGGCGCTCGTGCCCTGATGTGGGCGGCTGCGGTCTTGCTTTTCGGCGGGCTCACTGCTGTCGCGATTCTCAGGCATGACCAAAACGAGTCTGCCCTATCGAATACACAGACCACACCTGAGGTCCTCGATGTTCGGGCACATCTGACCACACTGGCCCAGTCGGCCCCGGTGGATGGTTTGTCGATTGACACCAGCCGCGAAGTGCCTTCTGACTCGATTCCGCCGAACCCAGACGTGAGTCGCAAGGCGAGCGTCCGCTATGGAAACCAGACGGACTACGTCGAGGTTGCTGTCGAGCTGGGGGAACCCTCGAAGTCCGTCACTGTGTTATCAGAGAAGTACAAAGTGCTCACCGTCGTCGCGGGTGTCACGATTTTCAGTCGAGTCGACACCGACGAGATGCAGGCCGTGTACGCAGTCAGGGGTGACCTGTTCGTCTCGGTGAGCGCGTCCGGATCGGCCAGGCAATCCGTTGCGGACCTGTCAACCTTGGCGCAGTACATCGCGACAAACTGGTGAGGCCACAGATGCGCGACGCCGCACATTCGGCTCCAATTGGCCGCTGTAGACCTTCCCTGATTGGTGCCGAATGGTCTTCCCGGCCGGTCTGTCCCTGGTACTGGCGCTGAGCAATCGTCGGCGGCGTGGCTCGAGCCCTGCAGCGAACTGCAAACAAGTCGCAACAAGTGGTTCGTCGGGCTTGCCGCCATGCTTGCTGTCGCCACGGGTGGCTGGATGGTCTCGCGGCACGTTCAGTCGCCCGACCAGGCCGCGTCGGAGGCGTCTCCCAGGTGCCCTCGTGGATCACGGCGTCGGTCGGGCGTCGGGTGCTCAATCAGACTGAGGTGAGTCCTGGCGATGTCCGGCCTCAGGTCTCGATCATCGTCGGTGAGCCATCGTCGACCGAGGGCGGAGCCGTCGTAACCGGCATCGGCATCGGCATCGGCTCTGACGATGCCTCACGTGGCGTTTTCATTGTTTAGTGACTCTCCCAATGCCATAAATGAGGATGAGATCACGACCCGGATGGCTGACCTGGCCGAAATGCTACGAATCGCGACCGCACGGTCAATGCATCCTCGGTCAGTCTTGAGGAGGAACGCAAAACAATAGCTTTTCGAACGCTCAGAATTATCGACTCGGGAATTCTCCTTCGAGCCCGTAACGGCGAATCGGTGTGCTCGCGCAACCCGCCTGACACAATTGGTGTTGGTCCATCTCGTACGACTGATGCGACGATGTCTATCTCTTCAACGACCCAGCGGGGCAGAACTCCCATACCAATAAGTGTCCGCTGACCCTGGAGTGTCCCCCTCGCACCTTTCCGAATAGATGGAGGCGGGGTCTGCCGCGACTTTGGTTTACGGTTTTGTCTTGTTGATCATGCTGCCTGGTCGGTGAATGCGAGTTCGAATTCGACAGGGGTGAGTACACCGAGGCGGCGTCGTCGGCGGCGCCGGTTGTAGGTGTGCTCGACCAAATGGATGATCGCGTAGCGCAGGTCGTCGCAGTTCTTCCACTGTTGCTGGTTGAGGACGTTCTTTTGGAGCAGCGCGTTGAATGACTCCATCGCAGCGGTATCGCCAGCGGCAACAACCCGGCCCATCGAGCCGGACAGGCCAGCGGCTTTGAGCACGGTGACAAAGTCCCGAGAAAGAAACTGACCAGAGACCCCCTGTCGGAGTGAACGATCGCGATGCCGACGAACCGGCGGGCGGGCGATCGCCGAGCGCAGCGCGTTGACGGCGAGTCAAAACGCCGTTGAACTGCGTCGCCGCCGATGCTGCGACCTCATTTACGCCATTCTCACTACCGGCACCTCCGCCGATCCCACCCCACTGATTCAGCCACCATCTTGCACGAGCTGAGCGGATCGACCATCCGCACTCGTTACGAACTCCTGTACAGTCGTTGACAGAATTTGAATCCTGTCGGCCATTTGATTGCCCGCGTTGATCAAGGCCTGGCCTCGTGCTTCCACGATCTGCGCAAACCTCCGACAATCCCAATCAACCAATGCCAGGACATTGTCACTCCTTTGTTCCGATGTACTGGGGAACGTATCAAGATCGGCAGCCTCGTAGCCTGCATTATGCATGCAGTTGCGCCATGCCGTTTTAGCCTTTACCAGGCCGCTATCGGATTGTACAATGGAGACAATGTCAGTCACCAGCATATTTGTTTGCTGACTCAGCGTATTGTACTTCAGTGCGGATCCCCAAAGCGCCTCGGTCGCATCAAACAAACACCCGTTGCCTGGAATGGTGAGTGTGGCCCCGTTGCCATCATCTATCGTGAGGCGGGCCTCATCCGTTCCAAGGTCAGCTGTTTGGAAGGTCGCTCTCCGAGATTCGGGCAGAGCATTTATCCAGATTGTAAGTCGGTCCGCACTGGGATCGGCCCCCACGCCAGTGGAAGATGATCGATCGGCAGCATACCCAACCGTGGCAATCGTGGCTCGGTCAGCTAGCTCGAAAAACGTAGCATCCAGGCGGTCCAGCGTTGCCAAGATGGCCTTACTGGGAATCGGACGCGCATCAGGAGGAACGTCGAATCCAGCTCGGAACATACACCTGAAATATACGGCGTAGTATGCCGTCTGCATTCCGACCGACTGAAAACGCATCCGCTGTAGCGCCGCCACAGAAGCATTGACATCAGATGCAGTGGAATATTCTTGACGACCCAATGCAACTGTCTCGGCCGGCTTACCCGCTGAGTTCGACGCGCACCCGGTGGCGACGACTACGGCGGCGAGCACAAAGCAAACTCTCACTAGTCGAGTTGTTGCCAACCGAGCCCGAGACAGCAACGCGGTGTGTTCGCGCGACACGCCTGACGCGTTTGGTTGTGCTCCATCTCGTACGAGTGATGCGACGATGTCCATCTCTTCAGCGACCCAGCCGGGCAGAACTCCCACACCTGTAAGTGTCCGCTGACCCTGGGAGTGTTCCCTCGTACCCCGTCCGGAGGGGAAGTTGCTGTCCCCCGAGCAGCTCGCCGACAACGACATCGTCGCCTCGGTCGGATCCAAAGGTGCCATTTCGACAACGCGGAGGCCGAGACGTTCAACGGGCTCTACAAGTGGGAGCTGATCTACGGAAGGGCCTGGCGCGGTCTCGACGACGTGGGGTTCGCGACCCTCACCTACGTCGACTGGTTGACAACCGTCGCCTCCACGGCGAGATCGAACCCGGCGCCGGCTTCACGTCACCCGCCGACTTCTGCCGGCCTCTCGAAAGGCCGGAGTGTCATCTCCGGATGAAGGACCCGGCGCGAACTGTCTCGATGCACACGTGTCCAACATCCCTTGGCATTGCTCCGCGTCATGGCGTCAGTCCTAGCCCTGATCGGCCATGAGATATCGGGTGAGCGCGGCGGCTGATTGTTTCGGGGTGTTCGGCGGGTCGCTGTCTCCAGCGGCTTGGCGATCGTGGTCCGGAGTGCTGTCGGTGAGGCCGATGTCGTGGTGTTACCGATCGCGGGACGCGTGTGGTGAGCGTGTTGTCGGCTGGACGGTCGGCCGTGCGCGCGGCCACCAGCACCGTGCACACAGCTACGAGCATCATTGCTCGCAGCTCTCGCCGGGACGTGGGTGACTGCGGCGGCCGCGGCGAGACCGGTGCGGGGAGGACGGGCCTTCTAGCCAGCGAATCATCATCAGATTCTCGATCCTTCCGCCGGACTCGTCTGTTGACCCAGGGCGGCTCGAGAGAGTGTCGGCCCGGTCCGACGTGTTCCGCTTCGGCGGTCTCACGAGGCGGCCGTCCCACCACTCATCTGACGGGAGACGCTGGCCGGTTCTGAGGCGTGCCTCGATGGCGGGCCGGCGCGCTTGTTGCCGGTCGATACGGGTAGCGGAACAAGTCGGATCGAACCGACACTGAGTGTGAGGCGTTGGGCTTGCCACCGCTGTGGGAGGAGGTATGGATGGTCTGGCGGCGAAACGGGTCGGTGCACCACGGCGCGCTGCGGAGAGAGCCGTGCGAGTCGTCCGTGCCGTGTGAGCGGGTGTTATTTGAACGGTTGGTGGCGGAGACCGCGTCGGACTCGGAGCGACGGTTGTCGCTGCCGCATGTCGTGTTCGTACATGATCCGTATCTGGACTTGGCGTCGGTGTTTGGTCCGTTCGAGGATCCTTTGGCGGCGGCGAGTTTCGCTGAGCGCTATGTCGCTGAGCTTGTGTACGGGACGTACCGGCAGCCGGTATCGGCAACAGTGGTGGCGTTGGAACCGGTTGATGATGTCGAGCGTGTGTGATAGCGGAGCGCGGTAACACTCCGGGTCGACCGGACATGTACATGGGTGCGGGCGCGCCACGAGAGTTGAGGGCAGTGGAGAGCGAATACATCGACGATGAGCCGCTGCTGCGGTCGTGGGTCCACACGCATGGGCGGGCGGTGGAGGCGTGCATCGCCCGTTACGAACGCGATGTGATGATCCGCGAGGAGATTTTTGCTGACGTGGTGCGATTGGCGTTCGAGCGTGTCGGCGAGCTGCGTGGGCTGTCGCAGTGGCAGTTGCGCGCCTGGCTGTTGCGCACGGCTCGGTTCATGACCGCAAACGCGTCGCGTCGTGCGGTGTCGCGACGTCGCGCCTATCAACGACTGGCCGCCGAACCTGTCGTTTTGGCCTCGCCAGGCGCTGACGACTTCGTTGCCGATTTCGGCGATGAGGAGCGCCTGGCGCATTCGACGCAGCTGCGCGAGGCGTTGGATGGGTTGCGCGACGACTATCGGCGGGTGCTGATTTTGGATGCGCTCGGCGAGAACGGGCCGAAGATCGCGATGGCGTTGGGCATCACACCCCAGGCGGCGCGGTCCCGCCTGATGCGAGCCCGAGCGGCGTTCATCGCCGCGTACACCGGCCACGACATCGTCGACGATCCGGGTTCGGTGACAACATGACCGACTCAAATCGGTCACCATTGGACGACGAGCTCGCAGCATGGGTGCGCCAACACCCGGAGGTGTGGCCGTACGCGGACGGGTCGAGGATGAGCGATGAGCGGCTCGAGACGATCGTCGGCTCGGTGATCGCAGGTGAGCAAGGCCCCGCGCCGTCTGGGCGCCGAGTGCGTCGTCGGATCGTGATCGGCGGCGCGTGCGTGATTGTGGCCGCGGGGGGCGCTGTTGCCGCCGCCGCTTTGTCGAGTTCGGGCCAGCCGACCCGCCCTGAAGTTGCCGCGCTGTGCCTCTCGGCGGCCTCGCTCGACGCTCCCCACAGGATTGGGCTCGACCTGGCCGGCGACCCGATCGACGCCTGCAGGGCAGCGTGGCAGGCAGGCCGATTCAACGACGATGTTGCTCTCGCGCCGCAAGATGTGCCGCCGCTCACGGCCTGCATCGGTTCCGAAGGGTCATTGTTCGTGTTCCCCGGGGACTTGTCAGTGTGCGAGGAACTTGGCCTCGGGGCCGCCGATCCTGTGCTGAATGAGGACAACGTTCGGATCGTCGCTCTGCAGGAACGCCTCGTCAACGAGGTCAATCTGGCCGTCGACTGCCTGACAGGGTCTGAAGCTGTCGACGCCGCGAAACGAATCGTCGCCGAATCCGGCCTGAAGGGTTGGCAGGTGACGGTCAATCCTGGAGCCGAGACCGCAGTTTGCGCAAAGACCCTTGTAGACACCCCCACCCGCACCGTGTCGGTGCTCGAGTTCTAGAGGCACCAACGTTGACGATGCGATACGAACGATCCCTTTCCGTGGGATCACCTCGCCTGCGAGGGCACCGATGAGCTCCGAACAAGAGACATCGGTGTACGACAAGATCACCGACCACCGGCCCACCGGCCCAGCGCACCTCGTCCATGTCCCAGCCCAGCAGCCGTCCATAGAGCCACGCAGGGCAGCGAACGGCCGTCGCCGACGCTGGTGGTGGCTCACCGCGGCCGCTGCGCTGATCGTGGTCGCGATCGGCGGTTGGGTCGCCGGCCAGCAAGTGCAGTCATCGGACCAGGCTGCGTCGCAAGCAGCGCCACCGACGCCGTCGTGGATCACGGTGGGCGTCGAGAAGCGGGTGCTGTCGCAGACCGTGATCTCCCGCGGTGATGTAAACCCGCAAGTGTCGATCATGGTGGGTGTGCCGTCATCGATTGAGGGGTCACCGGTGGTCACCGCGATCGGTGTCGCAGTCGGTGACGAGGTGTCGGAGGGAACCCGGGTGATGGAGGTGTCGGGCCGGCCGGTGTTCGTGTTGCAGGGCGATGTTCCCGTGTACCGGTCATTGAAACCGGGGATGACCGGCGCCGATGTCGTCCAGCTCCAATCGGCGTTGACACGCCTCGGCTGTGATACGACCGGCGATACCGGCGTGTACTCGGTGGCGACAAAGGCATGCGTGGCCACGCTCTATCTCGACGCCGGATACGAGCCGGTGCCCACCTCGGCGACCGAGACGGCGGATCTCGCCACCGAACAGCAAACCGTCGTCGACGCGCAAGCAGGCGCCGACTCGGCACAGCTCGCGCTGACGAACGCGCAGAAGGGCCCGTCGGATACAGACTCACTCGCCGCCGACACCGCGCTGAAAGCGGCGAAACGCTCGTTCAACGACACGGTCGCGTCATCGGATGCCGCCGTCGCTCTCGCCGATGGGAACGTCACGCGCGCCCAAACAGAAGTCGACCGGGTCAAGGCCGATCCCGCGTCCACCACAGCAGACATCGACACCGCACAAGGCGCGCTGGACGCCGCAAACGCAGCTGCGGCAGAAGCTCGTCGCAACCGCACGTCGAACGTCGCCGCCGCCCGTGATCAAGTGACACTTGCCCAAGCGGCAGCGGATGAGCTGGCCAAGGACCCAGACGTGACCGTCGAGTTCACCGCGCTCGGCCAAGCCTTGGCGGCCCGCGACCGGGCCCAAGCCACGTTCGAGGCGTTGCAAGCGTCCACGGGAGCGACCATCCCACAAGGCGAGGTCGTGTTCGCTCCGAGCCTCCCGGCACGAGTTCAGCAGGCAGTGACGTCACTGGGTCCAATCGGCACCGGCTCGCAGCCGGGGGAAATCGACGGTGTCGCCGCCCCGTCGGGAGACGAGCTGGCAACGTTGGCTGCTGGTGACCTGGTGGTGTCGATGACGTTGCGAGCAAGCGATCGTGGTCTGGTGCGGGTAGGAATGGGGGTGGAGCTGCTGGATGAGCAGTCGAATGTCGCCTATCCGGCGACGATCACCTCGATCGCCGACACGCAGACAACCGGCAACGACGGCCAGCCCGGGTTCCCGATGGTGATCACACCCGCCGCCGCGTTACCCGATGATGCGTCAAGTTTGAACGTGCGGGTGACGATCACCGCCGCATCGACGGAGGCCCCGACCTTGGTCGTGCCCGTCGCCGCCGTCTCCTCGGCGGCCGACGGGTCGACGAACGTGTCGATCATCCCCGCCGGAAACGTTGATCCGGTGATCGTGCCTATCACGGCGGGGATCTCCGCCGATGGGTTCGTGTCGATCGAACCCGTCACACCTGGCACGCTCGCTGAAGGTGATCGTGTGGTCGTCGGCCGATGACCAACCCGTATGCCGTCGAGGCCGGCGACGACACCGCCCACGACACGGTCGTCGAGGTCGAGGGTCTGTCGAAGGTGTTCCCAGGACCGCCACCGGTCGCCGCGCTGCAGCCATGCACCTTCCGCATCCAACGTGGCGAGTACGTGGCGATCACCGGCGCCTCCGGATCCGGGAAGACAACCCTGCTTTCACTGTTGGGACTGTTGGATGTGCCCTCCGGCGGCCGCTACGTGCTCGATGGTGTCGATGTCGCCGGGCTATCGGATCGGCGGCGTTCGGCGGTGCGGGCGAACCGGATCGGTTTCGTGTTCCAAGCGTTCCATCTTCTCGGCTATCGGACGGTGGCCGACAACGTTGAACTCGGCCTCCTATATCAGGGTGTCCCCAAACGCGAACGACGAAGTCGCGCTGCCGACGTGATCGACCAAGTCGGCCTCGGCCACCGGCGCGACGCGTTGTGCTCGCACCTGTCGGGTGGTGAGAAACAACGAGTCGCGCTGGCCCGCACTGTGGTCCGGCAACCGGCGTTGGTGTTGTGCGATGAACCGACCGGGAACCTTGACACAACGACCACCGCGCAGATCCTTTCGCTGCTCGAGGACCTACACGCGCGCGGCTTGACGATCGTGATCATCACTCACGACCCTGCGATCGCCGCGCTCGCCGAGCGCAACCTGGTGATCTCCGATGGCGTCCTCACCGAAGCGGCCCCCGCCCATGCGTGACCGTACTGACCGCTCTCGGTTTCGGTTCCGCGACACGATCAGTGAGGCGGCCGCCGCGGTCGCGCAACGCCCGATCCGCACCTTGCTCACCGCGTTGGGGACGATCCTCGGGGTCGGCGCGTTCGTCACGACCACCGGCCTCGCCGAAACCGCCCGCGCTCAAGTCTCCTCACGATTCGACGCGTTGAAAGCCACCGAAGTCCGCGTCCAAGACGCCAGCCCGGACGGCACTAACCCGTTCCCCGAGGACGTCGACCACCGCCTCGAAGCACTCAACGGCGTCAACCACGCCGGCCTCTACTTCACCATCAACGACCAAGGCAGCATCCAGCCACGCAACACCGCCACCCGCCCCACCGGCGTCACCGGCCAGCAGATCCCGCTCATCGCCGCCACCCCCGGCGCGCTATACGCCTCGCTGCCCACGCTGGTCACAGGGCGGCTCTACGACCACTGGCACCAAGACCGGTCAGAACGCGTCGCCGTCCTCGGCCGCGTCGCCGCCGGACAGCTCGGCATCACCCGCGTGGACAACCAACCCGTCGTCTTCCTCGGCGACACCCCTTACAGCATCGTCGGGATCCTCGACGACGTCGCCCGCAACCCCGACCTGCTCCTCGCCGTCATCATCCCCACCACCACAGCCGCCGGCCAGTTCGATACCCGCAACGTCGAACGCCAGATCATCATCGACACCGCCCCCGGCGCCGCCCAACTTGTCGGCCACCAAGCCCCCACCGCGCTGCGAGCCCAACAACCCGAACGACTCCAAGCCCTCGTTCCACCCGACCCCCAAACCCTCCGCAACCATGTCGAAAGCGACATCCAATCGCTGTTCTACGCGCTCTCCGGACTGGCGCTCCTGATTGGGGCCGTCGCGATCACCAATGCCACCCTGCTCAACATCATCGAACGCCGCCCCGAAATCGGGCTCCGACGCGCCCTGGGCGCCACCCGCGGTCACATCATTAGACAGATCACCCTCGAAGCAGCCCTCACCGGCACCCTCGCCGGCGTCCTTGGCGCCACCCTCGGACTCCTGGCAGTCATCAGTACATCAATCGCCCGACAATGGACCCCCACCATCCAACCCAACATACTCCTCGCCGCCCCCCTCATCGGCATCGCCACCGGCACCCTCGCCGGCCTCATCCCCGCGTTCAAAGCAGCCCGTACACCCCCGGCAGACACGCTCCGAAGCTGACCACGATGACGACGCGTGCGGCGCCCCGCCAGCGCGCTCGATGGAACGCTTGGGCGAACGCGAAAGGATCGAGCGTGCTCAAGGGTCTCTATCAGCTGTGGCGGTTGCGGAGCGGCAGGGCACGTGAAGTGACTTCGACGAGTTCGTTCCCGCCAACGACGATGACGGCGATCAACGCCGAGTACATCGCTGCGTTCCGCCCACGATCGCCA
>Ga0335397_10003399_pt1 | contig 21300 bp, 19 predicted proteins | sample MAT04_FD_205740 | JGI IMG/M metagenome (GOLD analysis project Ga0335397, IMG submission 205740) | Freshwater microbial communities from Lake Fryxell liftoff mats and glacier meltwater in Antarctica - MAT-04 (spades assembly) (version 2) ... | reverse complement strand
TCACTGACTTTGGCTGTCAGGCTGCCGCGATGGGTTCGAAGTTGCGTGAGATGGTGGTGATCCCGACCCTCGCCTATCATCTCGCCTAATATCCTTGTTTTTTGTGCAAGCATTTAACTTCTAAGGTACTATAATGATCCAATCTTGGATTTTTAGGATCGGGTCCCGACCACGCATCGAACCAGATGCGCGCCGCTTGATATTGCTCTGTCAAAAGGGAAAATTCAATCAACGCGGAGCAAAGCACGTTGTATTCGCTGATATGAAACTCGCGACGCGAGAACAAGGGCGTAAGCAGTTCAAGCGCGTCCTCGAAATCGTTATCGTGCATGGCAGCGTGAGCCAAAGCCGTCCGCGCAAAAAGATAGTCGGGAAAAAGAATAAGAATTGTTTCGCTGATGCATAACCCGTCATCTACAAGTCCCTGAAGTTCCAAAGCCTGCGCCAGATTGTTGAGCAGGTCGGGCGTGACTGGCTCGAGCGTAAGCGCCTTGCGAAAAAGAACTTCCGCCTGCCCGCCTTTTCCAGCGCGCAAGAGGGGCATGGCTTCTTCCATGATCTTATCCACTGTGGGAGTGTGAAATATTTTTGTCGTGTTGTTGACGACAAAATTGGATTGAAGTAACTCTGCTCCAATGGGCGGCTGGGACAAAGTTTTTCGTTTACAGGGCATTGTATGATTTCCTTTTTGTTCTTTCACTTATTTCTGGCTTTGTTTCCATTGCCAGCGATGAGGTTGCAACACAACCATTGAGAATCAATTATTTATCGTTTGCGATTCTTCTTGCGCGATTTCTTTTCCTGTTTGCGTTTGTTCTTTTCCTTCTTTACCACTTTCTTGATAATGGGATGATTGGGGTCAACGTAAATCCGATCACCAACGTACTTTATTGGCAATTCACGCGGTTTGGTGCGTTTTTCGATCAATCCCAACTTGATTTGAAGGTCTTCAAAATCGCCGTCAATGAATGTATCCACACGCTTTGCCTTGAATGTTTCTTCGATCAAGCCAAGATGTTCGCGGGCGGCGTTCATTTCAACCAGATCGGAGATCATGAAACCGTTAAGTCCTTCATCATTGTCTGTGTAGTTCTGCAGCGTGGCGACAATGGCGGCGATACATTCTTTTTTTGTTTCAGGGTGCGTCTCTGCCATTTTTGCCAACGACTGACCTGCCGCAATTCGCGCGTACGTCCCATTTTTACCGTCTGCAAGATATTCAGCCAGCGGACGAATTGCCGCAGGTCCGATCATCGGGAAGATTTCGAAGGCTTCTTCTCCATACCACTCATCCTGGCGGTCATCTATCTCGTGGAGGATTCCAATCAGGGCTGGGATCGCATCCTCCGCTTTGAGTTGCGCCAGCGCGCGCCAGGCATGGACTTGCCCATACCACTCGGGCATGTCGTCATCTTCAGGAATTTCGCCATCTTCTGGGAAGTCTTCGTCTTTGCGGAGGTCATTGGGCTTTTCCATCCAGCGCAATTTTTCATCCTGAAGCAGGCGGATCAATTCGGGTACGTGCTCGCGGGCAAAGCCCATTTGCAGATAATCGCCCCACTCAATCAGATCGGGTCTGCCCAATGCCAGCAAGTTGGAAACAGGTTCGGTATAGGTGTGTTCAATCATGCTTGATTTCTCCGTAAAAGCTCTTATCCTTATTTGACCACCCCGCCTGTCAGCAGGGACTGTACCTTCCGTGACAAATTAATCACAGGCTCCTCCTAATAATATTCCTTGACATACCCATACGCCTTCTCAAACAACTCTTCATCTTTATGGAGTTTGTACTTCGCCAGCGTTCTCCGCAAGGCTTTTGCCGCCTTCGGTGGCTTGCCAGCCTTCGAAGCGGATTTTTCTGACGATGTCGTCAATGTCGTCCACGATGCGTTCGACGACGATGGGGGTGTCGGAGGAGCGGGTTTGTTGGAATAAATCTGTCAGGGCATTTCTGGCGCGGTCTTCGTCGGCAACGCCATCGGGAGGGACTTCTTTTTCGGCGTTGACCAGGTCGCGGGCGAGGTCGAGCAGCGCTTTGAGGAAGGCGATGGAGTGCAGTTGTCCCGCTTCGTGCTGTTCCTTCAGTTTCTCCAATCGCTCGGATAATTTTCGATAACGCGGATTATCCATGTGGTCGCGCAGGCGCGTGGCGAGTTTGAGTTGCAGTTCTTTGGCTTTTTTGCTCGGGTCTTGGGTGTTGATAATGGCTTCGATGAGTTGCGGGTCGAGCACGATTTCGTCGAGGTCGTCGCGGACGGTTTCGACGTGGATGTTCTGGTGGATGAGTTCGATGGTCTTGGCGCCGAGCGAGTGCCAAAGCAGTGCGCCCGTGCCGCTGGTGGGCTGGACGGAGACGTAAACCTGCGAGAGCCAGCGGTAGTCGTTTTCGTATTCGATGAGCAGCGGGTCGGGGGAGATGGATTCCCACAGGCTGGAGAGTTCGCTGTAATCGGCGGCGAAGGAGTCGCGGACTTCGTTGTTGGGCAGGCAATCCTGCGCGGCGAGCAGACCTTCGAAGCCGCTCAGAGATTTATTCACGCCCGCGAAATAGGCGAGGCATTTTTGCATGGCGGCGGGGAATTTCGTTTTGAGGTTGGCGATGTCCGAGACGACGCGGCGGAAACCTTCTTCGTCAAATTCGAGCGATTTGGCAACGTCATCGAAGACGCCGAGGTAATCCACAATCAAGCCGTGAGTTTTTTTATCGCCATAGGTGCGGTTGGTGCGCGTGATGGCTTGCAACAGGGTGTGGTCGCGCATGGGCTTGTCGAGGTACATGGCTTGCAGGATGGGCGCGTCGAAACCTGTCAGCAGTTTGGCAGTGACGATGAGAATTTGCAGAGGGTCGTTCGGGTCGCGGAAACGGTCGAGCAGTTTTTCTTCGGCGTCGCGGTCACGTTTGAGCGGACGGTAACGCTCGTCTTCGCGCTCTTTGCCAGAGACCGAGATGACGATGTCGCTGGCTTCAGGCGGCAGATGCTTGTCGAGTTGTTCCTTGTAGAGCAGGCAGGAGTCCTGGTCGAAGGTGACGAGCATGGCTTTGAATCCGTTGGGGCGGACTTTTTCGAGATAGTGATGCGCGACATCGGCGCAGATGGCTTGGATGCGCTCGGGCACTTTGACGAGCACTTTCATTTTGGCGGCGGCTTTGCCGAGTTGGTCGCGGTCGAGGTCAGAGAGTTCGCCTGTCAGTTCGGTGTAGGCTTCGTCGATGGCGGCTTTGTCGATGTGCAGTTCCACCAGGCGCGGCTCGAAGTGCAGGGGCAGGGTGGCGCCGTCGCGGATGGATTCTTCGAAGCCGTAGCGGCTCATGTAGCCGTGCTGGTCTTCTTCGGCTCCGAAGGCGGCGAAGGTGTTGCGCTCGCGGCGGTTGATGGGCGTGCCCGTCAGCCCGAAGAGAAAGGCGTTCGGCAGGGCGGCGCGCATTTTGATTCCGAGGTCGCCTTCCTGCGTGCGGTGGGCTTCATCCACGAGGACGATGATGTTATCGCGCTCATTCAATACGCCATCCGATTCGCCAAATTTGAAAATGGTGGTGATGATAATTTTGCGCGTGTCTTGTTTGAGCAGGGTTTCGAGTTCGGCGCGGCTTTCGGCTTTGACGAGGTTGGGGATGTCGGAGGCGTGGAAGGTGGCGCTGATTTGCGCGTCGAGGTCGAGGCGGTCGACGACGATGAGGACGGTGGGGTTGCGCAGGTCGGGTTGCAGGCGCAGTTTTTGGGCGGCGAAGACCATCAGCAGAGATTTGCCCGAGCCTTGAAAATGCCAGATGAGTCCTTTTTTGGTTTGTCCGCCGAGCACGCGCTGGACGATTTTGTTTGCGCCGTCATATTGCTGGTAGCGGCAGATGACTTTGAGGCGGCGCTTTTTTTTGTCGGTGGCGAAGAGGGTGAAGTGGGAGAGAATGTCGAGGAGGATATTGGGGCGCAGAAGATTGGGGATGGATTCTGCCAGTTGTTTGATATCAGGCTTGGGCGGAGTCGGACGCGCTTCTTCATCCACTGAGGCTTGATTCTGTTTACTGGAAGTTAATCTCGCCTTGAGTGAGTCCACAATCCACGGGCTCCATTGTTCGAGCGGAGTGTGGATGGCTCCGTAGCGCAGGTCTTTGCCTTCGGTGGCGACGTTGAGCACGTTGCAGGCGAAGAGTTCGGGGACGAAACGTTCGTAGTCGTCGTGGATTTGTTTGGCGCCATCGACCCAACTGACGGCGTTGCGGACGGGGGTTTTGGCTTCGAGCAGGGCAAGCGGCAAGCCGTTGATGTAGAGGACGAGGTCGGGACGGCGTTCGAATGCGCCCGCGCGGAAGGTGACTTGCGTGGAGGCGATGTATTGGTTGTTGTCGAGGGAATCAAAATCTAAAAGATGGATGCTGACGTGTTCGCCGTTTGCGCCAAAGGGCATGGAGCGCTCGCCGCGCAGCCAAGCGGTGAATTCTTCGTTGGCGCGGATGAGTCCATCGGAGCGCACGGAGAGGACGATGGCGCGCAGTTTGTAGAGCACTTCGTCGGCGCGTTCGGGCTGGGCGGCGATTTCGGGGTTGAGGCGGATGAGGGCTTGGCGCAGATAGGGTTCGATGAACACGTCATTGACGCGGCGCGGCAGGCTGAGCGAAGGAACATAATGCCAGCCCGCGGCTTTGTGATTGCGTCCGAGCGGGATGTAGGGCGCGGCGTCTTCGTGACTCTCTCTGCCTGTGACGGGCGGCGGTGTGACTCCCGTGAGCAGGTTGACGATGTAGTTCTCGACGGTATTCTGTTCATTGAACATAAGAATTTCCTGATTTTGGCTGTAAATTGCAATTGACAACGCTTTGTCAAATCTGTATAATGAATTTACCAGAGACAAAACTCGGCTCCATGCCGTGTGATGAAGTGAACTGCGGTTCATTTCACCCTATATCTCTGGTGTTTTTTTTATCTTCGTCCTTCCAAAGCCGCCTTTGTCAGCGGCTTTTTCTCTGTATAATAAACGCCGTAGCGGGCTGAACGTTGATCGTCAATATCCTGTATCAGACGGAAAGATGTCCAAAGGTAGGACAGGTAACGTTCTTCTCCCTGCTCATATAGGCGTTGCAAAGCCCAAAGAAAATAGTCTGTGGCTTGGAGACAACCATGATTTTGTGGGGTATTTGGAATCACTTGCATGGGAGCCTGGCTTGCAACTCCCCACTTTTCAAAGAAACGTTGACGGGCAGACTGCAAAGCATTTTGCAGAGCGGCGGTACGATCAGAACTTCCTCTTTTGGCAAAATGAATTTCGTAGGCGTCGTCTTTATGCAGGCGGTCACGGAATTGCCGCCGCACCAGGTAGTCGTAGAGTTCGTTGGGGTTGTAGCGATATTCAGTATCTACTTGATTTCGGGCTTGAACATATTGAACCGTGCGTAATTTGTCAGTGACGATGGCAAAGAAACGCAAATCGTCGAAGGATTTCAATACACTGAAAACTTCACGCCGTACTTCGGGTAAATCATCTTTGGCATGAAAGAACAAGGCTGTCTTTTTGGATGCCGTCTGCATGGACGGCACATTTTGAAAATATGGATCGACTAAAAGCCGTGCGCGTAATTCATGCAAAGCCTGATTGAGTTCTGCGGGGCGAGGTACATCCAAAACGCCAAGCATGAAGTATCGTGAACAACCTTGTTGACCGACAAGTACATGACCTTTGCGATCAAACAGAGTTCCATCACCCGCTTCATCTACAAAATAATAGCGCAATGGCGTGGTTTTATGGTTTCGCTTCATGCCTGCTCCCAAATGTAATTTTCGACGGTGTTCTGTTCGTTGAACATAGGCTTCCCTACTAATTGGTCAAAAGTTTGTTTAACATTTGCGACTTGAGTTTTCTCAAAACTTCAATATGCTTTTTCACTTCTTCAATTTTTTGCTCAATATCATCTAACTGCTCTGCTATTAATTTCTGTTGGTCTAAATCAGGAACAAGAATAGGCATGTTGTTCAAATCTTGTTGATTCATTGTTGTCATTGTAGTTTTTCTTGCAACAGACTCAATGTAACTTCTTCCATATTTTGCAAGAGAAAGCCTTGCCAAGTATTCAGGCAAAACCTTTTTTCTGTCTGGTCGCACTCGCATTAAGTGACACTCAAAAACTAAAGGTTCTTGTGTTTCTGGTATCAAACAAGCATGTCCAATACCATCAAAAACAAGCGAACTACGATTGAAAATTACATCCCCAGGTTTTGCAGAAAATCTTTCTTGTTCATTTTCGTTAGCGCGCACTCTATCAAGATGCGTTTCGTCAACTCTGAAGGCAGAATAAATATCGGTGACATTGACCAGTGGTATTCCTTCACCAAAATCTTTTCGCCGCCTAAAAATACCATTCACAATTGGCTGAGAACACAGGTCTTTTAATTTTTCAATTGGAACATTCTTTTGCTGCAAATTTGCAAAGAAACCATTTGCTTTTGATGAAAATACACTATAAAGTTTTTCAGTAGCATTTTCATATTCTGTAATTGAATCATCCGCCGCCCAGAGCAGGTCAGCGATGCGGCGCTGTTCGTCCACGGGCGGGAGGGGGAATTCGTAATTGGCAAGATGAGTCCAATTGGTGCGCGGCGAAAGCGAGCCTGCCGAGGTTTTGACAGCATATTCGTAAAACCCTTCCGATTGCAGGATGAACGGTACAAGTTCGGGCAACAAGACCTGCGGGTCTTTGCTCTCGAACACATAAATGTCGCTGGAACACACGCCGTCAAAGTCCGCCACCGCCACCTTGCGCTGGTATGCGCGGCGCTTGCCGAAAAGCACCTGTCCGTGCTTGAAGGTGCTGGTGAAAGTTATCCCGTCCGCCACGAGCCCCCAACTGCGAATGTGCAGGTTCTCCGGCTCGATGTGCTCCAGTCCCACGAAGCGCTCAATCCCTACGGAGGCAGGGTCCGCGGTGCGGTCTGTGTTAAGGCGAACTACGTCAGCGAATTTGACGATTAATGATGTCAATCATTCACCCCAGATCAAAGTGCGCTTCAGATCATTACAGTTTTGTGGCGGCAGTTTGCCATCGTGTTGAAGTCGTCCAACTACTATCCCTGGGGCAACTCCAACATGTGTAGCAAAATCAATAATTTCTGCTTTACTATAATGTCCCGTACGTGGTATGAAATGAAGATATTCGGATGACGGAATCAGAAAATCAGCGGCAAACCTGCTGGCTTCTTCCTCTTTTTCATCGTGGTCTCCACCATCTTCGATAAAAATATCTCGCTTCCCATGCTTTAAGATGTGCCCTGCCTCATGGAAAAATGTAAACCACAATTGATCGTCGGTCTTGTATCGCAAGTTAACTTGAATCATTCCTTTATTGGCGTTTAACCAACGCGCGGCACCGCTGGCGCGTACTTTGGGTATTTCGGGTACAAATGCAACTGCCACCCCTGCTTCGGCGCATAATCTGATAGTTTCAGATTGAAAAACATCTGGGGGTTGTATTGTTAACTCTCTCACCGCGCCAAGTGCAGAAATAAATCTATCGCTATTGTATGGAGCGCAATCTATTTGATGGGCTTCAATTTCCCCTTTGCGTAACCATGCAGAAACGGCGAAAGGATCACTTTCAAATGCAGGAGATTGGCGGTATGCGACATTAGCCTCCCAAACATTTGCCCATTGGGTTGGTGACGCAATTCCAAAGAAACTTAAAACCTCACCCAGCAACTCCACGAGATCATCGGTGCCGCGAACCCAACTTAACCCAATCATTTCCTTTATTGGAAATTGGTTTAGCCAACTTACTTGTCCTTCAAGAGAAGAATGTTCCGCCTGTTTCGCAAGGCTCTCTCGGTATTGTTGTTCGCGGTTATTCCAAAAACTAGCAGGCACACCCAAAACCCGCTCTAGTTGCAATGCAGTTGCGGGAGTGATAGTTGCTTTGCCTTTGATAATTTCGTTAATAGTTTTTTTAGGTCGTCCTGTGCGCTCAGCAAGTTCTGCCTGCGACATACTGCGATCTTCAAGCATTTCTAGTAATGTTTCACCAGGAGGTGAGACAATATCTGGCATATATTCAGTTTGAATTGGATTACTCATGGGTATCCTCTATTCCGAGAATTTTTATAATACGAACATTCAGCCAATCCATTCCTCCATCACTCTTTTGGGCTGGAGGAATATCCGCTGGCACAAAAATCAATCGCCAAGGATGGTCTAAATCAAGGGACAGTTGACCATGACGATCTCCTTTTAACTCGTGACATCGCCCTGGAAGGTTTCTCATCATTTCAAGGTTCGTCGCGGCGTCAAGATCATCCAAACGCTGGCGAATCTTCTTGGCTCGAAGATCGCCCTGACGTTTTTTCAGAAGTTTCTGATTGTTGCATTCATCTTGGAATTTGGGGTCTTGGAAAAGAATGATCAATGTTTTGCCCTCACAGGCTTTCTAATTCCATTAACGGGAGGGGTTAATAGAATTATAGCATAATGTAATACTTTGTACTACATTTGGTTGGAAAATGGATTTTGAAGCCCGCTTGCCAAACAGTACCTGTCCGCGCTTGAAGGTGCTGGTGAAAGTGATTCCGTCCGCCACGAGACCCCAACTGCGAATGTGCAGGTTCTCTGGCTCGATTTGCTCCAGTCCCACGAAACGCTCGATCCCTGCGGCGGCAGGGTCCGCGGTGCGGGAGGTGGAGAGGGTGAGGACGGAGGAGAGTTTCATAAAAGGATGAATGATAAAGGAGGAAGGATGAAAAAAAGATTGACTCGAAAAGTAAAAATCGGTATGATGTAAGTGTAAAAGCCTAACAGCTTCTCCCACCCCGCGAAAGGTAGCCGATTGTGGCTGCCCCGCCCCCGTCTGGAAGTGATGACGGAACGGCTAGCGGGGTGGGTTGCTTTAAGGGTGGTATTCCAACACAGCGCGGTATTTCGTTGCAATCATGTCAAAGGCTTCCGAATCGTGTTCGGCGTCACGCCGCAATACCGCGCCAGCAACCAGATCAGCCACCTGAATCAATGGCTCACTTTTGGAGCGTTTTGTCAGCACACGACTAAAATGGCGCGGAATGTTTCTGCGCTTCATAAAACGGCGAAACTCCAAGGGTAAATCTGTCTCGCCGCCAAACTCATCCAACACCAGCGTGGCTTTTTCGCGCTGTTCGGCGGGAATGGCTTGAAGCAATTCGGTGATGCAAAACAGGTAAAAATCCAACCTTCGCATAACTTGAAACGGTATGGTCAAATTGGTTTTGTCCACTACCAACGCCCACGCTTCAAAATCCGCATGTCGAAGCGCTTGGAAAGTCCGCTGGCGCAAAGCAGCGGATGTCATTTCATGAAAACTAAACTCATACGAGGAAGGCAAATCAGATTTTTGCCGTACATCGTCCAGAGTCTGACGAAGTTTTTCTGGTTCTGTAGTGGCGATAACAGCCATCACAAAATAGCGTGATGCGCCTTTTGCAAAATTAAGACTTACATCGCCTGCTTCATCGCCTGCAAAGGTAAAGGTGATCATTTATTCATTCTCCAATATTTTCATCAAATCATTCATCTTTGCCTGCAATTGTATCGAACTTTCTTCCCATGCCTTTACGGAATCTTTCAATCCATTGGCGGCAGGGTCCGCTGTGCGGGAGGTGGAGATTGTGAGGACGGAGGAGAGTTTGACGGGAGATGTAATCATAGCGTGTTTATAAAAGCCCCCAAAGAGTTTTATAAGTCATCTTCGCTTAAGCCAGCGACTTTGAGCAGGTGACGCAACAAGCCAATTTTAAGCGTCTTATTGCCGTGAACGGGAATCAAGATGCGTTCAATCTGTCCCGCCTTGCCGTAGATGTGATGGCTGCCGTTCACGCGCAGTAATGTCCAGCCGTGTTTTTCGAGCAGTTTGGCAAACCTTTCCCCGCTGACAGTCTTCATACGGTAATTTCCAGCACGCGGCTGTCTTCTATTTCCAACGCGGGCTGGATGTCCACCGATAAACAGCCTTCAATGGCTTCGTGTAAATTATCGAATAGTTCTTCAAGGGTCTCTCCCTGTGTGGCGCAACCAGAGATCGCGGGAACTTCCGCCCAAAATCCGCCTTCTTCGGCGGGATGCACAACAACTTTAAGTTTCATGGTTTCTCCTAATTTCTATGGGAAGATTGTACCAAAATATGCCGTTAAATATCTTCCAGCGTTTCGAGCAAACTGTCAATCTTCTTTTGCAATTCGGTTGAACTCTGCTCCCACGTGCTGACCGCCTCTTTCAACCCATCGGCGGCATATACACCTTTTGCTTCGCCCACAGATTTTCCACGCACATAGAGCGGGATACTCAAATTTCCATCATTGGCGCGGATTTCATCCAGCGTAGCCACATGCGCAAAACCTTCAATATCCTTGAAGTCGTGATACGCATTGGCGACTCGTTCCTGATGTTCAGGCTTGAGATAACTCATACTGCGTTCACGGGTCACTTCATTCACAGCGTCAATCAAAATCACTTTGCCGCGCCGCTTGGCGGGTTTGTTATTGCGGCAGATTACCACGCAGGCTTCCATCGGCGAGTTGTAGAACAGGTTGGCTCCCAGCCCAAGCACGCAATCCACCAGGTCAGCGTCCACCAGTTTCTGGCGCATGTCCGCCTCCTCCTTGCGGAACAAGACTCCGTGCGGGAAGAGAATGGCACAGCGTCCCGTTTTGCTATCCATACTCTTGAGGATGTGCTGGAAGAAGGCATAGTCCGCGCGTCCCTGCGGCGGCGTGCCGAGGAAGTTGCGTCCCCATACGTCGCTTGTCCATGCTTCGCGGCTCCATTGTTTGATGGAATACGGCGGGTTCGCCATCACCACGTCAAAGGTAGCGAGGCGGTCTTTGTCTGTGAAGGCGGGACGCTCAAGCGTGTCCCCGCGGGCGATGGCGAAATCGTCCACGCCATGCAGCGCCAGATTCATGCGCGCGATGGACGCGGTCATGTGGTTGCGCTCCTGCCCGTAAAGTTTCAAGGTGCGGTATTCGCCGCCCTTGCGCTTGACTTCGTCCAATGCTGAGATCAACATGCCGCCCGTGCCGCAGGTCGGGTCGTAAATGCGCTCGCCTGCTTTGGGTTCGAGCATTTGCACCATCAAATGCACCACGGTGCGGTTTGTGTAAAACTCCTGCGCAGTGTGTCCGCTGTCATCGGCGAATTTCTTGATCAAAAATTCGGCACGGTTCAAAAATGAGAAATAGCACCTTTACAAATTGAAAGCAGACAGGCAGCCCACGAACGGATAAGATTAGTTGAAACCACAAAACTTATTCAGACGACAGCAATTCCCGTTATGGATTTTTGGTGACGTAAGTTTCCCATCGACAAACTAAAAATCGGCTGAAACCCAGCGCGACTTCCCACTTCGGCATGATTTTTGCCCGTTTTATGAAATATGACCCCCACAGTCTTATTCATACCGGGAATTGCTGATCCAGCGCAAGTCGACGCGCAACCGCAAGTTGGACGAGAACAGAATGAATGAACTCGTTGAACGGGTTGGCTGTGTGACAAATATTTCATGCGCAGACCTGCCAAAGTTTATCGGGCAATTGGCGCATGACTTCCCTGAGTTATGTCAGGAAACCGCATCCTTTGGAGGAATGAATCCGCTCGACAGTCTCAAGAGCGGCGGCGATGGATTGGATATCGTCCGCGAACTTTTGCAGGACTTGAAGATTGACACGGACCGTGTTTCGGCGGAAGTGATCGAGGCGCGGCTCTCTGGACACCATCCTGCTTCGGCGGAGACACTGTCCATTAGCCGCACCCTGCAGAAGCGTTGGGATGTCTCATACGGGTGCGGAGTCATCATGGCTCCCGGCAGACTCAACCGCCTGTCCGCAGTGCGCGGCGATCCGATGCCGTTCACGATGCCCGCTCCGATCAAGGGCAAAGAGGCTCCCCGAACGAAAGTTGTTTTGGTCGTGGACTGGTCGGGTTCGATGAACGTCAATGAGAGCGCTCCGTGGAAGGCTGCCTTGCAAGCAGCGCAGGCGATCGCGCTTGCGATCCGCTCAACGGGCGGCGATGTGCGCGCGGCGATCTTTGCCGAGCATTTGTGGCACGCACCCGATTTCTCTGCAGACCTTTTGTTTGCGGCGAGTCTGGGTTCCATTGATCTCTTTGAAGCAAGAGGAGAAGACACAGACTTCTCCTGGCTGCCGCAGGTCTGGCAGTCTTTCCCCGACTATCGCGTGGTGTTGCTGACCGACGGCAACGGGTATCCGCCGAAAGCGATCCTTCCATCAGGAAGAAAGCGCACTTCGGTGGTGCTGCTGCAAGTCCGCAGGAATTTACCTGCGAATGTCGCGCAGATCGAAGCCACCATCGGGTCCTTTGCATCCAGCTTTGTTCACGTAGATAACCTCACTGAACTGGCTGCGGCTTGGGCGCTGTTGATCCCAAGAAGAATGCAGTAACAGAAATACGAGAGCAAGGCTATGAGCCTTGCTCTTTTTTATTTAAGCGGTTGAAGGAGGTTATTTTGTTGTAATGTTATCGCGAAGATGGCAGAAACATTGGGCGATATTGTCGGGAGAAGAAAATCTGTAATCGTTCACGGGATGGAAGCATTACATATCCCATGAACGATTGCGTACATCAACTAAAGTAACTTGTGTTTTTTAAATCGAGAGCCTTGACGATTTCATCCAAGGCGATAGATAATTTTGGATTGGATGACCTAATCCTTCCTTTACTCCAATAGGATAGATGAGCCAGCAATGTTCGATCTTTCAACTTATTATTACTGGAGCCAACAGCTATATCACGGATGCCTGGCCCAAACCAGTGGACAAGCGGACCACCGACAAGGTCCCCGAAAATTCCCCACAAGGCTGGGTAGTACAGGTTCGTCCAGCGTGTAATGGCAAAGAGTCCACCGTGATGCACTGCCCTGAGTTTGATATCCTTCTTCTTGCCATAGCCGTCCCAAACAAGATAGGAATAAAAGCGGCGTTCCCCTTTTTTTGTTTTCTCAACTTCGGGCACAGGCGGATTCGTCGGCAAGTCCCGTTGACGCTGCCTGGCGCGTAGATCATCCTCATCATCGGCTAATAGCATGGCGGCATGTGTCAGCGGACTGCCAGCCGTGATCAAATCGGTCACCAGCCATGGATTTCCGAGGCTTCGCATTTCTTTCCAAAGCTCAACCTGAGCCTGCATATAATTCTCGACCGTTACCCCGTTGACGCCTTTCCGCAGGTCTTCCCCGATCTTTTCGAGGTTGGCAAGGGCGGGTTGGGTGGAAACTTTTGGCTCTCTATAATCTGTATAGTATTCCTGCCAAAGATGCTTGAGGATGTCATAGGCGACGACACTGCCCAGGCTGTGACCGACCACGATCACCCGCTCATACTCCCCACTTTCATGGATCTTCTTAAGCAGTTGAATACCGTCAGCGCGGATGGTTTGCCTGAGCTTGATATTGTCGGGGATTGGGCTAAGATAGCGGGCTGCATCTCCAATGTACAAATAAAAAACCAGGTGAAAAACAGAGAACAGCAGAGCGCTAATGCCTGAAACGATGAAAGGAGGCAGTTGCGGTGTCAGTTGTTTGAGTGGACCGAAAATGTCAAAACCGAGGGCAACCAGAGTCAGGGCGATTAACAGCCAGGAAACAGCCCACAAGGAAAGCATTTGCTTTGGGACTTTCCGCGGCTGTCTGAATAAAAGTTGCTTCAACCATGACAGGATATGACTGAGCTTTGTCCCCTCCACTTTATATGCCCAATAGTATTCAAAAAAGTGCGTGCGCGGCTGGGAACGGTTCTGTAGTTTGCGTAATTCAAATGATTCAGACAGCGGGTCGGGGCGGACAAAGTATTTTTCCCCGCCTTCTGTGGGTTCAGGAAGAACGGCATCGGCGAAGGCTCGCACGGTCTCCATCGGATGTTGTTCGCCAATCCCGTGAATGATCACGACTGCCTGTGTGTAACGCTTCCTTGACTTTGCATTGGTGGGCATGGCAACTCCTTAGCCAGCGGGCTTTTCCATTTTCTTCTCTAGGTAGGCGTCTCCAAAGTCCACGAATACCTCAACCCAGAGCGGCAGATGATCGGACATCTTGAAGGTGCGCCACTGCTTGTATTTGCTCAATGTCATCTGCGGCTGATAGATCTGCCAATCCGCGTCGCGATAGACATGATCGAAGAATGGGAACGTGCCCGCCTTTGCAAGCCCCATTTGCGTTTGAACCTCACGTGCCAGAAAAGCGATCTGATCGAATGGCTTGTCCTGAATGGCATTCGAGTACGTGCCCTTGAGCTTCGTTGGGATTTCGAACATCTCCTTTTCGATTGCTTTAAGGGTTTCGTCGTTTGTAGAGAAGACGTTGAAGTCACCCAGCAGGACGGCGTTATTCGCCCAGGCATCTTTGGATTTCATGCGTTTCTTCAACAACTGGACAATTGCCTTTGCTTCCAGAACGCGCTGCGGATCGTCGGCTTTGTCTTCGCCATAGTAGAAGTGCTGGGTGCAGAGCGTGAACTTGAACCAGCCAGCCTTGAAACCCGCAATATAGGGCGTGCGCGAGAAAGCGAAATCGGAACTCAGTACACCCCCTACTTTTTTCATCTCAGGCACCAGTTCCCCAGCCATCCCGCCAAAGGAGATCTTCCGTGTGTCATAGATGTAAGCATGGCGTTCATTGTTTCCCTGCGCGCCCAATGTAACATCTGAAACAAGATACTTCCACCAACCGCCGAGGATCGCAATCAGCTTGTCGAGCGCATCCAGGTCGTCGCGGACTTCCTGCACGGCAATGATATCAAACCGTGACATGATCTCCGCGATATAGAAGAGCGGCTCATCCTCCCGACCACCTGACTTGGTGCCGCCGAACTCGCGCAGATTCCACGTCGCCAGCAGAAGTGTCGGGTCGACCGTCTTCGTCGGGATCGCCTTATCCAACTCGAACTTAAGTGCCAGCAGCCTTTCGGCAGTGCGCCTGCCCTCAATGGTTGTGCTATCGATATTTTTGTATTCTGGCATGGGGTTTATCCTCCATCTTTTCTGGTGAGATAACGAACTCAAAACACTTGTACCAGTATATGCTTTTCCCCCTCCCATTTCAATGCCACATAAGATGTATCGTGAAAAGAAACGCCAGTTCCGCATTGAAGCTGCCATTCAATTCCTTTGCTTCCAGCTTTGTTAACGTGGACAATCTCACTGAACTGGCGTCCGCCTGGGCGCTGTTGATCCCAAGAAGAATGCAGTAACTGAAATGCGAGAGCAAGGCTCATAGCCTTGCTCTTTTTTATTTAAGGCAAATGGCTTCACAAGGCGTTTGCATGAAAATGAAAGGTTTGATAGAATTATCTTGCAATTGCCCAGGGCGCCCCCCTCGCCTTGGGCAATTGCATTTTAAGGCGGGATTTTTTGTTTATAACTAAACCCATAAGTCTGCCGCTTTGTCCACTTTATGCTTCCAGGACACATATTGTGAAAATGGCACTATCTAAACAAGCTCATTCGATAAGTCGAAATTGTTGATAATTTCTCCAAACGGACTTCGAGAAATACTGTTCTGTATTCTTATGAACGCAAAAATCTAATTTTGCTAAGTTTTCGCTGTGCTTTGGGCGGAAAATGAGGCATAAACTTTCGTCCACTTTATGCTTCCAGAATTTACTTGCGGCCAAGTTATGCTTCCAACTCGATTCAAAATTCACTAATCTATACATTCAAGGTAGGCTAGAACGCTGCCACTTTATGCTTCCAGCCCCGGCCATTTTATGGGTATAGGTGGGGAAAATACAGATTGGCACTTCATTCAAATTTAATTTTCTGAGACCGAAACCCATAACTTCTTAGGGAACAGGAAGAAAATAATCATCCGTTCGTACACTGTTTTTCTGCGCTAAAAAATAGGCGCAACACATCAAATAGCCTGATTGACTGATAAATGACAGGTTCTTGTTCGCCAAACCTCGAAAAGGACAGGTTTTGAGGCAAAAATCAGGGTTGCTTGTGGCTTTTTGCGAGAAAGATTACTTTTGTCAGCCAACCAGCACAAACATTTGGATAATTTATTCTTTCCTGTTCCCTTATCCAATATGATAGCTTTACAAATCGCTCGAGCGCGTTATTAGATGGTTTTTGCCAATACGCGATCTAAAGGCAATTCAATCAGCCATCTTGCCTACAAATAGACAATATTTTTTTCGGCAATCTTATGGTTCCAGAATTTACTTGCGGCAAACTTATCCTTCCATTCAATACTCAATCCTTTATTTTTTGAAATTGGTTACGGGTAAGTAGCGGCAATCTTATGGTTTCAGTCGTGGCAAACTTATGGGTATAGTCACATGTGTAACTAAACCCATAGTTTTGCCGTTTTGGAAGAACTATGCTTCCAGACGGGGTATTTTGAAAACGGCACAAGCCACAACTCCAATCAGTAACGTCTGAAAATTTCATTGTTCTATCTCATCGTGTTGAGAGATAACTTTCCGCGAAAAGGAAATCGAGAATTTTCACCTACTGAACAACTATTGATTGAGATCGTCTTTCTTTCTTGCAGCCCTACTCAAATAATGCCTTCACATCATCCTTCGTCAGAGACTTGAAGAAACTGGTTTCGCTGGAGATGATGCTTTTGACCAGGGCGCGTTTCTTTTCCTGCAATTGCAAAATCTTTTCCTCAACCGTGCCGCGCGCGATGATCTTGTAGACGAAGACAGGCTTCTCCTGCCCGATGCGGTGGGCACGGTCAGAGGCTTGCATTTCTACGGCTGGATTCCACCACGGGTCGAGATGAATAACATAATCAGCAGCGGTCAGATTCAATCCCACCCCGCCCGCTTTCAGGCTGATCAGAAAGAACGGAAACGATGGATCGTTCTGGAACAAATCCACGCGTGATTGGCGGTTGGGCGTTTGTCCATCGAGATACACATATTTGATCTTGCGCTCGTCCAGTTCGTGCTTGATGAGTTTGAGCGTTTCCACAAATTGCGAGAAGATCAGCGCCTTGTGATTCTCGGCTTGCAAAGTCTCCAGCGTTTCAAGCAGGATCTCGAACTTGGGCGATTCGCCTTTATAGTTTTTATCCACCAATGCGGGATGAATGGCGATCTGCCGCAGTCGCAGCAGACCTTCCAAAATCTTGAAACGCGCATCGTTCATGCCCTCGCTTTCGATTAATCCCAGCAACTCGGCGCGGTAACGCTCGCGAGTTTGCGTGTACAACTTTTTCTGCGCGCTGTCCATATCGGTGTAGACGATGCGCTCGGTGCGCGGCGGCAGTTCGGGTGCGACCTGTTCCTTGGTGCGGCGCAGGATGAACGGGTACACCAAACTTCGCAGCATGGCGGTGGCTTTTTCGTCGCCCGCGCTTTCAATGGGATTGGCAAACTCGCGCTTGAAATAATCCATGCTGCCCAGCAAGCCAGGATTCAAAAACGCGAACTGCGACCACAACTCAAAGGTGTTGTTTTCAACAGGCGTGCCCGTCATCACGATGCGCTGTTCACCGTGCAAAAGCCGCGCCGCCTTGGCGCTCTTCGCCAGCGGATTTTTGATCGCTTGCGATTCATCCAAAATAATATGGCTGAATTGATACTCGCGTAAAATTTCAATGTCGCGCAGCATCGTGCCGTAGGTTGTCAGCACCACATCATAGTTGTTAAAGATGGATGTGTCCTTGCTGCGGAAATTTCCCATGTATTCGAGGAAGCGCAGACTGGGGGTGAACTTTTCGGATTCACGCTGCCAGTTGGTCAGCAAACTTTTGGGGACGACAAGCAGCGTGGCAGACTCAGCCTGAGCCTGCTCCTGTTGCGATTGGAGATAAACCAACACCTGAATAGTTTTCCCCAAGCCCATGTCGTCAGCAAGGATGCCGCCGAATTTGTATTCCTTGAGAAAGTGCAGCCAGTCGAAGCCGTGCTGCTGGTAGGGACGCAATTCGCCAGTGAAACCCTGGGGGAGCGGCTGTGGCGCAATCCGCTCAAAGGCACGAAAACGCTCGCGGCGCTGAATCAACTCTGCGGGAGTCGGAAGCGTTGCATCCTCTTCGAGCAGTTGATCGAGCAGCGGCAGGTGAAAGTCACTGACGCGGAATCCGTCTTCGGTCTCCTGCGCCAGATTCCATAAATGCTTGTATTTCTCCAGCCACTCGGCAGGGATTTGCCCGACTGAGCCGTCGGCAAGTTTGATGTAATTCTCGCCGCGTTTGAGCGCCTTGCGGACATCGTGAAAGCCGATTTGCTGATCGCCAAATTCGACCATGGTTTTGACATCGAACCAGTCAATGCCCGAAGTGATGTTGACGCGCAGGGTGGCGGTGGCGCGGTTGATCTTGCCGAGTTTGAGATTGTCTTCGCCGTAGATTTCAAAGCCCGCCTGCGTGAGCTGCGGGATGGAGTGCAGCAGAAAATCGAAGGGATGGGCGCGGGCGCGCAGTTCGAACGTGCCAAAGAGATGATCTGTGCCTGCACGTTTGAGACGATACGCGGGATCGGTGAGCAGTTGATAGAAATACTGTTCGCGTTCAAATTGGCGATGAACGCGAATCAAGTTCCACGAATCGGGCACGGTGATGACGGCGCTCGATGATTCGAATTTTGTGGCAAGCATTTCGTGTTCGCCATAGCCGAAACGCAGGTCAGCGCGCAGGATGTTGTCTTTATCCGCGAGACTGCTGCGCTTGTCATCGTGCAGATACAAACGCGGAATGGGATCGGCGTTGATGTCCTGCCAGTGAACGAGGTCGCTATTGATGGGCAGCAACTGTGCGATCTGCGCGAAGTATTGCTCGCGGAAAACATCCACCTGCGCGGCGGGGATCTCAATCGGGAAGGTCGATAGAATAGCGAGCGCCTGCGAGTTGTTGATCTGGGCGATGTGATCGTCCATCAAGACCCAGGCTGGGTTGCTGGTGATCTCCACAATTTTATTATTGATGAGGTGGTAGGTCTCTTTGTCTTGAAAACCCGCCCGCAATGTCAATTTGCTTTCGTCGTTTTGCAGGTCAATTTTTATATCCACAGGATCGGGCAGAATGTGCAGGCGGCGATCCAACTTGTTGGGATATAAACTTCCGAGGAAAACGGGAATATCAAGTTTGGCAAGCATGGAAAGGTACATCGAGATGCCGCTTGTGCCGCTGCCATACATGTGCGTAATATTTTGCATGACGTTCAGGAATGAAACCGCGTCCGCCCCAAGGTTGAGGCAACCCGCTGGGTTCAATTGCTGGCGCGGTATTTCACCAGACTTGATCCATTTTTTGTTGGTGTCCAAAAAATGATTAATTTCCTGTTGAGAATTGAGATTGTCTCCTGCAAGAAGATTCCATTCATTGGCTTTGATGATGAATGGCTCAAGGGCGTAGGAGTAGGATTGCGACGAGCGGCGATAATCGAAGTATCCGTATTTGGCGCGCGTCATCAAAACCAGCGCAACATAACGGTTGGAACTGATTGCAGGGACGCGGCGCAGAATCAATTCAAGTGTTTCGCTGAGTTTGTTTTGCCAATTACTGAGGAACTTCGGTTTGGGTGATGCTGGCGAGTAATTAACGAATTGGTCGTCATCCTCCTCCTCATCTTTTAGATACTCACTCACGTCCAACGCGGCGGCAACCATATGTTTGCAGAAATGACCTTCGGCGTATGGGCAGTCGCAGTCGAAAGAGAGTTCGCCCGTTTTTGGGTTCACTTCGATTTCAACGGTGTATTCGCCTGAATCGCCGCTCACTTCGCAAATCGCGAGGCGATGGTCTTCAGACAAGTCATCAACGAAAACGCGGCCTTCGTTGTAATAGGCGCGTCCGCGCTGAATGGTTTTGGCGTCAGCATGAAGGTGGTACGGGAAATTGTCGAGAAGTTGGGAAGTGAGACCTGGCATAGAGAGCGATTATATGACAGTCGTTTGTTATGCGCCAATGAAAGTTGTATTGGCTATTTTTATCGTTCACGGAACACAACCTGCCAATTTTCCCTCATTGGGTGGATGTCTCTAATAGTGGGGATGTGCCTCACTATTCGTTGAAAGGTATAAACCACACGGGTTGACCTTTATGGTCAGGTTTGATGGGTTTGGGTAATCGCTTTGGATTCGCTAGATGCCACTTGTACCCGCCTTTTGAATTGACTGTGCAATCGACAATCTCAACCGTTCCAACGATCACGCCATTGGGAAAATCGCCAGGTTCTTTGTTCATCTCCCCGTATGCATGTATATCATTTCTCAAGCTGGCGTAAACATAAACACGTTCGCGTCTCTTCGTTCTCATGCTTCGATATTCGAATTTCTTTGTGCCAAGCATGATTTGCTCGGCAAAGGGTTGATGAACGCTGAAGGCGCTGTTAAGAATTCCGGAATTTAGTTTTGTCATAAATACTTCCAATACCATTTGCTTTTGAGGTCTGTCCGATGTATGTGACGCAATTCCATTTCTGTGGACAGTATCCTCAGGCAATTGGCAAGTCCTTTAGTCAAGAGACTCTTCGCGAGAGAGTCTCTTGACTAAAAGTGAATTTCTTTATCATCCGTTTTTCGGAGGATTAAAGGCCAGCACAGTTACGATTGTTGAATAAACAGTGACTAAAAATGCCCCTAAAAGAGTGGGGGGGTTTAGATGAAGCGCTGCAAGTATGGCTTGGAATGGTCCATCTCCCAACGCGTAAACCCAGACGATGTATCCAATTATGGATGCCAGCCATATTGTTGAGGATACATTCGCCCTCGCTCGAACCCAGATAAGAATTAATAGCCCAAGGACTGCCGCGATAGACAACCATAGAACGTCATCTTTGAAGAAGCTAATCCCCGCAAGGTAAATGCCTGTTGCTTCTGCTGGTAATTGTTTGACTAAATTCTGAAATTCCTCCTTGGCTTTTTCGTTTTGATCGTCTCGTAGTCGTGGGTTAACAAGAAATGTTCTCATCATCTTAATCTCCTTTGGAATAATTCTACGTGGTTGGAAAATATCAACGATGTAATTAGATGTTGAATATGGCGACCTCCTTTCTCTGAACTTGAGATTCAAACAACTTCAAAATACGATTGGGAAACCATAATACATTGCTGCCATTTGTCTTGTTCTCCATAACTTAATTACAGTTCAATGCTCTTGAGCAACTCCCTCGACGCGAACAACTCTTCCGCAGACAAGGTGACGCCTTTGCCCATCTTCGCATGATCCGCTGACCATTCGCGCAGGTCGTATTTCGGCTCGCGATCATTCCAACTGATCAGGTTGAGTTCTTTTGCCCAACCGCTAGCGGACTTGGAAAGGGTTCTGATATTTTTGATGATTTCGTATTTGATTTCAGACCTTAATAGCCGCTATCTAAAATGCTTCCTCGA
>Ga0335397_10003394_pt1 | contig 21337 bp, 20 predicted proteins | sample MAT04_FD_205740 | JGI IMG/M metagenome (GOLD analysis project Ga0335397, IMG submission 205740) | Freshwater microbial communities from Lake Fryxell liftoff mats and glacier meltwater in Antarctica - MAT-04 (spades assembly) (version 2) ... | reverse complement strand
ACTGGAGCCTGAGTAGGGGCCTCGGTGGCCGGGGCGCCGCACGCGCTCAGCACCAGGCTGGCGACGACGAGCAGGGCAAATACAACAAACAGGTTCTTACGCATTTCTTTTCTCTCCTTGAGAATTTCTCGGTTTAGATTGATAACTTCCCGCGCAATAAACGGGACTACTTAGTAATTTTCCCATGTACTTATTAATGACAATAGAAGAACTGTTTAATAAATGATTAACAATTGGTAAATTTCTACGTTTTCTGCAATAATTTCCAGTCCCAATCACCTAAAGTTGGGATGGCAGAATACATGGTCAGATCAAGCTGAATGGGAGTGATGGAAACATAACCACAAGCTACTGCCCCAACATCTGTACCTTCTTCAGGCGTGCCCGTGGGTGCATCCCCGCCAATCCAGACATAGTTGCGCCCACGCGGATCGACACGCCGGTCAAGACGATCGCGATATACACGCAGCCCCTGACGGGTGATGCGCAACCCTTTGATTTCGGCAAGGGGCAGATAAGGCACGTTGACATTGAGCAGCATACCAGGTTGAATCTTACGCTGCACAGTTTTTTCCACAACCTGGCGCGCAATCGTGGCCGCACATGAATAATCCAGCGGTTCGCGATTCTTTTCATTGGTACCTAAAGAAAAGGCAATACCTGGTACATCCCAGATAATGGCTTCCATAACTGCGGTAACCGTACCAGAGTAAGTTACATCATGCCCAAGATTGGCCATTGGGTTGATACCAGAAACCACTAAATCGATTTTCTCGTCAATAAAGCCCAACAGGGCGAGTGCCACGCAGTCAGATGGTGCGCCGTCACTGGTCAGCGCAGTACTGCCGTCAGCCAGTATGACTTCCTTCACGCGCAGCGGTCGATCTAATGTCTTGACATGCCCACCGCCAGACCAGTTGCGGTCTGGCGCCAGGATGGTCACATCTGCCAACTTGCGCATTTCCTGGGCCAGGGCCAACAAGCCAGGCGCAAAAACACCGTCATCATTGGTAACCAGAATATGTTTAATGCTGGTCATGTGCATTCATTTCTGATTGTTTCATATTTTGCCTGCGATACTGAAGCGTATCCAGGCTGACAACGACAATTAATGTAACGATTGAAAATCCGAGTACCAATTCCATTTCAGCTCCTATTGCGCCATAGCCGAGTTGATATGAGCCGGGACGCTCAAGATGTAACCCGCCACCCACTTACTAAGAACACGAGCTGCGCCCCATTCCGGGCCTTTTTGCACCAATGTCGTGCCAGTCCACAGGGCAGAAACCAAATCTGAGAGGCTGTTACCGGGGAAGATCGTAGCACCCAGACCGATGGCTTCCAGCACATGCGCATCACTACTGCCAGTCTGTGAGACACCCGAATGTTCGGCCAGGATTTTCGAAGCCGTGTTCCCATTCCGGTCCAGGGTGGTGGCATTGTAGGTTTCAATTCCAATCAGGATGCGGGCAGTCACATCATCACGCAAGGCTTGGCGGATGGAAAAAGCGCTCAGGCTTTTCATGCCCATGCCACCTGCCATCGGATGCGGTGCAACGCAAAATCCATCCTGCTCACCCACACGTAAAAGCGTTTCTCGCAGTGAAAGCCCGGCAGGAATAAGCTTACGGATCGAGAGTGCCAGCAGGTCGCCTTCGGCGGTGGTGATCTCCACGCCAGGAATAACTTGAATGCCAATTTGCGGGGCAAGTTGCTCGGCTAGAAGGGCCCCACGGATCTCGTCGTGGTCGGTTATGGCAATAATATCCAGCCCAATTTGTTTGGCGCGTTTAAGCACAGCCGGGACAGTGGCAGTGCCGTCGTAACTATAAATCGTGTGCATATGTAAATCAGCAAGTCCCATATTTTCTCCTTTAGTCTTCACCAGTGTAGCTTTAAACAATTAACACCCCTAAAACGGGGCGTTAACAATGAGTAAAGAGATTGTTAGCTATACAAAACAGTCACCCTTCAAAACGATACCATCCGCCGCGCAAGGTAGTAATTCGTAGGGGGTGAGTGGAATCAGGCTCGATATTTTGTCGCAGCCAGCGCACGTGAACATCGAATGTTCGAGTGTCTCCGCCATAATCCCAACCTCAAACGCGCTCCAGAATAAATTCACACGTATGCATTTTGCCTTTGTGTTCCGCGAAAAAACCAGCAGATCATATTCCTGATGCTTCAATGGCAGTGGATGACCTTCAAGAGTAATTTCGCGCCGAGTTTCATCTATGGTGATGTTTCGTAATGGTGCACAATCATAAATGTGGGTGAGCTTCCGGTATCTACTTGCAGTTTCTCAAGCTCTTCGCGAATAACCAGTAGTACCATTCAAATCCGTTTTTTTTGTTAACCAACTCTTATTGAAATGATAAACATCCATTTATCAGATGTTCTCCTTTGCAAGGTATCCTATGTAATACAAAGCGAGGCAAAATTATGGGAAAAGCTGATTTGCATATTCACACCATTTATAGTTGGGATGGAACCTGTGCTGTCGAAGCTGTTCTTAAGCAAGCTGCTCACGTTGCTCACCTTGATGTGATCGCCATTACCGATCACGATGAAATTCGCGGGGCGCTGGATGCTCAAGACTTGGCCTACCCTTATGGTATTGAAGTTATCCCAGGCATTGAAATTTCAACCGCAGATGGTCATTTGTTGGCATTATTTGTTCACGAAAAAATTCCAGCCGGATTGCCCTTGCAGGAAACCGTACTGCGTGTCCATGAAAAAGGCGGTTTATGCATTGTTCCCCACCCTGAAGCCAGGTTGACTCAAAGCGTCAGATCAAAGGTATTGCAGGAAGCGCTGAAAATTAGCTCTGTTGCTCAAACGCTGCGAGGAATTGAAACTTTCAACGCCGGGCTTTTTGACCGTAAAGCCAATGCCAATGCCGGCAAGCTTGCTCAAAACCTATCGCTCGCCAGCATAGGCGCTTCTGATTCGCACCTGCTTTGGACAATCGGTCATGGCGTAACCCAGTTTCCAGGGCGCACAGCCACCGACCTGCATAATGCCATTAAAAATAGACTCACTATTTCCAGCGTAGTAAAAAAATCTGGCAACGCTCTTATTCTATTAAGCTGGATGCGAGGGTATTTACTTCGCAGGGCTGGCTGGGTGGAATACAACCGCTTCCCCGAAGCGCCTGTCAGATTGGAGAGAATTCCATCGCTGGCTAAATTTACACTTGCAAATGAATAACCCTACTCTCTCAAAGGGATAGGCTCTTGCCACCATCGCTTACACTACGCAAAAAACTGAGTTATGGTGGCGGAGATTTAGGGTTGGCGCTCACAAGCGCCATGCCGGGGTTGTTGTTTGCAAAATTTTTGACGGATAACAGTATTCTTGCCTTTTATAATTTTCGCTCTGGCGGGTATAGGCATCTCGGCTGTGCAAACCTTGCCCTGGGCAATTCTTCCCGATACAATAGTGTACGGTGAGTACATCTCAGGTAAACGCAACAAAGGTGTTTTTTACTCACTCATGACCTTTGGCGCGCAAAATCGCATCATCGCTTACCCTGCCACTTATGCTTCTGCTGCTCGACCGGTCCGGATATGTTCCCAGTGGGTCGCAGCAGTACCCCGCGACAATTACGACCATCGCTTTTATAATTGCCGGCATACCCGCTGTGTTTTTTACAGTCGGGTTGCTCACAGCACTGTGTTACCCTCTCAACTGAAAAAAGGTTTAACAAGATCAAAGCCGAACTTGAACACCGCAAAGCCTCCCGTGGATGAAACTTAAACTGCAATATGCTATCCTGCGCTTCGGCTATCTACCGATGGGCCTTTTTCTTTTGTGGCTTGGGTGGTATTTCCCACAGATGCCTGGCCCGATGCCTTTGCCATTGAAATTGTTCAAGCTTATCTGTTTATGTTTTGGGGGGGCTATGACAATGATTGGTGGCTTCGTACTATACAATATTTACTTTTCCAAAAACAACGCTCAGGTCAATTCAGCTATTCCCATCGAAACCTGGGCCATCACTCACAACCGAAGGCACAACTCCAATGTGGATCTGGCCTGGTATCGTGATGCCTTTTACCTGGTTCACTCAGTATCTGCTTTTCATTTTGGCACAAGTGACTGCGAACTGCTGGTCAAGCGCTCAAAGAATGGCAAGAACTGGGAACAGGTAGCCGTACTGGGGAGAGAGCAGGGTGATATTCGTGACCCTAAATTTGCCATTATTGGTGAAAGATTATTCATTTATGCTTTGTTAAACTGTCAGACTTATCCACTACCGCATGCCACGCGCGTTTCCTGGACGAATGACGGCAAACAATGGAGCAGCCTGGAAAGTGTTGGGCATGAAGGCTGGCTGTTTGGACGGCCCAAGACACGCAACGGAAAAATCTGGTATGTTCCGGCTTACTGGCATAAGTTTCATCATAATGCGCTGTTCACAACAACTGACGGTTTAGCCTTCGAGATGATCGCTACCATCTCGAAGGGGCGTTTCATCAACGAACCTGAGATTGAATTTCTGCCAGATGACCGCCTGATTGCCAGCGGCCGGGGCGATTATCTTAAAGGGTCGGTTCAACAAATCATCGGAATTCCCCAGGTCAGTACTGTCATTTGTGCTGCGCAGCCGCCATACACCTCCTGGCAGGAAACCACGGAAACGCAGCTCACCCGCCTGGACGGACCGGTAATGTTTAACTATAACGGGCGCGTTTACGCCATCGGGAGGGCGCATCCATATTCCGGCGCAATTTTCCCAAGGCGCGGAGCGGTGCTGGGGAAAAAGCGTACAGCCATTTTTGAGGTCTGCCCGACCGGACTGACCCACCTTACTGATTTGCCCAGCTGCGGCGACACATCCTATGCCGGTGTGGTGATCAAGAACGGTTTTGTATATATTGCCTATTACACCAACAACATCAGTAAAGATTTCATCTGGCTGATTGGCATGATGGAACCAAGCGAAATTCGCATGGCAAAGATTGCAATAAGCAGCCTGGAACTCACCGCCGAATTGATTCAAAACCGCGCCTATTAAGGGAAATCCTTTAATAGGCGCAAAATTCTTTGGCGGCATTTATGCACTTATAATGCCTGCGATTTCTCCAATTCGGCATCAAATTGTTTCAGTTCTTCCTGCTCGGTCTGCAGGGTTTGCAGCAGCGGGGGAATCTTGCTCGCCACCGATTTTCCATCCCGCCCCTGAAAACTGACCACGCTGGTCACTACCCCATCCACCGCGCTGTTGGTACCGGTAAGCTGCGCATCAAAACGCGAAAGCAAAGCCCCTACAGATTTTAGCTGTGCCTGCCGGGTTTGCAAGGATTGGAGTGTGGCTTCAAATTCTTTGCGCGAGGCCGGGTCAGTTGCATCATTGATGCTTTTCTGCATTTTGGCAATTTCGTCATCAAAATTACTGGTCACCTGTTGTACAGAGAAGTTATTGTCCATTGCTGTCAGGCGCAAACTGAGCTGGTAAGCATGGTCGACCAGTTCATCCAGGGCAGTTTGAACCGGTTCGACCGTCTTTTGCAGCCCGGGTGCGGTGGCTTGCGCCATTGCATTGAAGATGGAAAAACGCGCCCGGTCAAGACGGTCAAAACGGGTCTGAAAACGCTGCGCCAGTGGCTGGCGACTCTGGCGCGTAAAGGTCATCTGCAAGCCGGGGTCGCGGGCGATCATAAAAACCATGAGCAGCCAGAAGACAAAGCCGACCGGCGCAAGCCACCAGCCTGCACAAAGCCCGGCGGCGGCGGTCAGCGCCAACATGGACAGGTTAACCGGGTGAAAAAGAGCGGTAAGGAGCGGGGAACGGTTCTGCATAGGTTAGAAGAAGGTCGCGATATCGTCGTAAATTTTTTGGATGTTCGCTGGCGAACTGTCATATTCCTTGCCACCCGTTGGTTCGGCTATTTTCTTCAACACATCCTTATCTGCACCATCGCCAAACGCAATGGTAAAGATTTTTATCGCGTTGCCACCTTCGCCTGAGGCCGCATTGATCTGTGTATTGATCGCGTCCAATGTGTTTGTTGAGGCGGTATCCTGTCCATCTGTCAGCACCACCACTGCACGGATGTGCTTGGGGTTGCCATTCTTCTGCAGGTTTTCGTAAGCCTGAAGAGTAGCATCATATAACCTGGTGTCCCCGCCTTCGAAAATTCCCGAGACGCTGTCCAAAACCTGCTGGCGCTTCGCGCCTACTTCTGTGAGCGGTGTCAGGATAGAGATGTCCGAGCTGAAAAGATCGATTTCCAACCTGTCACGGTCATCCAGCTTTTGAACAAAACTCATCAGGCTGCTGCGCGCAGTAGTGATCTTGTCACCGCCCATGCTCCCAGAAATATCCATGACCACAATCAGATCAACCGGCTTCTTGGCCTGTTTCCACAGGTTCTGAATGCCATCGATCACGGACGCGCTTGGGATTTCAAGGATGGTTTGCGGCTGGGATGGATCCGCGCCGTGCTGGCTATCAAGCGGCGACGATAATGGAATGGACGGGTCTGACGGGCGGAACCCCAACTCGAGCGCCTTCAACTGCTGGGGTTTATCCAGCAGAAAGTTCTGAAATACACCTGCCGCTTCCTTTTGATCGGCAGTCACCCAGGGCGCGTTCAGCACCACATAGGGATGGTTTGACCAGAAGGTCCCTTCCTTGGGGTAGATGGCCACCACAGGGATTTGGGTAGATTGTCCATCGATACGCTTGGTCTCCTGTGCTACGATCAGGTTTTCATACATGACCGCTGCACTTAAATAGGATGGGCCATTCCCAAACATGCGTTCAGCAAAGAAACCAGTGCTGGTACCGTAATGGATGACGCTGCTCTCCACGTCTGACATAAACTTCATCAATTCTGGAGCTTGCAGGTCGGCAACCGTCAGACCACGCTGTTTCTTCAACCCCGCATACGCTTCTGCAATAATAGAAACAATGCCGCTGTTGCTGTAAGCAGGGTGCGTATGCCCAAACTTGAACTGTCCCCACTCGGGATGGTTATATGCTTTCCAGCCATCGGCCGAGGTGGCCAACTGGGCAATGTCCGCCCAACCCAGGGCTTTGCCCGGCCACCCCAGCGCCTGCGCCATCGGCCGCCACATGGCGATCACCACCGGGCTGAGCACCAGGTCTTTGGGCGTACCAGTAACCAGATCATCGGGATGGGTCTTTTTCCACTCTGCGTTCGCCACAGGAATATAGATTGAGGATGCCGGGCTCCATACGGTTGGCTGAAGGCTGCCATCCATGATGCCGCGCACAGATTCTATGGAACCCATAGCAGTCGCCTGAACAACAATAACCTTGCCTCCAGGAGTTTTGTTATTGGCGTCATTGAATTGCTTGACCAGCGGATCCAGCCATTGCTGTTTTTCGGAGCCATAGACAATGCTGATCGTTACCGTGCCGCCCGGGATGACACTTTGGATTTGTCCGCAGGCGCTTAAAAGCATGGATAGAATTGCAAAAACAGATAAAAAGGTGTGAAAGCAGTTTTTCATTTTTCTCCAACTTAACGCGTTACATTTCGCGCCCAGAAATCACGCAGAGTGTTGAGCACATTCCCAGCCGGGATTTCCACTTCGGGCAGGGATGATATATCGGCCTTGAAACCATTGGCAGCATAGCGGTCAAACGGCGATCCGGGTTGCTCCAATTTAATAGTTGGTTCCACCGGGCGGAAGCCGTATTTCTGCAGAGCCAGGTTTTGGGCCGGCTGACTGGTGAGATAGTCAATAAACAATCTGGCAGCCTGCGTCTCCTGTGGCGTGACCCAATCCGCATTAAGCACGCAGAAAGGATGATCACTCCACAGCAGGGCCGGTGGGTAATAAACACGCAGTTCGCCGTAGCGTCCCACAGCATTGTCGGACTGTTCGATAGCCGTCGCTTCATACACCGCCACAAAATCAAAGGTGGATGGGCCGTAAGAGATCATTTTTTGCATCAGCGGGCCGGTGCTGTTTTCAAACTGCCCGATACTCATTTCTGTTTCGAGAAACCATTTCTGGAAATCGTTATCTTTCAGAATGTCTGAGGTAGTCAGGTTGCTGGTCTTGTCGTGATAACCATAGGTCATCAGCAGGATGGTCATGAACCCGCTGTTCGATTTCAGCGGGTCAGTATGTCCGAATTTAATATAGCCCCAGTCGGGATGGTTGTAGGTCGCCCAGCCCTGCGGGTTGACGAGCGCATCGTGAATATTCCGCCACAACGATGCGCTCGGCTGCTGCCCCCACAGCACATCTGCACGCTCCTTCCAGGCTACCAACACCAGGGGAGTTTTGAGCACCGAGCGACAGGAAGCTATATCTGCCGGGTTGACCAGACCTTTCCCAAATTGGGCGGTTGATGCATCCTGCAAAGCGGCAATTTGCAAGGCACTGGCCGGGCTGACCATTACCGGTTTGCGCGTTCCGCTCAATACTGCTTCGTTAATTTCCCACGAGCCCATAGCTTCAAGCTGTATTTTAAGAGGGTGCCCATCCACCGTGGCACCGCTGGATTCAAATTGAGGAATGACTTCCTTAAGCCAGGCTTCTTTTTCAGTGGAATACAGCAGGGTGATCGTGACCGCGGCAGGCGGCGGCAGGATAAGTTCCCGCAAAGGGGCATAGGCAACCGCCCGAACAGTAGGAAATAATAAAGCAGCCACAAAAACTCCTATGGCTGCCAATCCAAATATAACCAGCAAAGCCCAATTAATGCGAGGTGTATACATCGATATAATTTTCTCCCCTATAATAATACGACCAATTCGGCCTTTTAATTTTAAGGATTTGTTAACGCATTCATTTTAGATCTTATCTGTATCCCAACCTGGACGAACGCGATACCCTTTGCGAATTTGTTCCAACACTGCCATGGGCGTATGCAGCAACCGGCGGGAGATGTTGGCGATATATTTTGCTGACACGCCTCCATTTTGAATTGGCATCAAGCGGCGCAGCACATTCAAGTCGAGATAAGAGTGTGTTTCTTTGCCAAGCGCCACGGCGACAAAAGTACAGGTGGACTGCTGGGTGATGACGACCTGCGCGTTGGCGATCATATGATTGACGTTGCCACGTGTCAGGACAAGCCCATCCGGGAAAAGACTCTTGATCTCGCTTATGGCGCGCTCAGCGTTTTCGGTTGGATGCAGTTTGAAAACAAGTTGCCGGCCGGCAGCAATTTCGCCACAATTTCTCAGGAAAGACATACGGTCATCACGGCGAAAGGTTTCACGATAAGGTGTTGTAGCCACTAAAACATAATCTTGAAGGGGGAAATCGTTTCCAAGATTTTTCTGTAAAGAGTCAAAATTTGGGATGCCTGTGACCGCAATTTTTTCAATGCGCACCCCTTTGTGAATAAAATGGTCGGCATACCCCTGGGACGCTACGCAAAAAATATCGTACGCATTGGAAAGACCGCTGGTGGCGGTATTGGCAAGATAACGCGGTAAAAAGGGAAGAGTTTTATATAACCTGTAGAGCTTTCTCTCTGGCTCTGTGATACCTTCTTGAACCAGGACGATACGTTTTCCTAAAATATTTCTCTGGATAATTAAATCGGAACCGGTCACAACCAGGTCATATTCTCGCCCTTCACCGCGATCATCTATAAGCAGGTTCTGGCTCGCAAGGTAGGCGCGAGTGTCGCGTTGATGCCGGCCACCCAGCACGGTAAAATCGAGCAGCCCGGTACCAGCAATTATTCGTTCGATCCCATCTGCATAATAGGGCGTGAAATAACAGTTATATTCCCGCATATGCTGAGAAATCTGATGCAGCTGAGTGGTTTGATTCAATGAGCCACAGATAAAAAGGATATTTTCGGTCATATCGCCTCGTTTTTTTGCATTATAGCGATGGCATGTTAAGTTTTGTCCAACAACCTGTTAATATCTGGTAAAAGATTTTTGTTTACACAAGTTTTACCCATCCTTAATCAGTTGATAATCTCAAAAGGATAAACTAACAAATGTTGATGTCTCACCTTCTCTCCTCTTTTCCCCTCCAAAGAAATGCACGCGCCTTCAGACACGCGTGCATTTCGCTTAAATACAAAATTTATTTTCAAAACGTTAACTTTCTCTTCGCTCATCGTTAACTGTGAACATTTACACTAATGATGTGAGAACGTTTTAATAGAGGATGAAAACGCTATGACCACTTACCGGACCAACGAAACCCACTTACCCGTCAGCATTTCTGATTTACCCGGGCATGCCTTTTCAGTCGGCCCGAATACCCCGACAGAGAAAGTCGTTTCAGAATTGGAAAATCAGCCAGGCCTGCCCGGCGTAATGATTATCGAAGATGGCCAATTACTGGGTATCATCACACGCTTGAAGCTTTTTGAACGTCTGGGGCATCGCTTTGGCGTGGAATTGTTCCTGCAAAAGCCGATCATTCAACTAAAAGACCTGATCCGTACACATGCTCAGGCTGTGCCGGGATATTCCCGAATCGACGATGCCATCCAATATGCTCTCAGTCGTCCGGCGCCCGATATCTACGACCCGATTGTTGTGCAGCGCAGTAATGGCGCGATGGAGCTGCTGGACATAAACTCACTTTTGTTAGCTCAATCTCGTGCCATGGCCAGCCTGAGCAACGTGGTTGGAAATTTGGAACAGATCGACCACCTGATAGCTTCAGGACGCGACAGGGTGGAAATTTTCAATAAAATCCTTCAACTTTTACAACAAGTGGTTCCTTATCATCAAGCGGGCATTCTTGCTTGCGATGGTGAAGGAATGGGTTTTATCGCCCATCAAGGGTATCAGCTGGCCCCAAACCGCGCGGATGAAATTACGAAGAGCTCCACTTACGCATTGATCGTGACTCACCGGCAGGCCATCTATATCCCAAATGCGCACAAGATCCCGGGCTGGAAAGGGATGGAAGCCTTGGGATTGCCAAATGCCTGGTTGGGTGTCCCACTTTTGGATAATGACCAATCGCTTGGCCTGCTATCAATTAACCGCAATGTGGAAAGAGCCTTTAGTAGTGATGAACGTGAAACCACGCTTGCCTTTGCGCAACGAATTACCGATCTGTTCAAGCGCGAGCAGCAAGACAAAAGTCAAATAGCTGAATGGTCAGGATCCATCAAAAAGGGTTTTAGGCAGGCGGCAGTTCCTGCGCCAAAACAAGCACTCGTTGAGCCTATCGCTTTCTATTCGACGATAATTGCCGTCTGAAAGAACAACCTGTGAGGCATTGTTTTGGTTCTGATATATACAATCGAGGCCGCATTTTTTCTAGTTACATTAGATGAAAAAAATATTTTTGAATAAGGAAGAATAAGTGAGCAAACATATACTGGTAACGAATGACGATGGCGTAACCGCCCCTGGCTTACTCGCGCTCGTGCAGGCAATTCGGACTATTCCAGATACAAAGGTCAGCATTCTTGCTCCAGACCGTAACTGGTCCGGCAGCGGGCATGTCAAAACCCTTGATCGCCCACTCCGCGTGAAAGAAGTCACTCTGATAGATGAATCACCGGCTTTTGCCAGCGATGGCGCTCCATCCGATTGCGTGGCTCTGGCTTTGTTGGGTTTTTTTGACGAAAAGATTGACCTGGTTGTTTCAGGCATCAATCCGATGGCCAACCTGGGACACGATGTAACCTACTCCGGCACAGTTACAGCCGCAATGGAAGCGCTGATCTGGGATACACCTGGCATCGCTTTTTCGCTCGGTTCAGTCGAAAACCACCTGAGCACAATTGATTACACTGCCGCGGCCGAGATTGCCCGCCATATCGTTGAGATTTCACTGGCACATCGTTTTCCCCCTGGTATGCTGCTAAACGTAAACATTCCGTATTTACCCTCAGAACAGATCAACGGCACCCGCATTACCCGACAGGGACTTCGGGTTTATCGCGACCGGCTTGATAAACGTGTTGATCCGCGCGGGCGCCCGTATTATTGGATCGGCGGCGATTCGCCCACCGGTACCCCCGAAGAAGGTACCGACGTTGGCGCCCTTTCTGCAGGCTATGTTTCCATTACACCCATCCAGCTTGACCTGACCATGTACACAGCAATTCCAACTTTGGGAGATTGGGGCTGGGAAAGTAAATAAAACCTGTGTTTATCCGCTTGGAAATGTCGTACACTAAAAGCGGAGAAAATAAATATGCCGAATATCGCTGCGATTGATGTCGGCTCCAACGCCATCCGCATGATGGTAAGCCGCCTGAATGCTGAAGGCAGGTTGGAGACACTGGAAAATTTGCGCCTGCCCGTGCGTCTGGGGCAGGATGCTTTCACATCCGGGCAGTTCAGCGAACAAACCATGCAGATGGCCGTGGACGCTTTTCTGCGATTTCGCAATATAACCGAAGTTTTTGACGTGACCCAAACCCGCGCAGTTGCCACAAGCGCCATGCGTGAAACCGCCAACAGCGATCTATTAATGGATCGCATAACCCGCGAAACCGGATTTAACATAGAACTCATTAGTGGGGATGAAGAAGCCCGGCTCATTCACCTCGCCGTGACCAAAACAATTAACTTGAAAGGAAGGCGTTCCGTTCTGATCGACATTGGAGGCGGTAGCGTGGAGGTGACTCTTTCGGATGGCGAAAACATCCTTTCCACAGAAAGTTACGGCATGGGCACTGTGCGCCTGCTGCGCAAATTGGAAACTGCAGATGGTAAAAAACTACCTTTCAACCGCCTGGTACAGGAATATGCTGAATCAGCCCGTCGTCACATCGACCGTGAAATAGGCGCTGAAAAAGTGGATGTTTGCCTGGGTACTGGCGGCAACCTGGAAGAGATGGGCAGGCTGCGCAAACGCCTGTTCAAACGCGAGCGTGACGATCTCATCAGCATGGATGATCTGGAAAACCTGGTGGAAAAGCTGGGCGAAATGAGCGTGGAAGAGCGCATTAAAAAATTCGATCTGCGCCCAGATCGCGCAGATGTCATCCTCCCGGCAGCGGTTGTTCTGCACATGATCGCCCGCGAAACGAGGGTGAGGGAAGTGCTCATCCCGGGAGTAGGTCTGAAGGACGGTGTACTGATAGAAATGGCGCCATTGGCGATGGGCCCCAGCCTGCCGCGCAGGGATCAGGCCCTGGCATCGGCACAACGCATGGGGCACAAATACGCTTACGATGCCGAGCATGCTACTTTCACCGCGCGCATGGCAGTCCGCCTTTTTAATCAGTCAGTGTCGCTGCACCACCTGACAGAAAACGAACGACTGCTGCTCGAAATTGCTGCCATGCTGCACGATATTGGGCATTTTATCAATACCATCGAACACGATAAGCATGGTTATTACCTGCTGTGCTACCACGCTCTCATCGGGTTAACCCCCGCCGAGCAGGCAATTGTTGCAAACATTGTTCGTCACCATCGCAAAACCCCACCCACTGCCGCTGATGAAAACATAAAAAGCCTACCCCAAAAAGATCGGATCGTCGTTGCCAAACTCTGTGCCCTGCTGCGTCTGGCGGATGCGCTGGATACCAGCCACACAGCCCGCATTCGTGATGTCAGCATCCAACAATGTAGCAATGGAAGCTGGAAAATGAAACTATTCGGCGAAAACGATTTCATGCTCGAAAAATGGACGCTTGAAAAGCGTAAAACGCTCTTTCAAGACCTTTTTGGTATCAAACTGGAGATTGTGTAGCCATGCCTGAAGAGCTTTTGTTATCCACGCTAAATCAACGCTATGAAAATTATCTTGCCGAGCGCAAACGCTGTAAGGATGAGTTCTCGGATGAAGCCGTCCATGACCTGCGGCTAGCCGGCCGCCGCCTGCTTGCACTCATCGAATTATTGCGCGCCATTGCGCCCACTCCGAGCCTGCAAAAACTGCGCCGCGCCTTCAAGGATCAGCTCGACAGCCTGGATAATTTACGGGACACGCAGGTCTTACTGGCTGAAATTTCGGAAACCATTGAAACCTTGCCCGAGCTTGCTCCCTTCCAAAAATTCCTGCAAAAACGCGAAAAGCGCCTGCTTAATTCTACCGAACACGATGTGCGCGCTTTTAAGAACGGCCCCATTGCCCGTCAACTTGAGAATGTTCGCGCCAGTCTGACTGAAATCACCTCAGGCCAGGACTTAACTGCACGCTTGTTTACCATTGTGGATGATGCCTGTCTAACCGTTACCCAACGTAAGGGCCGGGTGGACCCGCCGCAGTCATCCAGCATTCACCGCGTCCGGATTGCCTTCAAAAAATTCCGCTACATGCTTGAGATCATCTACCCCATCCTGCCAGGCTTGCCCGAGGCGCATTTTAAAAATATGCACAACTATCAAACCGCAATGGGCGAGATCCAGGATGTGGAAGTATTTCTCCAGACCCTTGCAGATTTTGCCAACGGGCACGAAGCCTATGATTCCCAGCCTGTGCGCAAATTTTATGAGCAGCATCATGTTGAATTGATCAACGCTTATATCGAGACTATGCATGAATTTGTTACTTTCTGGCGTGAAATGCCGGATAAACCCTTCCCATGGGAACCCCAAGAAAAGGATAATGGATGAACCTGTATATCATGCGCCATGCTCTTGCCACTGACTCAGATGAGAATATCGATGATAATCAACGCCCTTTGACAACCAAAGGCCGCAAGAAGTTGAGCAAAATTGCCCGGAATCTTGAAAAGCTCGATTTGTCTTTTGGATTGATTCTGACCAGCCCTTATCTTTGCGCTCGTCAGACTGCTGATGTGGTTGCGGATGCCCTTGATATCAAACCCCGGCGGGTATTGGAGAGTGAAAACCTCACCCCTTTGGGATTCGCTGAAAGACTGGTGGAAGAAATTAACGGTCTTGAGTCTGTGGATGATTTACTGATCGTCGGGCACGAACCATTTCTTAGCCAATTGATCGGGATGCTCCTCGCCGGCGACTCCAGTCTGAGAATTGAGATCAAAAAAGCCGGACTGTGCAAACTTTCCATTGAACAGCTCAAATATAATCGCTGCGCCACGCTTCAATGGTTGATGACACCTTCGCAATTAACAGCAATTTAATACCTGGCCTGATTTGCTTTTGGTTTAAATGACTCACTGATGAGCGAAATCATCTACTGGGATGAATAAAATTTCAGATCATCTTTCGCCTAAGAAAAGTAATCCTTCGTCTTCTTCGGGTAAATAATTTCTGAATTTTGTGGTAAAGTTTGATAAAAACCCCATCAAGGAGCATCCTATGGAACAAAAAGCAGGTGCGCAAATCGGCCAAAGGGCATTCATTCAGTCGCTGGTGATTTTATTTGTCCTAATGATGATCGCTGGCATCCTGACCCTCACCATTCCAGCCGGTCAATACACCCGTATCCAGGTGGACGGACGCGAAACTATTGACCCGGCATCCTTTCAACAGATCGCACATCCGGATTACCCGATCTGGCGCTGGTTTGTTGCTCCCCTGGAAGTATTGGGCAGCAGCAGCGGGCTGACAGTGATCATTATCATTATCGTGTTGTTCTTCGCGGGCGGCGCTTTCGCCGTAATGGACAAGACCGGCACCCTGCGCGCTTTTATCGGCCGCATTGTACGCCAATTCAGCGGACGGAAATACACCCTGCTATGGATGGTTTGCCTGGCATTCATGTTCCTGGGCGCAACACTTGGCACCTTTGAGGAAGTTGTGCTGCTGGTGCCAGTGATGATTGCTTTGGCCTACTCGCTGGGTTGGGATGCACTCGTCGGGCTAGGTATGTCGATTCTGGCTACCAACATGGGTTTCTCGGCCGCCATCACAAACCCGTATACACTGGGAGTTTCCCAGCAGCTCGCCGGGCTGCCGCTTTTCTCAGGCTCCTGGATTCGGATAATTATCTTTATCGTTATCTATCTCATCTTTATGTGGTTCATCTCCAGTTATGCTCACAAGATAGACAAGGACCCGCAGGCCTCCTTTATCTACGGTGAAGACTCAGCCGAGCGCACAAAATTTAAGAGTCTGGACACATCGTTTATTTCCGAAGATCCCAAACAAAACCGCGCCATGAATTTCTTCGGATTGTTCCTGGTCTTCATTTTCGCCACAATGCTTGCTGGTCCGTTCGTGCCAGTTATTTCAGATTACGCCCTACCTATTGTTGGCATTCTATTCCTGATTGGCGGGCTGGGCGCGGGTTTCGTTTCCGGCGCTGGCGGCAAGACCATCTGGCAGGGCCTGATCGAAGGCTGGGTTGGCCTGGCTCCGTCCGTCCCATTAATCCTGATGGCAGCCAGCATCCGCTATATTATCGACCAGGGCGGCGTAACCGATACCATCCTGCATGCCGCGGCAGCGCCCTTTTCGCACTTAGGTGCCTTTCCGGCGGCTGTCAGCGTTTATGGACTGGCGCTTGGCATTGAATTCTTTATCGCATCGGGTTCGGCCAAAGCCTTCCTGATGATGCCCATCGTCTTACCACTGGCCGATCTGATCGGCGTCACCCGGCAGACCGCCGTATTGGCCTACATTTTTGGCGATGGCTTCTCCAATCTGGCTTATCCTACCAACCCTGTCCTGCTGATTAGTCTGGGCCTGACCGTTGTGAGCTATCCAAAGTGGCTGCGTTGGACGGCCAAACTGTGGCTGTGGGTCATTCTTGCAACGGTTGCTTTCCTGGGGATCGCCGTGGCAATCAAACTGGGACCGTTTTAGCATGGGTACGTTTTTCCCTGAATCCTATGCAGACTCGCGATCCCGCTTCATTCGAGATGCGGAAGCAATCCGCGAAAAATGGGCAACATCCCGGATTAATTCTCATCCATTAAAAGACTTTCCCAATCTAAGTATTGACTGGCTGTGGGCAGAACCACGGGTTAAGCAAACCTTGATTATCATCTCCACCGCCGAGCACGGCATCGAAGGCTATGTCGGCTCAGCGATGTTAAAAATATTTATGGATGAATTTGCGCCGCGCTTGAACCCGCAGAACACCGGCTTGCTCTTGATCCATGCGATCAATCCGTGGGGCATGCAGAACGCCCGTAAGGTAAATGAACACAGCGTAGACATCAACCGCAACTTTACCCTAAACGGTGTCTTTGATAAATCGATCAACCCTGGTTTTCCAAAACTGAAACGTCTGCTTGCCCCGGAATATCCTGCGCGCCCATTCTTTATTGAAAACCTCCAATTTACCGCACGGACGCTGCAGGCGCTGGCAACCCTGGGCGCAGCCAGCCTGACAGAGGCCGCTTTGCTTGGGCAGTATGTGTCTCCGAAAGCGATGTATTATGGCGGCGAGCGCTACGAGGAAGAAACCAGTATCGTGACTGAACTGTTCCGCGATGCCCTGGTAAATTACCAGACCGTCATTCACCTTGACCAGCATTCCGGCTACGGTCCGCGTTACCAGATGAGCATCACGCTTGTACCGCTCGAACCGCTCAGCTCAGCCGAGCTTTCCGCAAAATTCAACTATCCGTTGGTCTTGCGCGGCGATCGCAAGGAATTTTACGAAATAACAGGCGACATGACCGCCTATTTATACGACCTGCGCAACACCGAGTTTCCCGGCAAGGATATTTTCTCCTGCGCTTTTGAGTTCGGGACTTTTGGCGAATCCACGCTGGCCCGCATCCGCAGCCTGCGCGCCATGATCTTCGAAAGCCAGCTTTATTGGTATGGCGCACAGGATGTACATACAGCGGAAAAAATCCGCCAGGAGTTCAATGAGTTGTATTTTCCAGCAGAAGATAAGTGGCGTGAAAAAGCCCTGGCCGACTGCCGGCAGGCATTTAAGGGTGTTTTATCTGCATATCATCTTCTTTGAAACTGACCCATTTTAAGATCGCCTGACATAATTCATGTAGACCGAATTCCTGATGTATTTTAGACACATCAGGAATTCGGATTTTAATCCCCATTCTATTGATTTGGTATGGTTTCCATTGATTGTAATATTCCCAATAATCCTGCCTTTTATGAAAGACCTAATTAACGTGAATAATGGATAAGGAACGGGGTTCACTTTTTGGGTAAACTTTAGGTGCCAACCCAAAAGTATCCAGGAAAGGAACCCCGCGCCATGCAGATTACTCGAATTGTTTGTTGACGTAGATGAATTTTGCCAGATATTCTTGCCGATTTGGCAAAAACGCCTGCTGGGCGATGGAAGCAAAAAACGTCTTCGTAAAGGCGCGTTGAGCATGAGTGAGATCATGACCATCATTATTTACTTCCATCAGTCCAGATATCGCAACTTCAAGAGCTATTACAACGAACATGTCTGCAAACTTTTGCGCGCTGAGTTTCCAAACCTGGTAAGTTACAAGCGATTTGTCGCATTGATGTCATCCGCATTTGGTCCGTTGAGCGCTTACCTGAATAGTTTGTATGGCATGGCAAGTGCAGTGGTATTTCTTTTGCAGATTCGACTGCTTTGGCGGTCTGTGACTATCACCGTATCCATAACCACAAAGTATTTGAGGGGGTTGTTCAACGCGGTAAAGGTTCAATGGGCTGGTTTTATGGCCTGAAATTGCATCTGGTGGTGAATGATCGCGGTGAAATTCTAGCCTGTCGGGTCACGCCTGGCATTGTCGCCGATCGGAAACCAATCCCTGAACTCTGTAAAAACCTGTTTGGTAAGTTTATCGCCGATCGAGGCTATATTTCTCAGGCTTTGTTTGAGCAGCTATTGGATACTTTTGGTGTGCAGTTGATCACACGGATTAAGAGCAACATGAAAAACCGACTGATGCCACTTGTTGACAAAATCTTATTGCGAAAACGCGCCATTATTGAAAGTGTGATCGATCAACTCCAGAACGTTTCGCAAATCGAACACACGCGCCACCGCAGTCCCATCAATTGCTTCATCAATACCCAGGCTGGTTTGGTTGCTTATTGCCATCAGCCCAAAAAACCAGACTTGAATTTCGTTTTCACCGCTTTACCACTTTTGCAGGCCTAACCATTATTCACGTTATTAAAGAGAAAGCCGCAATATTGGAAAGCCCACCATCACAAATGCGGCGCTTTCAACTTTTCGATCACATCTGCAAACGGCGGGCGGATTTTCTTTGCACGGAATGGGTACCAGCCCAGTTCACCCCGGATGGACTGTTCCTTGAGTTCTGTCGAACCCCAGACCAGTGATGCGCCCAGGACGCCGGTCAATGCGGATGCCCAATTGGATGGGATGAACAGCGAAAGGATCACAAGCAGGATGCCTGCTCCCATCACATACACCCACCACAGATAGCCGAAATAGCGTTCGCCGCGAATAACCCAGATAAATCCCAGCCCAATGATAAAAAGGGTGGCAATGCCAAGCAGAAGTCCAAACCAGTTCATGGTTTCCCCTCCGAAATAGATTGAAGCTCTTCAGCAGTGTATGGTTTGCCGCGCGGTTCGCGCTTCAACCAGTCGAGTGTGGTTGCGGCGGGCGATTCTTGTAGGATACGCGCATGGCGAGGATTGTTGGGGTTTGCCGGAGCGTGTCCCTTGCGGATGCGGCGTTCCTGGCGGATGAACTCGAACGAATCCCACATGAAAGTGATGCCAAGGATACCCAGCCCGGCAGAGATGGCGGCGTCGCCTGCCAGCAGAGAAAATGTTTCGACGCACAGGCCAAGCCCAAGGGTGGTCAGGATCGGGGGCAATAAATTCCCGGTGGTGAAATCAATCCGTCTCACAGCAACGTGCCCAAGCCATACCCCCATAAATGTCGCAGTGGCAGAAACGATACCAAGTGTATTGAGCATGTCCAAATTATAAGGGCGGCACCTCCATATAAAATAATTCTTAATACACTCTTATCAAAACCTGCCAAAACTTACATTATCTATTTTGTGCATTCCTGTACAATGTTGTCATTCTTTTTTTCGAGGAGCATCCATGCGCACCATCATCATTGGCGGCGGCATCACAGGGTTGAGCGCCGCGTGGGAACTTCAGCAGCACAACGCAGATTACATTTTGCTCGAAGCTTCTGGTCGCTGGGGCGGAAAGATGGTCAGCCTCACGATGGAAGTCGATGGCAAGCGCTTTTTGGTAGATGGCGGACCCGATACACTTGTCACCCGCAAGCGCGAATCGTGGCAGCTTGTCCTCGAACTGGGGATGTGCGACGACGTAGTCAATCCCGGCTCTGAAACAAAAAATATTTATGTGGTGGATGGTGGCAAACCGCACGCAGTGCCGCTCAACCCGGCGTTGTTTTTCTCCACGCCCTTATTGACCTGGCGGGGTAAATTGCGTTTGCTTACCGAACCTTTCCAGCCCGCGCGCCGCGACGATGGCGATGAGTCGCTGGCTGATTTTGTGACCCGCCGACTGGGGCGCGAGGCGCTGGAGAAGTTCATCGGTCCCGTGCTGGGCGGTATCTACAACACCGATCCACATAAACAGAGCATCCTGATCTCTTCGCCGGTAATGCGCGAAATGGAAAAAGAAGCCGGCAGCCTGGTGCTTGCCAGTGTGGGGCGCATGTTCCGCAAAAAGAGTGGCGAGCACCTGCCACGTTTCATCAATTTCAAAATGGGGATGGAACAACTGCCAGGGACGATTGCGAGCCGGTTGACCGGTGACCTGCGCCTGAACGCGCGTGTGACCGGAATCATCCGCACCGGAACCGGGTTCGTGGTTCAACTGGCAGATGGCTCCACCTTGCATGGCGATGCAATTATTCTGGCAACACTGGCAAACATCAGCGCCCCTCTGCTTCGGAGAGTAGCACCACTGGCAGCCGAGAAATTGGCAAATATCGAGCATAAAAATATCGGCACAATTTCACTGCTTTTCAGGGAAAGCGACATTCCATCTGTGCCTGTTATCAACGGGCTGATGGTTCCGCGCCGCGAAAAGCGTGACATCGATGCGATGACGTTTACCTCACGCAAGTCGCCGGAGCGCAGCGCGCCGGGGTATGCCCTGATGCGGGTTTTCCTGGGTGGCGGCAATTCAAACATGGTGACATGCGATGATGAAACGTTGGTGGATGCTGTTTGCAAGGAGCTAAAAGCGCTGGCAGGGATCAGCGCCCGCCCGCTGGCGTATTCCATTTTTCGCTGGGAGCAGGGTTTCCCGCAGGCGGAAGTCGATCACCTGGAGCGGGTGGCTGAGATCGAGTCGCTGTTGCCGCAGGGAATTTGTGTGGCGGGCAGTTCCTATCGCGGCATCGCCGTACCAGACTGCATCAAGCAGGGGCGCGAGGCGGCAAAGAAAATAATCAACCCATAATGGAGACAACATGCAAAAAGCTCTTCGTATCTTCAACAACATCCGCCTGGCGCTCTTCCCAATGGCTTATGCCCTGAGCGGTGTGCTGATTGGCAGCACGCTCAACCGCATCATGATCGCGGATCTGGGCTATGCTGCCACGCTTGTGGCGTTGTTCTTCGCCATCCCGCTCATGGTTTCACCGGTGCGTGTGT
>Ga0335397_10003391_pt1 | contig 21343 bp, 15 predicted proteins | sample MAT04_FD_205740 | JGI IMG/M metagenome (GOLD analysis project Ga0335397, IMG submission 205740) | Freshwater microbial communities from Lake Fryxell liftoff mats and glacier meltwater in Antarctica - MAT-04 (spades assembly) (version 2) ... | reverse complement strand
GCGAAAGCCAACAACCTGATTCAGGATAACAATAATGGTATCTCGCTTAACCTCAAACAGCAGGACGATCTTGGTAATAAAATCAATGATCAGAAAATGGAGGTTAAAAAGTATTCAGATAAACTGAAAACCATAGAGTCGTATTAATTTCTTTCACAGGGAAGGCCCGGCTTGTCCGGGCTTTTTTTTGTCCTTTTATTAAATAAGAACGAAATAAAAAAACCAGAATCATTAATCCCATGTACAAAATGAGAAAAAAATATAAAAATGCGAACAACAATCTAGACATCATCAATTCTTTCACTCAAATCATTTCTGTACTTTTGGAAGGCAGAACTTTTAACAGATCGTTACAGAACTTTAAAGTAGCTTATTAAAAATTTATTATTAACGCCAAAGCTTACAGTTAGATAGGTTACATAAATAGCTGTTATGAAAAATTTTGTTATTCCGCTTATGCTTCAGATGGCGGTTGCATTAGTGCAGGCGCAGCAACCCGCTTTTATTGTTTCGGCACCGGCAGGAGAATTATACACCACTGTTGATGAGGAAGGTAAAACGGTGATCCCGAACGGCCGGTTTATTACACCGGCCGGACGAAGTTACGAGGTAGCCCCACATCCATACGGGCTGGCAATTAGCAGCGATGGGAAATCCGTTGTAACAGTAAATTCGGCGTGTCCGATTTATAACATATTGATATATCTAACTATATCCATTTTGCTAACCGATATCCACTTACGAGCATTCAAATACAACCGGATTTAAACTTTACTTACATTTAATTTACTGATAACTTATAGCAAATATTCGATAACTTATTTTGCAAAGCACAAGATTCAGGGAAGTATATCCTATTTCCAATTCTAACAGGGAATAGTTTATTTATACTTTAACCTTGACTGGAAGCCCAATATCTAATAAAATAAACCCTAAACCCAAACTATGAAACACATATTGCTAATTCTGATAATAACCAATTTTATTTTCAGTACCAGGACATTTGCACAGGAAGCGCTGACCTATAAAACCGAGATGGATAAAACAAAGAAGGAAGGCATAGTTAGCCAGCCACCTGTTTTTGAATTTAAAGGTTATTCAAGGGATTATGAACTTGACCCTATAACGGCAGAAATGGCTGGTGAACATCTTTTTGGAGCGTTAATTGCAAAGAAACTATATCTGCTCGAAAGCAAATATACCTATGACGAACCAGTTGTACCGGGAAATCCACTCACCAAAACAATTATCAGAAAGCCAATAATATACGATGCAGTTAAGCGCATTGATAAACAATTGAAACGTAAAGTCAAGAAAAATGAAATTTCAGTTGAAACAGCAACAAGCATTTTAAACAGGGTACTGGATATTTCATTAAATATTGTTGCAACAGATACAGCTATTTTTGAAGAGGCTATTGTATCAAACAGCGACAATTCTGCCAGAATTGAACTTTTCATGAAGCGGGTAAATCTGGTTTACTGACTCCATTGATTTTTTTGAATTTTGATTCGCAAAGAACCAGATTTAGAAAACAATAAATTCAAATATTAATTATTTAATAACTAAAAGTTGAAACTATGTCAAATCGTATTTTTTACTCTTTATTCATTATCCTTTGCATGTTTGCAACTTCTGCTCTTGCGCAAAGAAAGAGCATTGAAGGCAGTGTGCAATCAAAAAAAGGAGAAAGCCTGCCCGGTGCAACCGTGGTGGTTAAAGGCACGAATGTCGGAGTAGTGACCGACATTAATGGCCGTTTTACTATTCAAGCCCAGGCAACCGACATGCTTGTTGCCTCATTTGTTGGATACAATTCAGAGGAGGTGCTTGTTGGAGAGCAGGATAAAATTGTTTTCGCTCTGGCCGAAACCATGAAAGAGCTTGAAGGAGTGGTTGTTACAGCCCTTGGAATTGAAAAATCAAAAAGCACAATCGGTTACGCCTTCAGCGAGGTAAAAGGCAACGACCTGATAAAAGCCCGTGAGCCCAATGCCATCAACACCCTTGTTGGCAAGGTTGCAGGATTGGTTATTGGTAGTTCTTCAGAAATACTTGGAACACCAAACATTCTATTAAGAGGGGTTACCCCTTTGATTGTTGTTGACGGGGTTCCGGTTCAATCTGACACCTGGAATATTAATCCAGACGACATTGAGGGTTATGTTGTTTTAAAAGGCCCCACCGCGGCAGCACTTTATGGTTCCAGAGGGCAAAATGGCGCCATTCAGATTATTACTAAACGTGGCGTAAAAGGAAACAGGGATTTTAAAGTGGATTTCAACTCAAGCACTGTGTTTGAAAAAGGATTTATTGCAATTCCCAAGGTTCAGGATGAGTATGGCCCTGGGGACCACGGGCAATATGCATTCGTTGATGGTCGTGGTGGAGGAACCAATGATGCTGACTACGATATCTGGGGTCCGAAATTTGAAGGTCAGTTAATCCCACAATATGACAGCCCAATAGACCCTGAAACCGGTGAACGTATTCCTACTCCATGGACTGCACGAGGTAAGGATAATTTAAAACGATTCCTTGAGCCGGGTTTATTGTCAACTAACAGTATTTCCCTTTCTACGGGAGGCGAAAAATATGACCTGCGTTTCTCAGCATCGCAGACTTACCAAAAAGGCATTGTTCCCAACACTTCTCTGAATATTACAAATTTCAATCTGGTGGGTGGGTATAACATCTCGAAAAAATTGCGGGTTGAAGCGAACATGGCCTACAGCAAGCAATATACGCCCAATGTGCCCGATGTAAATTATGGTCCTAATAGTATTATTTATAATATGATTGCCTGGGGTGGAGCAGACTGGGATATTGATGAAATGCGTGATTACTGGCAACCCGGAAAAGAAGGTGTCCAATCAAAATACGCCGAATATCAACGTTACCACAACCCCTATTTCATGTCTTATGAATGGTTAAGAAGCCATCACAAAACCGACATAACCGGGTACGCATCAATTACTTATAAATTTACTGATCATCTTAATATAATTGCGCGAACAGCAGTATCATCATACGATCTTTTCAGAAGCGAAAAACTACCATTTTCAGCCCATCCTTATGGTCGTGAAGCCGGATTAGGTGATTACAGAGAGGATAAACGCACGTTATTTGAAAACAATACCGATGTTCTGCTCTCCTACGACAAGTATATTACCCCGAAACTTAATGTTCACACTTCCGTGGGAGGGAACCTTCGCAATTATTCGTACAGAAGCAGCTATGCAACCACCGACTATTTGAATGTACCGGGCTGGTATAATCTGAGCAACTCTAAAAACCCTGTTAAATCATACAATTTTTACGCTCCAATGATTGTACTTAGCGGATATGCAATGGCCGATTTTACCTATAATGAATTTGCCACCATATCAATAACTGGTCGCTGGGATAAGAATTCGACATTGCCAACCGACAACAATGTTTACTTCTACCCTAGTATCTCTTCAAGTTTTGAATTGGCTAAGATAATTGCACTTCCCAAAGTTAACTCAATTAAAATTCGTGGTTCATATGCCAACGTAGGAAGTGCTCTAACATCTTCTACAATCGGGCCTTCATACAGCGCACTTGGTTTTAGTGTCCTGAATTACGGTGCAGAATACTATTCGCCTTACGATGGGCCTTCATACATAAACAGTGCAGCCTATGGCATCAACCTGATACAGGGGCAGGCATCTGCTTCCTATACCGGAACGATAACGAACGATAAAATAGAACCAAGTTTCAGCTCTGCCTGGGAAACAGGAACAGATATCAGTTTACTTGAGAATCGTTTGGGATTTGACTTTACTTATTTTTCTACAATAGATGGCCCAAAAATCTTTGCACTTCCTATTTCCAGTGCTTCGGGATTTAATTATGCATTGGTAAACGGAATCAAAGTACAACGAAAAGGGGTTGAAATTCAGGTAACAGGAGTGCCTGTATTTAAACCCAAAGTATTGAAATGGGAAGTTTCGGCCAACTATTCTACTGTACAACAGTATCTGAAAGAGATATACCCGGGTGTTGAAGCATACAATATTTACCTGAAAGTAGGCGACAGAATGGATAAAATGTACGGAAGTGATTTTGTAAGGACTGAGGATGGCCAGCTCATTAACGATGCAAGTGGTCGTCCCATCAGGTATCCGGTTGCCAGGTTCCTGGGTTATGCCAATGCCGATTGGGTAGGGGCCATAAGAAACACAATAACATATAAAGCATTTAGTTTCTCATTCCAGTTCGACGGACGCTTTGGTGGTACCATTCTCGACTATGTTGAGAAAAAAACCTATCAGGGTGGAAGGCACATAGCGTCAATAGAAGGAGAAATGGGCGAGGCACGCTACAACGACTATTTGGGCATCAAATCATATATCGGCGATGGTGTTTATGTAAGCAATGGAGCTAGTATTGAGTTCGACCCAGATGGTAACATTTTGAATTACGACCAATTGCAGTTTGCTGAAAATACAACGCCTACATTCGTTCAGGACTATATCAGTCGTTATTATGGCACAGATAATTCCACTGCAATGAGCCGCTCATTTGTAAAACTTCGCGAAGTTATACTTACTTATAATTTACCGAATAATTTACTTAAAAGGACATTTATTCAGCAAGCAAGTGTTTCTCTTGTAGGACGTAATTTACTCTACTTTGCTGAAAAGAAGGATATTGATGTTGAGCAATATACCGGTACGGGCACTTACTCAGGATTGCAAACCCCAACCATGAGAAAATTTGGTTTTAACCTGAATTTAACTTTCTAATTTCGTTCCTAAAGAACTAACTTAAAAATAAGAAAAGATGAAAAAAATATTTGCCATTTTATTTTTGTTCACATTCGCACTTATGTCATGTGACAAATTTGGAGAATTCGAGAAAAATCCGAATACACCGGGCGAGGTACCCCCGTCACTGATTTTTACCAGGTTACTTGAAGATATGACCTACAGTCCGTGGAGCGATGTTCAAAGATGGAACCAGTTTTGGTGCAGCAATTACGCCTATTACGATGACCAGGAATATAGCTGGACAACAACTAACTTTAATTTTTCAGAATTGAACAATGTTAAACAAATGGTTGCTGAAGCTAAAAGAATTGGATTACCTGAGAACAACGCCTATTCAGCAATTGGCAAATTCTTTTATGCATACTTCTACATTGACATGACCATGCGTCTTGGGGATGTCCCATTAACTGAAGCGTTGTCAGGGCTTGACAATTTCACCCCTGCTTACAATTCGCAGAAAGAAGTTTTCAAGCAGGCACTTGCCTGGCTGGAAGAATCAAACAATGATTTACAGTTGCTCATAAAAAGCAACGACAAATCATTGAACGGTGATTTTATGCTTGACAACAATCTCAGCCAATGGCAAAAAGTAGTGAACGCTTACAAATTGCGCGTCCTTATAACCTTAAGTAGTAAGGAAAACGACAACGATCTAAACATTAAGCAGTTGTTTGCCAATTTGATTCAGGATCCGGCTAAGTATCCGCTCATGACATCACTAAGCGATAACCTTGTTTATACCTTCAACAGCGGCAATGAGAAATATCCACTAAATCCTGATAATTACGGATTTACCGCCACCCGAAACAACATGTCAGCCACTTACTTAAACATGGTTGTAGCTTTGCATGACCCAAGAACCTTTATTGTGGCCGATCCGGCACCTAAAAAGCTGGAAGAAGGGTTAACTGCTGCCGATTTTGAAGCTTATGTAGGTGCCAGCTCAGGGGAAAGCCTTGATGACATGTCAACCAAGATGTTAAACGGGGAATACTCCGCGATAAGTAAAGATAAATACTATAGTTCCTATGCCGGAGAACCCTGTATTCAAATTGGATACATTGAGCAATGTTTCAATATAGCTGAAGCCATTAACCGTGGTTGGGTAAGTGGCAATGCCGAAGAGCAATATACCAATGGAATATTAGCCTCCTGGGAATTTCATGGCGCAGATGTAGCTGCAAACTGGACCGATTATTATAATCAGGCTTCAGTAAAATATCAGGGTAATAATACAGCCGGGTTGGAGCAAGTTCTGGTACAGAAGTATTTAGGATTTTTTCAGAATTCAGGCTGGGAGGCGTACAATAACTACCGCCGAACCGGAATTCCTGAATTTCTGACCGGACCTGGCACAGGCAACAGTGGGCGAATTGCAATTCGCTGGCAATACCCAAGCTCTGAAAGAACAACCAATGCTGAAAATTATTTAAGCGCATTGAAAAGCCAGTTCAGCTCGGAAAACGATGATATTAACACCGAGATGTGGCTTTTAAAATAGACTATTGATAATTTTGGTTTGATTGGTGTGTAAGTGAAGAGGCTGTCAGTTTATGTGTGTACTGACAGCCTCTGTTTTTTAAATCCCGACAATATAAAGTATGGAAATGAAACTCAATTAGCAATTGATTAATATTGAACCCGTATTTTGGGGCATTATTAATTAGGGGTTCAGGTACTGAATTTTGTTAAAGTAAATATCCCGTTATTCATAATTGGCCCTCAAAATACACGCTACTGTGTCAGAATCTAAGCAATGTGCAGCGGGTCCTAATTTGACAAACAGGCAGTAAAGTTTGATTGTTACAATTTATAATTTACCTAAGCTAGCCAGATGTTTTTCAATATATTGTACACAATTCAACTGAATAAATTTACATAAAATTTAATTTGAGTCCTAACTTGTTTTTTCGATTCCAAAACCACCAAAAATTTATGAAAAAATATGTCACCCTGGTGCTTGCACTGGTTATCTCCTTTTATGTTGATGCGCAGATTCCCGGCTATGTTATATTGGCTCCCGCTGAAAATCTTTATACAGCAATCAACAAGGATGGGAAAACCGTGATTCCGAACGGCCGTTTTCTCACTCCAGCCGGAGAAAGTCACCTGGTTGCACCCCACCCTTTCGGATTGGTCATTAGCAACGATGGAAATATAGCCATTACTGCCAACTCAGGAACCAATCCAATTTCAATAACCATTTTAAGAAATATCCGTTCAGGCATGCCCGATATTCAACAGGTACCACCATCTGCTGCCGGCGACAAGGGAATTTTGGAATCGGTTTTCATGGGTCTGGCTATTTCACCCGATAATAAAACGGTTTATGCAGCAGGTGGACAAGCCAACAAAGTTTTTATGTTTGACATTGCCACAGGCGCTCCTCAGGGATTCATTGATTGTAGCTCAAACGACGAAAAAGGCGATTATAGCCATGGCTATATCGGAGATATGGTTCTTGGCAAAAATGGCCGTCTGCTTTATGCGGTTGACCAGATAGGCTTCAGGGTAATCGTTATTGATGTTCTAAAAAAAACAATACTGTCGTCTATCCCCGTAGGAAGATATCCTTTTGGAATCGCGCTTGGCAAGGATGAAAAAGCTGTTTATGTGGCCAACGTTGGCATGTACAAATATACCCATGTGAAAAGGAAGCGCAATGGCGAATGGCAAAGAGGTGTAATAGACTCTCCCGCTTTTGCCTATAATACCAATGAAGCTGAAACCGGCATTAGAAATGATTCATTGGAAATTGCCGGCCTCGGACCGGTAAATGCCGATGAATCATTCTCGGTGTGGGCTATTGATGTAAAAAAACCTGCAAAGCCCAAGGTAATCTCTAAAATTAAAACCGGTTATTTGGTTGGGCAAATGGTTGAAGGAATCCCGGCAGTTGGGGGGGCAAGTCCAAATTCAATAGTTGCAGCTAAAAATTATATCTTCATCAGCAACGGGACAAACGATAACATTACAGTACTTGACAGGCGCGAACAAAAAATTGTTGCACAGATAAAACTTACACCCGAAGAAAAGCTATCTTCACTCAGGGGTGTTATTCCCTTTGGATTGGCTGTTTCGCCTGACGAGGAAAGAGTTTACGTAGCTGAATCGGGGGTAAATGCCATTGGAGTAATCGATGTAGAATCCTTAAAGGTTATGGGTCACATCCCGACAGGATGGTTCCCGGCAAAAATAAAAGTAACTCCAGACGGCAAGAAACTAATCGTAGCAAATGCCAAAGGCTTTGGAAGCGGACCAAATGGTGGTGCCGGTTATACCCTTACAGGAGCTGGTAGTTACATTGGAAGTTTGATGTTCGGCGCGGTTGAGATAATTGAGATACCAGACTTAAAGCAACTTCAGGAATACTCAAAACAGGTTAATGAAAATAATTTCAGCATAATATCAGTGAATGCTCATCAGTTTGAGTGGCGTAAAAACAATCCGATTCCCCTTTATCCTGGAGAAAAGGAATCACCCATCAGGCACATTGTATTTATATCGAAGGAGAACAGGACCTACGATGAAATCTTCGGGCAATTGAAAAATTCGAAAGGCGATTCTACCTTAGCCAGGTTTGGAGAAAATGTAACGGTTATAAACCGCGATAATAACCAAAGCCTTGAGAAGGTAAATATTTCGCCCAATCATTTAAAACTGGCGAAAGAATTCTCCATTAGTGATAATTTTTATGTAGACAGTGATGTATCGGCCGACGGACACCGTTGGCTTGCAAATACCTATCCAAATGAGTGGGTAGAATCAACTACCCCAGCTAACTATGGTGGTAACCGTGAATACCAGGAGAAATCAAATGCGCCGGGCAACCTTGGCCTGAACGGTGCTGCCGGGGCCATATATCCCGAAGACTATAACGAGGCCGGTTCGATGTGGGACCATATGTATCGTCAAAATATTCCTTATTTCAATTTCGGGTTTGGTGTTATGTTTGAGCCTGGTGATTATCAGGATAATTACAAATACGGAGGCATTAAACATATTGCAAATTACCCAATGCCCACCCCGCTTTATAGCCGCACCTCTTTTCGCTACCCAACCTATAATATGGCCATCCCTGACCAGTTCAGGGTAGATGTTTTTAAAGAGGAATTTGAAGAAAAGTGGGGAATGGGCAAAGAAACACTGCCCGGCATGTTAACAATTATTCTTCCCAACGACCATGGTGCCGGGGAAAGGCCAGAGGCCGGATATCCTTTCCGTGAAAGTTATATGGCGGATAATGACCTCGCTGTTGGGCGCACCGTAGAATTCCTGTCGCATACACCTTACTGGAAAAACATGCTCATTATCATAACCGAAGATGATGCCCAAGGTGGTGTAGACCACGTGGATGCCCATAGAAGCTTACTTATGGCTATTTCACCTTACATAAAGAGAAATTATGTAAGCCATACGCACGCCAGCTTTGGAAGTATTTTTAAAACGTTCTGGAATATCCTGGGTATTCCTTACCTGAATCAATATGATGCCGGCGCCTCCGACCTGGCTAATATGTTTACTACCCAACCAGACTTTAGCCCTTATATTGCGGTTCCGGTAGACATAAGAATATTTGACCCGCAGAAAGCACTTGACCCTTTCGATGAAAAATTTGATTGGGAACAACTCAAAAGCGGACCGGCAATCGACAACCAACCGGATATGTTACGTGAAAGTAAAGAACAGGACAGTTGGAGACTTGAAGACCATTAAAAAACAGAACGTTACTGCGCAAACCTGACTATTGAGCCGGATTCCCCAGATTGAATATCTGCCTGATTTACATCTAAAGAACTTGTAAACACCAATGTTAGTGAATAAAATACATCCACTTAATGCGTGGTTAAAAAAGCAGAACCAAGTAACCCAAACCATATTTATTAGCCTGGCCGCATTTCTCACTTATGCTTGCATGTATGGATTACGGAAACCTTATACCGTGGCTTCATTCGAGGGATTATCAGCCTGGGGCATTGATTATAAAGCACTTCTGATTATTTCCCAGGTGCTTGGTTATGCGCTCTCTAAGTTTATTGGTATTAAGGTAATTTCAGAAATGGGTCGTTCGACAAGGGCAATTTCAATTGTTGTGCTAACAGGATTTGCTGAAGTAGCCTTGATACTCTTTAGCATTGTCCCGACACCGTATAACCTGACTTTTTTATTTCTGAATGGCCTACCCCTTGGAATGATATGGGGTCTGGTTTTTTCCTATCTCGAGGGAAGAAGAACCACCGAAGTACTAGGTACCATATTGAGTATCAGCTTTATCATTTCATCTGGCTTTGTGAAGAGCACAGGTAAAATCTTGCTGAACAGTTTCCATTTATCCGATTTCCAAATGCCCTGGGTTACCGGGCTGGTGTTTTTCATTCCGCTGGTTCTTTTTGTCTGGCTACTCGACAAATCGCCAGCGCCATCCGCCGAAGACGAAGCACAGCGAACCAAGCGGGTTCCAATGAACAGAGAACTAAGACAGCGTTTGTTCATGGACTTTGCCCCGGGTATCATACTGCTGACAAGTGCTTATATACTTTTAACCATTTACCGCGACCTGCGCGATAACTTTGCAGCCGAAATATGGTCTTCGATAGGAATTACGATCAATCCTATGATTTTTACCTGGTCGGAACTGCCAATAGCACTGATTGTACTCTCTGCCATGGCCTCATTTATGTTCATCAAGGATAATATGAAGGCTTTAATAATGAATCATTATCTGATATTGGCCGGGTTTATAACCATTGGCCTGAGTACCCTTGCATTAGAGCTTGGACTGGTTAATCCGGCTATTTGGATGATATTGCTGGGCCTGGGCACTTATCTGGGATATTTACCTTTCAACAGTTTGTTGTTTGACAGGATGATTGCAACTTTTGGCTCGGCAGCCAACGCTGGATTTCTGATATATTTAGCTGACTCATTTGGTTATCTCGGTAGTGTTGGCACTTTGTTATTCAAGAATTTTAAAAACCACGAATTAAGTTGGTTTAGTTTTTTAGTTGCTACTTCGGGCGGCATGGCTATTCTTGGTAGTTTTCTGGTGGGATTTTCAATTTTATATTTTAAGCAAAAACCCCGGTACAGTGCGAACAACAATTCAGTTCAGGATATTAAATTAGAGCAAGTTCCCATTTAAATTTCACTTTATTATGATAATATCAGATTTCCAAAAAACAGAAGTCAAATTACTTTTCACTCCCGGCCCTTTAACAACGGCCCCTGAAGTGAAAGCATCAGCACTTTTCGATCTGGGTTCAAGAGACTCCGCATTTATTGACCATGTAGGGCAAATCAGGCAAAAACTATTGGCACTGGCCCATGTAGAATCGCCCGAATATGAAGTAGTTATAGTGCAGGGAAGTGGCACTTTCGGTGTTGAATCAACCATTTCATCGGCCATTCCGGTTCATGACACACTTCTCAACATTATCAACGGTGCCTATGGCCGTAGAATAAGCCAAATGGCACGCATTCACAATATCCGTCTAATAGAGCTTATTTATCACGAAACCCAGTTGCCGTCCCTGGCCGATATTGAATCTGCATTAATAGATAACCCGGAAATTACCCATGTGGCGGTAGTTCATGGCGAAACCACCACGGGCCTGCTTAATCCAATTGCACAAATAGGCGAATTGGTTAACTACTATAATAAAGCATTTATTGCGGATGCTATGAGCACCTTCGGGGCTTATGATATTGATGTAAAAAAGCTGAATATCAGCTATCTGATCTCCTCATCAAATAAGTGCATCGAAGGTATTCCGGGATTTAGTTTCGTAATTGCCAAACAAGCGGAACTTGCAAAATGTGAAAATCAAGCTCGTACCCTAAGCCTTGACCTTTACGCTCAATGGCAGGTTTTAAGCACCAGCGGGCAGTTCAGGTTTACCCCTCCGGTGCAGGTTTTAATGGCATTTAACACCGCCCTTGATGAACTCGAAAAAGAAGGCGGCGTTGAAGCGAGGGGGAAGCGTTACGCAGGAAACAATGCAATACTTATGCAAGGGATGAAAGAGCTCGGGTTCAAAGCCTATCTGAATGACGAAATCAGGAGTTACATCATCACATCATTCCTGTATCCAACACACACTAATTTCTCATTTGAGGATTTTTATAACCGGCTTAACGATAAAGGTTGCGTTATATACCCCGGCAAACTGAGCCAGGTGGATTGTTTTCGGATTGGCAACATCGGTCAGCTTTATCCATCTGATATCCAAATGCTTCTTTCGGCAATAAAGGATACCCTGGCTGAACTAACCATTTCATTAAAAACCGAAAATTAAGACAAAAGACAAAATGGATAATTCACACAACAATAAATTTACCGGGCCCCTGAAGGCTGTAATCTTTGACTGGGCCGGAACAACCGTTGATTTTGGCTGCTTTGCCCCAACCGGTGTTTTTCAGGAAGTATTCAGGCTAAAAGGAATAGAAATTACAATCGAAGAGGCCCGGGGCCCTATGGGAATGCATAAGCGCGACCATATACGCACTATTTCACAATATGCACGTGTAGCCACCGAATGGCAAAAGAAATATGGCAGTGAATGCTTAGAAGCCGATGTTGAAGATATGTTCACCAGTTTTATTCCAATGCAACTTGCAGTAATTGAAAAGTATGCCGATATAGTTCCTGAACTCCCCGATGCTATAATAGTTGTACGGAATATGGGCATGAAAATAGGCTCAACCACAGGTTATAATAATGAAATGATGAATTTATTGACTGCAGCCGCTGCCCGTCAAGGCTATGTGGCCGATTCGGTAGTTTGTGCAACCGATGTGCCTGCCGGCAGGCCGGCGCCCTGGATGGCCTTTAAGAATGCCGAAAACCTGGGAATATATCCCATGCATGCGATTCTTAAAATTGGCGACACTATTGCCGATATTGAAGAAGGCCTTAATGCAGGTATGTGGAGCGTGGGTATAATCATGTCGAGTAACGAAATGGGGCTTACCCTTGCCGAAATTGCTGAAATGAGTGCTACCGACCTGGAAAGCCTCAAAAATACTGTTCGTGAGCGGTATCTGAAAGCCGGGGCGCACTTTGTAATTGAAAATCTCGGTGAAATCGAAAACCTCATTAACACCATAAATGAAAGGCTTTCACAGTGCAAAAACCCAGGACGCAGGTACTTTTAGACTGCTACAAGCCTGGCACTTACAGCTCGAAAACTAGATATACCAAATTTTCCGGATAAAAACAAAATAAATATGAAAAACCGATTATTCACCTGACTCCTGACAATGCTCTGTTTTGCACCATTTATTACTTTCCATGCACAAACAAAAACCGAAAACATAATATTGGTAACTATTGATGGAATGCGATGGCAGCAAGTATTCGCCGGAGCCGATTCCGCAATTATGAAAAATCAAAAATACACCCGCGATTTCGATGGCACAAAAGCAAGGTTTTGGGACGACAATGCAGAGGCCAGAAGAAAAAACCTATTCCCATTCCTTTGGTATGTTGTCGCACTGCATGGCCAGTTGCTTGGCAACAGACAACTGGGCAGTAAAGTAAATGTTGCTATACCTTTCCAGTTTTCTTATCCGGGCTATAATGAAATTTTAACCGGCTTTGCCAACCCGACTGTAAATTCAAATGCTAAAGTACCCAATAAAAATACCAATGTTTTTGAATTTATCCAGGAGAAAAAGAACTATGATGGTAAAGTGGCTGTCTTCAGCTCTTGGGATACTTTCCCTTATATTGTAAACAAATGGAGAAATAATATTTATGTTAACTCCCATATCGACACTCTTAAGTTTTACAATGCTAATTTAAAGCTTATTAACGACTTCCAATTCCTGGCCCCCGCTATGTTGGCGTAAGACCCGATGTGGTAACCTATATGGCCGCCCGCGAATACTTTAAAGCATATAACCTAAATTGCTGTTTATCGCTTTTGATGAAACCGATGAACTTGGACATTCCGGTGAGTATGACCTTAATCTGCAGACAGCCGCTGCCGAAGATGCGATGCTGTCAGATCTCTGGAATATTATACAATCTGACCCAACATAAAAAGACAAGACCACCTTTATGGTTTACTGCGATCACGGAAGAGGTGACTTCGTTACAGATACCTGGCAAGACCATGGTGAAAACATCAAGGAATCGGGCGAAACCTGGTTTGCTGTAATTGGCCCCGATACTAAACCGACCGGGGAATCAAAAAAAGCAAAGCAATTTTACCAGAATCAGTATGCGGCTACCTTAGCAGCTTTAATGGGACTGAAATTCACAGCCGGACATCCCGTTTCTGATACAATTAAGGAAGTGTACACAAAATAAACCTTTGAAATGCATTATGACTTTAATAAAGCCCGAAATTAAAAGAAAAATAAACCAGATTCAGTTCACCGGGGACAAACTTTATGCAGCATTTGATCTCGACAATACCCTGTTGTATGGCGATATTGGTGATGCCGTTTTTGCTTCTCTGCTCAATAAAGGACTAATTCAGGGTTTTAACTGGAAAGATTATCTGGCCTTACTTATTGAAGATCGTGAAACAGCATACAGAAAAGTGGTCGAAGTACTGCATGGCCTTCCTATTGAAGCCCTAAAAACAACAACTCACGAAGTTATCGATAGCAATCTTTCGTTTATACAAATAGACCAAGCCAAAGTCCCGGTTCCAAGGCCCAACCCGACAATGCAATCAATAATCAATTTGATAGAAGCCCGTGGAATTGAGTTATTTGTTGTTACAGCAAGCAACGAGGTGTCGGCCGGAATAATCTGCCAGAAACACTTTAACATACCCACCACCAATGTTTTAGGGATACAAGTTGGCATTAGCAAACCAGGTATTATTGCTTATGAACCAACCGAAATTCCTTTTGGAATAGGGAAAGTAAATGCTTTGAAACGCAAATATAGCCATAGACCAGTAGTAACAGGGGGTGATGGCGTTTGGGATAAATTCCTTCTCGATTACACAAGAGATGATGGTATTAGGTTTTGGGCCGGACAGGATGTTAATGAATATCAGCTACTAAAAGATGATTATTACCCCAACCTTGCTTTTTACCATATTCAAAGTTGATAATTTGAAATTTGCTCTTACTAAATTTTGCGTTGCAGAGTCAGTATCTATTTCCAATTCAAAGACTTTTGTCAGGTATGATGTTATGCATTAAGTCGATTTATAAGATAATAGATATGCCCAGTAGCGCTGATCGGCCTGCCCCATTTATGCCTGAGCCATGATAACGGTAGTCAACATTCAGAAGATTGTTAAGGTTAAGGTTGAATTGTACAAACCTCCAGTCGAAACCTGTATGAATGTTTATAACCTTCCAGCCAGGGGTTCCACCTTTTGGTATCCGGATATCTTCTTTATCCCCTTTTGCCAGCCGGTCTTGTTTGCCCGCAAACACATTTTCGAGGCTTACCCTATAGTGCTTGTATTTGTATTCCACGACAAAATGGCCGAACAAAGGAGGAATTCTTCTTACCGGTTCATTTTGAGTGGTGTTTTGCCCATAGGTGTATGTGAGGCTGCCAGAAATAGACCAATTTGCGCAGGGCGAATATACCCAGTTAGCTTCAATTCCCTGAATGAAGGCACGTTCAAGGTTCTCTTTCTTATATAATGGATAACCCTCAATGCTGTCGCCTGTAATTCTGCTCCGCACAATCAGGTTATGCAGGTGGTTGCGATACAGATACAATTCGCCCTTAATTTTTGAACTACTGTATTTATATCCTGTTTGATATTGGAACGATTGCTCAGGCTTTAGGTTGAAATTTGGTAATTCATAACGAAAATCGACAATACCAAGCGTTCCCAAATCATCCACGTTAGGTGCACGAAATCCGGTATTTGCCGAAATAAATATTTTTGAATAATCATTCAGTTTACGCATAACCGCGACATTGCCAACAAATGCCGAAGGCGTTAGCCTTACAACACCTATTGTGGTATCTTCAATGTTTATTGTATAAGTATTAAAACGCGCACCGGCAGTGAAACTACACTTTTGCAATTCACAGGTATGTGTTGAAAAGGCTGCAAAACTAGTTATTGTGGCTCCATTGGGGTATAAACCTCTTTTTGATACTTCTGATTGGTTTGTAAAGTCATTATCTGTCCGGGTGCTGTTTACCTTGTCGTGATATAACTCCAGGGCATTGCTCGAGGCCCACCGGTTCCTTTTCCCTTTAGAAGAAAAGATTTCGGTTGATAACCCAATTGTATTCACCTTATCGTATTCAAAACGCTTCACCGGCGAGCCGGTTTTCTGAATTTCACGCGACTCTTCACCTTGCTGAGTCAAAACAGTAAAGTTCAGGTCTTTCCATACTCCTGCACTCAGTTTATGATTCACCTTAATATACTCAAGCTTTCTCTTCTGCTGGCCCATTTCGTAAAGCGCATAATTTTCAAGCTTGACCTTATGGTACACCGGGACATCATTCTGGCTCACACGTTGCAATGCCAGAGTTATCTCAGTTTTGGGAGTAATCAAAAATTTTGCCTTAAAGTCGTAATCTATTTCTTTATAACCCGATGGCTTTTGCCGGCCTGTTGTATCGCCGCCAATCTGATCGCCAAAATTTCGCCAGGTCAATCCTCCGGTAAAAGCGGTTCTTATGCCGCAATAATTGATCCTTGCATTCGTACTTTGTTCAATTCCACCTGTGCCAAACCTCAACAACAGAGCAGTTCCCCAATCGGATTTTCGACTAAATTCAGGCTCTTTTGTAAACACCTGTATGGTACCACCCAAAGCATCTGAACCATACTGCACTGAACCATTACCACGAAGAATTTCAATCTTGTCGATACTGAAAACATCAATCGTGTTAAGGTATTGGGTTGGGCCATATCGCACGATTGAATTACTCAGCCGTATACCATCAACCAGTAACAGTGTTTGGTTGCCGGTCAATCCCCTTAAAAACGGAGAACCTCCGCCATGATTGGTTTTTTGGACAAAAACTCCAGGCATCTTCGTTAATGCCTCAGGAACAGTACGCAGGTTAGCCTGGGTAACTTCAACATTTCTTATTACACCGATAGCTTCGGGCGCATTAATTAGTTTTTTTGAAAAGCGATTAGCAGTGATTACCAATTCTTCCAACTGTTGGTTGAGAAGCGTATCAATATTGACAGGCCGACTCTCATTCTGTGCAAATACAATGATTTGAAACAATGAAATGTAACAAGTCGTGAAAATTTTAAAAATTGCAACTCTTCTTTTCATGGCTCGAAAATACTGATGCTAATGTTAAGCCAGTTTTAAGAATTCAACTATTGTTTACTTACCTCCACTGCCCAAAGACATTAAATTAAATACAGCAGACGAGTAATTATACAGGCTCTATTTCATCAGATTAAGCCCGATATGTAAAACTGTTAAATTCTTAACTGAAAAAAGTTTTAGCCTTTTTAACCCCGATTGCAACAATTCAATAAATGCCCTGCATTCAGATTACTCCAACCACATTCTTTCGTATAACGATGTATTGTAAATTTAACTTAAGTTTTATATTGACTTCTTATTTAAATTTTTAAAATGCTTAAGTTTGGCAACTAAATCACAATCAAAATCCTCACCAAAAATTCATACTAAATGAAAGCGTTTATCATAAAATTTATACTTCCAATCGTCATAATTTCAAGCATTATTCTATCTTTTCCTAATTCTGTATCAGCCCAAGCAAACACCAACGATAAGCTTTTAATGTCAGTGGCCTGGTTTCAGAATGCGCCTGAAATGACCGCATTGTATTACCAGGGATTTAACCTGGCCAGGGAGCGGCTCGACGAATACATTGCAGCCAATAAACAAAGCAAACCACTGGCAGTAGTGGTTGACATCGACGAAACAATGCTCGACAACAGTGCGTACGAGGTTAGTTTAATCAACTACGATGATGATCAGACTGGGTGGTACAACTGGACTACCAAAGCCAAAGCCAAAGCCCTGCCGGGAGCCCTGGAATTCGCGAAGTATGCGGAAAGCAGGCAAGTACAGATTTTCTATATTACCAACCGCGACAACAATGAGCATGCAGCAACGGTTCAGAATCTGAAAAACGAAGGGTTTCCCTTTGCAACCGATGATCATGTACTCACCAAATCGGATTTATCATACAGTTCCGGCAACACCAGTTCAAAAGCCGGCCGCAGGGCAAAAGTTTCTGAGAGTCATGAGATCGTTCTGTTGATCGGTGACAACCTCAACGATTTTTCAGAAGTCTTTGAAGACAGAAAAATAAACAATGGTAAAGATGCGGCTGATAAGAACCGGGAGCTGTTTGGTCATAAATTTATTATTCTTCCCAATCCGATGTACGGAGCCTGGGAAAAACCACTTTATGATTACCGGAATGACCTGAACAACGAAGAACAAACCCGTCTGCTAAAGTCGAAACTAAAAACTGAATAACCGGATTAACCCTTTATTGCTGATTTTTACACGGGGTTTTCCCCGGAAATTCAATTACTATAATGCTATTGATGGAATTTTGTGTTCATTATTTTAATTTGGAAATCAATAGTAAAAATACCCTGGGTTGCGCAAACTTTAAAGCAAAATAAAAATCCGGGAGATTAGGTTTCCTTTAACAGAATCCCATGATTAATCTGCCTGGGATGATACTCAGTAACCCGCTGATTCTGAATTGTCCTGGATGCGTTACCCCCACCTGCATCAATAGGTTGCCGGGCAATACTTTTGGTGGTATTTTCTGGTCAGATGGATAGTATGGATATATAAATAGTTCTTATATTAGCTGAGAAAATATCGGCATGTAAATATCCACGGACGGTTGTTTACAAGTCCGAAATAGGCGCAATATAGCGCATACACATTCGTTGGCTGCAAGGCAAATTAACGATATATTTTACTAGGGAAAGTTTGATTTATTACACGAATAATAATAATTCATTACCAAATACAATATTTTTTAAATAATTTAACAATAAATTAATTTTTAGTTTTCAATTAAGATTTATGATCAAACTAAATTTGTCCTTCAATAATACCTTAAATAAATGCTTGGTTGGATTTTATATAAACATTCAGATTTCTTAATTAAACCTGAAACTTATGAGATTCAAAAATTAGTAGAAGAAGGTAAGAAAGTAGATATTGAAATTATTGTTCTCCAACCCGAACAGATTGAGATTATATTAAACAGAGATGATCGAAAAAGTATATTTGTAAATGACGTACAGACTCCATTACCTAATTTTATTATCCCCAGGATGGGAGCAGGAACAACCTATTTTGCTTTAGCTCTTATTCGTCATCTTGAAAAATTAGGAGTTTACTCATTTAATTCTGCAAATTCAATTGATATTGTAAAAGATAAGCTTTACCAATTTCAAGTATTAGCTGAATCAGGAATGCCCATTCCAAAAACCATGCTTGCGAAATTCCCATTAGACCTTGATGTGGTTGGGAAGCATATAGGTTATCCTGTAGTGGTTAAAACCCTGTCAGGATCGCAGGGTAGCGGAGTTTTCCTTTGTGAAACACAACAATCGCTAGATGAATTATTACAAATGGTTGAGAACACTAATCCAAATGTTAACCTTATTTTTCAAGAATTTATTAAAAGCAGCTATGGACGTGATCTTAGAGTTGTTACTGTGGGTGGAAGGGTTGTTGGAGCTATGCTTAGAACAGCTAATGATGGTAATTTTAAGGCTAACTATTCAAGGGGGGGAACAACCACTAAATTTGAGATTACAACGGAAATAGAATGGTTTGTGTTAGAAATTGCGCGTAAACTTGACCTTGATATAGCTGGTGTCGATTTACTTTTTGATGAGAATGGTTTTAAAATATGCGAAGTTAACTCATCTCCAGGCTTTGAAGGTCTTGAAAAAGCTTGTAATAAAAACATTGCAAATGAAATTATTCAGTTTGTTAAGTTAAGGCTTGAAATGAAAACCCTCAGTAAATAGTTATTGAACTAAAATCTACAATTATTTGATAGATTTTAATTGTTTATCTTGAAATTTCCTAAATTTATCGAAATGAAACTATAAAACCAGTTCTAATAAAGAAGATGAAATTTGCCGATCAAAAATAAATGCCCAGCAGCCAACAGCGATTCATAAGCAATGGCGGGGTTTGTAGCGTGTTTAGCACCTCGTCTCGCAGGTGGTTTCTGTAACGTGGGATATGGACGCAACTACAAAGCTCGCCACTGCTCAATACCGCGACCGTTGTACGCAAGCCGGAACAACGACACAGCTATAGCATGATTTTAGATTTGAAATGAGAAAAAATGGAAAATGCCAACCCACAAAAGCAAGAGTTTGGCAGCCTATCCCTGCAAGCTTTGCTTCCCTACCAAAATGTGTTTTTTTGCCACCGCCCGCAGATTAGCGTAATAATTTTCGATTGAAAATGGCAATAAAATTGTATTTTGCAGACTCATAATTGGATTAAAAATGAGAATAAAAGGATAACATGGGTTTGTTCCAAAAATCGGTAGAGAAAAAATATTTAGACGAATTAGACTCCGTTCTGATTGACAAGAAATATAAGGAATTTCGGGATTATTTTGGCAATTCAGAGATTCAGGAAAATATTAGGAATGCAAAGGAGGAACAATTCCAGGAGGGATTTTTACGGGAACTTTTCGTTTCGATTTTTGGATATACACTCAATCCGCAACCAAATTTTAATCTTACAACTGAATTAAAAAACATTGCCAACAGCAAAAAAGCTGACGGGGCAATTCTGAAAGGTGAAGATGCCATTGCGGTTATTGAATTAAAAGGAACTGAAACAACCGACATAGATAAAATTGAAACACAGGCATTCGGTTATAAAAACCATAATCCGAAATGTGTTTACGTGATAACTTCAAATTTTGAAAAACTCCGTTTTTATATTCAAAATGCGGTTGACCATATCGACTTTAATTTATTCAAACTTTCCCGGGAGCATTTTTCTTTAATGTGGCTTTGTTTGGCAAAAGATAATTTGCTAAACGGATTGGCTCAAAAAATAAAGGAAGCATCGCTTTTACAAGAAGAAAATATCACCAAAAAACTGTATGCCGATTACTCAAAATTCCGGGAAGCGATTTACAATAACCTTGTAAAGAACAATCCCGAGACGGATAAACTTATTCTTTTCAAGAAAACACAAAAATTACTTGACCGCTTTCTGTTTATTTTCTTTGCCGAGGACAGGTTATTACTACCACCAAATTCAATCAGCGAGATTGTTAAACAGTGGACAACCTTAAAAGAGGAACTGGACGAATACGTGCCTTTATATGACCGGTTTAAAAAGTATTTCGGTTACATGAATACAGGGTACAAAGGCAAAAAATACGATATTTACGCATACAACGGTGGACTGTTTGCCCCCGATGAAATACTCGACAATATTTCAATTGACGATGAAATTCTGCACAAACACACGTTAATATTAAGTAAATACGATTTTGAAACCGATGTTGATGTAAACATACTTGGTCATATTTTTGAACACTCTTTGGGCGAAATTGCGGCAATAGCTGCAACAGAGGGGTATTCCCCCCTATC
>Ga0335397_10003385_pt1 | contig 21358 bp, 13 predicted proteins | sample MAT04_FD_205740 | JGI IMG/M metagenome (GOLD analysis project Ga0335397, IMG submission 205740) | Freshwater microbial communities from Lake Fryxell liftoff mats and glacier meltwater in Antarctica - MAT-04 (spades assembly) (version 2) ... | reverse complement strand
AGACGATCTTCGACACGCTCAACGCCAAAGCGGCGCTGCTCGCCATCGAAGAGATCTTCGCCGAGCGTGGCATTCACGTGCCGGTGATGATCAGCGTGACCATCACCGACCGCTCGGGACGTACGCTCTCGGGCCAGACGGTCGACGCGTTCTGGACCAGCGTCGCGCACGCCAAGCCGCTCTCCGTCGGCGTCAACTGCGCGCTTGGTGCAAAGGATATGCGCCCGTATATCGCGGAGCTGGCGCAGATCGCCGACACCTACATCAGCTGTTATCCAAACGCCGGTCTGCCGAACGCGATGGGCGAATACGACGAGACGCCCGACGAGACGGCGGCGCTGCTGCGCGGCTTCGCCGATGACGGCTTCGTCAATCTCGTCGGCGGCTGCTGCGGCACGAGCCCTGCGCACATCAAGGCGATAAGCGACCTGCTCGCAGACGCGAGGCCACACGAGCCACACGGCCGCTCGAAGGCGTTCTCGTACTTCAGCGGGCTCGAGACTCTCGCCATCCGACCCGACTCGAACTTCATGATGGTCGGCGAGCGCACCAACGTCACCGGCTCCGCGCGCTTCCGCAACCTGATCAAGAAGGGCGACTACACCACCGCGCTCGAGGTCGCGCTCGATCAAGTGCGCGGCGGCGCCAACATCCTCGACGTCAACATGGATGAAGGGCTGCTCGACTCCGAGCACGCGATGGTGACGTTCTTGAACATCATCGCGACCGAGCCGGAGATCGCGCGTATCCCGATCATGATCGACTCGTCCAAGTGGTCGGTGCTCGAGGCGGGACTCGGCTGCGTCCAGGGCAAGGCGATCGTCAACTCCATCTCACTGAAAGAGGGCGAGACCGATTTCCTCCACAAGGCCGCCATCGTGAAGCGCTTCGGCGCCGGCGCCGTCGTCATGGCCTTCGACGAGCAGGGCCAAGCCGACACCGTCGAGCGCAAGGTCGCGATCTGCGAGCGCGCGTTCAAGCTGCTCACCGAGCGCCTCGACTTCGATCCGTACGACATCATCTTCGATCCGAACATCCTCGCCATCGCGACTGGCATGGAAGAGCACGCGCCGTATGCCGTGAATTTCATCGAGGCGACGACGCTGATCAAGGCGCGCTGCCCGGGGTCGCGCATCTCTGGTGGTGTCTCCAACCTGAGCTTCTCTTTTCGCGGCAATGACCATGTGCGAGAGGCGATGAACTCAGTGTTCCTCTATCACGCGATCCGCGCCGGTATGGACATGGGCATCGTCAATGCTGGACAGCTGGTCGTCTATGACGACATCGCGCCCGAGCTGCGCGAGCTGATCGAGGACGTCGTGCTCAATCGCCGCGCGGACGCGACCGAGCGATTGGTCGCCTACGCCGAGAAGGTGAAGGGTGGCGGCGCGAAGCGTGAGCTCGATCTCGCGTGGCGCGATCAGCCCGTCGGCAAGCGGCTCGCGCACGCGCTCGTACATGGGCTCGTCGACTTCATCGATTCGGACGTCGAAGAAGCGAGGCAGTCGCTCGGCCGCCCGATCAACGTGATCGAGGGGCCGCTGATGGACGGCATGAAGGTCGTCGGCGACCTGTTCGGCGCGGGCAAGATGTTCCTGCCTCAGGTGGTCAAGAGCGCCCGCGTGATGAAGAAGGCAGTCGCGTTTCTCGAGCCTTTCATGGCAGCGGAGAAGGAGGCAGCGGGCGGCTCGGGGCCGACCAGCCAGGGCAAGGTGCTGCTCGCGACGGTGAAGGGCGATGTCCACGACATCGGCAAGAACATCGTCGGCATCGTGCTCGCGTGCAACGGCTACGAGATCGTCGACCTCGGCGTGATGGTGCCGACGAATACCATCCTCGACGAGGCCACCAAGATCGGCGCAGACATCGTCGGAGTCTCCGGTCTCATCACTCCGTCGCTCGACGAGATGGTGGGAGTCGCGCGCGAGATGAAGCGCCGCGGCATGACGCAGCCCCTGCTGATCGGCGGCGCGACGACGAGCCGCCAGCACACCGCGGTGCGCATCGCGCAAGAGTACGAACACCCGGTAGTCCACGTGCTCGACGCGAGCCGCGCGGCGGGCGTCACATCGGCGCTGCTCGACGCGAAGCAGCGCCCAGCCTTCGACGGCAAGAACCGCGACGAGCAGCAGATGTTGCGCACGCTGTTCGCGCGCAAGAACGAGAAGCCGATGGTGCCAATCGCGCTCGCCCGCGAGAACCGCACCCGCATCGACTGGCGTGAAGAGGACCTCGCCCAGCCGAGCAAGCTCGGCGTGCAACACCTCGAGGCGTTCCCGCTCGAAGAGCTGATTCCATACATCGACTGGACGTTCTTCTTCACCGCGTGGGAGCTCGTCGGAAAGTTCCCCGCGATCCTGCAGCATCCCGAGCAAGGTGCCGTCGCCCGCGAGCTCTACGACAACGCGCGCACGCTCCTCGATCGCATCGTGAAGGAGAAAATCCTCACCGCGAGCGCGGTATATGGCTTTTTCCCCGCAAACGCCGAGGGCGACGACGTCGTCCTCTATACCGACGAGACGCGCGCGCAGGAGCTCACGCGCTTCCCGATGTTGCGGCAGCAAGGCGTGAAGAACGACGACGAGCCCCATCGCTCGCTCGCCGACTACGTCGCCCCGCGTGAGACTCGGCTCGCCGATCACATCGGCGCGTTCGTCGTCACCACCGGCACCGGCCTCGACGCGCTGGTGAAGGAGCTCGAGGCGCAGCACGACGACTACTCGGCGATCCTCGCGAAGGCGCTGGCCGATCGACTCGCCGAGGCGTTCGCCGAGCTCCTGCACGAGCGCGCGCGTCGCGAGTGGGGCTATGGCGATCCGCACAAGCTCTCGAGCGAAGAGCTGATGGGCGAGAAGTACCGCGGCATTCGGCCCGCGTTCGGCTATCCGGCGTGCCCCGATCACACGCCGAAGCGCGCGCTGTTCGAGATTCTCGAGGCGGGTGTAGCCGGCGTCACGCTCACCGAGAGCCTGGCGATGTTGCCGGCAGCGAGCGTCAGTGGGCTCTACTTCGGGCATCCGTCTTCGCGCTATTTCATGGTCGGGCGCATCGATCGCGATCAGGTCGAGGACTACGCGCAGCGGACTGGGATGAGCGTCGCCGATACCGAGCGCTGGCTCTCGCAGCAGCTCGGCTACGATCCGAGCAAGCCGGGAGTCGCGGCTCAGGCCGCGGAGTAGCGGCGCCGGGTAGTCGCCAAGCACGCCGGTGAAGAGCGGCTGGCGCGACATCAACGCAGTGCAGCAATGCGGCGATCGTGCGCGGGACGCTGATTGGGTCGACGTCTCCGGTGCCGACGCGTACGCTGCCGCTCGATGTCATACACGGCGCTTGCGCTTCGCATCGTTCTCGCGACCGCCTGCTGCGCGTCGCTCTCGGGCCTCGTCGGCTGTGGCGATGACGACGCCGGGTCGAATCCCGATCTCGGCAGCAGCGAGGATAGCGGCACACGCGACGCGGCGCCGATGGACGCAGCGCGCGACGCCGAGCCGGCGGATCTCGGCGTCGACATGCCGCCCGATCCGGTCCCGCCGTTTCGCAATCCGGTGGCGCTCGCCGACGACGAGCTGGCGCGCGAGGCGCTGCGCATCCTCGGCGCGCCAGAGGCTGGCGCGACGACGCGCGTCTGCAACGAGTGTCACTCGGTGACGCGCGCGCGGATCAATCAGTGGCGCGTGCTGAGCGACGCCTCGATGATGAACTGCCTCACCGATCTCGACGTGCCCACCGACGCATCGGCGGCAGCGATGCTCGCTTGCCTGCGCGGTACGCGCACCTCGTACGGTGCGGCGAACCTCGGCATCTGGGCGACCGCGGCCCATCTCCCATGGTTCGAATACGTGTTCCGTCACAGCACCTCGGCGGAGTGGACGCTGCAGCACAGCGCGTTCGTCATGTCCGCCGGAATGCCGCGCAACCCGGACACGCGCCTCACGCAGGAGCAGTTCGACATCGTCGCCGAGTGGTTCATCCGCGGCACGCCGAACGTTGATGTCGTGCTTCCGGCGGGTGGCGCGCCGACCGAGTGCATCCCTTACGTCTCAGCGGACGTCGGCACTCACATCGCAGCGATGGCGACCGATGGCTGGGCGGCGAAGAACGCGGCTGCCGGGATGCTGATGCACGGCTGTGCGGGCGCTGCGCGCGCCGCTGAGTGTCTCGCCACCGTGCCACTCGCGAGCACCACGACTTTCGGCGCCGACTGGGAGACGACTGGCGGCGGTGCAGTGGCGGGCGCGCATCTGCGCGTGCTGCACACCACCGACTACGAGACCTCGTATTGGACGCGCAGCTCGGCCGACGGCCGCTTCGTCTCGCACGGCGCTGACACGGCGCCCAACGTGCGCTTCATCGATTTGCAGGAAGACCGTGTGTTCGGCGGCTCCGGGCTCTACGACACCTCGTTCTTCCCCGACGGCTCCGGCTTCGCCATTCAGGGCGGACCCAGCGGAGCGCACGTGTGTGAGAATCGCGTCCTCACGACCGGAATGCCCACCATGCTGGCGTTCGACGAGCCCGGCTGCACGGGCTCCATCACCATCGGGCTCTACGAACATCTCGGCACCTCGCTCGATGGTGCAGACTTCTGGGCGATCAGCGGCACTGCCACCTACGACAACGGTGGCCATTCTCCGACGCTCCGCGATCCGCTCGCCGATTTTCCGGCGAGCGCGAGCGACACGATCACGCGCATGCTCAATACCGGCACGGGCTTCACGCTCGGCGGCGAGTTCGAGCTCGACCATCCCTACGAGGGTGATGGCGTGATCTCGCCGTCGTTCACCACGCTGATCACCCGCCAGGCAGGGCGCTCGGGGCAGCTCGGCTTCGTGCTGCGCCGGCTCGAGGTGACTGGCTCGCCCGCGTCGTTCTCCGTGGAGGCGCCGGAGATCGCGCACTACTGCATCAACGGCGGCAAGCCCGCGTTCTCCTACGACGAGCGCTGGCTGGTCGTACACCACTACGTCACCAACGCCGACGCCGTGAAGCTCGGCTTCACCGGCTCGTCTGATCCCGCGTTTGCCGCGTACCGCACGCGCGGCGCCGCGAACATCTACCTCGTCGATTTGACGACCGGCGCGGAATACCGACTCACCCACATGGCGGCCGGCCAATATGCGCTGTTCCCGCACTTCCGCTCCGACGGCTGGATCTACTTCCTCGTGCGTGACGAGAGCTCGATGCCCGAGCACATCGTCGCGAGCGACGCCGCGATCCTCGCCGCGGCGCTCTGAGTGATGTGATGGCAGCCGCGCTGCTCTCGCCGAGTGGCAGACGTCGCGTGGCAGCCGCGCTGCTCTCACTGAGCGGCAGGAGACGCGTCGCAGCCGCGATCAGAGCAATGACGCTCTTCGCTGCGATCGGTGCATGTGCGGCAGTGGTCGGATGTGGGGACGAGCCTGCGCCGCCGGTGTCGGTGTGCGGCGATGTCGCGCCGCGCACGGCAGCGGCGACCGCGCCCGATCGCCGCCTGTTCGGGTTGGCGAGCGCCTATCCCGCGGACGGCGTGGTCTCCGCGCGCACCGACGCGCTGCTGACGTCGCAGCGCGCTCGGCGTGCCGCAGCGTGGGAGGCAGTCGCGCGAGTTCTTGCTCCCGTCGAGCTCGCCGAGCCGACCGCGGCCGGGCCAGCGACGGTGCCGCGATTCCGTACTTGGTATGACGGTGAAGACTTCACTCGCGTGTTCCAGCGCGCTTACGAGGCGCTCGGTGCCGAGGGTCGCACGGCGCGCGCGCCGCTGCCTGACGCGCTGCTCGACGAGGCCTTTCTCTGGAATCCGCGCGCGCTCGACGCTGCACCGGAGTGGACGGACGATCGCTTCGCGGCCTACGTCGCGCGCATTCGCGATGGTCTCGACGTCGCGGCGGTGGGTGGGCTGCAGCGCATCACGATGAGCCCAGAGGCGACGCGCCACGTCGCCGAGAGCTACCCCGAGATCTTGCGGTGCGTGAACGAGGGCAAGCCGCCGGCGATCGTCGACACGCGCGGCGAGAGCGTGCAGCGACTCGCCCGCGAGCCCATCGCGCTCGACCGCTGTGGCCAACGGGAGCTCGGACCGTTCTACGTCGGTGAGGGCGCGCGTCTCATTGCGCGATTTGCCGGCAGCGGCGGCGAGCTGGCGCAGCTGCGGTTGCGCGCGGGTGCGACGCTGCTCGACAGCGTCGTCCGATGCAGCAGCTCCGCCGATCAGCCGTGCGAGGTCGCAGGCCCGGGCACGTTCTTGGTCGAGCTCGCAGCGGCGGACGCGGCGGTGAGCGGCGTCCTCGAGGTCGACGCGCTGACCCGCGACGCCGTCGTGCCCGGCTGTTTGCGCGGCGTGTTTCCGCTCGGCTCGGCGTCCGTCGCGCAGGAGTGGCGACGCGTCGAGGTGGGGCCGCTGCCGACGTACGACACGTCGGGCGGCGCATTGGCAGCGCGGCTAGCCGCGGGCCCCCGTGCGACGTGGGGAGACGGTGACGGCTTCGCCGAGCCCAACGCCGACGCGATCTACACGCTGCGGATTCCGTCCGGAGCGACGTTCCGCCTTGCCGGCCTGCACATTCGGACGCGCGAGCTCGATCACTACCTCAACATCACGCTGTGGTGGTCGCCGAACCCCGACGAGAACTTCGGCGCCGATCGGCCCGCCTCGATTCGCGCGCTCGGCGGGCCGTGGTCGCACTATGCGATGTGCGTCGCCATCGACGCGCTCGAGCGCGATCCAGACGCGAGCGGCGGCTTCGGCAGCGACGCCCCGAGTCTCGCGGACGCGCTCACCGCCGCGAACGACGGCGGCGCATCATGGTGCTCGAATCCGTACATCGATGCGGCGCCCGGCCTGGTGCAGACCAATTGCGTCGGCTGCCACCAGCACGCGATGAGCGGCACCGCACCTGGTGAGGTCGTGATGGACCCGGTCGCATTCCCGCAGAACGGGCGTTTGTTCGTGCGCAACAACTTCCCCGGCGATCAATTCTGGGGTCTCGACGCCGGTGACGACCTCGCCGTCACGATTGCGGAAGCAGTCGCCTACTGGGACAGCGCCGGGCGTCGTACGCCGTGACTGGAATGCTTGACCGGAAGGCTCCGCGATCCTCGACGCGTCGCCCGACGCGAGTGTCGACGCCGACGTCGACGCAGAAGTGCCGCTCACGCCCGAGCGCTTCATCGAGATCGTACGTCAGCTCACCTGCGCCAAAGCGCTGCGCTGCTCCAACAAGCTGATCTTCGCGGAGTTCATCCAGATCCTCTGTCACGAAGACGTCGGGCGCGAGCTGTTCGCGCTGCAGTTCCTCGGCACGATCGCCCCTGCACGGTTCGATCGAGCCGCCGCCGATGCGTGCCTCGTCGCGCTGTCGAGCGCCGACTGCTCGCTCAGCAACGAGTTCCTCTCGGAGTGCGACGACGCGCTCCGCGGAACGACGGAGGCCGGCGGCAGCTGCCTGAGCGACTACGAGTGCGCCAGCAACGCGTGCGTCGAGCAAGAGTCGATGTGCGGCCGGATCTGCGACACGACTGGATCCGTCGGTGTGCGCTGCCGGCAGAACAACGAGTGCGAGCCGCACCTTCGCTGTCGCGGCGGCACCTGCGAGCTGCCTGGTCGCGCGGCCGAGGTGTGCGATCAGACCAACGATTGCGGCACGACGCTCTGGTGCCCGACCGCGCTCGGGGCGTGCGCCGTGGTGCCCGATGTAGGCCAACCCTGCGCACTCGATTTCTCCGGCGATCCGTGTCGCGCATCGCTGGTCTGCACCCTGGGCCTATGCGCGGTTGGCGGTGATCGCGGGGCAAGCTGCGACACAGATCGTCCGTGTCGCCCTGGGTTCCGCTGCAGCGCGACGACTGGCGAATGCGTCGATCTCGTCGGACCCGGAGGGCCCTGCCTCAGCGGACAGAACTGCCCAACGTTTCATGAGTGCATCGGTGAAGTCTGCATTCCGTTCCCTGCGCTCGGTGAGCCATGCAGCGGAGTCCTGCCGTGCCTTCAGGGCGCGTGCATTCCCGGACCCGAGGGGACGTGTACGCTGCAACCTGCGGGCGCGCCGTGCAGCGGGGACAACGGTTTGCTTGGTGGCCAGTGCGAAGGTTTCTGCCGCGATGAGGGGGGCGGGGTCTACACGTGCGTCGACTTGCTCCCACTCGGTGGTCGCTGCGTGGAGGACGCGGAGTGCGCGATCGGCAGCGAGTGTTTCGGCCCGCCGGCGACGGCCGTGTGCGCAGAGTGCGTGGCGCCCTGACGCACGACTGATTGCATCGCCGCTCGCGCGTGTGCCGCCGCGGAGCGCGACGTGCGGCCGGTGAGCACTAGAAAGCTGAGCGCGCTTGTGGCAGAAGGGCGCTGCCATGGCGGACTACATCTACACGATGCAAGGCCTCTCGAAGGTCGTGCCCCCGGACAAGAAGATCGTCACCAACGTCTTCTTGTCGTTCCTTCCCGGCGCGAAGATCGGCGTCATCGGTGCGAACGGCTCCGGTAAAAGCACGATCTTGCGGATCATGGCCGGCGTCGACGCGCAGTACAACGGCGAGGCGTGGCTGCGCCCCGGTGCGACGCGCGGCTTCCTCGCGCAGGAGCCGGATCTCGGCGACGCGAAGACCGTCATCGACGCCGTGAACATGGCCGTCGCGCCGACCAAGAAGCTGCTCGCGCGCTTCGAAGAAGTCTCGATGAAGCTCGGCGAGCCGATGAGCGACGACGAGATGGAGAAGGTCCTCGCGGAGCAGGGCAAGCTGCAAGATCAGATCGACGCAGTCGACGCGTGGAGCCTCGACAACCAGCTCGAGTTCGCGATGGACGCGCTGCGCCTGCCGCCGCCCGAGGCCGAGATCAGCAACCTCTCGGGTGGTGAGCGTCGTCGCGTCGCGCTCTGCAAGATATTGCTGGAGAAGCCCGATCTGCTGCTCCTCGACGAGCCCACCAACCATCTCGATGCCGAGAGCGTCGCGTGGCTCGAGCATCACCTCGCCGACTACAAGGGCACCATCGTCGCGGTCACGCACGATCGCTATTTCCTCGACAACGTCGCCGAGTGGATCCTAGAGCTCGATCGCGGCGAGGCGTTCCCGTTCAAGGGGAACTACACCGCGTGGCTCGAGGCGAAGGAGAAGCGCCTCGCGCTCGAGGAAAAGCAAGAGAGCGCGCGCAAGCGCAAGATCACGCAAGAGCTCGAGTGGGTGCGCGCCGCACCGCGCGCGCGCCAAGCGAAGAGCAAGGCCCGCCTTCAGGCGTACGACACGCTCCTCGCCGAGGACAGCAAGAAGCGCCGCGATCCAACCGAGCTCTACCTGCCCGCGGGTCCACGTCTCGGCGACGTCGTCATCGAGGCCGAGGGCGTGTCGAAGTCGTTCGGCGATCGGCTGCTGATCGACAACCTCAACTTCCGCCTGCCGAAGAACGGCATCGTCGGCATCGTGGGCCCGAACGGCGCAGGCAAGACGACGCTGTTCCGCATGATCACCGGACAAGAGAAGGCCGACAGCGGCACGCTCAAGCTCGGTGAGTCGGTGCGGCTCGCGTACGTCGATCAGTCGCGCGACTCGCTCAACGGCGACAACAACGTGTGGAAAGAGATCAGCGGCGGCGTCGACTCCATGGTGCTCGGCAAGCAGGAGATGCAAACGCGCCAGTACGTCAGCTGGTTCAACTTCCGCGGCGGCGACCAGCAGAAGCTGGTGAAGAACCTCTCCGGCGGCGAGCGCAACCGCGTGCACTTGGCCAAGCTCGTCAAGACGTGTGGCAACGTGCTGATGCTCGACGAGCCGACCAACGACCTCGACGTCGAGACGCTGCGCTCACTCGAAGACGCGCTCCTCGAGTTCCCCGGCTGCGCCATCGTCATCACCCACGATCGCTGGTTCCTCGATCGCATCGCGACGCACATCCTCGCGTTCGAGGGCGACAGCCACGTCGAGTGGTTCGAAGGAAACTTCGAGGCCTACGAAGAAGACAAGAAGCGACGGCTCGGCGTCGAGTCGGTGCAGCCGCACCGCATCAAGTACCGCAAGCTGACGCGCAACTAGCGGCTCGCGTGGTGCGCGCGACGAACGAGCTCCTGTGAGCCACGCGCCGTGAGCGACGCGCGCATGCAGCCGCTGCCGATCGACGCGCGCATTCCGGCGATCGTCGACGCGGTGCGCACCGGCAACGTCGTGCTCGTCGCCGAGCCGGGCGCGGGTAAGACCACGCGTGTGCCGCGTGCGCTGCTCGACGCGGGGCTCGCTGCGCGCGGTGAGATCGTCGTGCTCGAGCCGCGCCGATTGGCGACGCGGATGGCGGCGCGCCGTGTCGCCGAGGAGCTCGGCGAGAAGCCCGGCGAGCGCGTCGGCTGGCAGGTGCGCTTCGAGGACGTGTCGAGCGCGCGCACGAAGATCCGCTTCGTCACCGAGGGCATCCTCGCGCGTCGGCTGGTCGGTGATCCAATGCTGCGCGACGTCGCGGTCGTCGTGCTCGATGAGCTTCACGAGCGGCACCTCCACGCCGATGTCGCGCTCGCGCTGTTGCGGCGCTTGCAGCTCTCTGGTGCGCGTCCGGAGCTGCGCCTGGTCGCGATGAGCGCGACGCTCGACGCCGAGCGCGTCGCGACGTTCCTCGACGCGCAGCTGATGCGCGTCGAAGGCCGCGTCTTTCCGGTCGCGCTCGAGCACCTCGATCGCGCGGACGATCGCCACCTCGAGCTGCAGGTCGCCGCCGCCGTGCGTCGCGTCGTGCTGCGCGCGCAGACCGAGACCGCGCTCGTCGGCGACGTGCTCGTCTTTCTCCCGGGCGCCGCGGAGATTCGTCGCGCGGGTGAGGCGCTCGCGGAGTTCGCGCGCGCGCAAGGGATCGACGTCGTGCCGCTGCACGGCGACCTGCCGCCCGACGATCAGGATCGCGCCGTGCGTCCCGGCCCGCGGCGCAAGGTGATCCTCTCGACCAACGTCGCCGAGAGCAGCGTCACCATCGAGGGCGTCGTCGCCGTCGTCGACTCCGGTCTCGCGCGTGTCGCGGCGCACTCGCCGTGGAGCGGGATGTCGCGCCTCGAGACGAAGAAGATCGCGCAGGCGTCGGCCACGCAGCGCGCGGGCCGCGCCGGTCGGCTGCGTCCAGGCGTGTGCGTGCGGCTCTATACGAAGCCGGATCTCGACGCGCGTCCACAGCACGACTTGCCGGAGATCCGCCGCCTCGATCTCGCCGAGACCGCGCTCGCGCTGCACGCGCTCGGCGAGCAAGATCTCGCAGCGTTCCCCTGGCTCGAGGCGCCGCTGCCTGCGGCCCTCGCCGCAGCAGACGCGCTGCTGCAACGGCTCGGCGCGGTCGACGAGCGCGGCGCGATGACGGCGATCGGCAAGCGCATGCAGCGGCTGCCCGTGCATCCGCGCGCCGCGCGCCTCGCCATCGAAGCGGCCGATCGCGGCGCTGGCGCACGTGGCTGCCTCGCGGCGTCACTGCTCGGCGAGCGTGACGTGCGTAGCGCAACGCGCGCGAGCTTCGGCGGCGGGCGCGGTGGCGGTGGAGCTGCGCAGGACAATCCCACCGTCGACTCCGATCTGCTCGCGCGCATCGTCGACATCGAGGCCGTCGAGGCGCTCGGCGCGTCGGCCGCGCGGCTCCGCGCGCACGAGCTCGATCCCATCGCGACGCAGTCTGCGCTGCGCGCGCGCGATCAGCTGGCCCGCGCGCTCGGTGTCTCGCGTCAGCCAGACCGCTCGCTCGACGACGAAGAGGACGCGCTGCTCATCGCCACGCTCGCGGCCTTTCCCGATCGCGTCGCCAAGCGCGTCAGCCCGAACTCGCAAGACATCGTGTTCGCCGATGGCGGCGCGGCCACGCTGGCCGAGACGTGCGGCGTGCGCGACGCGCAGTTCCTCGTCGCCGCGGACGCGGACGAGCTGCGCGGTCGCACGCGTGTGCGCGTCGCCAGCCGCATCGAGCCCGACTGGGTGCTCGAGCTGTACCCAGAGCGCGTGCGCGATGTGCGCGAGGCGCGCTTCGACGCGAAGACCGAGCGCGTCGAGTCGCTCACCGGTCTTGCGTACGGCGCCATCGCGCTCGACGAGTCGAAGAAGGGCAACGTGCGCACTCCCGAAGTAGCGCAGTGCCTCGCCGACGCAGCGCTCGCGGGCGGAATCGCGCGCTTCGTCGACGGTGACCAGCTCGCCGCGCTGCGTGCGCGCGTCGCGTTCGTCGCCGAGCAGCTGCCTGGATTTCCGACGCTCGACGACGCCGCGATCGCCTTGGCGCTGCGCGAAGCGTGTGAAGGTCGCACGAGCTTTGCCGAGCTGCGCGACGCGAACCTGCTCGAGACGATCAAGAGCCAGCTGCCACCCGGCGAGCGCGCGCGGCTCGAGCGACTGGCACCCAAGAGCGTGACGCTCGCCAGTGGTCGGCAGGTGAACGTGCAATACGAGCCGGGCAAGCCGCCGTTCATCGAGTCACGTCTGCAGGACTTCTTCGGACTCGGCGAGGGCCCGCGGCTGCTCGATGGCCGCATCCCGCTGGTGTTGCATCTGCTCGCGCCGAACATGCGCGCCGTGCAGGTCACGACCGATCTCGCCGGCTTCTGGGTCCGTCACTATCCAGCGATCCGCAAAGAGCTGATGCGCCGCTATCCGCGTCACTCGTGGCCTGACGATCCGCGCACGGCCACACCCCCCGTGCCGCGTGGGCGATGACACCCCTGCCCGACGCGCCTTGTGCGGAGCCCGGCATCGGGCGCAGACTGGCTCGATGCGCCGCCGTCATCGCTCGGTCCTCGCACTGCTGATCGTCGCGCTGCAGCTGCCGGCATTCGCCTGCACCGGGCAGCTCTCGCGTACGGAGGGGCGCGGCCCGGATGTGGACAGCGGCGGCCCAGTCGTCGACATCGATCTCGGCGCCGCGCGCGATTCGGGCGGCACGCCGATCGATCTGGGGAGCGCTACGCCCATGGATCTGGGCACGACGCCGACCGCCGATCTCGGCAGCCCGCCGGTCGATATGGGCCGTCCGCCGGTCGACATGGGCCGCCCGCCTGTCGACATGGGCACGCCACCGCCGGTCGATATGGGCCGCCCGCCGGTCGATATGGGCACGCCACCGCCGGTCGATATGGGCACGATCGCCGCGTGCGCGGGTGGTCCGCTCGCGCTGCCGATCGCTGGCTGCATGCCGACACCGGTGCCTGACACCGGCGATCCTCACGCCGATTGCGTCGCGCGCATCAACCAGTTTCGCTATCAGTGCCAGTGCCTCCCGCCGCTCGCGCGTTGGACCGACGGGGAGGCGTGCGCCGACATGAACGCGAGCTACGACCAGATGGCGATGCGCGCCCACGCCGGCTTCTCCGCGCGCATCTGCGGCTCCGGCAGCGCGCAGAACGAGTGCCCCGGCTGGCTCGGCTGGGGCAGCGTGTCGTCGACGATCTCCGGCTGCCTGCAGCAGATGTGGGACGAAGGTCCGGGCGACTTCTACGGCCCGCCCGCGCACGGCCACTACATCAACATGTCGTCGAGCAGCTACAGCCGCGTGGCGTGTGGCTTCTATACGAGCGGCGGCGCGACCACCGCCGTGCAGAACTTCCAGTAGCGGCGCGACGCGCGCAGAGCTGCCCGCGGCGTTGGCTGCTTCGCTACCGAATATCCGCTCCGCAGATAGATTGCGTTTATCCGTACGACGTATATCATCGGGATATGCGAATTGCAGATAGTGCGCCGCTGCGCCAGCTCATCCACCAGCCCGCGCAGCTCGGGGAGATCTTGCGTAGCCGCCGCAAAGCGCGCCGCATCTCGCAGCAGGAGCTCGCGACCAAGCTGGGCGTCGCGCAGAGTCGCGTCTCGCATCTCGAGAGCGACCCTGCGGGCGTGACGCTCGATCGCCTGCTGCTCATCGCCAAGCTCCTCGGCCTCGAGCTCGTGCTGCAAGAGAAGGCAGCCGACACCGCTTCGAAAGTGGAGTGGTGAGTCGTGGGCCGTCGCTCTCACAGCCGCGCGCTCGGCCTCTGGGCGAACGGCCAGCGAATGGGCCGCTGGGTCATCCCGGCGAGCGCAGCGATGGAGTTCACCTACGACGCTGACTGGATCGCCTCTCCCGAAGGCCGATCGCTCTCGCTCTCGCTGCCGATGAACCTCGACGGCAAGCCGCTCAAGGGCCCGACGCTCGGCTTCTTCTTCGACAATTTGCTCCCGGACAGCGACGCGATCCGGCAGCGTATCCGCACGCGCTTTCGCACGCGAACCGGCGACACCTTCGACCTGCTCGAGGCCATCGGCCGAGACTGTGCCGGCGCGCTGCAGTTCTTGCCGGATGGCGACGTCCCCGAGGCGATCACCAGCATCGCTGCGACCCGCCTCGACGACGCAAAGATCGAGGCGATGTTGCGCGGCGTCGCGGCGCCAGCGCTGGCGAACGACGAGGACGATGACTTCCGCATCTCGATCGCCGGCGCACAGGAGAAGACGGCGCTGACCTGGTACCGCAAGCGCTGGTGTCGGCCACGCGGCGCCACGCCGACGACGCACATCTTCAAGCTGCCGCTCGGCTTGGTCGGCGGGCGGCACCTGGACTTGCGCAGCTCACTCGAGAACGAGTGGCTCTGCGGGCGCCTCCTCGCCGCGTACGGCGTCCCCGTCGCCGATTCGCAGGTGATGGTCTTCGGCGCCACCAAAGCCCTCGTGGTGACGCGCTTCGACCGCGCGCTTCACTCCTCGCGCGCCTATTGGCTGCGTCTCCCGCAAGAAGACCTGTGTCAGGCGACGGGCACGCCGAGCGCAGCGAAGTACGAGTCCGACGGGGGCCCAGGCGTGCTCGAGATCGCGCGCGTGTTGCAAGGCTCCGAGTCGCGCGACGAAGATCTCGCGACGTTGCTCCGTGCGCAGCTGCTGTTCTGGATGCTCGCCGCGACCGACGGTCACGCGAAGAATTTCAGCCTGCGTCTCCTCGCGCAGGGGCGCTATCGATTGACGCCGCTCTACGACGTGCTCTCCGCGTGGCCGATCGCGGGTGCGCGTCACGATCAGCTTCATCCCCAGAAGCTCAAGCTCGCGATGGCCCTCCGCGGGACCAGCAAGCACTACCGCATCGCCGAGATCCAGCGCCGGCACTTCAACGCGACCGCGCGTGCGTGCGGCCTCGCCGCAGACATGGAGTCGATCATCGGCGAGGTGCTCGGCAGCACGGACGCCGTGATCGACAGCGTCGGCGCGGCGCTGCCCAAAGGCTTCCCGGCGGCGTTGTTCGACGCGATTACCACCGGCCTCTGCAGCGCGGCGCAAAAGCTCGCGCGAATGTCACCGACGTAGATTGCGAAGCCGCCGTTCTCTCGAGCCGCGCGGCATCACGTCGTTGACGAGGCCTATCGCGCGAACTCGTCGGTCGCGCCGACCAGCGCGTCGACGATGCCAGGCTCCATCGCGCTGTGTCCGGCGTCGGGCGCGATGTGCAGCCGCGCCTCTGGCCACGCGCGGTGCAGGTCCCATGCGCTCTCCGCAGGGCACACCACGTCATAGCGCCCCTGCACGATCACGCCTGGGAGCGAGCGCACCGCGCCGATGTTTGCGAGCAGCTGGTCGTCGCGCTGGAAGAAGCCGTCGTTGACGAAGAAGTGGCACTCGATCCGCGCGAACGCGAGCGCGAACTCGTCCTCGCCCGTCTTCTTCACCAGCGCCGGATCGGAGAGCAGCGTGCTGGTCGAACCCTCCCACATGCTCCACGCCTTGGCCGCAGCGAGTCGTGTCGCGGTGTCGTCGCTGGTCAGACGTCGGTGGTATGCATGCAGGAGATCACCGCGCTCGGCCGCGGGGATCGGCGCGAGAAATCCCTCCCACGCATCCGGAAAAAGTCGGCTCGCGCCGCTCTGATAGAACCACTCGATCTCGCGCTTGCGCAGCAAGAAAATGCCGCGCAGCACGAGCTCGCTGACGCGCTCCGGATGTGTCTCCGCATACGCGAGTCCGAGCGTCGATCCCCACGAGCCGCCGAACACCTGCCAGCGCTCGATGCCGAGGTGCGCGCGCAGCGCTTCCATGTCGGCGACGAGGTGCCAGGTCGTGTTGTCGACGAGCGACGCGTGCGGCGTGCTCTTGCCGCAGCCGCGCTGATCGAACAGCACGATACGGTACTTGCTCGGATCGAAGAAGCGTCGCTGTCGCGGCTCGGTGCCGCCGCCTGGCCCGCCGTGAACGAACAAGACCGGCTTGCCGTGTGGGTCGCCGGACTCCTCGAAGTAGAGCTCGTGCACCGCGTCGACACGCAGCGTCCCACGTCGGAACGGCTCGATCGGCGGATAGAGCGTACGCAGTGGGCTGCCGCTCGTTGGGGTCGCTCCGCTCGCCGCCGGTACGCGCTGATCCATGGGCCGCACTCTGCCACATGGACGCCGCGCCGATGTGACCTCGCTGCTCCGACGTTGACGTCTCGGCGTGCAGGGGTCTACCGTCGAACCGGTATGCGCGCTGTGAACGCTTCGTCCGACCCTTATCTCCTTCGCCCGCTCTTCTTCGCCGCGCTCTCGGCCGTGTCCGGCCTCGGCGTCGGCTGTACGAAAGATCCGGAGGCCGTGCCGACGCGCCCGCGTGACGCCGCCACGACGGATATGCCCGCGACCGACATGCCGATGGTCGCTACGTGCGCCAGCGCGGCGCAGTGCGACTACGGCCACGTCTGCGTCATCGGGAACGAGCCCGCGGTGCACACGCACTCCATGACCACCCGGAATGCGACGATGACCACGCGGCGCCACGAGCGACGAATGCCCACGCAGAGGGTCGACGGGTGACGATGACCACGCAGAGCGTCCAAGAGCAATTCGCGCAGAAGAGCATCTGTTTCGGCTGCGGTCCTTCGAATGCGCAGGGGCTGCGTATCCGATCGATGCGCGCACCGGCCGAGAGCACGACGGGCGGCCTCGTCGCGGTGTGGCAACCGCAGCCGTTTCACCACGCGTTTCCAGGCGTGCTCAATGGCGGTATCTGTGGCGCGCTGCTCGACTGCCACTCCAACTGGGCCGCCTCGATTCACCTGATGGATCGCGACGGGCTCGCCGAGCCGCCGTGCACCGTCACGGCGGACTTTCACGTCACGCTGCGGCGACCGACACCGATGGACGTCGCGCTCGAGCTGGCTGCGCACGTCGTCGAGTCGAGCGGCGCCCGCGCGATCGTCGAAGCGGCGCTGACCGCGAATGGCAAGATCACCGCGAGCTGTCGCGGCACCTTCGTCGCGGTGAACGAGGGACATCCAGCGTTTCATCGCTGGTAGGAGAGAGAGACGATGAGCCTGAATCTCGCGACGATCCTGCGCACGAGCGCATCGAAGTTCCCCGAGCGACCCGCGCTGCACCTCGGCGACGCGACCATCAACTACGCCACTCTGCACGCTTATGCGCAGCGCTTCGCGGGTGCGCTCGCGAAGCTCGGTGTCAAGCGAGGTGAACACGTCGCGCTGATGTTGCCCAACGTACCGCATTTCTCGATCGCCTATTTCGGCGCGCACTACGCGGCGAACGCGGTCGTGCCGCTCAACGTGCTGCTCTCCGCGGACGAGATTGCCTATCACCTCGAGGACAGCCAGGCGGCAGCGCTGGTGGTCTGGGAGGGCTTCTACGATCAGGCGCGCGCAGGCTTCGATCGCGTCGGCAGCTGTCGCCAGATCATCGTCGCCAAGGCGGCGCCGACGGACGTGACTGCGCCGGATGGGGCCGTGAGCTTCACCGCAGCGCTCGCCAGCGCCGAGCCGGTGACCGATCTGCCCGATACGATGCCCGACGACACTGCCGTCATCCTCTATACGTCTGGCACCACGGGTCGCGCCAAGGGCGCCGAGCTCACGCACTTCAACTTGTTCTACAACGCCGAGTACATGAGCTCGAAGCTCTTGCCGCTGGCGCCGACCGACATCGCGCTGGCGACACTGCCGCTGTTCCACAGCTTCGGTCAGACCGCCGTGCAGAATGCCCTGTTCGTCCGCGGCGGCTCACTGGTCCTGCTGCCGCGCTTCGATCCCCAGTCGGCGTTCGGCCTCGTGCAGAAGCACAGGATCACGCTCTTCGCCGGCGTGCCGACGATGTACTTCGCGATGCTGCACTTCCCGGACGCCGCCAAGTTCGACGTGACGTCGCTGCGCTATTGCGTGTCCGGTGGCTCGGCGATGCCGGTCGAGGTGATGCACGCCTTCGATCGCAAGTACAACGTCAACATCCTTGAGGGCTACGGCCTCAGCGAGACGTCGCCCGTCGCGAGCTTCAGCGTGCTCGATCGGCCGAAGAAGGCTGGCAGCATCGGACTGCCGATCTGGGGCTGCGAGTTCAAGCTGCTCGACGACGATGGCCAGACCATCACGCAGACCAACGTGCCCGGTGAGATCTGCATCAAGGGTCACAACGTGATGAAAGGCTATTGGAAGAACGCCGAGGCGACCGCAGAGTCGATCAAGAACGGCTGGTTCAAGACTGGCGACGTCGCGCACGTCGACGAAGATGGGTATTACTTCATCGTCGATCGCAAAAAGGACATGATCATCCGCGGCGGCTTCAACGTCTATCCGCGCGAGGTCGAAGAGGTCCTCTATCGCCATCCCGCGGTGCTCGAGGCCGCCGTGATCGGTGTGCCTGACGCGATGCACGGCGAAGAGATCAAGGCCGTCCTCGCGCTGAAGCCCGATCACAGCGCGAGCGCTGAAGAGATCACCGCCTACTGCAAAGAGCACGTGGCGGCGTACAAATACCCGCGCATCGTCGAGTTCATGACGTCGCTGCCGAAGGGGCCGACGGGCAAGATCTTGAAGCGCGAGCTGAAGAAGTAGCCGCACAGCAGACTCGTCGACGCAGAGCCGTGCACGTAGTCCGCGCTGCGCGTTCCGCACTCGCGTCGCGCGGTCGCGGCGCGTAGTGCGGCCAAACGCCGTCACGCGGTGAGCACGGTGATGAACGTGTCGCCATACGCGTCGATGCGCGCTGGGCCCATGCCGTGGATGCCGCTCAGCTCCGCGCGCGTGCGTGGACGTCGCGCCGCGAGCTCGAGCAGCGTGCGATCGGGCGCCACGACGTACGCGGGCACGCGGTTCTCCTTCGCCATCCCAAGACGCGCCTCGCGCAGCCGCTCGAACAGCGCCTGATCGACGCCCGGCGGCGGCTCGCTGCTGCTGACCTTCTTCGCAGCGCGCTCGCGCTTGCCGCGCACCCCGCGTGCCGTGCCCGCGTCGGCATCGGGCAGCAACACGCGCACCGGCCGCGCGTTCATCATCGTCTCGTGTCCGGCCTTGGTGAGCAGCGGCACGGGGAACTCGGTCGGCGTGATGTCGACGAGGCCCGCCGTGATCAGCCGTCGCAGCAGCGCGAGCACCCATGTGCGTGGCCGCTCCTTCAGCAGGCCGTAGGTGCTGAGCGAATCGAGTCCGAGCTGCGTGACGCGGGCGCTGCTCGCCCCGACGAGCATGTCGGCGACGAGGTTGAGGCCGCTGCGACCGCGGTTGCGCGCGATGCCAGCGAGCGCTTTGCGCACCACGAGCGCGTCGTCCTCCGAGATGCGCTCTTCTGCTTCGCCGGCGCCGACGCCGAGCCGCTCGCAGACGTCGCAGTGCCCGCAGCCGCCGAGCGTCTCTTGCTCGTCGCCGAAGTAGCGAAGGATGAAGTCGTGGCGGCAGCTGCCCGCTTCGACGTAGCGCATCAGATCGAGGAACAGGCGCCACTGTCGCTCGACTTGGACGGCGTCCGGCGGTGAGCCATCGGGCCCGCTGCGCTCGAGCAGACGGCGGCGCAGGCCGAGATCGCTCGACGCGGTGAGCAGCAGACCGTGCGCCGGATCTCCGTCACGTCCGGCGCGGCCTACCTCTTGGTAATACGCCTCGATCGAACCGGGCGCGTTGACGTGAATGACCGTGCGAATGTCCGCGCGATCGATGCCCATGCCGAACGCGTTGGTGGCGACGACGACATCGACGGTGCGCTCCGCGAACACGCGGCTCACGCCAGCACGCACCTCCGGATCGAGTCCCGCGTGATAGGCGGCGACCTTATAGCCGCTGCGGCGCACCGTGTCCGCCATCTGCTCGGTGGCTTTGCGCGTCGCTGCGTAGACGATCGCACCGCCAGTCGGCGCGGTCGGCGCACCGATCGCCTCGCGCAGTGCTTGCGTCATCGCGCGCTGACGGTCTTTCGCCGAGTCCACCTCGAGCGAAGAGAGATGCAGATTGGGCCGCGCAAAACCGCGCAGTACGACGGCGGTGTCTTCCCCATCGAGCGCGAGCTTCTCGAGGATCTCGCGGCGTACGCCAGGCGTCGCCGTCGCCGTACAAGCGAGCACGCGCGGCGGCCGCAGGCGCGCGAGCACATCGCCGAGCCGCAGATAGTCCGGGCGGAAGTCGTGACCCCACTGGGAAATACAGTGCGCCTCGTCGATCGCGACGAGCGGTGGCCGCAGCCGCGCGAGCGTCTCGACGATGCCGGACATCGCGAGTCGCTCGGGCGCGATGTAGACCAGCTTGTACTCACCAGCGAAGAGCGCGCGCTCGCGCCGACGACGTTCTTCTGCGTCGACGTTCGAGGCGAGATAAGTCGCCGGGATCCCGCGCGCCGTCAGCCCGCGCACCTGATCTTCCATCAGCGCGATCAGCGGCGAGACGACGATGGTCGTGCCCGGGAGCTCAGTCGCCGGGAACTGATATGTCAGCGACTTACCGCCGCCAGTCGGCGCGACGACGAGCGCGCGCCCCGAGCCGTCGAGCAGCGCGTCGATCGCCTCTCGCTGCCACGGCCGAAACGACGTCAGCCCGAAGCGTGCAGCGAGGCGCGCCTCGAGCGCGTCTCCTGACGGCTGAGGGTTCTTCATGGCGGCGCTACTCTGCGTGAGCGAGATCATCTGCGCCACCTCGTCGACCCACGCGCGTCGCGAGTTGCGCAGATCGTCCGAGCCGTGCGCGCGGGCGAGACTTGCCCGCGTTGGCGGCACGCGCGGCGCGACACTACACTCGCGGCTCGCGCACGGGCGCGCACGCCATGGCCAAGGAAGACACGCTCGTCGTTCATGAGATCTACACGTCGATCCAAGGCGAGTCTTCGTTCGCAGGGTTGCCTTGCACTTTCGTCCGCCTGACCGGCTGCAACCTGCGCTGCTCCTGGTGCGACACGCCGCAGGCGTTCTACGGCGGCACACGCCGCGCGCGCAGCGAGATCCTGCGCGAGGCGCTCGCGACGGGCACACCGCTGGTCGAGCTCACCGGCGGCGAGCCGCTGCTGCAGCCCGGCGCAATCCCACTGATGGCGGAGCTATGTGACGCGGGTCGCACCGTGCTCGTCGAGACCAGCGGCGAGCGCGACATCTCCGCCGTCGATCCGCGCGTGCACCGCATCGTCGACCTCAAGGCGCCGGGCAGCGGCGAGTCCGCGCGCAATCGCTGGGCGAACCTCGCGCATCTGACCAAGCGCGACGA
>Ga0335397_10003383_pt1 | contig 21363 bp, 21 predicted proteins | sample MAT04_FD_205740 | JGI IMG/M metagenome (GOLD analysis project Ga0335397, IMG submission 205740) | Freshwater microbial communities from Lake Fryxell liftoff mats and glacier meltwater in Antarctica - MAT-04 (spades assembly) (version 2) ... | reverse complement strand
GAGGCCGTGCGGCAGCGCGATGGTCAGCGTCTCGCCGAGGTTGCCCTTGTAGCCGTCGTCGGCGATGAGGCGCTGGAGTGCGCCGCCGAGCGACTGGTCGATCGCCTTGAGTGTCGGGTCTTTTTGGAGCCGGTCCGACTTGACGCCGAGTGCGAGGAGGTCTGCTGCGGTCTCGAGCGGTGCATTCGTGGAAAGAGCGATCTTCATTTGCCTCCAGTCGAGCGCTCGCCCCGCCCCGCGCGCTTGCGCGGTGCGGCCTCCTCGGCGGGCTACGCGACGCGCGCATCGTGCCACGGCGCGAGCGAAAGCGACAAGCACGGCGTGCCGCGCCGACTCCGCCGGCGGGCCGACGGCGGCCGCCAGCGATTCCGCCAAAACGCGCTCGTAAGTACGCGAAATCGCGTGGCCGATCTCCGGCACGGCAAGTGCTCTAGGACCTCTCCATCACGACGCTGCGAAAGGCGCAGCAGAAAGAGGAGGACGTTATGGATCCAAAAGACAGCTGGTCAGGAAACGGGCCCAGCGGGGGCACACGCGCGGGGATGATGATCGCCTACACGATCGTCGAGCGCGCGGACAAGAAGTACTGGGTGCGCTGCGGCGTCGCGTTTCAGAACCGCGACGGCTCGTTCAACGTGCGGCTCGATGCGCTGCCGGTGAATGGGCAGATCCAGCTGCGCGCCTGGTCGGCGGAGGACGAAGCGCGCCCGCGGCGCTCGAACGGCGGCGGACATCACGACGACGCGGTGCCGTCGGATCTCTTCGCAGGCTGAGCGGCGGCGCGCGAGCAAAGTGCAGTGCGGTGTGCGCGATGGTCGCGGGCACCGTGATCGAGGCCGGGCAGGTGCGCGGCGGAGATCGAAGTTGAGAACCGATCGAATCCCCAAGAACAGCAAACGAAAGAACACGGAGAAATCATCATGAAGAACCTCGACCAGAAGACCACGACGAAGAAGACGCTCACGGTGATCGCAGCGGCCCTCGCGGCGATGCTCGGACTCGGCCTCACGGCGGACGCCTCGGCGCAGCAGCGCGCAGCACGCCCGGCGCCCACGCAGACCGAGGCCGACACCACACCAGCCGCAGCGGACGGCGTTGTGAACGTGAACACCGCGACCGCCGACGAGCTGATGCGCCTGCCCGGCATCGGCCCCTCGAAGGCCGCGGCGATCCTCGCCCTCCGTGCGCGCATGACCGGTCAGCGCTTCGCTCGCGTGGAGGACCTGCTGCGCGTGCGTGGCATCGGTCGCGCCACGCTGCGCAAGCTCCGCCCGATCGTCTCGCTCAGCGGCGCGACCACCTACGTCGAGCAGAGCCGCACGTCCTCGCGCCGCGCTGCTCCCGTAGCGAGCGCAGAGAGCGGCGACGAGAGCGCGGAAGAGTCCGGCGAGTGATCACAAGCCGGCGCGCAATCGCGGGCCGGCGCGTGATCGAAGAGAACGAGAAGTGCAGCGACGCGCGGCGGTCGTCTCGAACAGAGGCGGCCGCCGCGCGCCTGCGCTACGTTCTCGCGCGATGAACGACGTCGTGATCCGCCGCGCCCACCGCAGTGATCGAGCGCTCGTGCTGCTCTTTCATCGCGCGCTCTACGTGAAGCACCGCGAGGCGATCCTGCCGAGCGAAGTCGCAGAGTTCTACGCGTACCGCGATCTCGAGGGCGCGCTCCGCGACGACGTCGACGCCTTGCTGCACTCGCCGCGCGCGTTCGTGATGATCGCTGAGCGCTCTGGTGAGCCTGTCGGCTACGCGACCGGCCACATCGAGGAAGACGACGAGCGCCGCGTCCTGCGTCGCAAGGGCGTCGTCGAAGACTGGTACGTCGATGAGACCGCACGCGGCGCCGGCATCGGCGCGCAGCTGGTCGAAGCGCTCGCTGCGCTGTTTCGCGACGCGAGCTGCCAAGTGATCGAGTCGACGACGTGGCCATTCAACGATGGCGCGCGACGCGCACACGAGGCGCTCGGCTTCCACGAGGTCGAGGTCAAGTATCGCAAGCGGCTCTGAGCGGTGGAGGCTGCGCGCGTTCCATCTCTCAGCTCGCCGCCAGCAGCGCGTTCGCCCGTGAGGCGGCGGTATCCTTTGACAGTCTACTGGTGCTTGGGCAGTCTGGCGCGATGTCCACACGCCTGAATGACCCAAGTCACTCGTTGCTTACGCTCTTCGCTGCGGGCGCGCTCGCTCTCACCCTCGCGGCCTGCGGCGGCGACGACGGGGCTCCGCGCGACGCCGGCTCGATCGACATGCGCGACTTCGGCGTCGATCTGTCGACCTTCGACGCCGGTCCCGGATGCGCGGAGGCGCTGTGCGGCGCGGCGTGCGTCGACACCAGCTCGGACCCAACGCACTGCGGTGACTGCGCGACGCGCTGTGCGCCCGGCGAGGCGTGCACCGAGGGCGCTTGCACGCTCGCGTGTCCGGCCGCGCAGACGGCCTGCGACGGAGTGTGCGCCTCGACCGCGACCGATCGGCTGAACTGCGGCGACTGCGGCCTCGCGTGCGCCGCGGGCGAGGTCTGCTCCGCGAGCGCGTGCACGGTCGAGTGCGCGGCGGACCTCGCCACTTGCGCCGAGGCCGACGGCACGGCGTATTGCGCCAACACCGACGTCGATCGCACGAACTGCGGCGCCTGCGGGACGACCTGTTCAGCCGTCGAGTTCTGCATCGAGGGTGACTGCACCTCGACCTGTCCGTCCGGCCTGCGCGCCTGCGGCGGCGCCTGCCGCGACGTCGAGACCGATCGCGCGCACTGCGGCGACTGCGACGGCGCGTGTGCGGCGAGCGAGGTGTGCGTCGCCGGCGAGTGCGCGACGAGCTGCGCGACCGATCAAACCGAGTGCGACGGCGCGTGCACGAACACCGACTTCGACCCGTCGCACTGCGGCGCATGCGATGTCGCGTGTACGGCTCCCGCAAACAGCAGCGCAGTCTGCGCCGAGGCCGGCTGCGACTTCGTCTGCAATCGCAACTTCGTGCGCGTCCGCGGTGCCTGCGTCGCGGCGACGTGCGTGCCGGGCTGCGCAACCGACGCCGATTGTCAGGACAGCTGCCCGTCGAACCCGACGGCAGGCCTCGCCGTCTGCTGCGATCGCGGCACCAGCAGCTGCTTCAACGCGACTACCGCGGTGTGCCCAGTCGTCATGGAAGTCGACGCCGGCGTCGTGATGAGCATGTAGTCGGGGCGTACGGCGCCGCCGGCGCGCGTCGCAGAGCGCCGAATGCGTCGTCGCCTCGCAGTAGATCGCAGCGGTGACGCGCGCGCATCTACACCGACCACTTCACGCCGACGCCGCATGACCGCTCAACGCGCCGCGCGCGCCGCAGCTCCCTGCATACCGGCGAGCGCGTCGAGCACCGGCGTGAGGCGCGCGCGCTTCAGCTTGAACGCCGCGCGATTGGCGACGACGACGCTCGACACGTCGCAGATGTGCTCAAGCACGACGAGCCCATTCTGCTTGAGCGTCTCGCCGCTCTCGACGAGGTCGACGATGACGTCGGCGAGCCCGGTCAGCGGCGCGAGCTCGACCGAGCCCTGGACGTAGATGATCTCGACGTTGCGGCCGCTGCTGAGGAAGTGCCGCGCGGCGATATGCGCGAACTTGGTGGCGACGCGCAGCGGCTCACGCGTCGAGACGTGGCCGGGCAGCCCAGCGACGACCATGCGGCAGATGCCGATGCCGAGATCCACCGGCGCGTAGAGATCGTATTCGCGCTCGAGCAGCACGTCGCGACCGACGACGCCGAGATCGGCGACGCCGTATTCGACGTAGGTCGGCACGTCGTCGGGCTTGAGCAGGAGAAAGCGCAGGCCGGTCGCGACGTCGTCGCGCACCAGCCGCCGATCGTCGGCGAGCAGCGTCTGCGGGTCGACGCCCATGGTCGCGAGGCGTGGCGCGAGCTGCTTGAGCACGCGCCCCTTCGGCACGGCGACGACGACGCGCCGCTCCGCGCTCTCGGCGCCTCGCGGATCGAGCGGCGCGCCTTCCGCCGCCGGGCCGCCGAGCGTCAGCTGCTCAGCCACGACCGCGCACTCGCTCGATGTTCGCCCCGAGCGCGGCGAGCTTGGCCTCGATGCGCTCGTAGCCGCGATCGATGTGATAGACGCGCAGCACCTCGGTGGTGCCCTCCGCGAGCAGCCCAGCGATGACCAGAGACGCGCTCGCGCGCAGATCCGTCGCCATCACTTCCGCGCCCTGCATCGAGCTGACGCCGTCCACCGTGGCGATGCGCCCATGCACGTCGATGCGCGCGCCCATGCGATTGAGCTCCGACACGTGCATGAAGCGGTTCTCGAAGATGGTCTCGGTGATCACGCTGCGGCCGCTCGCGCGGCACATCAACACCATGAACTGCGCCTGCATGTCCGTCGGGAAGCCGGGGTGCGGCGCGGTGGTGACGTCGACCGAGCGATAGTGCTCGCGACCGACGACGCGAATGCCGCCCGCCTCGCGCTCGAGGCCAACGCCCGCTTGCCGGAGCTTGGCCGCGAGCGCCTCGAGGTTGTCGAGCGAGACGCCGTCGCAGAGGACGTCGCCGCCAGTGGCTGCGGCAGCGACCATGTACGTCCCGGCCTCGATGCGGTCAGGCATGATCGCGTGATCGACCGGGTGCAGGCCCTCGACGCCCTCGATGACGATCACGTCGGTGCCCGCGCCGACGACGTTCGCGCCCATCTTGTTGAGCACGCGCGCGAGCTCTTCAACCTCGGGCTCGCGCGCCGCGTTGACGAGCGTCGTGCGCCCGCGCGCCAGCGTCGCCGCGCACATCAGGTTCTCGGTGCCGGTGACCGTCGGGATGTCGAGGTAGATCTCGGCGCCGCGCAGCCGGCCGCTCGGCACGCTCGCGTGGACGTAGCCGTGCTCGAGCAAGATGTTGGCGCCCATCGCCTCGAGGCCCTTGAGGTGCTGGTCGATCGGGCGCGCGCCGATCGCGCAGCCGCCCGGCAGCGAGACGCGCGCCTCGCCGTGACGCGCGACCAGCGGCCCGAGCACGAGCACCGACGCGCGCATCTGCTTCACCAGATCGTAGGGCGCCTCGCGCACCTTCGACGGCAGCGTGTGCACCTTCACGATCGGCGGCGTGACCTCGCAGCGCAGCCCGAGATGTTCGAGCAGCGCGCACGTGGTCTCGATGTCGCGCAGCGCCGGCACGTTGCGGAACACGTGCTCGCCATCGGCGAGGATCGACGCACAGAGAATGGGCAGCGCGGCGTTTTTCGCGCCGCTGATCTTGACGGTACCCTTGAGCGGCTTGCCACCGACGATGCGGATGTTGTCCACGCGCCGTGCGTACCGCAGTCAGGCGAGCGCATCAAGCGGCGCGCGACGCGCGGTGCGCGACTGAGACGTCAGGTGAGCCGTCGCGCGAGCGCGGTCGTTTAAGCGAGCCCGAGTCCGACGACGAACGCGACGAAGCCGATGAGCATCGTCAGCGCGAAGCGGCGCGCCGCGGGGACACGCAAGCGCGCGTCGTCGTCGAAGCCGCGCAGCAGCAAGCCGACGGCGCCGCCGACCCACGCTGCGAAGGCGATGAGCAGCACCAGCGTCCAGAACACGGAAGGATCGCTGTCGCGCGCGCGCTCGAGCGCCGCGAGGTAGGCGCGGCGGCGGCCAGCCTCTCCGTGCGCGACGTCGACCGGCGGAGGATCGCGGGCGGTGAGCGTCGCGAGATGTGCATCGGCCTCCGCGAGCACGCCGGCGTGCGGTACGTAGAAAGAGCGGCCCGCGAGGATCCCCGCGTGCACCGCGCGCCACGCAGCGAGCGCACGCGTCGCATCGTCCGCGGCCTCCGCGTCGCGCGCGATCTTCACCAGGGCGTCGAGCGCGGTCGATACGTACGGATTGCCCGGCGCGTAGAAGCGCACGGCGCGCCGGTAGTGGACGATCGCGGAGTCGATGTCACCGCGCGCGCGCAGCCGCTCGGCGAGCCGCAGCTCGTCGTGTGCGCCGGCGACGACGCGCACCGCGAGCACGGCGAGCACCGCAGCGATCAGGAGCGACGCGCGGCCGACGAGTCGCGCCGTCGCGCCCTTCACGCGAGGTCCCGGCGACGGAAGACCAGTACGCCGAGCGTGACGAGGACGGTCGCGTAGAGCACGGCGTAGCCGAGCGAGGTGCCGAGGTAGCCGAGCGAGCTGCCCTCGATCACGCGCCGCGGCGGGACGAACAAGTGCAGGTTGGGCACGACCCGCGCGAGGCCGTGCATGAGCTCGCGCAGCTCGAGCGGCACGGTGCGCGACTTGATTGTCGCGAGCTCGTCCGCGGAGCGCCCGACGAGCCACACGCCGAAGGTGAGCGCGCCGGTGAGGAACGGCGTCGAGAACGACGAGAAGAACATCGCGACTCCGGCGACGACGAGCACCTCGCCGACGGTGAGCGCGAAGCGCGTGAGCGGTGCACCGAGCGGCACGCCGGCGCTCGCGGCGAGCACGGCACAGGCGCAGACCGCGACGAGCGCTGCCGGAAGCAGCACGGCGGTGCGGTCCTTCGCGCGCCAGATCGCGAGGCCGCCGAGCAACAGCAACAGCGGCGGCGAAGCGAGCAGCGGCGGCGCCGCGCCAGCGCGCTGCACCGCCATGACCCAGAGCTGCACCGCGCCCATGAGACCGATGAACACGAGCGCCGTGAGCAAGATGCCGAAGTATTTGCCCACCAGGAACTCACCGCGCGCGATCGGCTTCGGCAAGATGACGTAGAGCGTCTTTCGCTCGATCTCTTTGTAGAGCAGCGAAGAACCGAGGAAGATCGCGATGACGACCGAGAACAGCGAGATGCTGGCGAAGCCGATATCGGCGACGACCCGCTCTTCTTCGCCGAGCGAGAGCTCCGCGAGCGCGAGCGCGAACAGCAGCACCAAGACCGCACAGCCGAGCACGCCGTAGAGCACGCGATCGCGCACGGCTTCGCGGAACGTGTTCAGGGCGATGGCGTAAGTACGGAACATCAGTTGGCGCCCTCGGTGTCCGACGGATCGACGTCGCCCATCGGCTGCGCGCGCGTCTGATCGCCGAACAGCGCGCGCCCGACGGCGAAGTGACTCGTCACGTCGAGGAGCACTAGCCAGACGATCGCCGCCATCAGCCCGCTGATCATGCGCGCCAACGATAGCTGACCGGCTGCGCGGACGAGGCCGAGCGTGACCAGCGCCGCGGGGACGCCCTGCCCTGCGTGAAAGCAGACCGCAGCGAGGCCGATCGCCGAGAGCGTGATCGAGAGCGGCGTGCCCGCGCGCAGTGACAGTGTCTCGTAGAGCGCCTCAGGAGCCCCGCCACGCCACAGCGGCAGAGTCAGCTCGGCGAGGTGCACACAGAGGTAAACGGCGGTGAGCACGCCGGTGATCGCTTGCAAGGTACGCAGTCCGCGCGAGAGGTAGGCGACGAGCGGCGTACCCGCCGACGACGCTCTCGTCGACTCGCGATCACGGCCGCGGACGACGCGAACGAGTCCGAGCGCCGCGTGTACGACGAGCGGAAGCAAGACGAGCAAGACCTTTGCGCCGAGCCAGGCGGGTGACGTCGTCGTGTGCAGGCGCGCGTTGAACGCGGCGCGGCCGGAGAGCGCCGGCCAGGTCTCGAGCGCGTGCAGCGGCAGGTAGATCGCCAGCGGAAACGCGCCGAGGGCGGCGTGCGTGCGCTCGAGGAGCGAGGCGCGCGGCGCAGGCGGGGCATCACGGCGCGGCGTCATTCGGGCGCGATGTTCGGCGCGGGAGCGCGCGTGGTCAAGTAGACGCGGAGAAGTGCGCGCGGCGCCGCTTCGTCTTGTGGGCGATCCGCCGACGCTGTAGCGTGCCGACCCATGCGGGTGCCTCGGTTCGGGCGAGCAAAGGTCGCGTCTCTAGTGGTCGCGCGCGCGACGCGCTGCGCGGGGTGGCCTTGAGCGCCTCCCGCTTTCTGCTCATCGTCAATCCGTCCGCTGGAGCTGGGCGCGCGCGACTGCGGCTGAGCGAGCTCGAGCAGGAGCTGCGACGGTGCGGCGCTGACTTCGAGACCGCGCTGACGCAGCACTCCGGTCACGCGACGGAGCTGGCGCGCGCTGCGCTCGAGCGCGGCTTCGGCGGCGTCGCGGTCGTCGGCGGGGACGGCACGTTCAACGAGGCGGTGAACGGCTTCTTCACGCCAGACGGTGCGCGCATCGGCGACGGCGCGTGGCTGGCGCCGCTGCCTGCGGGGACCGGCGGCGATTTTCGCCGCACCGCGCGGCTGCGTGAGAACGCGCGCGGCATGGTCGAGACGTTGCTCCACGGCCGACCGACGCCGATCGACTGCGGCTGGCTCTCGTTCGTGAGCGACGAGGGTGCGCCGCGCCAGCGCGCGTTCTTGAACATCGCGAGCTTCGGCATGGGCGGCGTCGTCGATCGCATCGTCAACAGCGCGCCGAAGTGGCTCGGCGGCCGCGCGTCGTTCTTCCTCGGCAGCCTGCGCGGGATGAGCCGCTACGAGAACCGCCGCGTGCGCCTGGTGCTCGACGACGGTCCGTCGCGCGTGACGCAGGTGGTGAACTACGCGGTCGCCAACGGGCGCTTCTTCGGCGGCGGTATGGAGGTCGCGCCACGCGCGTCGATCGACGATGGCTGGTTCGATGTCGTCGGCTTCGAGCACATGTCGAAGCTGGAGGCCGCCGCGCTGTCGAGCAAGATCTACAAGGGCGCGCACCTCGACTCGCCGGGCGTGACGTTTGCGCGCGCGCGCAAGGTCGTCGCCGAGCCGCTCGATCGCGACGGTCACCACACGCTGCTCGACATTGATGGCGAGGCGCCGGGACGGCTGCCCGCGACGTTCGAGCTGCGCGCGGGCGCGTTGCTGCTGCGCGCATGATGGCGTCCGCGTGAATTCGCTCCGCGCGTTCGTCGCGGCGCTCCGGCCCCTCGTCTTCGCGTCGTGCGCAGGCGTGTTCTACGCGCTCGCGGGCCCGCCCTACGAGCTCGGCGTGCTCGCGTTCTGCGCGGGACCGCTGCTGCTCGCGGCGATCGAGGAGGCGCGCACACCGTGGCGCGCTGCGGGCGTCGCCGCGCTCGCCGGCTTCAGCTGCAACGTCATCGTGCTCGGCTGGGTCGTCGATCTGCTGCAGACGTTCGCGTACATGCCGCTCATCGCGGCTCTGCCAATTGCGATGCTGCTGTGGATCGCGCAGTCGCTGCCGTTCTTCGCCGCGGGCGCCATCACCAAGACGCTCTCCGCGCGCGCCAACGACGCGTCTGCGAGCGCGTCGCCGGCCGCGTGGATCGTGCTGCCGTTCGCGCTGTCGGCGTGCACCGTGCTCGTGCCGGCGCTGTTCCCGTGGAACGTTGGCGCAGCGACGCTGCCGCTGCTCGCTTACGCACAGCACGCCGATCTCGGCGGCGTCGCGCTGGTCGACGTGACGCTGATGCTCGCCGGTGCTGGGCTGCTCGCGGCGGCGCGCGCACGCTCGCTGCGTGAGGCGCGCGTGCCGCTCATCGCGGGCCTCGCTGCGCTGCTCGTGCCGTTCGCCTACGGACACATTCGCATCGGCCAAGTGGAGAGCGCGCGCGACGCGGCGCCGATGGTGCGCGTCGGTGTGGTGCAGCCGAACATCGGCATCTTCGAGAAACACGACCCGAGCCAGCACCGCGGCCACCTGCTGCTGCTGCGGCGGATGACGCACGACCTCGAAGAAGACGGCGCAGAGCTCGTCGTGTGGCCGGAGACGGCCTATCCCTTCTTCGTGCATCGCGATCGCGCGGACGAGCCGGCGGTCTCGCGCGGTGAGAACGTGAAGGGCCCGCTGCTCATCGGCGCGATCAGCACGCAGGGCGAGCTGCGCTTCAACTCGGCGATCGGCGTCGAGGCCGATGGCCGTATCTCCGGCATCGCCGACAAAGTCGAGCTGCTCGCATTCGGCGAGTACGTGCCGTTCTGGGATCTGCTGCCGTTACTGCGCGAGTACTTTCCGCACCGCGGCATCACGCCCGGCGCCGCACCGCGGATGCTCACCGTGGATGGGCACCGCATCGCCGTCCTCAACTGCTACGAGGACGTGCTGCCGAACTACGCGCGTCAGCTCGCGGCGTTCGAGCCGGCGCCCGAATTCTTCGTCAACTTGACCAACGACGCGTGGTTCGGCGATACGGCCGAGCCGCTGCTGCACAACCACGTCGCGCGGGTGCGCGCGATCGAGACGCGACGCGATCTCGTGCGCGCGGTGAACACCGGGGTCAGCGCGCACATCTCGGCGAGCGGCGCGGAGCTGGTGCACACGCAGACGTTCATCCAGACCTCGTTCATCGCGGCGGTGCGAAAGCTCGATGGGACAACGCCGTATTCGCGCTTCGGCGATCTGACGACGCCGTTCTGCTTCGCGCTGCTGCTTGTTTGGGCGCTGCGTGTGCGCCTCGGGCGCCGCGCCGCGCTGCGCGCAGAGGAGCTCGCGGCGCTCGGCACCTGGCTCGAGACCAGCGGGCCCGAGCCGCTCGAGGAAGCGACAGACGCCGCGCGCGAGGAAGAGACCGACGCCGCGCTCGAAAGCGACGAGAGCCGCGACGCAAACGAGCGCAGCGAGTCCGACCCACCTGGCGCTCTGTGATCGCTCTGCCGCTCGCGGCCGAGCGACGTTGCTGTTTGTCAGGAGTGTGCGGTGCAGCGATCGCGACTTTCGACCACCCGACCGCGCGGGAGCGTCAGACGCTCTTCGGCGGTCGCGCGGGCTGGACGGCGTAGAGCCGCCCGATCTCACTCGCATCGGCGAACGTGTCCGCGCCGATGCGCGCGAAGAAGATCGACGCGGCCTGCAGCGACGCGAGCACGAGGCCTTCCGCGCCAGTGCGGCGCACGGCCCACACCGCGCGATCCTGGGCCGCGTCGAGCGTCGGCTCGGTGAGGTCCGCGGGCGCCGCGACGCGCGCGATCTCGAGCGCCTTCGACAGCGCTTGATGCGCGAGCGCGAGCACCGCGATCCGCTCGTCGAAGTCGCCGCCGTCCATGTCACGCCAGCGCGCCTTCTTCTGGCTCATCTGCCCGAGCACAGCGCGGAACGCGTTCACGGCGTAGACGGCCGCGAGGCGACGGCGCTCTTCGTGTAGGTCCGCCAAGATCGCGAACGGATCGGCGCGACCGGCGAGGTCCGCGTGCCGCGCGATGATGCCGTTGACGAGGCTGAGGTGCGCCTCTGCGGAGAGCACCTCGTCCCACGCGAAGATCGCGCGGATGTCCTTCGTCGCCGTGCGGTACCGCTCGAACGCAGCGGCGAAGTCTTGATCGGCGGCGATGCGCTCGACGACGATCGCGCCCCACGCACCGGTGATGCGATCGACCAGCTCGTCGTCGCGATTCGAGCGGCCGGTCGAGCGCGCCGCGACCGCGCTGCGTGCGCGTGCGTCGCGCCCACCCGCGCTCTCGGCCGTGCCGGCAGCGGCGCGAACGGCTGCGCTCGAAGCGCCGCGATCGGTTGCGCCCGCCGCGGCGCCGCGAGTCGCCGACTTTGCGTTCGTGGCGGTCTTGCTCTTCGTTGCGGACGCGCTCGCCTTGGTCGAGGCGGTGCTGCCACGTGCGCCCTTGCCGCGCGCGACACCTTCGCTCGGCCCGACGCGCCCTGCCCCGCGCTTCGTTTCCGATTCCGTCGATCGCATTGCGTCCGAGAATGCCGGATCGCTCGGAGGTACGCCAGCGGAACGAAGGAGCCTGCGCTCAGTCAGCGTCGGCGCAGTCCGAGCAGCGTGAGCGGCTCGTTGGAGCGCGTGAACGCGAGCTTCGAGCCCATCTCGACGACGTGCGCAGCGTGTGGTCCGTCGAGATAGAGCCGACCGGAGCGCACCTTGTTGACGATGCTGAGCGACTCGCCCGGCGCGATCAGCCCGCGCACGAAGCGATAGCGCGAGCCATCGGGCGTATAGGGCTCGCGCACGACGTATTGCAGGCGCTGCGAGCTCACCGGGAGCACGCGGCCACCCGCTGAGCGCTGCGCTGCAGTCGAGCCCGCGGCAGGCCCGATCCACACGCCGCTCGACTTCTGCTCTTCCTCGACGCCATCGACGGTGAGCAGATAGCGCGAGGTCGCGGCGGGACACTCGTGACAGAAGAGCGCGTCGTTCAGCACGCGATTCGCGACTTGCTTGCCATCGACGTCGACGCGCATGCGTGCGAGACGCGACGCGCGCACGCGGCCTGCGACGGCATCGGCGAGCACGTCGCCGATGTTCTCCTTCGTGCCCGCGCAGAAGAATCCGACGCTGTCGCGCGGCGCGGTATTGATCGCGATCACCGGCACGTCGGCGCCGACTGCATGCGACGCCCAGAGCAGCGTGCCGTCGCCGCCGAGCGTGACCACGAGGTCGAACTCGTGCGCCGCGCCGACGTCCGCGCGATAGCGAAACACGGCGCGCGTACCGAGCGCGCGCAGCAGCTCCTTGGCCGCCGCGATCGTGCCGATGTGATCGTCGTGTGCGGCGCGCATCCGATCGACGGCGACGTGCTTCCGGCGCAGCAGCGAGACGATGCGCGGTGAGCGGCGCTCGCGCACGTACAGCTGGAACGCCGACTTCTTGTAGATGACGAGGACGTGCGGCGCTGACTTCGTGCGCTTCACGAGGGCACACCCTGCTGCGCGAGACGACGCAGCGCGATCTCCGTCTTCACGTCGGCGACGAGCCCCGCGTCGACGGCGGCGAGCGCCACCGAGAGACGCAGAAAACACACCGCAGCGTCGGCCTCGACCGGCGAGCCGTCCTCTGTCGGCGTGCCCGCGCTGTGCGGGTCCACGCGCGCGACGAGGAAGTGCACCTTCTCGGCGATTACGCCGGGACTCAGCACGACCGGGTGGCCGAGCGAGCGAAAGGCACCGGCGTCGACCGCGATGCCCGTCTCCTCGAGCGTCTCGCGCGCCGCGCACTCGCGCAGGCCTTGCTCGCCGTGTTCGTTGGGCTCGACCAGCCCAGCGGGGACCTCCCACGCGACTGGCGCGGGCTCCACTTCGGCGAGCGGCAGCGCGTAGCCGGGGCGAAACGCGAGCGGTGGTCGCAGCGCGCTGCGCAAGCAGACACGCAGCTCGTCGTCCGGCGCGCCGTGCGCGACGAGCACGATCGCGACCGCGTCCATCGCATCGCGCTCGACGAGATCGTAGCGATACGCGCGGCTCACCGAGCCATCGGGCCGGCGGTTCTGCAGCGTGACGCGGCGCAGGCGCAAGAAGCCCTCGTCACCGCGCAGCTCGGCAGAGTGATCGGCGAGCAACTCGACGCGAATGTCGGGCAGCGTCGGCAGCTTGTCGTCGGTCATGTGCTCAGTCTTCCCCTGCGCGTAGCGCGTCGTCGGTCGGTTCCGCGGGAGGCGACCAGACGAGCCCGAGGCCCGGCGCGAAATACGTCGCCAGCGTGTGTTGGGAATCCGCGAGCTCCGCGCGCTGCAGCAGCACGTCGAGGCCGAACGTGACGCTCGCACCGGCGCCGATCGCGAACGTCAGCCAGCCGCCCGCGGAGCCGAAGAAATCAGCCTCGAGCCCGACATCGGTCGCGCCAGCCCAGAGGCCCGCTCGCACCCGCAGATCGAGCCCCACGCTTGCGCCAAGCGGCAGCAGCGCGCTGATCGAGGCGGCGAGCGGCATGTAGACGCGCGACCGCAATCCATCCGGGCTCGACACCGCCGCGAGCCCGAGCGCGCCGCCGACGCGCAGTACGCCGGTCTGAAAGTAGAGATCCGCGATCGCGCCGGCACCGTAGTCGACCTCCGCCTCGCCGCTCGCGCTCGCGTTCTGCTCGTCGCCGACGAGCAGCAGCAAGCTCACCGCGCCCGCGGCGCGGGCCTGCGCATGGATCCGCAGCGGCGCGACCCCGAGGAGCAGCGCACCGAGCGCGAGCGCGCAGACGAACGGAGGGACGGTCCCGAGACGGCGCGACATGCGGAGCAAGGTTTACGCGCGGCGGTGGATCGTGGTCAAGGCGTGGTGCGCGCGGACGCGACGACTCGCGCGGCGACTCGTACGCTGAGCAGTCATCGTCCGGCGCGGCGAACGTGCTGCGACTGGGCTGGCCAACGTGCAGCGACTTGCACGGCGAATATCCTTCGTGTCTCCTCGTCTGAGACGCCATGGCCCGCACCGGTGTTCGCCAGTCGCATGCGCCGCGCGCGCGCTACGCAGTTCACCCGTCGGGCGTACCTCACGCGTCGGGCGTGCGTCGCGCAGCGTGCGTCGTCGGTGCGTGGCTGGCGGCCGCTGCGCTCGTCGTGGTCGGCGCTGCGTTCGGCGTCGTGGTCGGCGCTTCGCTGGGCGGCGCCCGCGCGAGCGCGCAGGTCCCCGCGACGGTCGGCGCTGCGGCGCCCGCTGCGCCGCTCGCGGCCGATGTCGCGCGCCTGTCGACGCTCTCCGCCGCCGACCGCGAGGCGCTCGCGCCGCTGCTCGCTCGCGGTCCGGTCGCGCTCGTGGAGTTCACCGAGGGCGATGCGCTGCCGGCGATCTTGCTCGCGGCGGAGATCGACGCGCCAGCAGCGACCGTCGCGGCGATCGTCGGCGATCCGGCGGGCTATCCGCGCTTCATGGGCGTGCTCGACTCGGTCGAGGTGACCGGGCGACACGGCACTTCGCTCGCGTACGACTGGACCTGGCGCACCGCGCTGTTCGAGCTGCGCGGTGCGAACGTGATGACGTCGTCGCCACCGCCAGCGTCGCATCCCGAACAAGGCTGGCGCTTCGGTGTGCGCGCCACCGGCGGCGATCTCGGCACCGGGCGCTTTCTCTGGCGCGTCCTGCCCGCAGGTCCCAATCGCACCATCGTCACGCTCGCGACGCGCCTCGATCTGCGCGACTCGAACTACCTCGCGCGGCAGATGTCGCAGGCGAGCCGCAGCGTGAACCGCTCGATCAACCTGTCGCTCGGCTTCGTGATGTTGCTCGGTGTTCGCCACGAGGCGCATCACCGCGCAGGGTACGCGCCCGCTCGGCTCGCCAATCCCGCGGCGCCGCTCGCGCCGAGCGACATCGATCTCGCGCGCCTCGGAACGCTGCTCGGCCGCGGTGATCTCGTCGCGATGACGCTCGACGGCGATCGACTCGATCACGTCACCGCGCTCGCCCGCACGGGCACCGGCAAAGAGTTCGTCACGCCGGTGATCACGGACCCGCGCGCGTTCGGCAGCGCGCTGATGCCGGGCAGCCGCGCGACGGTGCTCGACGTCATCGATGATGGGGGCGGCACGCTGTTCGACTGGGAGATCAACGTGCCGATCATCGGGACGAGCGGACGTATGCGGCTCGCCGCGACGGACCCGAGCGGCGAGGTCGTGAACGTCAGCGGCGTGAGCGGCTCGCTGCGCGAAGGACGCTGGCGCTTCGAGACGCGCGTGCAGCCTTGGGGCGAGGCCGTGGTGGTCGCGATTGGCCGCTTCGATCCGGGCGACACGACCTGGCTCCTGCGCGGCGTGGTGCGCAGCAGCGCGGACTTCGGCGCCGGACTCGCGGCGGCGTCCGAGCTGATGGTCGCGCGCGCGATCCGCTCCCGCGCGATGGACGCGGTCGAGGCGCAGGCCGCTGCGGCGCTCGAGGCGCAGGCCGCTGCGGCGCTCGAGGCCCGAGCAACAACGTCGTTGCCGGCTCGAGCCACGGCGCCCGCGGCCGCTGCGGCGCCGCGCTGATCGCACGCGCCGCGAGCACCGCCACGTCGATCTTCCACGCGCGCGAAAGCTGATACGCTCGCGGGCACACGTCATGAAGACGTTCGCAAAAACTGACGGCACTGCGCTCGGCGCGTTCGACACGCCGCGCAAGATCTACGAGCACCTCGAGCGCTTCGTGGTCGGCCAGGAGCGCGCGAAGAAGGCGGTCGCGGTCGCGGCGCACAACCACTGCAAGCGCTTGGCGGCGGTGGCGAACGGTCGCTCGTCGCGGCTCTTGCGCAAGAGCAACGTGCTGCTCGTGGGGCCCACCGGGTCAGGCAAGACGCACATCGCGCGTCATCTCGCCGATGCGCTCGGCGTGCCCTTCACCGTCGTCGACGCGACCGAATACACCGAGGCCGGCTATTACGGCAAAGACGTCGAGGTGATGATCGCCGAGCTGCTGTTCAAGGCGAACCACTCGATCGAGGACACGCAGCGCGGCATCGTCTTCATCGACGAGATCGACAAGGTCGCGCGGCGCTCGCACGGAGCGCGCACCGGCGCCGGTTCGCGCGACATCGGCGGCGAAGGCGTGCAGCAAGCGCTGCTGAAGATCCTGGAAGGCCGCGAGATCTTCGTGCCGCTGAATGTGACGCAGCACTGGAACAAGCACGACTTCGTGCAGGTCGACACGACGAACATCTTGTTCATCTGCGCCGGCACCTTCTCCGATCTGCACGACGACGGCGCGCGCGAGGTCGCGCGTCGGCCGGTCGGCTTCGGCGGCGCTTTGGGCGCCGCGCGCAAGCGCCGCATCAGGCACAAAGACCTGCTCGAATACGGGATGATCGCCGAGTTCCTCGGCCGCCTGCCGGTGATGGTCGAGCTCGACGCGCTCGGCCCGGCGGAGCTGAAGCGCATCCTCACCGAGCCACCCGACGCGCTGGTGCGCGAATACCGCGAGCTGCTTGCGCTCGACGGAGTCGCGCTCGAGCTCGCTGACGACGCGCTCGACGCGCTCGCCGAGCACGCGATCGCACGCGGCTACGGTGCGCGTGGCCTGCGCGGCGTCTTCGAGGAGGTGCTGCGCGAGGTGTTGTTCGACGCGCCGTCGCACCGCGGCGAGATCATCACACTCAGCGCGGAGAGCGTGCGCGCGCATCTCGCAGCGTGTGAGCGCGACGACTGACCCGCGCGCGTTCAGCTGAACTCAGATGCAGACGCCAGTCATGCACATCATCGTCGTCATGCACATGGTGCCGTCGGGGCGATCCATCGGCTCGCAGACGCCCGTCGTCATGTTGCACATGCCGACGACGCAGATGCCATTCATTCCGCTGCAGTCTTGCGCGGTGAACGCGCAGACTCCGGTGGCGACCACGCACGAGTCGTCGGTGCACGGGTTCGAGTCGTTGCAGATCGGACAGGCGGGCCCCGCGTCCATTGCGCCGAGATCCACCGCGCCGAGATCCGCGACGCCGAGATCCGCGACGCCGAGATCGGCAACGCCGAGATCCGCGACGCCGAGATCGGCGACGCCGAGATCAGCGACGTTGAGGTCGGCGCCAGGCATGTCGGGAATGTCCATGTCCTCGACGCTCATGTCCGCGCCGGGCATGTCGGCCGGAGGCATATCCGTCCCGGTGTTCATGTCCGAGGCGCTCATGTCCGCGCCGGAGTCCCCAGCCGGCACGATCTTCGTGCGGTCGAAGTCGACCACCAATTCACAGGCGGCGAGCAGGGGCATAAGGCAAAGCGCGGCGATCGCGAGGCGGTGGTTCTTCATCGTCAGTGCCTTCATCAGCAGCCCATTCATCGGCAGACCATTCATCAGGAGGCCATCGAGCGAGAGTTGGCGCAGAGGACCATCGAGCAGAGCCATCAGAAGGTCAGCCGCGCGGTGACGCCGCCGCCGCTCGGTCCGACGACTGGAGTGACGCGGAGGCGCGCCGTGGTGGCGGGCTCCGCGGCCTCGTCTTCGTCGTCGTCGCCGCCCGTGGCGAAGTTGAGCACGAGCGCCGTGAGGAAGCCGACCGCCGCCACGCCGAAGCCGACGTCCGCAAACAGCGCGAGGCGCTCGCCGCGATCGGCGCTCTCCTCGGTGGGCGTCGTGTCGAAGTCGCTCTGCTCGGACAGCGCGAGGAAGCCGAGCACGGTGCCCGCGACGAGGCCCGCTGCGCCGATGCCGGCAGCGACCCAGACGCCGGCGCCGGGACCGCTGTCGTCGTCGTCCTCTTCGGCTTCGCCTTCGCCCTCGCCTTCACCCTCGCCTTCACCTTCGCCGCCAGCGAGTTCCTCGGCGACCGGCACGGCGGTGAGCGCGGGCACGACGACCTCCTGTCGGCCGCCGAACGTCACGCTGACACTCTGCGCCCCGGGCTCGTAGCCCTCGAGCGAGACCGAGATCGTGTGCTCACCGGCAGGCGTCTCGATCTCCGCGGGCGTGACGCGACCGGTCGCCGTTCCGTCGAGCGTGATCGCGGCGCCGGACGGCTCGCTCGAGATCGCGAGGACGCCAGGCCGCGTGCGCATCTGATCGATGCGCGCCTGCACCGCCGCACGATCCGGCGCATCGGCGCGCAGCGTCAGGTAGCGCTCCAGCGTCGCGACGGCGTCGACGATGTTCGACTGCCGCTCTTGGGCCTCCGCGACGCTCAGCAAGACGACGGGGTTCGGCACTGCGGTGAACGCAGCCTCGAACTGCGTCTGCGCCTGCGCGAACTGACCGTCGCGGAACAGGCGCTGGCCCTCGCCATACGCGGTGCGCGCCGCGGCCGTCTGCTCAGGGCTCGGACCTGCAGGCGCCACGGGCGGCGTGGGGCGCCCGCGACGCTGCGCGCTCGCGACACTGGGACCGCCGATCGCTGCGGCCGCGAGTGAGAGCGCTACGAGCGCCGACGACCAAACCACCGTGCGGTACCGGAAAGCGCCGAGAAGACCGTTCATGTGCGCCAAAGTACGCGGCATCGAGCGTGCTCGTCAACCTCTCCGCTGCGAACTGCCCGCCTTCAATGCGCTGCGAACTGCCCGCCTTCAATGCGCTGCGAACTGCCCGAGGAACGCCTCGACCCGGTCGAGCGGCGTACGCAGCGCCGCGGCGATGGGCTCGAGCCGCAACATCTCGCCGTCGAGCGTCTGCACCAGGCGCGTCGTGTCGGTCTCGATGCGCTCGTTGTGTGCCTCGAGCTCAGTGCGCAGCGCCGACAGCTGAAACTCGAGGTCGTCGCAGCGCGCGCCCTCGACGCGGAGCGCCTCGTCGACGGCCGCGAGCTCCCAGATCACGGCGTCCGCGTGACCCTCGTGCTCGTCGTCCTCGCGCGCCTTCACGCGCGTCACCTCGCGCGTCGCGCGGAGATCTTCGCGGCGCACCACCAGCCGCTCGAGCTCACCGCGACGCTCGCTCAGCCGCTTGCCGAGATCGTCGATCGCGCGTCCGAGCGTCGCGCGAAACTCCCGCGCCTTTGCGCTCAGCTCCTCGACGGCGCTCTGGTGTTGCTCGGCCTGCCGCCCGCCGTCTTCCAGCTCTTCGAGCGCGCGCGTGACGAACGCCATCACCTGAGCGATCTCCGGCGGCGCCGGCTGGACTGCGTCGATCTCGTCGAGCGCGGCGCGGATCGCGTCGAAACGGATGCGCCAGCGCTTGGTCCCGAGCAAGCCGTCCGCGGCGAGGCGGAGCGGGGTCGGTGAGCCTGCGGGACGTGGCGGCGCGGCGGCCGCCTCGAGAGCCTCGCGCACCTCGACCTCGAGCGGCACGCCGATGCCATCGATCGGCGGCGGGATCGGAATCGTTGCGCGGTCGTATTCGCGCGTCTCGGGTCGCAGATGGCTCGCCGACGTCGCCGCTTCGATGGTGACGTCGATCGAACCGCTCGCGCGCAGCGGCCCTTCGCCCGCGCGCGCGCGCAGAGTCGCTTCTCCCTCGGTCGGCGCAGTCGCGCTCGGCAGTCCATCATCGGCGGTCTCGGCGCGCATCGCAGCGCTCACCGGCGCCCGCGGCGGCTCGCTCATCCCGCCCCACGATGTGCTCGGGCCGATCCTCTCGCGCACCTTGGCGAGCTCCGCGAGGAAATGAAACGCGTCGCGGAAGCGATCCTGCGGGCTCTTGCGCAGGCAGCGCAGCACGAAGTCTTCAATCGGCACCTCGACGCTCGCCAGCCGGTCGCGCAGCGGAATCGGCTGCTCGGTGACGTGCTTCACCAGCAGATCGCCTGGATATTCATAGTCGAACGGCAGCGCGCCGGTGACCATCTCGTAGAGGATCACGCCGAGCGAGTAGAGGTCGGCGCGCCCATCGATGTGCGTCGACTCGATGTACTCCGGCGCGATGTAGCCCGGCGTGCCGAAGATCTGCTGCGAGCCGGTGAGCGACGGCGCGTCCATGATCTTCGCGATACCAAAGTCGAGCAGCTTCACGAAGTCCGGGCGGCCGCGCTTCTGCAGTACGATGACGTTCTCAGGCTTCAGATCGCGATGCACGACGCCCATCTGATGGGCGCGAGAGAGCGCGTTGCCGATCTGCTCCGCGATGTCGAGCGCACGCAGCGCGGAGAACGGACCGGCGCTCATCGTCTTCAGCAGCGAGTCGCCCGGCACGTACTCCATCACCAGATAGACCATGCCGTCGTCCGACTCGCCGAAGTCGGTGATCTCGACGATGTTGTCGTGATTGATGCGATTGACTGCGCGCGCCTCGCGCAGGAAGCGATCGCGCTGCACCGGGTCGCGCGCGAGATCGCGACGCAGCGTCTTGATCGCCATCAGCCGGTCGATCATCACGTGGCGCGCCAGATAGACGCTCGACATGCCCCCCGAGCCGAGCCGCGAGATCAGACGATAGCGGCCGCCCACGGTGCGACCGATCAGGGGATCGAGGACGGCGCGCACCTCGGCGCCGTCGCGCGGGCAGCGCACGGCGTCGTCAGGGTAGAGCTCCGAGCACCGCGGACAGACCTTCATCGCCGCGCGGAGCGTAACGCCGTGGCGGTCGGAGCGGGGGCATGATCGCAGCGGCGCACGCGCATGAGCAACGATTCAGCCAGCTCAACCGCCGTCGCCAGCGTCGACCGCCCCCGCGTCGACGCTGCCAGCGTCGAGCCTGCCTGCGTCGAGAGAAGCGCCCGCGTCCACGCCGAGATCGGGCGCGCTGCTCGCGTCTTCGCCGAGGTCGATCGGCAGCGACATGTCTTCGACGCCGAGATCCCCGGAGGTGCCGAGATCGTGGTCGCCGAGATCGCTCATCGGCGCGTCGATCGGGGGCAGATCCGGCACGTTCATGTCGCGCGGCCCGGCGTCGATCGCGCCGCAGGTCGCCGCACACGTACCGCGTTCCTCGAGGTCCGAGTTGCCCTTGCAGCACATCAGCCCAGAGGAGCAATCGGTGGCGAGCTGACAGACCGCGCCGTCGCCGCCGCCACAGCCGGACAGGCCGAGCAGCAGGGGGAGCGAGAGGGCGAGCGAGGAGAAGATCGAAGTATTCCGGGTCATCGGGCCGCCCGACCATAGCTGCCGAGGTGGCGGCTGTCGATCGCTCGATTGGGGCGAGCGAACGCGTGGACACCGAGGCTCAAGAGGTCTTCAGTCGAACGCGCAGCGCATGCCGATCTCCACGTCGCGCGTACCCTCGGGCGCGGCGCCGCGGAACGCCGAGCGCAGCGCGAATGACGGCGAGTGAAACGAGCCGCCGCGGGTGACCCGCAGCGAGCCACCCACGGGCCCGCGCGGATCGACGCGCGGCGCGCCGGGGTAATACTCGCGGTCATACCAGTCCTCGATCCACTCGGAGGCATTGCCGGCGAGGTCGAGCACGCCGAAGCGACTCGCGCCGTCGG
>Ga0335397_10003382_pt1 | contig 21368 bp, 18 predicted proteins | sample MAT04_FD_205740 | JGI IMG/M metagenome (GOLD analysis project Ga0335397, IMG submission 205740) | Freshwater microbial communities from Lake Fryxell liftoff mats and glacier meltwater in Antarctica - MAT-04 (spades assembly) (version 2) ... | reverse complement strand
GGCTCAGCAGCGGCAAGCGGGGCTGCCAACGCGGCTAAACCGGTCCACACAGTCAACGATCGGGTCAACATTCGAGTCAGGGTCACAGCGGACCTCCTTCCAGGGGGGGTGAAGGGGTGGCAGACGGCGGGGATTCGTCCGGCTGCGGGAGTTCATTGACTCAAGTCTGCCCCTGGAACGCGACTCAGGCGGAGCCGATGTGGGGAAGTGGGTGGGAATCAGTCCGGGAGTTTGCAACGCGCGACGATGCCGAAGCGTTGGGGGACTTCCGGTTTTCCAACGGAAGGGGGGAAGATTCGGATGGCAATGGCCGATAGTACGAAACAAGGTCTGTTAGGGAGCCGTTCGCGCCGCGCGATCCGGTTGAATGGAACAGACCATCTGTCGAAAACAATCGTTGTCCGCAGTCAGGTTCAGCCGATCCGACATGCACCATGTCGGCCGCGGGGACTCAACTGGCAGGATGGCGTCTTAGGAGTCGATCCATGCCGAACGGATTCTGGGCACTGGCGATGAGTGCGGCGATGCAGGTGGGAGCGCCGGGACCGTCCGAGACGCCGAACTTCCCCGCCATGCAGAACGCCTACAACCAACACGGGTTTGAAGGGCAGTACGAACAGCGGTATCCGGTCGACACTCAGCAAAACTGGGTGCATGGCTACTTCCAGGAAATTCCCGCCTACGGCGGTCACGCGTATTTCCGCCCGTACAACTACAAAGATCTTCTCTCGCAGTCGCAGGTCTCCGGCGGCTGGGGACATTCGCCCGTCCTGCCCTATTCGCAGCAGTTCTGGCACAAATATCAAGATCAAGCGACGATGCTGAAGCTCACGCGGACGGATGCGGTGCCCCCCGGCGTTGCCATGCCGGCTCAACCGGTCTTCCTGCCAGCGGGATCGTCCTACTATCGTCAACCGGAATTCGCACCGGCCCCGGCGCAGTTCTACGCCGCTCCCGCCGGTTCGTACGTTTATCCGCAGGAAGCCGCCGCACCGGTCTACCTGCCGTCGCCGGCCGCCGAGTTCAACGGCCCGGCCCTGAACGGACCTGCGTTGCAGCCGGCCAACGACCAACAGTACGTCGACCCCGGCGTCTACACTCCGCGCTAAGCGAAACGAATCTCATCGAAACCCAGGCATCGCCATGCCTGGGTTTCTTCATTTCGCCCGGCTCGCCGGTGCGCGCGTCAGTGGAAACAAAAGCTGCAGCAGTAAGAAAAGAAACAGCGGCGTAAAGATCAGCACCCGCGCGATCTGTAACACGCGACCATCCAGCGGCACCACGCTGCCCACTGCCAGAAAACCGAGCATCAACACCAGCGTCAGCATCAGCACGCTGCAACCGAGCGCCGCCATCTGCGACTTGAAGATCGCCCGCTCGGACAACGGTTCGTGATGCAGGTCGATCGTCCGCCGCCGCAACAACGACCGCTGAGCCGCATCGACCACTTCCGCCGCCCGCAGCACACGCGGCCACTCTCCGGTGTCCGGCTGCCCGGCCACCGCCGCGGCGAACGCATCAATCAGACTGCGTGCTGGAATTGGCCCCGTCTCCGCTTTCGCGGGATTTGCCAGTTCGCCTGTGAGACTCCAGCCAGCTTCCGGGGCGGATTCGGTCCAGACCCATATGCCACGATTGGTTTGCAATGTTAAGCGCGAGACATGGGTCGTCCCGGAGCGGATGGTCCACGAGAGTTCCGGAATCGTCCGGCCGCACAATGCCACGCTGTGAATCAGCGATCCGGTCTCCGTTCCGCCAGTACGCAGCGCTGTGACTTGATCGGTCGCTGGGAACAATCCATGCCACAAGTCGACATCGCGAAACAATTCCGCATCAATCAACGCGCGCGGCAATTCCGTCCCCGCACCCAGCGGCACATTCCGCTCCCACTGTGCGTAGGTGACTGTCATATCGCTGGCCGCCTGCAACTGATCACGCAGCCGCAGCACAGCGGGGTCGAACCGATGGAGCCATGCCGGGAACAAAATTCCTTGCCGGTCATCGCGGATGAGGCTCAGCTCGTACAACATAGCACCCGCGCCGGCGAGTTGCGGCACGATGAGCAGCGGCACGCCGTCGGTGGCGAGTTGCCGCGCTCCCTCCCAGACATCGGGCGATGTTCCGCCAACAAGAACCGCTTGCACGCTGTCATCGACCAGCAGATCTTCCCAGCGTTCGGTGCAGACAACCCCCGCCTGCCCGTGCAGCAGTTCATCCGCTTGCGGCGAAACCAGCACCGCCCGGGTCAGGGAATGGTCAGGATGCTGCCGCAGCGCGGCGATGATATTGGCCGCGGCCGGGTCATCGCACAATAAGCCGAATTTCATCAGAACGCTCGATGGTGACGAAGTGCCGCGGAGAAGTGATCTCCAGTTTCGGGTCTACTGCATGTCCCCTCGCTCCCGTTGCAGGGGGACAGGGGGGATGAGTGATTACGGACAGTCCTTTGTTGTGAACGCTCATTTTGGCCTCGAATTAGAGAGCCCGCAGCGCTAGCGAGGAATGTTCGCACGTCGTTCCTCGCTGGCGCAGCGGGCTCATTAATTCCAACCCACGACCCAGACACGCATTTCTCACGTCCCATTCGCTTTCTTCCGGGCGACATCCAGTCGCTGCTGCGCGTCGGGGATATGTTCGGACTGCGGAAACTCCTCGATCAATTGCGAGTAAGTCGCCGCGGCTTCTTTCCACTGCTTCAACTGTTCGTCGCATTTAGCCGACTGCAACAACGCCGCCGCTTGCCATTCGGGCAAATCATATGACGTGTAAACTTTCTGATATTCCAGAAACGCCTCTTCCCACTTCATCTCCAGAAAATGAGTTTCGGCGATCAGAAACTGGCTTTTGGCGGCGGTCGCCGTGCGGAATGCCAGCGGGTCGGCGATCACCCGCTCGAAGGCGGCTCGGGCCTGCGGGAAATCGGCCTGCTGCTTGTAACTGCGGCCGACAATCTCTTCGAGCTGATAAATGAAGATTGAATCGGCATGGGCCTGCTTGAACTGCTCGGTCAGTTTGAACACATCCTCGTATCGCTTCTCCCGATTCGTCAGTTCCGCCGCCAGCACCCAGACGCGGCCCAGGAAGGAATCTTTCGCGAACTTCTCCGGAGCGGACGCCATCACCGCATCCAACTGCTGTTTCGCGGCGGCCACCTCCGCTTCGGTCGCTTTCGCCGCATTGACGACCGCTTCCGCCAACCCGTAACGGGCATACGCCAGATGCGGGCTTTCCGGGAACGACTTCGCGAGCCGGTCCGAGAGCGTCCCCACATCCGCCCAGCGCTGCTGATCGACGGCCAGCACGATGAGTTGATACAGCGATCGTTCTTTCACATCAGCGTCACTCGCTTCCGCCGCCAGCAATCCCTCGAACGCCTGCTGTGCGGACTCCAGTTTGTCATTCACCAGGTCGCTTTCCGCGAGGCTTAAACGGGCATTGTCGGCCAGTTCGCTGTTGGGCGTCTGTGCGATCAACCGGGCAAAGATCTCATCCGCCCGGGCGTATCGTTCCGCTTCATAATTCATGAGGGCCCATTCGTCGAGCAGTCGATCCAACTGCAGCGGCTGCGGAAATTTTTCCAGCAGCGCAGTGTAGGCCTCGTCCGCAGGTGCAACCTGCTTGAGCTGTCGCAGCGTGCGTGCCCGTTGCAGCCCGGCCCGGTAGGCATAGAGCAGCGGCGCTTCCTGCTCGCTGCCGGGAGCGGCCGGTGCCGGCGGACCAAATCGCTGGAACACATCGACATACCCCGCGACCGCTTGTTCGCCCTGACCTGCTTCCCGCAACGCTTCGGCTCGATAGTAGGCGCATTCCGAATTCAACTTATGCTTGGGAAACTGCTTGACCACCTTGTCGAAGTTGTCGGCCGCCGCGGCATACTGCTTCTGTTTGAACAACGACCACGCCAGGCCACGCAGCGCGAATGCCTGGTTGTCGGTTCCTTCGGACAGCGGGATGAGGGCCGTGTACCGCGCCCCCGAGACGGGCCAATCCTGCTGCGATTCCGCCAGCTCGGCCAACTGCAACACTGTGACTGGCGTCAGCGGGTGGGTGCGGAAGTCTTTGATCAACCGGTCGACTGCGGCATTCGACGCGGCGACATCTTTGCGCTGCGCCGCGGAGATCGACACCACAAACAATGCCCGCGGCACCTGCCGTCCCTGCGGAAACAGCGTGAGATATTTCTCGGCGGAAATCTGTGCCGGTTCAAACTGCTTGAGCGCCAGTTGGCTTTCCGCCAGGACCAGCAAGGCGTCCCCGAATTCCGACTTCGCACCGTCCGTTTGAACAACCTCGATCAGCGGAGCAAGCACCTTCAGCGTTTCGTCGTGCTGATTCTGGAGCTGCCGGGTGAGGCCGAGATAATACCGCGCCAGCAATTGAGTCCGCGGGACGGTGCTCTCCTTGAGAATTTTGTCGAACCGCTCACTCGCCAGTCGATACTGTTCGTTGATCTGCTCGACCGGCTGCTGAGCTTTGACGGCTGCGGACGCGGTGGCCAGGTCGACGCGGCCCATCAGCAGATCGTAATGGAGGCGGAGTCCACTGCCGGAGTAATCCTTGGCGAAACGCGTTAGCAATTGATTAGCCGTCGCGAGGTCGCCCGCATCCAAGGCCAGTTCCGCCGCCGCATGCAGGCTGTCGTCGGCGAATTCGCCCTGCGGCCATTTGTCGGTTCCTTGCGTGAAGAGAGCCTGAGCGCCGGGCGCGTCACCCAGTTGGCGGGCGCAGATCGCGCGTTGAAAGTGGATCGACTCCGCCAGCGGGATGTCGCCGGCTTCTTTCGCCACGGCCGCCAGCACCACCGCCGCCTGCTTTACATCCCCCTGCGATTTCAAACTCAGACCGCGCCAATAGCCCGCTGTCACAAAACTCGCGGGGTCTTGCTGTGCGGCGGCGAACTGATCCGCCGCCTCGGCGAACTTGCCTCCTTGATAGAGCGCATACCCCGCATTCAAGCGCGCCGACGGCAACAGCCCGCTCTTCGGAAATGTCTGGATCAGTTCCCGATACGATCCCGCCGCCTCGGCGAACTGCTGCGCGTCGAATTGTCGCGCGGCGATTTGAAACAACGCCTCGGCCGCGCGCGGGCCCTCTTTATTCGCAGCCAACTCGCGATACTGCTCAATCGCCTCCGCCGGTTTTTGCAGACCCTCCAGCGCTCGCGCGCGGCCGAAGCGGGCATCGTCAACGAGCGCGCCTTTCGGGAAATCTTTGAGCGCTTTGTCGAATGTCACCAGCGCCGCTGCCGCTTGATTCTGCCGCAACTGCACATCACCTAAGTAAGGCAACGCCCGTTCGACAAGCGGGTCTTGCGGATGCTGGGCGATGAAGTCCTGCAACTCCGGCTGGGCTGCGGGGAAATCATCGAGCAGATAACTGCACTCGGCGACCCGATACCGGGCCTGCGGCAGATTCATGTTCGTCGGGTAGGCTTTGATGAACGACCGCAACGTGTCGCGTGCCGCCTTGTACTCTTCCTGATTGACATACGCCAACCCGAGATAAAATGTCGCCAGCGGAGCCTTTTCGTGCTGGGGATGGTCTTTCAGAAAACCATCGAAGCGCTGTGCCGCCAAAGCCCACCGGCTTTGCTTGTACAAACCGACGGCGAGATTGTATTTATCCGCCGCGGCATCGGCCCGAACCAGCGCGGGCTGACCGAGGACCGCCATCAGCAAAATCGCCGTCCACCACGTCCGGGAAATCGACACCGGCATGCAGCACGCGCAGGGCATGTCATCCACTCCTGAAAACCGTATTTTTCAGGCTGTATCGTAGCCCCTGCGGTATCCCGACAGCAAGGGACGAGTGATTCAAAGCCGGAAGCGTCAGCGACGGTGCCGGCTCGCTGGACGTTCCCGTCGCTTACGCTTCCGGCTCGGACGGTTTTGGCACTTTCGGCTTCACGATCTTGCCCGACTGCAAATCCTTCACGACTTCGGCCAGCATCGCCGGGTCGGCGGTTTTGACGACGTGCTGCACGCGGCTCGTCGGCACGCCGAGGCGGGTCATCAATTCCTCGGCCGTGGCCCACAGCTTGACCTTTTTCTTATCACTGGCGAGATACAACTCCGCCGCCAGTTCGCTCAACCGCTGATCATCCATCTGATCGCGATTGTCATAATAGCGTTTGATGATTTTCTGTTGATGGGAGGAGAAATTACGGTCGGCCATAAAAGATTTTCCTGTAATCAGAGGCCTGCGAACCCGCCAGCGATCGTAATCGGTCGCTGGCGGGTTCGCAGTTCACCGCAGCGCAACGAACACATGCGCCGGCATCGGCCGCACATCACGTATGATCGGACGAAACTGCATTTGTGACAAGACCTGCGCCTCAAGATCGATGCCCGGCGCCACTTCGATCAACTCCAGGCCCGCCGGCACCAACCGAAACACGGCGCGTTCGGTCACGAATAAGACGTCCTGTCCAGTCGACCGGGCGATCTCGCCGCTGTAGGAAATCTGCTCGACTTGCCGCAGAAATTTGGCGTGCGAGCCTTCGCGGACAATCTGTAATCGACCGTCGTGAACCGCGATCTCCAACCCGCCGGACGTGAATGTGCCGCAAAACACGAGTCGTTTGGCGTTCTGGGAAATATTCACGAACCCGCCGACGCCCGCCACGCGGTTGCCGAATTTCGAGACATTGACATTCCCGAATTGATCGACTTGCGCCGCACCCAGCGCGGCGAAATCGAGTCCGCCGCCGTCGTAGAAATCGAATTGAGCTGGCTGGTCGATGATCGCTTCCGGATGAACCGACGCGCCGAAACTCAGCCCGCCCGCCGGCATCCCCCCAATGGGACCACTCTCCACGGTGAGGGTCACACTCTGCAACAAACCCCGCTCCCCGGCGATGCGGGCCACACCTTCCGGCATGCCGATCCCCAGATTCGCAATCGCCCCGGCGGCCAGTTCATCACACGCCCGCGCCGCGATAATCCGCCGCTCATCCAGCGGCATTGGAGGCATGTTCTTCACCTTCTCCCCTGGAGGGAGAAGGTGGCCGCTTCGGCCGGATGAGGGGGATGTCACAGCGGCAGAATTCTTCGTGGCACGGGCCGATGGGAATGATGTTCGTTCCGTGACATCCCTCTCACCCCCGGCCCCTCTCCCTCCATGCGAGAGGGGAGAAAGGCTTTGGTAATACGCCGGGTTATCCATCTCCGCGAACGTCTGCGGATGTTCCAGCGGATCGGCCACGATAATCTGATCGACCAGAATCCCCGGCACGCGCACCCGGCCCGGCGGCAACGGGTGATCCAGAATCGTCTTGACCTGCGCCAACACGATCCCGCCGGAATTGCGGACGGCTTGTGCGATGGCGAGCACTTCGCCCAGCACGGCTTCCTGATCCATCGTCAAGTTGCCAAACGGGTCGGCCGCCGTCGCGCGGATCAGGCCGACATGAATCGGAAAGGCGTGATAGAACAGCCACGTCTTCCCGGCGAGTTCGACTCGTTCCACCAGCGGTTCGGTCGTCCGCGCGTTCAGTTTTCCGCCCTGGTGAATCGGATCAATGAACGTCCCCAGCCCGACATGCGTGATGCAGCCGGGCCGGCCGGCGGCAATGTCACGATACAACTGGCAGATGACGCCTTGAGGAAAGTTGTAGGCTTCAATGTCGTTGTCGAGTGCGAGCTTGCCGATTTTGGGGATCAAGCCCCAATGCCCGCCGATGACACGCTTCACCAGTCCGACGTGTCCCAGATGATTCAGCCCGCGCGTTTTGCCGTCGCCTTGCCCGGCTCCGTAAACCAGCGTCAAATTGCGCGGCGTGCCCGTGGCAAGAAACCGCCGTTCGAGAGCTGCCGTCAAAGCCTCCGGATGAGCCGCGCCCACGAACCCGCCGCTCGCCAGCGTCGCGCCATCAGGGATGCGGGCGACTGCGTCTTCGATAGAACAGAGAAGTGTATTGAGGCGATGCATGGGGATTTATTTTTCAAAGGCAATGCAAAGTGCAAAATGCAAAATGCAAAATCGACACGAAGCGAAGTTCGTGCAACGATGTGGACTGCCTGCCCGATTTTGCATTTTTAATTTTGCATTTTGCATTTTGCATTGCCTTCAGATCACAACGAGAACAATAAACTCGTCAACCACTGGGCCCACCCTATGCCGCCCACCAGCCGCCATTCACATGAATCGTCTGGCCCGTCACATAGCTAGCGAGATCACTGCACAAAAACAGAATGACCTGGGCGATTTCATTCGGTTCACCAAAGCGGCCGAGCGGAATCTGTTCGATCATCTTCCGGCGGTTCTCCTCCGGGATCGACTTGCCCATCTCCGTCAGCACAACACCCGGGGCTACCGCATTCGCCGTGATGTTCCGCGTCGCCAATTCCTTGCTGATCACTTTGGTGAAGGCGATCACCCCGGCTTTCGCGGCGGAGTAATTCGCCTGTCCGAAGAAGCCGACCACGCCGGAGATCGAAGCGAGACTCACGATGCGGCCCCCGTCTCCCAGTCGCGATTGGGCTGCTTTGCAGACGTGATACACCCCGGTGAGATTCGTGTCGATCACCGCGTTCCATTCGTCGTCGATCATCTTGCGGAGTGTTTTATCGCGGATCACGGCGGCGTTGTTGATCACGATGTCCAACCGGCCGAATCGCCTTACGACTTCGTCGAACATCGCCTCCACCGCTGGGCGATCTCGCACATCGGCCGCCACCGCCACGGCTCGTTCGCCCAGCTTCGTCGCGGCCGCTTCCGCCTGACCCCGGTTCATGCCGGCCGGATCGTCGAAAAAATTCAAGACGACCTTCGCTCCCGCCTGATGCAGCATCGCCGCGGTCGCCAGACCCAACCCCTGGCCGCCACCCGTCACCACAGCGACTTTTCCTGAAAGATCGATTTTGATCATGGAGTTGCCTTCTAAGATTTCTGAGCGGGGGGCGTCAGCCCCTTGATTGTGGCGTCTACTGTAATGGAGACCGCATTCAGGGGGCTGACGCCCCCCGCTCGGTTCAGAGAGTTTCTCAGCCGATTGTCCTGACTCTGATCCGCGAATCAACCCTGTTCACACGTTTCCTTTTGGACTACGTTAGAGTTAGGGAGATTTTGCGATGCCAACCGTCTGGATCATCAGCACCGCAGCGTGCATGCTTACCGCCGGCTCGGTCCTCTTCGCCGCCGAGGGGGACATTTCGTTTGAACATGACATTCGGCCGATCTTCAAAGCCCACTGCCTGAAGTGTCACGGCGAAGACGAGCCGTTGCAGGGGGGGCTCGACTTGCGTCTGGTCCGGCTGATCAAACAGGGGGGCGATTCCGGTCCCTCGATTGTGCCGGGCGATCCCGCGGCGAGTACGCTGATGACCCGCATCCACGATGGCGAGATGCCCCCGGAAGGGGCGACCCCGCTCAAGCCGCAGCAGATCGAGTTGCTGGAACGCTGGATCGCCGGCGGCGCGAAGACGCTGCGTCCGGAACCCGCCACGCCGGAATCGTCCGCGATCACCGCCGATGATCGTGAGTTCTGGGCATTTCAACCCCTGAAGACCGGGCGACCCGCGGTCACTGAAACCGGAGCGCGAAATCTTGTCGACGATTTCGTTCGTGCGAAATTGAGTACGGAAGCCTTGCCCTCGTCGCCGGAAGCGGACCGCTCGACATTACTGCGTCGGCTCACATTCACCCTGACCGGCCTGCCGCCGACGTGGGACGAGATGCAGGATTATCTCGCGGTTGATACGCCAGACGCCTATGAGCGCCAGGTCGACCGTTTGCTCGCCTCGCCGCACGGTGGGGAACGATGGGCACGGGTGTGGCTCGATTTGGGCCGATATGTCGACGAAACGCCGTGGTGGGTCGTCAGCGCGAAGAATGCCTGGATCTATCGCGACTGGGTGATTCGGGCATTCAACGAAGATCGGCCGTTTGACGATTTCGTCCGCGCTCAGCTTGCGGCTGATCAGTTGCCGAACGCGGAACCGGCGGAGAATGCCGCGCTCGGGTTTCTGGGATTAAGTCCCACCTACTGGAAAGAACTGCGTCTTTCACCCGATGTGATCAAGTCCGTGGTCGCCGAGGAATGGGACGAGCGGATCGACACCATCTCGCGGACGTTTCTGGGCCTGACGGTCTCGTGTGCGCGGTGTCACGATCACAAGTTCGATCCGGTCACCATGCGGGATTATTACGCACTGGCCGGCGTGGTCGCCAGCACGCAACTCGTCGATAAGCCGCAAATCGCTCCGGCGGCGGCGGAAACGGTGCGAGTTGTTAAACAACAGATCGCCGATCTCCAACTCCGAATCGACCAATTACGGACGCAAATCGCGGCCGAGACCAAGGCCGCGGCCGAGCAGCAGGCGAAAAACGCCGAAAATCCCGCGTCAAATAACCAACAAGCTGTCGCGCAACCAAGTCCTCTATTACAGAGAGAACTGGAATCGCTCGAACGATCCATTGTGCAGATGAAATCGTCAACGAGTGATTTCGAGACTCCCTGGGTTCACGCCGTCGAAGACACCGCGTTGATCGTGCAACCTGACGGCAGTGAAAAAACGAGACTGGAATATCGCCACGGAGAAGTGATGGACATGCCCATCTTCAAACGCGGAAACCCGAGCAGCCCGACCGTAAGCATGGTCCCCCGCCGCTTCCTGTCGGTCCTCAGCCCTGAAGAGCCGGCGCGGTTTCGTCATGGCAGCGGCCGGCTGGAACTTGCAAACTCGATTCTCAACGATGCCCGCCCGCTCGCCAGCCGCGTGCAGGTCAACCGCATCTGGGCACAGCACTTCGGCAAAGGTCTCGTCCGCACCACCAGCGATTTCGGTCGGCAAGGCGATCCCCCGTCGCATCCCGAGTTGCTCGACGCCGTCGCGGCCGAGTTCATCGCCCACGGCTGGTCGCACAAATGGCTCCACCGGCGGATCGTCGAATCGGCGACGTTCCGGCAAACCTCCCGCACTCATTCCGCCGGTGTGGAGCAAGACCCCGACAATCGCCTGTTATGGCGGATGAACCGCCGTCGGCTCGACATCGAACCGTACCGCGACGCCATCCTGCAAGCCTCAGGCCGGCTCGATGACCGGCTCTACGGACCGGCTTTGTCATTTGATGACGGCCAGAATCTCCGCCGGACGCTGTATGGAAAAGTCGTGCGTGAAGAACAGCACAGCATGCTGCGCCTGTACGATTTCCCCGATGCCTCCGCCCACAGCGCGAGCCGCGAGCAGACCACCACCGCGCTGCAGCAGTTGTTCGTCCTCAACGGCCCCCTGTTCCGCGACAGCGCCGCGGTGGCCAGTGGAACGAACGTCGCGCTGGACTCTCGCACAATGATCATGGCCAGCTATCAGCAATTGTTTCAGCGATCACCCACAGCGCGCGAACTGGAATTGGGGGAGACATTTCTCAGCCATGATCAGCCCGATGTGACGGGACGACGGCAGGCCTACTTGCATGCGTTATTGGGAGCGAATGAGTTTCTCTTCATCGATTGAGTTCCGTGCCCGATTTCTACTCCGAAGGAGTTGTGACATGTAGCCCAGGGTTGCGAGGCTCGGCGAGCTACCCTGGGAATCGCGATGAATGATTGACATGAACCCCATCGGGGTTCCGCCGTTTCCAAGTATGCCATGGCAACCGGGCAACCCTGAGCTAAGTGACGAAACCCCTGCGGGGTCAATGCCACCAGACGGAAGAATGAACATGAACTTGAACTCCACATCCCGCCGCGATTTCGTCTCCCGCCTCGGCGGCGGCTTGGGCGCGCTCGGGTTATCGCAGTTGTTGAGTCAATCCGTCGCTGACGCGGCCGGCACTGTGGGGCAGCATTTCGCGCCGAAGGCCAAGCGCGTCATTCAATTGTTCATGAACGGCGGACCGTTCGGGCCGGACTTTCTGGACCCGAAACCGGCGTTGGAAAAGTATCAGGGCCAGCGGCCGGATGCGGTCAACCTGCGGACCGAGCGGGCGACCGCCGGGCTGTTTCCGTCGCCGTTCAAGTTTTCGCCGCAGGGCGAAAGCGGCGTGCCGGTGAGCGAATTGCTGCCGATGTTCAGCCGCTGCATCGACGATGTTTGCGTGCTGCGCAGCGTGTACACCGACAACCCGAATCACGGCCCGGCGTTGCAGCTCATCAACAACGGCACCATCGTCCCCACGCGGCCCAGCATGGGGTCGTGGTTTCTCTACGGACTCGGCACCGAGAATCAGAACCTGCCCGGCTACATCGTCCTGTGCCCCGGCCGGCCGGTTCGGTTTTCAATTCTGTGGTCGAGTTCGTTCCTGCCCGGTGCGTTCCAGGGGACGTACATCAACCACTCGAATCTCGCGCCGGACAAGTTGATTCCCTACTTGCAGGCCTCGCAATCGACCGACACGCAGCGTAAGCAACTCGATCTGATGCGGGCCATCAACGAAGACCACCTCGCCCAGCGCGACGGCGATCAACAGTTGGATTCACGAATTCAGTCGATGGAAATGGCGTTCCGCATGCAGTTCGCCGCGACGGAAGCCTTCTCGCTGGAGACGGAACCGCAGCACGTCCGCGAAGAATATGGCACATCCCATTTTGGTAACGCCTGTCTTTTGGCACGGCGATTAGCCGAACGGGGCGTCCGCTTCACCCAGATCTATTACGGCGACGGTCAGCCGTGGGATACCCATTCCGGGCACAGCGAAACGGTGCCCAAGCTCGCGAAAGACATCGACCGCCCGATGGCCGCGTTGTTGACCGATCTCAAACGGAGCGGTCTCCTGGAGGATACGCTCGTCATCTGGGGCGGCGAATTCGGCCGCACGCCCACCTCCGAAAACGGCAACGGCCGCGATCACAACCATTATGGGTTCACCATGTGGATGGCTGGCGGCGGCGTCAAAGGGGGCATGACCTACGGCGAAACCGACGACTTCGGCTTCAAAGCCGCCATCAACCCCGTCCACATCCACGACCTGCACGCCACGATTCTGCATCTGATGGGCATCGACCACACCCAACTCACCTACCGCTACGCCGGCCGCGACTTCCGCCTGACCGACGTGCATGGCCATGTGCTGAAGGAATGCCTGGCATAATGTCGAGCACTTGCTCCGCAAGTGCATCGTTTTCACACCGATATCGGATGAAGGTCAGCGCCGAAGGTTGAGTCGAGCGGCCAAAGAAGAATGCACTTGCGGAGCAAGTGCTCGACATTCCTCGACCGCTAGTCGTGCTCTCCGCGCATGTGCCGCATGGCTCGGTAGACCATCAGAAAAATGCCGCTGGCGAACGTGCCGCAGATCAATCCGGCGAACGCCCCGATCAAAGCGCCGCCATACCAGGGCAACTCCCACTGCCCGTTGAACGCGGCCAGACCAGCGCCGACCGCCGCCAGCGCAAGCATCGAGAGGCCGATGCAGTTCAACTGGAACAGGTTGTCGCTCCGGCGGACATTCACGCCAACGAGCGTGTCGGACACGAGATTGTATGTGGCCCGCGCTTCGGAAATACCTTTCGGTTCCGTCTGGTCATCTTCAAAACTCAATTCCTGCGGTTCGTCAGGCATCAGGTCGCTCCGGCGAGAGGTTGGGCCAGTCGAGGCACCGCGTATCGCAATTCCGCGAATCCCGTCCCTACCGCGCGCGCCGACGTAAGCACGAGCGGCGGAAACGCAATCTGCCGCGGCAGCAGCGGCCGTCCTTTGCCGAGCGTGACCGAACCGACTTGCACGATAATCTCGTCCAACAGGCCCGCGTCGTAAAACTGGCCGACCAGTTCGCCCCCGCCGACCAGCCAGATGTTCCTGCCGTTCGCGGCCGCCGCCATTTCCGCATGCACCGGCTGCACGTTCCCACGGACGAAATGGATTTCCGCATTCGGCACGCGCGGCAACTCGCGACTGGTAAACACCCACGTTGGCTGGCTGTACGGCCACGGTTCCTCCGCTGGCGAACCGAGCTTGATCGCGTGCCGGAGCATCCACTCATATGTGGAAGCCCCCATCGCCAGCGCGCCGACATCGGCGATGAACGCGGGGTAACTCGTGTCGTTGACATCCCCCAACTGAAACAGCCACTCCAGCGAGTGATCGTCGGTCGCAATGAACCCATCGAGGCTGGCGGCGGTGTAGTATTGGGTTTGCATCGGAACGCTTACGCTAAGCCGGTCCCACCGGCGTGAGTCGGATCATCGGCGACTACCACAGCCAGCGTCGCGCCTCAAGCCGGTTGCGAACTCCGACAGGGGTAAAACGAGCTTCGGCGAGGTGGCACTGTCACTTGCTTGCCTTTTTACTCGTGTGCCACTGGCTCTGCCAGTGCGAATGTCTTGACGGTCTGATCTCCGAATTGATGGAAACGTCCCTGCTCGTTTTTCGTCCGCCGGCAAAGGCACTGGCAGAGCCAGTGGCACCCAAACCAAGAGCCAGCAAGTGACAGTGCCACCCGTCGGGGCCGATCCGGCAACGGTGTGCCACGCGCATGGGACGCCCGTGAGCGAAGGCCCCCGGCGACTCGTCGGGGGCAAAGATATGGGGAGTAGGGGATCACCCAAACAGCTCCCGAATCACCTCCCCGTCCGGCAGCAGCGGGATCGGACGGCCGGAGAAGTCGGCCGGGGCGAGGTCGGTCGAGACGCCGAGGAACTTGTACATCGTCGCCAGCAGATCGCCAGGCCGCAGCGGTCGATCCTGCGGGACGGCTCCTTTCGCGTCGCTCGAACCGATGACCTGACCGTGACGCAAACCGCCGCCGGCGTAGAGGGCGTTGAAGACATTGCCCCAGTGGTCGCGGCCGGCGGTGGTGTTGACGTTGGGCGTGCGGCCGAACTCGCCGAAGACCTGCACCAGCACACGGTCGATGAGGCCACGGTCTTTGAGGTCGGTCACTAAACTCGACAGAGCCATATCGAGGTGCGGGCCTTTGGTTTCCGTACCGACGATGCCGGGGCCGCCGACCGTGCCGTGGAAATCCCACTCGAAAAACTCGTAGTCTTTCACATTGACGAACGTCACGCCGGCTTCGACTAATCGTCGCGCGAGCAGGCAGCCTTGGCCCAACCGCGTGCGGCCGTAGCGGTCGCGCAGGCGCGGGTCTTCCTGGTCGATGTCGAACGCCTGCCTCACGGCAGGGCCGGAGATCATGTCGTAGGCGGTGGCTTGAAAGGCATCCATCGTCGCGATCTGGCCGCTCGTGTCGATGTCGCGACGGAAGCGGTCGAGGCCGGACAACATCCGCGCGCGGTCGTCGAGACGGTTCGCCGTGATGCCGTCGATCAACTTGAGATTCGGCACCGCGAAGTCGGGCTTGTTCGGATCGCCGACTTCGAACGGGTTGTATTGCGGCCCCAGATACGCCGAGGTGCTGTAATAATAGCCTTCGGGAATCGCCACGCTCGGCGGCAGGCCGGGGCGGTTGGGGCCGCGGTATTTCGAGATGATGCACCCGGTCGCCGGATGGTGATTGGTGCCGAGGATAAAATTCTGCGGATAGTAGCCGGTCTGCAACCAATGGACGCTGTGGTTGTGGCTGCCGTCGCCGTGATGGGCCGACCGGATGACGGTGAACTCATCGAGCATCGCCGCCAGCCGCGGGAAGAACTCGGTGATGCGGACGCCGGGCAGATTCGTCGCGATGGATTGATACGGCCCGCGGCACTCGGCCGGCGCATCGGGCTTGGGATCAAACGTATCGTGCTGGCTCGGCCCGCCGCAGAGGAAGACTTGAATCACAGCGGTATTCGGCCGCGATGTTCCAGCCGCCGCCCGCTGCCGCAAGACATCGGCCAACCCGATTCCCCCGGCGGCGAGTGACCCGATCCGCAGAAACTCGCGACGACCGAGCGGCGTGCTGTCAGTGGAAAGAAGATTCAGCATGGAAACCCCGCGAACGGAATCGATCCTATGTATTGATCGTAACAATCACCAACGCATGCGGCAATATCGATGGAACACATGATCACTTTGCGAGCCGAGATAGGAAGTCAGCACTGCGGACGGCTGTTAGTCCAGACTCAGGTCGCGTGCTGAATGGAGAGTGGTCACTCACTGCGCGATTGTCGCGACAAACACCTGAACTCATTCCCCACCCGAAATTGCCGATTGACCTTCCGCGCGGGGGGTGCCAGAATGGGGCGTTGGTTTGGCTTATTCCGAAGGTGTTTCCGAGAGGATCGCAGCATGCGAAATCGACCGTTGATGATCGCGTTGGCTCTATTGATGAGCGGCGGCGGGGTGTGCTTCGCTGGCCAGATCGAGGGGGAATACCTCGAAGCCCGGAGTTGCGAGGTTTATACCGGGCCGTGTTTTGCGAATGCGGAAACGGACCTTGCCGGGAAGGAAGCCGTCATGGCCTGGCGGGTGGAGTCGGGCCGCTGGAACGAAGTCGATGTCAGTGGTCTGAGTGTCGCCGTGGTGGCCCATTCGCAAAAGACGATGGGGAATACCGGGGTTTTCAAAATGAAAGCCGGGCATATCCGCTCGGTGATTCTGATCGATGAGCGAGCCGATTCGGATCAGCAGGCGGCCCTGATCGATTTCGCGAAAACCACCGCCGAGGAATTCACGCGCGATCTCAGCGAGGTGCACTTGGTCGCGATGACGTTGGAGAACGATCATCTCTCCGGACAGGCTCGGTTCCAGGCCGGCGAACTGGCGAAAATCGAAACGCGCGGACTGAAGAAGGGGGACTGCGTCTACACGAATGAAATCGTCCACTATCAACCGTTGACGAAGATCGAGAACGCCAGTCCGGCTTTTGCACGAACCGTCAGTTACACGGGTGAGGGTCTGAATGCGAAGTTCGTGACCAACAGCAAACGAAGCGCCTTTCTCGGCACCTTCCGCAAGTAATCTCGGCGTCCCAAAGCCCGCCGCTGGCAGCGGCGGGACTAGATTTCATGTGCCACGACTTGTCCTCAAGTCGTGTGCTTAAATTGGGCACGACTTGAGGACAAGTCGTGGCACGGGCGGATAGCGATTGATTTCGCCTCAACATTTCCTCAACTCTCCACCATTTTCCATCCAAGATTTTCCCGCCAGGAGAGAATCCCATGCGTCGAACATTCGTGATCGCCGGTTGTCTCGCGTGTCTTGCCTCCGTTGCGCTCGCGGAGGATGCGTATCAACTGGATATTTCGGAGAAGGCTCCGGCCGGGTTGAGCGAAAAAGTGACGGCGGCGATTGATCCGCGGGGCATGACAATCTCGATGAAGGACGATGCGGTCTGCACGGTCTGGCTGGTGAAATCGCTGCCCCTCAAGGCGAAATTCAAATCGACACTGACAGTGAAATATCCCCTGGCCGCCGGAGAACTCGTCGGCGCATTGGAAGTGAAGGCCGCTGAGTTCAGCGATTTTCGGGGTCAAACGGTGAAGCCGGGCGTCTATATGCTGCGGTATGGTCTGCAACCGCAGGACGGCAACCATGTCGGCACGAGCGAGACGTCGGACTTTTTGTTGGCCATCCCCGCGGCGAGCGATACCGACCCCGCGCCGGTCAAAGTTCCCAATTTGATGAAACGGAGCGCCAAGGCGACCGGCTCGAACCACCCGGCGATCTTCTCACTGCTCCCGCCCGATGAGCCACCGTCCGAGGCGACTTTGACTCATGACGAAGGTAAGAAACTGTGGCTGCTGCAATTCACCGCAGAAGGCAAACAAGGCGATGACGCGGTGAAGGTTCCCTTCAAACTCGTCGTGATTGGTAAATCAGAAGGTTGATGGTAGGGTTTGCCGAGGCTCGGGGAGGCGAACCAGTCATTGATCGAAATCAAAAAAACGGTTCACCTCCCCGAGCCTCGGCAAACCCTACAAAAGACCACCGCATGTCCGACGAAACGATTCCCGTATCTGTTGAAGTTGTGCCTGACGTCACCCAGGAAGCGCGGCTGTATGCCGCAGCCTGCCATTTCGCCGGGCTGCCGATTTTTATCACCTTCGCGCTGGCGAACGTGGTCGCGCCGCTGGTGATCTGGCTGATAAAGAAGGACACCATGCCCTTCGTCGACGCGCATGGCAAGGAGTCGCTGAACTTTCAATTGACCATGCTGATCGCTTACATCGTCGCGGCGATGCTTGTCTGCGTTTACATCGGCGTGGTCCTGATCCCCGCGCTGGTGATCGTGCAAGTTATCTTCCCGTTGATCGCCGGCATCTCGGCCTATGATGGCAAGCCGTACAAATACCCGCTGACGATTCGGATGATCCAGTAAGGGTACGAAAACGGCGGGTTGGCACTGTCACTTGCTTGCCTTTTTACTCGTGTGCCACTGGCAATGCTCACGCTTGAATCTCGATTGAGATTTCGCGTGTTCGAGAAGCGACAGCTCGATTATCTCGGCTTTTCGTTCACGGACGATCACAAACAGCATCCCGCACACGCCAGGCATGATCACCTGCCGCCCATTCGTGAAGCACCAACGGAAGCTGCTTCACTTGCACTGGAAAAAGTCCTCATCTGCCGGACGAAGAATCAGCCGCTCCGGCTCGTCGATATTGGGTTGGCGTCAGATTCAACATCCGCTGAAACAAGCGGTTCATCACTTCCACATGATTGAACCCCGAGGCAGCGGCGACTTCCGGAATGCTCAGGTTGGTTGTCGTCAACAATACCTTGGCACGCTCGATCCGCACCTGTCGGATTTCTGCAGCCGGGGAGATCCCCAAGACCCGTTGGAAGCGTAATTCCAGCGTTCGACGCGAGATGGGAATCTGTTTCAAGATGTCCGAAACCGTCAGCGGTTCAAACACATGTTGGCGAATCATGCGGAGGGCATCCGCCAATTCCTGATCGTTCATGGCGAGCATGTCGGTCGAGAGTCGGGTGATGATCCTTTGCGGCGGAAACAGTTTGGGGGTGAGTGGCCGTTTACGGCGCGACATGAGCTGGTCTAAGACGGCGGCCGCCTCGTAACCGATACGCTCGGAACCCAGGTCGATGGCCGACAGAGGGGGATGAGAAATCTCGCACAACAGGCGATCGTCTTCGCCGACCAGAATCGCAACCTGATTTGGAACGTGGATGTTCAAGGCTCGGCAGGCATCCGCCAGGTTGTGGGCATCTTCAGCATCGACCGCGAAGATGCCAATGGGTTTGGGCAGTCGCTTCAACCAATTTCGCAGGTCGACGGCGGTCAACATCGAATGCGGGGCCGTCTCACGGGCCCGTGGAATATGCACGGTACACTCAGGAACTAAGCGTTGAAGTTCTTCGGCGTAGGCGGGTCCGCAGTGATCGACGTAATTCTGCTGGCGCCAGATCGCAAGATAGCCGAATTGGCGTAGCCCGCGTTCTTGGAAATGTTTGGCCGCGAGTCGTCCCAACATCAATTCATCGATGGTGACCTGTGGAAATTCATAGCCTTTGACCTGGCTCAGCGAGACGTTGACCAAGGGGATTTTGCGTTTCAACAGGTCCTTCGCCATGGCGCGGTGGGTCATGCGGACGATGACGCCGTCCGGCTTCCAATAGCGGGGCATCAGTGTGCGCTCATGCTCGCCGCGCGGCTGGACCAGGAGATCCCAAGGCCGATGAGTCCTGGCATACCGGGCGACCCCTTCGATGAGGTGGCTGCTGTAATCCGTCGACGTATCGATCAGGAGGGCGACTTGTCGAATCTGCTTCATGGGCCGGGCCTGTCCGAGAGGAATAGGTCATTCTGGTGCGATTCGTCGTCTTGCGCAAAAGATCAATTGAATTGCGTGATAGTCAATTGACGGCTCCGACGCAAGCGAAGACAATAGCGTTCCTTGAGGCGGATTTGCCAAGTGCGCACTCGTTAATGAGTTTTCTGCTGGCCGATGTCAGCTGATGAGACCTCATTTAGATTTTAGATTGTCATGATGTGGTCGATTATACTGAGCTTCTCGGTGGTTCTCGCGATGTTTCTGGTGGTTGGCCTGAGCGCCAATGTTCGTCGCAAGTCGACCACCGATGATTATTTGCTCGCCGGTCGAACGGTTCATCCGTGGCTGGTCGGCTTTGCGGCCGCGGGGACCAACAGCAGCGGGTTCATGTTTATCGGGCTGATTGGCGCGACGGTGACGGACGGATTGTCTGCCATGTGGCTGATGGTCGGCTGGATCATCGGCGATTATCTGGCATGGCTCGTTATTCATCGTCGGCTGCGTGAACGCTCTGAGGAATTGCAGGCGCACAGCGTGTCGGGCTTCATCTCCGCCGGGTTGGGGACCGCCTTTCCCGTGGTGCGCTGGCTGTGTGCTATACTGACGATTGTGTTTCTTGCCACTTACGCGGCAGCGCAATTCGCCGCCGGGAGTAAAGGGCTGGAAGCGTTGCTCGGCTGGCCGCGAACGACCGGCATCTTGATCGGGTTTGCCCTGTTACTGCTCTACTGTTTCCGCGGCGGCTTGCGGGCGTCCATTTGGGTGAATACGGCCCAGTCGTTCCTGATGATCAGCAGTGTGATGCTGCTGTTGGGTGTGGCGCTGTATCGAATTGGGGGGATGGAAGCTCTGTGGTCAAAGCTCGCCGCCCTGGATCCGAAGTATATTGACTGGAGGCCGCAGAACCTGAGCTTTGGTTTTCCCGCCTTCATGCTGAGTTGGGTCGCGGCCGGAGCCGGCGTCATCGGGCAGCCGCACCTGATGACGATCGCCATGTCGATCGATTCCGAGAACAACATGTATCGCGCCCGGCGAGTCTACTTCGTCTGGTATTGGATATTTTCGGCATGTTGTATTGTCGTCGGGCTGTGCTGTCGCGTCTGGTTGAATGAGGCCTTGAACGCCGGTTATGACGCCGAAATGGCGCTGCCGAAACTGGCCAGTGAATTGTTGCCGGGCGTGCTGGTCGGTGTCATCCTGGGTGGGTTGTTCGCCGCGACGCTCTCCACGGCGGATACGCAGATTCTCTGTGCGTCGGCGGCGCTGACTCAGGATCTGGTTCCCGTCTGGGGCCGGACTTACATGGGAACCAAGCTGGGCATGCTGGTCATGGCGAGCACAGTCGTCATGACCACCCTCTATGGGCCTCAAAGCGTGTTTGAACTGGTCGTGCTGTCCTGGGCGTGCCTGGCGGCATCGCTGGGACCGATTCTGGCCGCGCAAACATTACGCTGGCCACTCAACAACATACTCGGCACAGCGATGATTGTCAGCGGGCTGGCGACGGCACTGGTTTGGCGGTACGGCCTCGAACTCTCGTCCTCGATGTATGAAGTTCTGCCCGGCATGGCGGCGGGGTTCGCCGTCTATGGTCTGGCAAGACTCGTCTGGCCGCTGCCGGAAACAGTGCCGGCGATCTCCCTCCTGGGAGAGCCATCATGAGCGGTTCCCTGATCTGGGTCATCAGCCTGTCCGCTGACGACGACATCCTGGGCCGACTGGGCGATGCGCGGGACCTCGCGGATCGTTGTGGTTCTGGAGTCGGGTTCTTGCGGATCGAATCGACCCAGCATCCCGAGGATGAGGCGTC
>Ga0335397_10003377_pt1 | contig 21374 bp, 18 predicted proteins | sample MAT04_FD_205740 | JGI IMG/M metagenome (GOLD analysis project Ga0335397, IMG submission 205740) | Freshwater microbial communities from Lake Fryxell liftoff mats and glacier meltwater in Antarctica - MAT-04 (spades assembly) (version 2) ... | reverse complement strand
GTTGCCGCCGCGATCGTGCACGAGGCCGTCGGCGACCAGCTCGTGTGCATCTTCGTCGACCACGGGCTGCTCCGCCAGGACGAGCGCCGCCAGGTCGAGGAGGACTACGTCGCCTCGACCGGTGTGCGCCTGGTCACCGTCGACGCGGTCGACCAGTTCCTCGACGCGCTGGCCGGGGTCACCGACCCGGAGCAGAAGCGCAAGATCATCGGGCGGGAGTTCATCCGCAGCTTCGAAGGCGCCGCCGAGGCGCTCGTGCTCGAGGCCACCGCCGGCGGCGAGGAGATCAAGTACCTCGTGCAGGGCACCCTGTACCCCGACGTCGTCGAGAGCGGCGGAGGAAGCGGCACCGCGAACATCAAGAGCCACCACAACGTGGGAGGACTGCCGGACGACCTCAAGTTCGACCTCGTCGAGCCGCTCAGGGCCCTCTTCAAGGACGAGGTGCGCGCCATCGGCCGCGAGCTCGGCCTGCCGGAGGTCATTGTCGGCCGCCAGCCGTTCCCTGGACCCGGCCTCGGCATCCGGATCGTCGGGGAGGTCACTCGCGACCGTCTCGAGCTGTTGCGGCAGGCGGATGCGATCGCGCGCGCCGAGCTCAGCGCCGCCGGCCTCGACGATGACATCTGGCAGTGCCCCGTCGTGCTGCTGGCCGACGTCCGCTCGGTCGGCGTGCAGGGTGACGGACGCACCTACGGGCACCCGATCGTGCTGCGCCCGGTGTCGTCGGAGGACGCGATGACGGCCGACTGGACCCGTCTGCCCTACGACGTGCTCGCGCGCATCTCGAATCGGATCACCAACGAGGTGGCCGGGGTGAACCGCGTGGTTCTCGACGTCACGTCGAAGCCGCCGGGCACGATCGAGTGGGAGTAGGTCCGCGGGGGGCGTAGCCGCGCACGCCATTGCGCCGGGTGGCACCCCGGAATAGCTTGTGCTCATGACCCAACTGCAGAGATCCTGAATCCGGTCCTTGTCGCGCCTCGGCACCGTCTCGCTGCTCTCGATCGGGCTGGTCGCCGGTGCGTCCATCGCACCCGCGACCGCCGCCCCACCGGTTGTCTCCTCTCCGAGTTCTCCCGGTGTGTACGTCGCGCTCGGGGATTCCTTCACGGCGGGCCAGGGCGCCCCACCGTATCTTCCCGGCGCGTGCCTGCAGAGCCGGTACGCGAGCTATCCGAAGATCTCCGCCGCCCTGAGCGGCTATCGCGCCGCGCAAAACCGGGCCTGCTCGGGGGCCGACACCACGGCTGTCGGGCTGCAACTCGCCTCGCTCGATCCGTCGGTTCGCGCGTCGACTCGCCTCGTGACCCTGACCGTCGGGGGCATCGATGCGGGCTCCAATCAGGTGCTCGCGAACTGCGCACCGGATCCGACGGCGCAGTTGTGCCTCGGCACGCTCGCCGGCGCCGTCAACGATCTTCCGGTCGTTGCGGGCAAGCTCGTGGGTACCTACCAGGCGGTGGGGGCGGCCATGCCGAACGCCCGGATCGCCGTGCTGAACTACCCGCGCCTCTTCGACGTGTCGCAGGCCGGTCCCGGCTCCCTCGGCTTCGCCGTGAACGCGGCGACCGACGCGATTAACGAGGTCATCCGTCAGGCCGTCGCCGTGGCCGGTGTGACGAATCCGAAGATCCAGTACGTCGACGTGACGCAGGAGTTCTCCCGGCACGGCATCGGCTCGCGCGTGCCCTTCATTGCGTTCACCCCGGCGAACCCCACTGCGGTGGCAAATTTCCATCCGAACGCGCTCGGCAACCTGCTCGGGTACACGCTCGCCCTGGGGGTCGACAGGGTCATCGTGCGCCGCTACTAGGGCCCGGTCCCACTACGACCGCACTCTGCCGAACCTTCCCGCGCAGAAGTCTGATCGACGGCCACGACCGTGGGAGCGCACGATTCAGAGCGCGATCAGCCGGCTGAGCGGCAGCGTCGGCGCGCCCGGCCGTCCGTAGCGCCAGCCATCGACGCGGGCGCCCGTCATCCGGCCGGGCCGAGGGGTGCCTGCCCCGCCGACGGGGTGACCGGCGCGTGGGGCGGCGGCTCCTTGAGCTCGATGAAGAGCACGTGCGTGTCGGTTTCACCGATGTTCTCGCCGAAGTGCTCCTGGGCCGGGAGCCAGTTGGCGGTTCCCTCCGGCACGTCGACCTCGATGGAGCGGTCGCCAGAGGCGAGGCGCCGGCGGAACGTGGAGAGCGTGTACATGACGCTGTCCGGATGCCCGTGCGGGGAGGAGACCGTGCCGGGGGAGTCGGTGTACTCCAGCACCCGCACCCGGTCGTTCTCGAAAATCACGGTGTACAGCGCGGGATTCGTTTCGACGGGGTCGAGGCTCATGGCGGGACGGTAGCAGCACGCGCGCCGGGTGCGGAAGGGGGTGCGGCGACCGCGTGGGGGCGACGATGGGACGGGGGCGACGATGGGACGGGGGCGGCGGCCGGATGCGGGCGACGGCGTCGCCCCGCCGCACGAAAAAGGACCGCCCCGCGGGGCGGCCCTTCCGTGGTGCTGGAGTGCTAGTTGCTGCCGCGCAGGATCGCGATCAGTCGCAGGATCTCGACGTAGAGCCACACGACGGTCAGCATGATGCCGAACGCTGCACGCCACGCGAACGAACGCGGGGCGCCGTTGCGCACACCCTGCTGGATGCCGTCGAAGTCGAGCACGAGCGCGTACGCGCCCATCAGGATCACGAGGACACCGAGGATGGCGCCGAGTGGGATGCCGAAGATCTCCTCGCTGCGGAGCCCGAACGGCTGGTCGGTGGCTCCGAAGATGATCATGCCGAAGTTGATCAGCGAGAATGCCGCGTAACCGACCATGGCGATCAGGAAGATCTTGGTGGCCCGCTTCGAGGCACGGATCTTGCCGCTCGCGAACAGGCCGAGCGTCACGCCGACGACGACGAACGTCGCGAGTACGGCCTGCACCGCGATGCCCGGGTACCTGGACTCGAAGAACATGGTCAGGCCACCAAGGAAGACGCCCTGAGCGGCCGCATAGCTCAGCACCAGCGCGGGAGAGGTCTTCTTCTTGAAGATGTTCACGAGCGCGAGCACGAAGCCGGCGATCGCGGCGGGAATCATCAGGGCTGGCACGAACCATCCGACCGCCGCGCCGACGAGCAGGAAGCCGAAGGCGACGACGGTCTTCACGATCGTGTCCTCGTAGCTCATGCGGTCGGTCTCGGTCGAGCCGGCCGAGGGACGCCCGTACAGCTCGTCGAGTTCGGTTGCGCTCAAGTTCTGGGTCTGGGAGAGCTGGACGCCCTTGGCCGCACCGGACGAGAAGGCCGGAGAATTCTTGAAGGCGGGATTGGATGAAGCCATCTATTCCTCTTTCGCTGTGAGTCGGGGGAACCCCGTCGGGAGTATTTTACGGGACGAATGGTCAGTTGCGCCTGAGCGTAATTCGGCGCTGAGCGAACGTGGTCGTGGCGATGAGCCGAGCGGCCCACGCAGAGGCAACGAGCACCGCCGTCATGGCGATGGCAACGACGACGCCGGCCCCGTAGTGGGGGAACAGCTGGGCCAGCCCGTACGAGGCTGCCGCGGGAAAGACGAGCACGACGAAGCTCACCAACGGGCGCATCCGCACGATGAGCCAGGCGGCGAGGGTCAGCACGAGCATTCCGCCGGACTGGGCACCGCCGAGCAGGGCGAAAACGCCGAGCAGCGCCGGGGCCAGCACGGCGGCGCGGCGGCCGCCGGGAGCCGGAACGACGATCCAGCCCGCGATGCTGGCCGCGAGGCCGATCGCCGTGAGGGCCAGCGTGTAAGCCGACGAGAACTGCAGCAGTGCGCCGCCGGCGAACAGCAGCCCGATCGCGACGAGGTAGCGGACCCGGTAGGTGCCGAACCGAAGCGGGGTCGCGCCGGCGGGAGCCGGCCGCCCGCCGCCGCGCACGCTAGCCCTGCCCGCTGAGCACGACAATCACGTAGACGATGAACACGATGCCCGCGACGGCGAGGGCGGCCCCGAGGATGAGAGGGATGTCGACCCGGCGGCGGCGGCGGCGTTGGCGCAGGCGCACCTCGATGTCGGCCGTGTCGTTGTCGATGTCGACGGGGACGAACGTGCGCCTGGGGGCAGGAGCCGGGGGCTTCGGCGCCGGCGGGATCTGCGGCGGGATCCGCTGCGGGATCGGTGCCGTGGCCGGGCGGTGCGCCGCGGCCTGGGGCTCCGTCCGCCTGACGGGCTGGCGCTCCGGCTGGCGGGCCGCCGGTGCGGCAGGCGTGGACGTGGGAGAGGACGCGGGCCTGGACGCAGGAGTGGACTCGGGTGCGGCCGCGGCCGCCGGTGCGGCAGGCGTGGACGGCGGTGCATCCGCATCCTCGGGGGTCGCGCGCTCGATCGGCGTGCCGCAGAAGATGCAGTATTTCCACTGGACCTCGAGCACACCCCCACAGTTCACGCAATCGCCCATGCCCAGCAGGTTAGCAATCCTTTCGTGCACGTACGCTTGAGGGGTGACAATTGCCTTGCCAAATGCCCCGCTCGTGATCGCCCACCGGGGCGCGAGCGGCTACCACCCCGAGCACACCCGTTCCGCCTTCCGCCTCGCCTTCGAGCACGGGGTGGACGCCGTCGAACCCGACCTCGTGGCCTCGAGCGACGGGGTGCTCGTGATCCGCCACGAGAACGAGATGTCGAAGTCGACGGATGTCGCCGGCCGTGTCGAATTCGCCCACCGGCACACGACGAAGCTGATCGACGGGATCGCCCGCACGGGCTGGTTTACGGAGGACTTCACCTGGGCCGAGCTCAGCACGCTGCGCGCGACCGAGCCGCTGCCGAAGATCCGGCTCGGCAACCTCGAGCAGAGCGGCACGGAGAGCATCCTGCGGCTCGAGGACCTGCTCGAGCTGGTCGACGCCGAGGACCGCTCCGTCGGGGTCGTGCTCGAGATCAAGCACGCGAGCTACTTCGCCGGGATCGGCCTGCACCTCGACGTGCTCCTGGCCGAGGCGCTCGACGCGGTCGGATGGACCGACGACGCGCGGCTCACGATCGAGTGCTTCGAGCTCACCTTCTTCGACAAGATCCGGGCGCGGGGGGTCAACGGGCAGTTCATCTACCTTCTGGAGGTGGACGGTGCGCCGGTCGATCGTCCGCAGGAGAGCTACGCGTCGTCGCGCACCGACGAGGGGCTTCTTGCGCTCCGCCCGCACGTCGACGGGATCAGCGTCAACAAGAGGGTGCTGTTCGAGCGGGACGCGGTCGGCGTGGTGGGGATGAACGACCTCGTCGCGCGGGCGCAGGCGGCCGGACTGCTCATCTACTGCTGGACGCTGCGCGCCGAGAACCGATTCCTCGCCGTCGAGCACCGCGTCGGCGACCGGGAGGGGGACATCGGCGACTGGCCGACCGAGTTCGGCATGATCCTCGCCTCCGGCATCGACGGCGTCTTCTCCGACCACCCCGACCTCGCGATGCACGCCCGCCGCCGCCTGCACGAGGGCGCCTGACCCGTCCGCCCGCCCCGCGTGCCGCGTGCCGCCTGCCGCGTGCCCGGCGTCCCGCGTGCCGCGTGCCGCGTGCCCGGCGTCCCGCGTGCCGCGTGCCGCCTGCCCGGCGTCCCGCCGCCATCCCGCCCGCTCCGCGATCCAAATGAAGGAGATCGGGCGGGATCAGAGCGCGTCCATTGGCCAGATCGGGCGTCGAAGCGGGTTTCTCCGTCATTTGGCACGGGCCGCGCAGTGGGCGGGCGGCAAGGCGGGGCGGGCGGCCAGGCGGGGCGGGCGGCAGTACCAGACGCCCGCCGACCACCGGCCGACGCCCGCCTCAGTGGTGGTCGCCCCGGAATACCGCGGCGAGGATCGCGGCCTCCACCTCGTCCCAGCGGTACATCACCTGCTTGTAGCTGAAGCGCAGAACGCGGTAGCCGATCCGGCTCAGCACGGCATCGCGCCGGCGGTCCGCCTCGAACCGTTCCGGATCGGTGTGGTACCCCGCTCCGTCCACCTCGACGACGAGCCGGGTGCCGATGAGGAAGTCGACGCGGCCGATACCGTGGATGCGCACCTGGCACCGCATCGGCAGTCGAAACGGCCGAAGCCGAAACAGCGTCAGCGATTCCGTGCCCGACTCGCACCGCGGCTCCACGAGATCGAGGCCGCGCCGCTGCGGCGCGAATTCCGCGACCAGTCGCGCCCACTCCGCTCTCGTGATCGCCCCGCGAAACAGGGCCGAGTCGGCCGTGGCGACGGCATCCTCGACAGGCGCGCAGCGGAGCACATCCGCGAGACAGGAGGTCAGGTCGAGCAGGAGCCGGGACCCGCCCGCCGGCGGCGTGCGCCAGTGCACGCGCACGAGGCTCTGGCCCGCGCCGATCCGCACGGTCTTGTCGAGCGGATGCCTCAGCCGGCAGGCGTCGCTCGACACCGCGACGTGCAGCACGGGGCTCGGCACGGTCCACAGCCCGTGCAACTGGGCCGCGTTGAGGCAGGTGAGTCGGCCGCCGACCCGGGCGGCCGCGACGAGGTGCGGGTGAGTGCCGGGCAGCAGGTACCAACCCTGGCGCACGCGGATCACCGCGCCCGAGCGGACCGCGGCGGTGAGGCCGCGGCGGGTATGCCCGTCGCGGTACAGCTCGAAGGTGGCGGCGAGCCCGTCGCGGGAGGAGATAGATCGGGTCAGTGAGGTCACGCGGCGAGTCTTTTCGTTGTGCACCGGCGAATGCGGCGTCGACGCCACCCCGTGCACAACCCGGCCCGCCGCGCCGAATGAAGGAGAAGTAGGTGGCGGCGCGGCGTTCGGGTGGCATCCGGGGCCGCGCGGGCGCGTTTCTCCTTCATTCGGGACGGAAGGCAGCGGGCATTCGGGACGGAAGGCAGCGGGACGGAAGGCAGCGGGACGGAAGGCAGCGGGACGGAAGGCAGCGGGACGGAAGGCAGCGGGACGGAAGGCAGCGGGGCCGGGACGGGCGGGGCCGGGACGGGCGGGGCAGCGCCGGGGCCGGGTGTCGTGGGCCCCGCCTAGACTTGTCCGGTCATGACGTACCTCATCGATCCGGCCTCGCCCCCCTCCGACAACGGTCAGTCGCGCCTGCTCGACGGGCTCAACCCGCAGCAGCGGGAGGCGGTCGAATACCGCGGCCCTGCCCTGCTCATCGTCGCGGGCGCCGGCTCGGGCAAGACCAGCGTGCTGACGAGGCGCATCGCAGGGCTGCTCGAGACGCGGGAGGCCTGGCCGAGCCAGATCCTCGCGATCACGTTCACGAACAAGGCCGCCGCCGAGATGCGCGAGCGGGTCGAGGACCTCGTCGGCCGCGCAGCGGAGGGAATGTGGATCTCAACCTTCCACTCCGCGTGCGTTCGCATCCTGCGACGCGAGGCGGAGCACTTCGGGTTCACCAAGAACTTCACCATCTACGACTCCGCCGACAGCCGCGCCCTGCTCAAGCGCATCATCAAGGAGCTCGACGCCGACACCTTCGGCTTCACGGTCAGCTCGGCATCCGGCCGCATCTCCAAGCTCAAGAACGAGCTGCAGGATGTCGAGTCGTACGCGCGAGGTGCGAATTTCAACGATCCGACCGAGGCGATGTTCCTCGAGATCTTCCGCTCGTACACGCGCAGCCTCGCGAGCGCGAACGCGTTCGACTTCGACGACCTCATCGGCCAGACCGTGTACCTGTTCCGGGCGTTCCCCCAGGTCGCGGCCCTGTACCAGCGCCGCTTCCGGCACATTCTCGTCGACGAGTACCAGGACACCAACCACGCGCAGTACGCCCTCATCCGCGAGCTGACCCGGCTGCCGCGCACCGACCTGCTCGAGGGGGCGACCGGGTTCGACGGGCGGATGCTGAGCGATCCAACCCGCGAGCTCGAACCGGCCTCGCTCACCGTCGTGGGCGACTCCGACCAGTCGATCTATGCGTTCCGTGGCGCCGACATCCGCAACATCGTCGAGTTCGAACGGGACTTCTCCGGGGCGAAGGTGGTGCTGCTCGAGCAGAACTACCGGTCGACCCAGAACATTCTGAGCGCCGCGAACGCCGTCATCTCGAACAACTTCGACCGCAAGGACAAGAAGTTGTTCACGACCGTCGGCGACGGCGAGAAGATCGTCGGGTTCACCGGCTACAGCCAGCACGATGAGGCCCAGTTCATCGCCGACGAGATCGTCACCCTGCACGAGACCGGCGTGCAGTACCGCGACATCGCCGTGTTCTACCGCACCAACGCACAGACCAGAGCGCTCGAAGAGGTTTTCATCCGCTCGGCGCTCCCGTACCGCGTGCTCGGCGGCACGAAGTTCTACGAGCGGGCCGAGATCAAGGACGTGATGGGGTATCTCATCGCGGTCGCGAACCCCGCCGACCCGATGGCGCTGCGCCGCATCATGAACACGCCCAAGCGCGGGATCGGCCCGGCCACCGAGGCCGCGCTGCAGAACCACGCCGACAGGTCGGAGCAGACGCTGCGCGAGGCGATGCGCCAGGCCGACCAGCTCGGTCTCGGCCCGAAGGTCACCGGTGCGATTCTCGGACTCGGCGCGATCCTCGACGAGGTGGCACTGACCGCTGACACCGCTCCGGTGGCCGACGTGCTCACCGCGCTGCTGACGAAGACCAGGTTCGTCGAGGCGCTGCGGGCGAGCCGCGACCCGCAGGACGAGGCGCGGGCCGAGAACGTGGAGGAGCTCGTGGCGGTGACCAAGGAGTTCCAGAAGAACAATCCGGAGGGCACCCTCATCGACTTCCTTACCGAGACCTCCCTCGTCGCCGCCGCCGACGACCTCGACGACTCGAGCGGAACGGTCTCGCTCATGACGCTGCACACCGCGAAGGGGCTCGAGTACGAGGCCGTGTTCCTCACCGGCGTCGAGGAGGACCTGCTTCCGCACCGCATGTCGGCGGGTGAGCCGGGAGGGCCTGCCGAGGAGCGTCGCCTGTTCTACGTGGGGATCACCCGCGCGCGTCGCCGACTGTTCCTGTCGCTCGCGATGACCAGGGCCCAGTTCGGCGAAGTGAACGTCGCGATGCCGAGCCGGTACCTGCAGGAGATCCCGGTCGAGCTCATCGACTGGCGCCAGTCGCCCGGCATGGCGAACAGCCGCGGCGGCACCCAGCCCCGCGCCCTCAACGCCAACCGCGCGGGCTTCGCCGGCTCCGGCGGCCTCGGCGGTGGGCCGTCCGACTACTCGGCGCCGTCGGGAGCCCCAGGGGCGACGGCGCTCGCCAGGGCCGCGTGCAACGCCGAGCGCCAGAAGACCGAGTGGACGAGCGGCGTGACCAACACGGTGCGCGACAACGGCGACCTCACCCTCGCGCCCGGCGACCGCATCCGGCACCTCGACTTCGGCGACGGCCGCGTGAGCGCGGTGACCGGAAGCGGCACCAAGAGCATCGCCGAGGTGCAGTTCGACACGGTCGGACGCAAGCGGCTGCTCATCAAGATCAGCCCCATCGAGAAGCTCTGACCCGCCCTCACCCCCACCACCATTGGGGGTACCGCGCCCCACCGCACGCCGACCCGCGCGCGTAATGTTGGCGAGAGTGAGTTGAGCTGGGGGGCTTAAATGTCGGAACCGTACCGGGTGGTCGTGATCGAGGACGACCTCGACGTCGCGCTCTACACGAAGACCGTGCTCGAGAAGCGGGCCGGATGCCTCGTTCTCGCGATCTCCGACCCGAGCCGCGCTCTCGCGGCGATCGACGAGCTTGAGCCCGACGTTGTGATCACCGACATCGAGATGCCGGGGGCGTCCGGCCTCGACCTCATCGCGCAGATCCGCGAGCGGCAGCCGGGCACGCCGGTCATCGTCATGACGGCGCACATCTCGATCGACTACGCGGTCACGGCGCTGCGCAACCAGGCGAGCGAGTTCCTCACCAAGCCGGTGTCGTCGGCCGACCTCGTCTCCCACGTGACGCGCCTCGCCGAGGAGTCGCGAACCGCCCGCGCGAACGCCCCGGAGCGCCAGGTCGTGCTCGCCATCGGCGCCCACCCCGACGACGTGGAAGTCGGCGTCGGCGGCATCCTCGCCGCGCATCGCGCAGCCGGGGACGAGGTGACCGTGCTCACCCTGTCGAGGGGTGCGCGCGACGGCGGCATCCGCGGTGCGTGGAACGAGGGCTCCGCATCCGTATCCACGATCGGCGCGCGCCTCATTCTCGAGGACGCCCCCGACACCGAGGTCGGCACTCCGGAACTGACGCTGTCGACGATCAAGCGGGTCGTCGCCGAGGTGAAGCCCACGGTCGTCTACGTGCACAGCCCGAACGACCGCCACCAGGCCCATCGCGCCGTGCACGACGCGACCGTCATGGCGACGGCCGCCGTGCGCATGGTCGCCTGCTACCAGGGCTCGTCGTCGACGGTCGACTTCCGCCCCAACCGCTTCGTCACCATCGACGGCTACACCGACGCGAAGCTGGCCATGCTCGCCTGCTTCGCGCCGGTCGGCGAGCGCCCCTCCTACCTGCAGCCCGACCTCGCCCTCGCGACGGCGCGGTACTGGTCCAGGTACGGGCAGGGCGCGACCTGCGAGCCACTCGAGATCGTGCGCGACTCGGCCGGCGTCTCGTGATGACCGGACCGAGGGGCCAGGCGGAGCGCGTGAACGTGCTCGTCGTCGAGGACAGCGACGACCAACGTCACCTGATCCGGCGTCACTTCGAACTGGCCGGCTGCGACGTCGTCGTCGCCGACTCCGCCGAGTCGGCGATCGTCGCCTATGAAGAGCTCGCCCCCGACCTCGCGGTGATCGACCTGCTCCTGCCCGGGATGAACGGATGGGACCTCGCCGAGCGCATCCAGTCCGACCGGCCCGACTGCGCGGTCGCGATCTCGTCGGTGCTTGACACGGGGGACTACCCGGCCTCCGAGGCGGTGCTGCCGAAGCCCGTCACCCGAGCGAGCGTGCGTGCGGTACTCCGGCGCACCGTTCCGAGATGGGTCGCGCCGGGACCCCGGTCGTGACTGTGCCGCCCCTGCGCGTCGTCGTCGCCGACGACGACGGCGACATTCGGCTGCTCGTCGGGATCGCCGTGCGGAAGGCCGGGCTCGATCTCGTCGCCTCGGCGCACGACGGCGACGACGCCTGGGCCCTGGTGATCGGGATGGCGCCCGACCTCGTGGTGGCGGACGTGTCGATGCCCGGGATGACGGGACTTGACCTGTGCCGCCTCGTGCGCGCGGAGCCGGCACTGTCGGCGACACGGGTCGTGCTGCTCTCGGCCGCCGTCGACGACGCGTCGCGCCAGGCCGGCCTCGACGCCGGCGCGACCGATTACCTCATCAAGCCGTTCAGCCCGCGCGAGCTGGCCGACCGGCTCGTCCAACTCGCCACCCACATCGAGGCCAGGCTGTGAACATTGCCAGAATCGCGGGGCGTCTCGCGACAGAGCACCCGTCCGCCCTGCTCAAGCAGTCGCCGACGACCCTCTTCGTCGCCGTCGCCGCCGTGATCGTCCTGCTCGCGCCACAACTGGTCACCAGCTTCGTCGCAACGGTCGTGGGCATTGCCGCCATCGGGATCGCGACGGTCGCCGCCGTACTGGTCACGACGCGTCCAGAGCTTGTGCGATTCGCCCTCCTCGTGCCCGCCATCGACTTCGTGGCAATCGGGTTCCTGCGTTACGGAACGGGCGACAGCGCCTCGATCTTCTCTGCCCTGCTGATCCTGCCCGTCATCTGGTTCGCGGCCGAGGAGGGCCGTGAGCACATCTGGTTCGCGTTCGTGGGGACCGCGGTGGTGCTGCTGTTCCCGTCGGTCGCTGGCCAGAGCGACAGCTCCACCCTCTCGGCCCTCTCGCGGGCCGTCTTCGCCTCGGCGGTGTTCACGGTCGCCGCCGCGGTGATCAACGAGCTCTCCCGCCAAGCGAGGAGGCGGCTGCACGCGGTGCGGAGCCTCGCGGAGGAGCGGCAGAGCGCGCTCGAGACGAGCGAGCGCCGCGCCGCCGAGCTCGCGGCGCGCGAGGCGCAGCTGCGCGGGGCCCAGCGGTTGTTCCAGGGGCTCTGGGGGGCGGTGACGCAGCAGGCGGTCATCGGCACCGACGTCACCGGGCTGATCGACGCATGGAACCCGGGGGCGGTGAACATGCTGCGCCTCACCGCCGACCAGGTGGAGGACAAGCTCCACGTCGACGCCTTCCACCTGTCGGGGGAGCTCGAGGACCGCGCACGCGAACTGAACTATCCGGCCGGCGCGACGGTGCTCAATCCCGGCTTCTCCGCCCTCGTCGAACAGGCCAGGCTGGGTTGCGCAGAGGTGCGCGAGTGGACCTACCTGCGCGGCGACGGTACCCGGCTGCCCGTCGAGCTGAGCGTGACGGCGCGCCTCGACGACGACGGCGAGACGGTCGGCTACCTCTTCGTCGCGCACGACCGCACGAGGGCGCACGAGGTCGCCAAGCTCAAGGACGACTTCGTCGGCCTGATCTCGCACGAGCTGCGCACCCCCCTCAGCTCGATCCTCGGCTACCTCGAGCTCATGCGCGACGACGACGACGACGAACTCACCCCGACGCAGCTCCAATACCTGGGCGTCGCGGAACGCAATGCCCACCGCCTGTTGACCCTCGTCGGCGACCTGCTGTTCACCGCGCAGGTGGAGTCGGGCAAGTTCAACCTCGAAACGCACATGCAGAGCATGGCGCCCATCGTGTCGGCGGCGGTCGACTCCGCGCAGCCGGCCGCAGCGAAGGCGGGGGTCAACCTCACCGCGCAGGTCGGCGGCGACGGCCTCGTGCGCGGCGACTCGGTGCGCCTCGGGCAGGCCTGCGACAACCTCATCTCGAACGCGATCAAGTTCACCCCGTCCGGCGGCAACGTCACCGTCGCGACCTCCTTCGAGTCGAACCGGGTGGTGGTGAGCGTCTCGGACACGGGGATGGGGATCGCCTCCTCCGAGCTCGACAAGCTGTTCTCCCGGTTCTTCCGGGCCACGACCGCCACCCGCAATGCGGTGCCGGGGGTGGGGCTGGGGTTGACCATCACGAAGGCGATCGTCACCGCCCACGGCGGCGAGATGAGCGTCGCGAGCGAGGAGGGCGTCGGCACGAAGTTCAGCATGGCGCTGCCGGCGGAGCGCGTGCGGGTCTGAGGCGCCCGCCGGCCGTCAGGTGAAGGAGATGTGGCTCAGCATCATGGTCTTCGGCCATTCCCGCACTCGCCGCGGCAACACGCGGTTCACCCCGCGAAGCACCGCGAGCGCGAGCACGAACCGGCGCTCGCGCCGCGGGCCCCACCTCAGTCCGAACTGGGCCCGCACCTCCAGCGGCAGCAGCCCCGCCGTCACGAGCCGCGCGAGCGGCATCCCCGCCCTGAGCCAGATCGGGCCGGACCGCGGATGCAGGAGGGCGTCGGCGACGCCTCGCACCGTATCGTCGACGCGCAGCCCTCCGAGCTGGCCGCTCCAGTACTCATCGAACGCCGCGCGGTCGCGGGGCCACATACCGGGCGGAACCTGCAGGGCCGTGCCGATGATCTCGTAGTCGAGGTAGATCGCGTCGAGGTCGGAGGGGGAGAGGGGGCCGATGAGCTCCCGTCGCACGGTGACCGCTGTGTCGTAGAGGGTGGCGGCGACCCAGAGCTGGAGGGCGGGATCTGCCGCGTCGTACGACGGCACGGCGGCCTCGGTGGGCGTGCCACCGCCGTGCTGGGCATCGTATTTCACGGGCGCGTGGCGACGGTTGACTCCCGCGCGCACGGCGGCGACCTGCTCCGGGGTGCCGTAGACGAGCGCGTAGACGAAGGCGAGGGTGTGCCGGAGGCGGCGAACGGGGTCGGAGGCGAAGCCGCTGTGGCGGGCGATGGCGTGCCCGATCGCGGGGTTCGCGAGCTGCAGCAGCACCGCGCGGCCCCCACCCGCGATGAGCGCGGCCTCGGCACCGACGTCGCGGAGCCGCAGCGGTGCGTGTGGCGAGGGCATGCCTGACACCGTAGCGGCGATTGCTGGGCGTGCCTATGCCCGGCCGCGGCGTCGTGCGAGGACCCTACCCCGCGAGGGAGCCGGGGCCGTGGCGTCGAGGAGAGTAGAGTGCTCCGGGGCCCAAGTATCTCGACGTCAAGGTATCGCGGCGCGCAGAACGTGGCCCATTCGTAACCACCGACCCCGCGGATTGGACAAGCAGCGTGGATCTTTTCGAGTACCAGGCCAGGGACGTATTCGAGTCCTATGGCGTTCCCGTGCTGGCAGGCATCACGGCCGACAGCCCAGAAGAAGTGCGAGCGGCGGCCGAGAAGCTCGGCGGCACCGTCGTCGTCAAGGCGCAGGTCAAGATCGGCGGCCGCGGCAAGGCGGGCGGCGTCAAGGTCGCCCACAACCCGCAGGATGCCGAGGAGGTCTCCAAGGCCATCTTCGGACTCGACATCAAGGGCCACGTGGTTCGCCGCGTCATGGTCGCCGCCGGGGCGCGCATCGCGCAGGAGTTCTACTTCTCCGTACTGCTCGACCGTGCCAACCGCTCGTTCCTCTCGCTCGCGAGCTACGAGGGCGGCGTCGAGATCGAGATCCTCGCGGTCGAGCGGCCAGAGGCCCTCGCCAAGGTCGAGGTCGACCCGATCGCGGGCATCGACCTCGCCAAGGCCACCGAGATCGCCACCGCTGCGGGCTTCCCCGCCGAGCTCGTTCCGAAGATCGCGCCCGTCATCGTGAAGCTCTACGAGGTCTTCGTCGGCGAGGATGCGACGCTCGTCGAGGTCAACCCGCTCGTGCTGACCGAGGAGGGCGACATCGTCGCTCTCGACGGCAAGGTCACCCTCGACGAGAACGCCGAGTTCCGCCACGAGGGCCACGCCGCGCTCGTCGACACGGCATCCGAGGACCCGCTCGAGGCGAAGGCCAAGAAGGCGAACCTCAACTACGTCAAGCTCGACGGCCAGGTGGGCATCATCGGCAACGGCGCCGGACTGGTCATGTCGACCCTCGACGTCGTCAGCTACGCCGGCGAGAAGCACGGCCACGTCAAGCCGGCCAACTTCCTCGACATCGGCGGCGGAGCATCCGCCGAGGTGATGGCGGCCGGGCTCGACGTCATTCTCGGCGACGAGCAGGTCAAGAGCGTCTTCGTGAACGTCTTCGGCGGCATCACCTCGTGCGATGCCGTCGCGAACGGCATCGTCGGCGCCCTCGCCACCCTCGGCGACGCGGCGACCAAGCCGCTCGTCGTGCGTCTCGACGGCAACAACGTCGTCGAGGGCCGCCAGATCCTCGCCGACGCCGGGCATCCGCTCGTCACCGTCGTGGACACCATGGACGAGGCGGCTGACAAGGCCGCCGAGCTCGCGCACGCTGCTCGCTGACCCACTCGCCGAACTGAAGGAATAGAGAACAGTATGTCGATTTTTCTCGACGAGAACTCCAAGATCATCGTTCAGGGCCTGACCGGGTCCGAGGGAACCAAGCACGCCGGGCGGATGCTCGAGTCCGGCTCCAACATCGTCGGCGGCGTGAACCCGCGCAAGGCGGGCACCACGGTCGAGATCGGCGGCGTCACGCTGCCCATCTTCGGCTCCGTGGCCGACGCGATGGAGAAGACCGGCGCGAACGTGTCGGTCATCTTCGTGCCGCCGGCCTTCGCCAAGGGCGCCGTCATCGAGGCCGTCGATGCGCAGATCTCCCTGGCGATCGTGATCACCGAGGGCATCCCGATCCACGACTCCGCGGAGTTCTGGGCGCACGCCAAGGCGAAGGGCAACACGACCCGCATCATCGGGCCGAACTGCCCCGGCATCATCAGCCCCGGAAAGTCCAACGCGGGAATCATCCCGTCGACGATCACCGGCCCCGGCCCGATCGGCCTCGTCTCCAAGTCGGGCACCCTGACCTACCAGATGATGTTCGAACTTCGCGACCTCGGGTTCTCGACCGGAATCGGAATCGGTGGCGACCCGATCATCGGAACGACGCACATCGACGCGATCGCCGCGTTCGAGGCTGACCCCGACACGAAGGCGATCGTCATGATCGGCGAGATCGGGGGCGACGCCGAGGAGAAGGCGGCCGAGTACATCCAGGCGCACGTGACCAAGCCCGTCGTGGCTTACGTCGCGGGCTTCACCGCGCCGGAGGGCAAGACCATGGGGCACGCCGGGGCGATCGTCTCCGACGGCGCCGGCACCGCGCAGGGCAAGAAGGAGGCCCTCGAGGCCGCCGGCGTCCGGGTTGGCAAGACGCCGTCCGAGACCGCGTCCATCATGCGCGAGGTGTTCGCGAGCCTGTAGCGGCAGCGGCAGCGGCAGCAGCATTGCCGCGAGGGGCCCGCTGAGGCGGGCCCCTCGTCGTTTGCGCCCGCCCACTCGCGCCCGCCCACTCCCGCGTACTCGCGCCCGCCTGCCCACTCGCGCGCACATCCGCTCCGGGCCCGCGTCCGCTACGCGCCCGCTTCCCCTCCCGCTACGCGCCCACTTCCCATGAGTCACCCGGTTCGGTCGTGTCGATGTCGCTGGAGCGCGCGTTTGCGGGCGACTCGTGAGGCGAGATTGGCCGACGCGAGCGAGCCGACGCAAGGATGCCACGCGGCGCGGGTAGGGTCGCAGGCGATGAAACGTCCGCTCACCGCCCTGTTCGCCGCCCTCGAAGCCCTGCTCGTCGTCGGTGTCGGCATCGGCATCCCGCTCGTGCCCCTCACCATAATGTGGGCGTTCCAGTACGGCCTCCAGATCGACTTCGCAGTGTTCTGGCGCGGTGCCGCCGACGTGTGGCTGCTCGGCCACGGGGTCGACATCGAGTTCACCCTCGACCCACTTCTCTCGGCGAGCCTGGGGGTCGCTCCGGGTGGCGCGACCATTCCGCTGACGATCGCGCCCCTCGGTTTCGCTATCCTCACCCTGCTCTTCGCCATGCGTGCGGGGCGCCGGATCGGCGAGGTCCCGCACCGCCACCTCGGGCACCTCGTCGCGATCGGCACGTTCGCGGTGCTGTCGCTCGTCGTGACCGTGTCCGCGTTCGACCCGGCGGCCCGCCCCTCGCTCGTGCAGGGGGCCGTGCTGCCGACACTCGTCTTCGCGCTCGGAATCGCGATCGGCTCCGAGGTGAGCCGCCGCCGGCTCACGGCGGACGGGCCGGAGATCGTGCCCACCCGCATCCTCGACTGGATCGATCACCGCCAGCCGGACCTGCGGGCAGTGGTCGGTATCGCGGCACGGGGAGGCGCTCTCGCCGCCTCCCTCGTGCTTGCGGCGTCGGCCGTGACCGTCGCCGTGCTCGTCGCGGTGGGCTACGGGCAGATCATTGCGCTCTATGAGGGGGTCCAGTCGGGCGTGATGGGCGGGGCGGCCATCACCGTCGCCCAGCTCGCCTTCATCCCGAATCTCGTCGTCTGGGGCGCCGCCTGGTTCATCGGGCCGGGCTTCGCTATCGGGACAGGGTCGGCCGTCGGGCCGCTCGGCACCACGCTCGGCCCGATCCCCGCAGTGCCCCTGCTCGGAGCGCTGCCGTCGGGCGACCTGGCCTATGGATTCGTCGGCCTGCTCGTTCCAGTGCTCGCCGGATTCGCCGCGGCGCTGCTGGTGCGCCCCCGCCTTGTGCGGGCCGGCCTCACCGGACGCGGCTGGCTCATCGGCACCGGCGTAGGTCTCGGCGTCGCCGGAGGAATCGTGCTCGGTGCGCTCGCGTGGCTCGCGTCGGGGTCGGCTGGTCCCGGACGGCTCGTGGATGTCGGTGCGCCGTGGCTCGCCGTCGGCCTCTGGGGCGCGCTCGAGATCGGCCTCGCCGCGGCGATCGTGCTGCTTGTCGCGGGCGTCCGCAGCCGCGGCGACGAGGTGGCGGCGGACTCCCGGGCCGGTTCCCGGGCCGAACCACGGGCCGAAACGCGAGCCGGCTCCCGTCCGCACGCACTGGCCGACTCGACCATCGATGACGCCGTGCCGTCGGATGCCGGGGAACCGTCGAATGCCGCGGAGCCGCGCGCCTCCGCCGCGAAGCCGCGCGGCCTGCCGACGGTGCGGCTGCCCGCGCTCGACCTCGCCGCGCTCGATCTGGCCGCCCGCGGCCGGACGACGCTCGCCGGTGCGGAATTGCGCCTTCGCGAGCTGAGCCGGAAGCTCCCCGGGCGCCGCCGCGACGACGGCAGCGCCCGCGACCCCGACGGCGTCATCGATCGTGCTGTCGGCGGCGACGAAGACCGCCCTTCCGGTCGCGCGACGACCGGCACTTCGCCCGACCCGATCGACCAGCGGGGCGTTTCGACCGAGCCGATCCCGATCGTGCCGGAGCACGCACGCCAGAACCCGTCCGAGCGCTGATCACGGCGCGGGCGCCCTCGCGATGAGGGCGTCAGGCTACGGTGTCGATAGGCTGGGCGCGTGCTGTCACTGGTTGTCCTGATCTCTGGAGCGGGATCCAACCTCCGCTCCCTCCTCGAAGCGGCCGAGGATGCCGAGTATCCGGCTCGAGTCGTGGCGATCGGCGCCGACCGGGACGCCGACGGGCTCGACCACGCCGAGGCCTTCGGCATCCCGTCGTTCACGGTGCCGTTCACGAGCTACCCCGACCGCGACTCGTGGGGCGACGCGATCCTTGCGCAGGTGCGGTTCTGGCAGCCCGACCTCGTGATCCTGAGCGGGTTCATGCGGCTGCTGCCGCCCCGCGTCGTCGCCGCGCTCGCTCCCAAGCTGATCAACACGCATCCGGCCTTCCTGCCCGAGTTCCCCGGGGCGCACGGCGTGCGGGATGCACTGCTGGCCGGGGCCACCGAGACCGGAGCGAGCGTGATCGTCGTCGACAACGGCATCGACAGCGGGCCGATCATCTCGCAGCGGAGGGTGAGCGTCGCCCCCGACGACACCGAGCACACCCTCCACGACCGAATCAAACTCGTCGAACGCGAATTGCTCGTGCAGGCCGTGCTCGACATCGCCAATGGAACCGTCAACCTCGAGGAGCTGTGCCACCGATGAGTGCACCCACCCACGCCCCGTCCGACTATCGGGAGCGCGACGCGATCCCGATCACCCGCGCACTCATCTCGGTGAGCGACAAGAGCGGCCTGCTCGAGCTCGCCGGCGCCCTCGCCGGAGCCGGCGTCGAGATCGTGTCGACCGGGTCTACGGCGAAGACGATCGCGGATGCCGGATACCCGGTCACCGAGGTCGGCCAGGTCACCGGATTCCCCGAGTCGCTCGACGGTCGCGTGAAGACGCTGCACCCCTCGATTCACGCCGGGATCCTCGCGGACCTGCGCCTCGCGACTCACGAGGGGGAACTCGCCGAGCTCGGCATCCGCCCGTTCGAGCTCGTGGTGGTGAACCTGTACCCGTTCGTGGAGACGGTCGCGTCAGGCATCGTCGGCGACGCGGCGGTGGAGCAGATCGACATTGGCGGGCCCGCGATGGTTCGCGCATCGGCGAAGAACCACGCGAACGTCGCGATCGCGGTTTCCCCGGCGAGCTATCCCCAGATCATCAAGGCTGTAACGATCGGCGGCACGACACTCGCCCAGCGCCAGCGACTCGCGGGGGAGGCATTCGCCCACACCGCCGCGTACGACGCCGCCGTCGCTGAGTTCTTCGCGCGGAACATCGGCGTGCGGGCCGCGCATCCGGACGCTCGCGCGTTCCCCGACTCCGTTTCCGCGACCTACGAGTTGAAGCAGGTGCTGCGCTACGGCGAGAACGCCCACCAGACCGCCGCGCTCTACACGCGCGGGTGGCCGGGAGTCGCCCAGGCGACGCAGCTGCAGGGCAAGGAGATGTCGTACAACAACTTCGTCGACGCCGATGGCGCCGTGCGCGCCGCGTACGACTTCACCGAGCCGGCTGTCGCGATCATCAAGCACGCCCAGCCGTGCGGCATCGCCGTCGCGCGCGGCTCGGGCGACGCGATCGCCTCGGCGCACATCCGCGCCCACGAGTGCGACCCGGTCTCGGCGTTCGGCGGCGTGATCGCCGCCAACCGTCCGGTCACCATCGCCATGGCGGAGCAGGTGCGCGACATCTTCACGGAGGTCGTCATCGCGCCGGGATTCGAAGAGGGCGCCCTCGAGATCTTCAAGTCGAAGAAGAACCTGCGCCTGCTGCGGCTTCCCGACGGGTACCGCCGCGACGAGCGGGAGTTCCGCCAGATCTCCGGCGGCCTGCTCGTGCAGGACCCCGATGTCTTCGACGACTTCTCCTCCGACGCGTGGGAGCTCGTCGCCGGAGTCCCGGCGGATGCGCAGACCCGGTCCGACCTCGAGTTCGCGTGGCGTGCCGTGCGCGCGGTGAAGTCCAACGCGATCCTGCTCGCCACCAACGGAGCCTCCGTCGGCGTGGGAATGGGCCAGGTCAACAGGGTCGACTCGTGCCGTCTCGCGGTCAGCCGCGCGGGGGAGAGGGCTGCCGGCTCGGTCGCCGCATCCGATGCGTTCTTCCCGTTCGCGGACGGCCTCGAGATCCTTCTCGAGGCGGGCGTTGCGGCCATCGCGCAGCCCGGCGGATCGGTGCGCGACGAGGAGGTCATCCTCGCCGCGAAGAAGGCCGGTGTGACGATGTACTTCACGGGCGAGCGCCACTTCTACCACTAGGAAACGCCGCGGCCCGCCGCCCGCCCGCCGCCCGCCCCCGGCCGCCTGGCGCCGGTCGGGGGGCGGGCGCGGGCGACGGGCGCGGGCGATAGCGACGGGGGCGGTGCGGGCCGGATGTGTCGCCAAAGTCGGAATTTGTGCGTGACACGCCGCGCTCGCGCGGTGACACGCCGGCAGCGGTTGGTGTGTTCCGACTTTGGCGACGGGCGGCGGGCGACCGCGCGGGCGACGGGCGCGGGCGATAGCGACGGGGGCGGTGCGGGCCGGATGTGTCGCCAAAGTCGGAGTTTGTGCGTGACACGCCGCGCTCGCGCGGTGACACTCCGGCAGCGGTTGGTGTGTTCCGACTTTGGCGACGGGCGACGACACGGAGTCGGCGTCTACGGGGCGCGGCGCGGCGCGAAAGTGGGTAGTGTCGGCCCATGATGCCCGTCGACGAGACCCCCGCCCCCGCATCCACCTCCGACACCGCCCCCACCCCCGCATCCGACACGGGGGGCCCGACCGATGGCCGACGCGCGGGGCGCCGCGCGCTCGTGCGTGCTCCCGCCCTGAGCCTCGCGCGAGGCGAGCTCACCCACCTCGAGCGCTCCGAGGTGGACGTCGAGCTGGCCAGGATGCAGTGGCTCGACTACGTTGCGGCTCTCGAGGCCGCCGGCTTCGAGACCGTCGCGGTAGAGGCCGACGATCACCTCGCCGATTCCGTCTTCGTCGAGGACGCCGTGGTGATGCTTGGCCCTGTGGCCGTCATCACAAGCCCAGGCGCCCCGTCGCGCCGCGGCGAGCTCGAGGCCGTCTCCGGGGTCATCCGGCGGCTCGGGCTCACCGAGCATCGCATCGAGCTGCCCGGCACCCTCGACGGCGGCGACGTGCTCAAGATCGGGCGCACCGTCTACGTCGGGCGCGGGGGTCGAACGAA
>Ga0335397_10003376_pt1 | contig 21377 bp, 12 predicted proteins | sample MAT04_FD_205740 | JGI IMG/M metagenome (GOLD analysis project Ga0335397, IMG submission 205740) | Freshwater microbial communities from Lake Fryxell liftoff mats and glacier meltwater in Antarctica - MAT-04 (spades assembly) (version 2) ... | reverse complement strand
CTCCCACCCCTCACCCATGACCCCCAACCTCTACCTCGGCATCGACGTCGGCACCGGCAGCGCGCGGGCCGGCGTGTTCACCGCCACTGGGCGCATGCTCGGCCACGCCACCCAGCCCATCAAGCTCTGGCGGCCCGCGCCCGACTTCGCTGAGCACTCGTCCGACGACATCTGGGCCGCCTGCGGCCGCGCCGTGCGCGGGGCGCTGAAGGTTGCCGGGGCCAAAGCCGCCGACATCGCCGGGATCGGCTTCGACGCCACCTGCTCGCTCGTCGTGCTCGACGCGAAGGACCGCCCCGTCTCCGTGAGCCGCGCCGGCCGCGCCGCGCAGAACGTGATTGTCTGGATGGACCACCGGGCCATCCCCCAGGCCACGCTCATCAACCGCACGCGCCATCCGGTGCTGCGCTATGTCGGCGGCGTGATCTCGCCCGAGATGCAGACACCGAAACTCCTCTGGCTGAAGCAAAACCTGCCGGCTACCTGGAAACGCGCCGAGCGTTTCCTCGATTTGCCGGACTTCCTCACCTACCGCGCCACGGGTGATGACACCCGCTCGCTCTGCACCACCGTCTGCAAGTGGACCTACCTCAGCCACCGGCGCGGCGGCGGCTGGGACGCCAGCTACTTCAAGCGTATCGGCCTCGGCGATCTCGCCGCGGAAAAATTCCGTCGCATCGGCACGCGCATCGCGCCGATGGGCCAGCCCGTCGGCCGCGGGCTCACCGCCAGGGCCGCGCGCGAACTCGGCCTGTGCCCCGGCATCCCCGTCGGCGTGGCCATCATCGACGCACACGCCGGCGGACTCGGCGTGCTGGGCGCCGGCCTGCGGAGCAGCTCCATCGGCGCCGCCACGCTGGAGCGCCGCGTCGCGCTCATCGGCGGCACATCGTCGTGCCACATGGCGGTGTCGGCCAAGCCGCGCTTCATCCCCGGCATCTGGGGCCCGTATTTTTCCGCGATGGTTCCCGGCCTCTGGCTCACGGAAGGCGGCCAATCCGCCACCGGCGCGCTGATCGACCACGTCATCTTCTCCCACGCCGCCGCCGCCCCGCTCGCCGCGCAGGCGAAGAAGTCCGGCCGCACGATTTACGAACTGCTCAATGACCGGCTCGCGGCACTCGCGAAGTCTCCAGGCGTCGCGTTTCCCGCCGAACTCACCCGCGACCTGCACATCCAGCCGGATTTTCACGGCAACCGCTCCCCCCGCGCCAACCCGACGCTGCGCGGCGCGGTGAGCGGGCTCGCGCTCTCCGCCACCGCGGACGATCTCGCGTTGCAGTATCTCGCCGCGATCCAAGCCGTGGCGCACGGCACGCGTCACATCATCGATGCGATGAACGCCCGCGGCTACCGCATCGCCACGCTGTCCGCGTGCGGCGGCGGCACGAAAAATCCCGTCTTCCTCCGTGAACACGCCGACATCACCGGCTGCGCGATCGTGCTTCCCCGGGAACCGGAGGCCGTCCTGCTCGGCGCCGCCATGCTTGGCGCCGTGGCGGCGGGACGTCATGCCAGCGTCGCAGCTGCGATGGCGGCCATGAGTTCCGCCGGTCGAACGATCCAGCCCACCGGCGGAAAGGTGCGGGCCTTCCACGCGCGCAAGCATGCGGTCTTCCACCGGTTGCATGCCGACTTCCTCGCTTATCGTGCGGTGATGAACGGCTAGTGGCTCCGGACGTTAGTGGCGAAGCGCGCGCCTCGCGACCCGTGGAATCGGACGAAGCTCACATCGGCGGTTGCCGAGGTCATTCCCGTGGAACGTGTTCCATCATGGTTCCTCCAACGGCATCCAAGTTTACCCTCCAGTGACGACGTCGGAAATCTGCGCTGTTGCAGGGGGGCGGGTTATATCCAATAACCACCGGCCAGCCCTCCCGGAAGACTCGGTGTTCCCCTTCAAGTTTCTGCCCCTTGATCGCCGAGTGATTTCGCAGGCGGACTGGCGTCGACATGCCCCAATCGCTGAAAGTCCTCATCGTTGAGGACAACCACGCCGAGGCGGAGCGCTTGGTGGAGGAATTGCGACGCGCGGGCTTCGAGCCGGACTGGGAGCGCGTGGAAACGGAGGAAGAATACCTCAAACGCCTTCAACATGGCCTCAATATTGTGCTTTCGAGCCATCAGTTGCCCCAGTTCAGCGGGCTGCGGGCCTTGGAGCTGCTAAAACTCGGTGGATTGGAGATACCGCTGATTGTCGTGTCAGACGCGGATGGCGAGGACCACGCGGTGGCCGCGATCAAACAGGGTGCGCACGACTACTTCAGAAAGACCCGCCTGGATCGCCTCGGGCAGTCGGTTTCCCAAGCGCTTGAATCCAGCCGCGACCGGGCCGATCGCAAATGCATGGAGGAGCGGTTGCTCCTCAAAGGCACTGCGCTGGCCACGATCGCGAACGCCGTTTTCATCACCGATGGCGCGGGCGTCATCCAGTGGGTGAACCGGGCCTTCACCACGCTCACCGGCTACACGGAGCGTGAGGTGGCGGGCCAGACGCCCCGCCTGCTGAACTCCGGCCAGCATGCCCGCGAATTTTTCGGCGACCTGTGGGCCACGATCCTAGCGGGCAAAACGTGGCGCGGCTGCGTCACCAACCGCCGCAAGGACGGCAGCTTCTATCACGACGAGCAAACCATCACGCCGGTCCGGTCGGAAGCGGGGATCGTCACTCATTTCGTGGTCGTCACGCATGATGTGACGGAGCGCCAGTCCGCCGAGGAAGCCGTGCGCCGGCAACGCGCGGAGTTCCGGGTGCTGTTCGACCTGATGCCGGCGATGATCTGGTTCAAGGACACCGAGAACCGGATCCTACGCGTCAACAAGCACGTCGCCGACGCCGCCGGGAAATCGGTCGACGAGATCGAGGGAAAGCCCTCGCTCGAGATTTACCCGGAGGAGTCCGCCAAGTTTTACGCCGATGACCAGATCGTGATCCAGTCGGGCCGGCCACGACTGGGGATCGTGGAGAGCATCCGCAGCCCCTCGGGCGTCGAGGTATGGGTGCAGACCGACAAAGTCCCGGTCTGCGACAAGGAGGGGAAAGTGACGGGCCTCGTCGTCATGGCGCAGGACATCACCGCGCGAAAACAAACCGACGAAGCCCTGCGGGACAAGGACACCCTGATTCGCATCACCAACCGGATCACCCGCACCGGCGGATGGGCCTACGAAATTTCCAGTCAACGGTCCATTTGGGCCGACGAGCTCTTCGACATTCTTGAGTTTCCGCCGGGTCACCCGCCGTCCTTGGCGGACGCGCTGGCACTTTATCCCGAACCCGGACGGAGCAAAATCGCCGCGGCGATGGAGGCCTGCGGCCAGCAGGGTACGCCTTTTGACGTCGAGCTCGAAATCTTCACCGCCAAACAGCGGAAAATCTGGGTGCGCGTCTACGGCGAAGCGGACCGGCGGGCGGACGGCACCATCAGAGGCGTCCAAGGGGCCATCAAGGATATTACCAAAGGGAAGCAGGTGGCGGATTCACTGCAGCGTTTCCGCGCACTGGTGGATCAGTCCGAGGACACCCTCGAGATCATCGACCCGGAAACCGGCCGCTACCTGGATGTCAACGACCGGGGTTGCGCCGCGCATGGCTACACCCGCGACGAATTTCTCCGGCTCAACGTGTCAAATATCAACCAAGGCATTCGCGCCGCCGACTGGCCGGCGGTCCGCGACAAGATTCGTCTCGAAGGTTCCCGCAGCGGCGATGGCTATCACCATCGGAAGGATGGCACCGCCTTTCCGGTGGAATTCAGTTCCAAATGGGTGCGGCTGGACCGCGACTATATCGTGTCCGTGGTGCGCGATATCACGGAGCGAAAACGCACGGAGGAGCAGGCGCTGCATTCGCAACGCATCGAGAATGTCGGCCTGCTCGCCGCCGGCGTGGCCCACGATCTCAACAACATCCTCGCCCCGATGCTCATGGCCTCCTCGATGCTGCAGAGCCACGTCACGGACAAGAACGACTTGAAATTGCTCGTGATGGTGGAGAAGAGCGCGCAGCGCGGCGCCTCACTCGTGCGCCAGATCCTGGGGTTCGCCCATGGCGTCGGGGGCGAACAGCAACTGTTGCAGGTCAAACATGTCCTGCACGACATCGCCTCCATCATTGTTCAGACTTTTCCGAAGCTGATCGTCTTTGAGGAACAGCTATCCGGCAACCTCCGGACCATTAACGCCAATCCGACTCAAATTCACCAAGTCCTGCTCAATCTGTGCATCAACGCCCGCGACGCCATGCCTGCGGGCGGTAAACTCATCCTCCGGGCGGAAAACTGCTCGCTCGATGCCGACGCCGCCCGCGCCATCAAAGGCAGTTCCCCGGGCGACTGGCTCAAGCTGGAGGTCAGCGACACCGGCACGGGGATCCCCCCCGAAGTTTTGGCGCGAATCTGGGAGCCGTTCTTCACGACCAAGGAACCCGGCAAGGGCACGGGGCTGGGCCTCAGCACGGTGCTCGGCATCGTGGAACGACATCAAGGTTTCATTACGGCCCAGAGCGATCCCGGACATGGCACCACGTTCTCCGTCTACTTCCCGGCCGCGGAAGGAGTCTTGGATACCAGCGCGCCCATGCCCCGCGCCGCCCGCGGCCGGGGCGAACTGATCCTCGTGGTGGACGATGAGGAATCCATGCGCGCCATCACCACGGATATCCTCACCCAGCACAATTACCGCGTGCTGGTGGCGGGGGACGGGATCGATGGCGTCGCCCTCGTCGCCAAGCACACGCTCGAGCTCCGCCTCGTCATCACCGACTTCAACATGCCCGGGCTCAACGGGGAGAACTTCGCCCGCGTGGTTCGTTCGCTCAACCCCGCGATCAAGATCATCGGGATGAGCGGCGGCAACGAGGGCCGGCTCGCCGCTAACTCACCGGAGCCGTTTGCCGACGTTTTCCTGGTCAAACCCTTCAAGGCCGAAACGCTCCTAGCCAATATTGAGACGTTGCTGCAGCCCGCGATGCCCGGCCCTTGAACTTGAACTCCGGCGAATATTCCACAGGATTTAACCCCATAACGCCTCTTTCCGCGAACCGCGATATGCCCGCCCCGACGCGATGAACCGCGCCGCCGAAACCCTGCCCGACGCACCCCTTCTCCACCCACCAGAGATCAAAAATGAGCGCCAAAAAAAATCCAGCCCCCCGCCCGAAGAAGGCCCGCACGGGCATTGATGGTTTCGATGATATCACCCGCGGCGGCTTGCCCAGTGGCCGGTCGACCTTGCTCGTTGGCGGGCCCGGCTCGGGCAAGACCCTGTTTGCGCTGCGCTTCCTCGCGTATGGCGCAGCACATGGCGATGAACCAGGTATCTTTATCGCCTTCGAGGAAACCCAGAAGCGCATCATCGCCAATGCGGGGGCCTTCGGCTGGCAGCTCCCGGAGTTGGTCCGGCAGAAGAAGCTTTATTTTGTCGATACCCAGCCGAGCTCCGACCTCATCCAGTCCGGGAATTTTGACCTCAGCGGCCTGCTGGCCGCCCTCGGAGCCGAGTCCGACAAGATCGGCGCGCGCCGGATTGTGTTCGATGCCCTGGATATCGTCCTGGCGCTCCTCCCGGACGACCTAGCCCGGCGGCGCGAAGTTTACCGGCTGCACGAATGGCTCATTTCGAACGGCCTCACCGCGCTCATCACGGCGAAGGCCGGCGGCGACGAGGCGAGTTCCTTCGGCCCGCAATCCTTCGGCCCGCAATCCTTCGGCTTCATGCAGTTCATGGTGGACTGCGCCGTGCTCCTCAACCACCGCGTGGCGCTGGGCGTGTCGCAGCGCAACCTGCGGGTGCTGAAATATCGCGGCTCCAGCTTTGACGAAAACGAGTCCCCCTTCGTGATTGGCAAAGGCGGCTTCGACGTAGCCCTCGCGTGCACCCCCGTCCGCAAGGAAGCCAAGGTTTCGGCGGAACGCGTCTCCAGTGGCGTCGGTCGCCTCGATACCATGCTGGGCGGCGGTTACTATCGCGGTGCCACCGTTCTGATCACCGGCTTTCCGGGCACCGCCAAGACCACCTTGAGCGGGGCCTTTGCCGAGGCCGCCTGCGCCCGGGGCGAACGCACCATGTTTTTCAGCTTTGATTCGGACGGCACCGAGGTGATCCGTAATCTACTCTCGGTCGGCATCCGCTTGGAACGGTATGTGAAAAGCGGACTCCTGCAGATGATTTCCGCCCGCACCATCAGCGGCAGCGCCGAGTCCCTGCTGGTTCGGATCAAGACTCTCGCCCGCGACCACCGGGCGCGCTGCCTCGTAATCGACCCGGTGTCCACGCTCGCGAAGGTCGGCAATGAACTGACCGCCCACGGTGTGGCGGAACGGCTGATCGACTGGTCGAAGGCGGCCGGCCTGACCCTCGTCTGCACCAGCCTGCTCGACGATATGAACGGCCAGCTGGAAGGCGGCACGCCGCTCCAGATCTCCACCATCGCCGATACTTGGATCCATCTCAACTACCTCGTTCAAGCGGGTGAACGCAACCGGGGCCTGTCCATTATCAAGTCCCGCGGCACCGCGCATTCGAACCAAGTCCGCGAGCTGATCCTGAGCGACACGGGGGTGACACTGGCCGACATCTATACCGCCGGCGGCGAGGTCCTGATGGGCACGATGCGTTACGAGAAGGAAAACGCCGAGCGGGTGGCCAGGGAGGTCGCCGAAGTATCCGCCAAGCTCAAGCGCGTGAGCCTCGATGCGGAGCAAGCGGTGCTGCAAGTCCGGGCGAAGTCGTTGCAAACCGAGCTGGTGGCCAAGCAGGTCGGGAAAACGCTCCTGGCGCACACCACCCAAAGCCACAAAGGCGAGATGTCGCGCGGTCGCGTCCGGATGCGGCAACTGCGCGGCGCCGATGCCGCCACCCAAGGCAAAGGAGGGCACCGATGAGCGCGCGCGCCCCCCACTTCAAATTCCGGCTCTATGTCGCAGCTGACACCCCGAATTCCTCGCTCGCGCACGCCAATCTGACCGCGCTCTGCCAGGCGCATCTGCCGGGCCGGCATGAAATCGAGATCGTTGATGTCCTCCGCGAACCAACGCGGGCTCTCGCTGACGGCATCTTCATGACACCCATGCTCATCAAACTCGCCCCGTCGCCGATCCGGAAAATCCTCGGCACGCTCAACCAGACCGAGAAGGTCCTGCAGGCATTGGGGCTGGAATCCGCCGCCGCATGAAGCCACCGGCTGCACCGCCCTTGGGAGACGAACACGACGAAATCCCCGCCCTGATCGAGACGCTGCTGGCCGCGGAGGAACGCCTCGAACAACTCACGGCGGGCGAAGTTGACACCGTCGCAGGACGGGATGGCCGCACCTTCCTGCTGCGGCGCGCGCAGGAACAGCTACACCGCGGCCAAGCCGGCAAGCAGGCCGCCATCCTCAACGCCCTGCCCGTCCACATCGCCCTGCTCGATACCCAAGGCGTGATCGTCTCGGTGAACGATACCTGGCGGCACTTCACCGGCGCGCATGTGTTGCAGGGCCCGGGCTACGCCATCGGTTTCAACTACCTTGCGGCCTGTGATCAGGCTGGCGGTGTCAGTGCATTGGAAGCCCAGCAGGTTGCCTCCGGCATCCGCGCAGTACTGGCCGGCACGAGCAGGATGTTTTCGCTCGAGTACGCCTGCGCGATGCCGACCGGGCGGCTCTGGTTCCTGCTGACCGTAACTCCGATGCACGCGGATCGGCTGCGGGGTGCCGTGGTCCGGCAGCTGGACATCACGGATCGAAAACGCGCCGAGTCGGAGCGCGAGCGCTTCTTCACCCTCTCGGTGGACCTCCTGTGCATCGCCGGCTTTGACGGCCACTTCCAGCGGGTGAATCCCGCGTTCACCCGCATGCTCGGCTACACCGAGGCGGAGCTGCACGCGCAACCGCTGGTGGAGTTCATCCACCCGGATGACCGCGCCCCCACATTGGCGGAGTTCGGGCGCCTGGAATCCGGCGCGCTGACGCTCAACTTTGAAAACCGCTACCGCTGCAAGGATGGCACCTACCGATGGATCCTGTGGAACGCCGTGCCCTTCGCCGCGGACAGCGCGCTCTATGCGGTCGGCCACGATATCACCGGGCGGAAGCTCGCGCAGGAAGCGCTCGAGCGGCAACAAACCGAACTCCGGGTCCTGTTCGACCTCGTGCCGGCGCTGATCTTGCTCAAGGACACCCAGAACCGCCTTCTGCGGGTCAACCAGCGGGTCGCGGATGCCGTGGGACGGACGGTCGAAGAAATGGAAGGCCGGCCCACGAGCGAGTTCTTTCCGGATCTCGCCGCCCGGTATCACACCGAGGATTTGACGGTGATCAATTCGGGCGTCCCGGAACTCGGCGTCGTGCAAGCGACGCTCACTCCGGCCGGCAACCCCCAGTGGGTCCAGACCGACAAAGTCCCGCTCCGCGATCCGTCGGGCAAGGTCGTCGGCATCCTGGTCATGGCCCAGGACATCACCGAGCGCATGCAGAACGAGGAGTCGCTGAGGGAAAAAAACGCCCTCATCCGGATCGCCAGCCGAATCACGCGGACAGGCGGCTGGGCGCTAGAGCTTCCCAGCCAGCGCGTATTTTGGGCGGACGAGGTTTTCGACATTTTCGAATATCCCCTGGGCGATGAACTCTCGCTCGACATGGCACTCGCAATGTACCCCGACCACTCTCGGCCCAGAATCAGCGCCCTCATCGAGGAATGCGCGCGGAACGGTACCCCGTTTGACATCGAGATTGAAGCCGTCACCGCCCTGCGACGCCCTATCTGGGCGCGGGTCCGCGGCGAAGCGGAACGCCGCACCGATGGCTCCATCCTGCGGGTGCACGGGGCGTTCCAGGATATTACAGAACGCAGGCGCTCCGAGGAAATCCTGCATCTGCTCCGCTCCGCCGTGGAGCAGTCCACGGAGGCCATCCTGATCACGGACGCCCAGCTCGACCTGCCCGGACCGCGGATCGTTTTCGCCAACCCCGCCTTCACCCGCATGACAGGCTACACCGCCGTAGAAGTCATAGGGCAAACGCCGCGGATCATGCAGGGCCCGGCCACCGATCGCGCGTTCATGCGGCAGCTGCGGGCAAATCTCGACGCGGGCAAGGGGTTCAAGGGACAAACCATCAACTACCGCAAGGATGGGCAGGCCTTCTCCATCGAGTGGCAGATCGCACCCATCCGCGATGGCCAGGGTATCGTCACGCATTATGTCTCGGTCCAGCGTGACATCACCGAGCGCCAGCTCGCCGAGAGTGCGCTCCAGCGGTTCCGCGCGCTCGTGGACCAGTCGAATGACACCCTCGAGGTCGTCGATCCCGAAACCGGTCGCTTTATCGACGTCAATGACCGGGCGTGTACCATACATGGCTACACCCGCGAGGAATTCCTCAAGCTCACGGTGTCGGATATCAACCCGGCGATTTCCCCGGCGGAATGGCTGCGGGTCCGTGATGGTATCCAGCTCCGGGGATTTCGGAGTGCCGAGGGCGTCCGCCGCCGGAAGGACGGCACCACTTTCCCCGTGGAGTTCAGTTCCAAATGGGTCCGGCTCGATCGCGACTACATCGTTTCCGTGGTCCGCGATACCACCGAACGCAAAGCCAGCGAGGAGCGCCTGCTGCACGCACAGCGGATCGAGAACATCGGCATGCTCGCCGCCGGCGTGGCGCACGACCTGAACAACATCCTCGCCCCCATGCTCATGGCCGCATCAATCCTCCAGAGCCGCATCACCGATGAGGGCGACCGGCGGATGCTCGTCATGGTGGAAACCAGCGCCCAGCGGGGCGCCGCGCTCGTGCGCCAGATCCTTAGCTTCTCCCAGGCCTCCGGGGGTGAACAACAGGTACTCCAAGTGAAGCACCTCCTGCGCGACATCGCCATGATCGTCCAGGAGACGTTTCCGAAATCGCTCACCTTCGTGGAGGAGATTGATTCCGAGCTCTGGACCATCCTCGCCGACGTCACCCAGATCCACCAGGTGTTGCTCAACCTCTGCATTAACGCCCGCGACGCGATGCCCGGAAAGGGCACCCTTACCCTGCGGGCGGCCAACTGCCGCCTCGATGAAGCCGCCGCGCGCACCCTCGAAGGCGCCTCGGCGGGGAATTGGTTAAAGCTGGAGGTGAGCGATACCGGCACCGGGATCCCGCCGGAGGTGCTGGCTCATATCTGGGAGCCGTTTTTCACCACCAAGGCGCCCGGCAAGGGCACCGGCCTGGGCTTGAGTACTGTCCGGGGCATCGTGGAGCGCCATCTGGGGTTTATAAACGTTCAAACCCAGCCGGGTCGGGGCACGACGTTCTCGCTTTATCTCCCCACGGCGGAAGGATCCACTCGGACCGAGCCGGGACTGGGCTCGGTCTCGGACGGTCATGGCGAGCTGATTCTCGTCGTGGAAGACGAGGAATCCGTGCGGGAGATCATCAATGAGATGCTCACCCTGCACCATTACCGCGTCATGACGGCGGCCGATGGTATTGGTGGGATCGCCTTGGTCGCGAAGCACGGCTTGGAAATCCGCCTCGTTATCACTGACTTCAATATGCCCGGCCTGACCGGGGAAGGTTTTGCCCGCGTGGCCCGCGCGCTCAATGCCACCGTCAAGATTCTCGGCATGAGCGGCGGCGACGAAGGCCGCAAGGCCGCCGTGGGGACCGACCCCTTCGCCGATGCGTTTCTCGTGAAACCCTTCACGCCCCAAGACCTCCTGCTCCAAGTGCAGCGCCTCCTGGCACCCACCCCGCCCTGAGCCCACCGCTTGATGACCAACGTCCCACTCGCTGTCTGCCCCGTTCCAGCTCGAAGCCCCGAACCCGGCCGGTCCTCCGCGGTGCGCGCGATCCTCGATGGCCCAATCCCCATGAACGACCCAACCACCGGCACCTGCCCATTTCACCCTGCGCTCTCAGTCCCGATCACGGCCAACCCACCGGCGGCTTCGGTGGCCGCGCCGCACTTCGTCGCACTCAGCAAATTCGTGGTCGCGAATGACAAGATCACCGAGGTGAAAGCGGCGTTTCGCGCCCGCCCGCATCTCGTCGACAGCGCCGCCGGCTTCGTGCGCATGGAAGTCCTCAGCCCGCTCGACCGGCCCGACGAAATCTGGCTCGTGACGTTTTGGACCGACGCCGGGCGCTATCGCGCGTGGCACCACAGCCACCTCTACCGCGACTCGCATCGCGGGATTCCCGCGGGCCTCAAACTCGTTCCCGGCGAAACCAAGATCCGCGAGTTCGAACACGTCTGTTCCTGACCACCGTGAAACCCTTTACGCAAGAGGTTGCTGCTACGCTGCTCGCTCAACGCGAAGCAATCGTTGGCGTGGTCGTCGGGCGGATGTTCGAGGCGCATCCCGAACTCGGGCTGCGCTGGGGCCAGGCCGGCCGGGAAAAATGCCGGCAGGATTGCGTCTATCACCTCTCGTATCTGGCCGAGGCCATCAGCGCGGACAACGTCGCGCTGTTCATTGACTACATCGCCTGGGTGAAAGTGATGCTCGCGCAGCGTGGCATCGGCGAAGCCGATCTCGCGGCGCACTTCACGCGGCTGCGGGACGTGCTGCAGGAGCGGCTGGCGTCGGAGCAGTTCGCGGTGGCCGGGCCCTTCATCAACGCCGCGCTGGCAGCAATGCCCACCATGCCCGCCGACCTGCCGGTGGCGATCGGCGAACACGCACCGCTCGCCGCCCTCGCCCACCAATATCTTTCGGCCCTCCTGCGCGGCGAGCGCCACCTCGCGAGCCAGCTGATCCTCGACGCCGTCGCGCGCGACACCCCGGTCAGGGCGGTCTACCTGCACGTGTTTCAGCCCGCGCTCTACGAGATCGGGCGGCTGTGGCAGACGAACCGCATCAGCGTCGCGCAGGAGCATTACTGCACCGCCGCGACCCAGCTCATCATGTCGCAGCTCTACGGCAAAATCTTCTCCTCCGAACGCAACGGCCACACCCTCGTCGCCACGTGCGTCTCCGGTGATCTCCACGAAATCGGCGCCCGCATGGTCACGGATTTTTTTGAGATGGAGGGCTGGAACACTTTTTACATCGGCGCGAATGCGCCCACCCCGAGCGTGGTCGCCACCGTGCTGGAGCGGAAAGCCGACGTCCTCGCGATCTCGGCGACGATCACCTACCACGTTACCGCAGTCGAGGAACTCATCGCCGCCGTGCGCCGCTCGCCGGCCGGGCCGAGCGTGAAAATCCTCGTGGGCGGCTATCCCTTCAATCTCGCCCCCGACCTCTGGCGCAAAATTGGCGCCGACGGCTCGGCCGCCGATGCGCAAGGCGCCATTGCGCTCGCCACGAGACTCATCGGCAACGGCGCTTCCCCCTCATGAAAACTGATCTTCCCGGGTCCGAACTCTTCGTCGCCGCCGCGGATCACGGCATTGCGCTCCTTTGTGAATTCGATGGCATCGTGCGCCACCTCGTGCGGGACGAACTCGCGCTCGCCGGCCGCGTGCCCCCGGGCGCGTCGATCACCGCACTGGCCGATCCCGGATCCGCGGAGAAGGCGCGGCAGTTTCTCGGCACCGTGCAGACCCAGCACGCGGCCTTCGACTGGGAAATCACGGTGCCGCTGCACGGCGCGCTGGTGCCTTTGCACTGGGCCGGCGGCGCCACGAGCGACGGGCTCCTCATCGTCGCCGCCCGCACGCGCCACGGCCTCACGCGGCTCAACGAGGAACTCAGCCGCATCAACAACGAGCAGACCAACGCCGTCCGCGCGATCACCAAGGATCTCGCGCTCGCCGCGGCCCGCGCGGCCGAGCGCGACGACGCGCTCTATGACGAAGTTTCGCGGGTGAACAACGAACTCTCGAACCTCCAGCGCGAGCTCGCCAAGAAAAACGTCGAGCTCGAGCGGCTCAACGCGCAGAAGAACCAGCTCCTCGGCATGGCCGCGCACGACCTGCGCAATCCCCTCGGCGTGATCATGACCTATGCCGAGTTCCTCGCCGAGGAAGCCGCCGACGTGCTCAACGAGGAGCAGCGGGAGTTCGTCGCGAACATCAAGGAAAGCAGCGAGTTCCTGCTCAAGATGATCAACGACCTGCTTGACATCTCCGCGATCGAGTCGGGCAAGCTTCGCCTCGATCTCGCGCCCGTCTCGCTGGCGGCCTTGCTGCAGCGCAACATCGCGCTGAACCGCGTGCTCGCGGAAAAAAAGCAAATCCACATCGAGCTGCGGCTCGAAGCCGACCTCCCCGCGCTCCCGCTCGATGGCGGGAAAATCCAGCAGGTGCTCAATAATTTCCTCAGCAACGCGTGCAAGTTTTCCCACCCCGGCACGACCGTCGAGGTCCGGCTTTATCAGGCCGGGGCCGACGCCGTGATCTCGGTCCGCGACCAGGGCCAGGGCATCCCGGCGGCGGAGTTGGAGAGGTTGTTCAAGCCATTCCATAAAACGAGCGTCCGCAGCACCGCGGGCGAGCAGAGCACCGGCCTCGGCCTCGCCATCGTGCGGAAGATCGTCGCCGGCCACGGGGGTCGCGTCTCGGTCGAGAGCGAAGTTGGCCACGGCTCCACGTTTTCCTTCACCCTGCCGCTTTCCTCGCATGCTATCTAAAACCCAGCCCGCTTCGACGTCCATTCCCCGGACCCGCATCCTGGTCGTCGACGATAACGTCGCGGCCCTTAAAGGCTGCGCCCGCCTGCTCGTGCAGGCCGGCTACGATGTCGCGCAAGCGGAAGACGGCCTGACGGCCCTGGCGCTCGTGCGCACTTACCGGCCGGCGCTCGTGCTGCTCGACCTCGTATTGCCGGACATCTCTGGCCGCGAAGTGCTCCGCCAGATGAAGGCCGATCCGGATTTGGCTGCGATCTCCGTCGTACTGCTCACCTCCATCGCGACCAGTCTCGAAGCGATGAGCGCCGGCCTGAAGGTCGGGGCCGACGACTACATCGCGCGGCCGATCGGCAACCACGAGTTGCTCGCGCGGGTGCGCGCGGTGTTGCGGTAGCGCAGGCTCGCAGGGCGATTGCGGGAAAGAGACAGGAGGCCGGAATAGTTCGACAAAGCGCGGCCCGCGACCACCCCCGCGAGCAGTTCAATCCGCGCTTCCTGCCGGCCGCCACCTCAGTCCCAGATATCCCGCCAGTTCATCGGGTATTTGGTCAGGTCGTTGAGCGCCGTCATTTCGGCTGGGCGCAGGCGGTAGCCCACCACACCGAAGGAATCCGTCAGCTGCGCGGGCGTGTTGGCGCCGATGATCGCCGACGTGACCACGGGATTGGTCAGGAGCCACGCGAGGGCGGTCTGCGCGACGGTCTTGCCGTGACTGCGACCGATGGCTTCGAGTTTTTCGATCACCGCAAAGCCTTGCTCGTTGCTGTATTTCTTGCCGATGTCCGAGGCGCGGACGCTCTCCACGTTCGTACCCCGACGGTATTTTCCAGTGAGGAATCCCCCAGCGAGCGGCGAATACGGAATCACGCCCAGCCCGTAGTTCCGGCAGAGCGGACGCGGCTCGGTCTCAAACAGCCCCCGCTCCATCAGCGAATACTCGGGCTGGTAGGAGTTGAATCGCGCGTAACCGTTTTTCTCGCTCTTCGCCAGGGCCTCCATCAACCGCCACGCCGGGTAGTTCGACGCGCCGAGCACCCGCACCTTGCCCGCTTTCACGAGCTGGTCGAGCGCACCGAGCGTCTCCTCGATCGGCACGGCGAGATCCGCCGAGTGGCACTGGTAGAGGTCAATGTGGTCCACCTGCAGGCGGCGCAGCGAGTCCTCGCAGCAGCGGATCACCCGGTCGCGCGCCAACCCCTCGCCGCCGGGACCCTCGGTCATCCGGCCGCGCACCTTGGTCGCGATGATGATGTTCTTGCGGTTGCCCCGCGCCTTCATCCAGCGGCCAATGATTTCCTCGGACTTGCCGCCGCCGGCCATGCCCAGCGGGCCCCACGTGGTGTAGATGTCCGCCGTGTCGATGAAGTTGCCGCCGGCCGCCGCAAACGCGTCCATGACGGCGAACGACGCGGCCTCGTCCGCGGTCCAGCCGAACTGCATGGAGCCGAGGCAGAGCTCGGAGACGTTCAGGTCGCTGCGGCCGAGTGGGCGGAGATGCATGACAGGCACATCAACGCCACCCGCCGCGGAGTTCAACCGGGTTCTGGGGGTTGTCATCCTGAGCGCCGCGGGCTTCAAACGTCCAGCAACCTGGATCGGTCACAGAGAACACCGAGGTCGCACTGAGAGCACCGAGCCAAGCCTGCGAAGAATTTCTCCGTGGACTCCGTGACACCCTCGGTGCCCTCCGTGTCAAAATCCGCTTCCTCCAGGTCGCAATCCAAACCAACTGGATCCTTCACTCCGTTCAGGATGACAGGAGGGATTTAACCGTTCGCTTGCCCTCCAGCCCTTGTTTTATGATCAAGTTCCGGCCCCCCGATCTGCCATCTGCGATCTCCCATCTCCGATTCCCCCGTGCCCGCGCCCTACAAGGTTTCCATCGATGAATACAGCCAGTACCGCCGCGACGGTTACGTGGTCATCCGCGGCCTGGTCCCGCCAACCGACATTGCGGAGCTGAAGGCCCACACCGAGGATCTGATGCAGGGCCGCCTGCCGCAGCAGCACCCCGATACGCCCGAGGCCGACCGCCTGCCGCTCCCCGCGGCGCATCTCTCCCCGCTGGAAAAGGCGCAGTTGGTCGCGCGCATCCACATGCTGCACCGCCAGGTGCCACTGCATGAGCGGTACCTGCTGCACCCGCGCGTGCTCGATGTGCTGGAGACGCTGATCGGCCCCGACGTCCTCGCGCTGCAGACCATGCTCTTCCTCAAGCCCCCGGGCTCGGGCGGCCAGGGCTGGCACCAGGACACGTTCTACATTCCCACCCACCCCGACACGCTGATCGGCGCGTGGATCGCGATCGATGCGTGCGACGAAAACAACGGCGCGATGTGGATGGCCCCGGGCAGCCACGTCGAGCCGGTGTACCCGCCCAAGGCCGAGCCTTGGTATGGCGACCGGCAGATTGCCGGCCTCCCGGAGGTCGCCCATGTGAGCGACACCGATGACGCCCGCAACCAGCTGAGTCCGATCGCCGGCCGCTATCCGCAGGTGCTGGTGCCAGCCCAGCCCGGTGACGTGGTGTTCTTCCACGGCCATGTGCTGCACCGCAGCAAGACCAACGTGACCACCGACCGCTTCCGGCGCTCCTTCGTCTCGCACTACTGCAACGCCCGCTCCTTCACGCAATGGGGCGCGATCACCGGGCCGGGCGCGCCGCGGCAGGATCCCGTGACCCTGATGAGCAACTCCGCGCACATCCTTGCCCGCGGCGACACCCACCTGCCGTACGCGCAGCCCCGCTTCGGCACGCCGTGCGCGGCACTCGAGGACCCGGTCGCGCGGCGGAAAAATCACCGCACCATCCCGGGCATCATGGGCAACCTGGCCTCGGGCGACATGGAAGTGAAGGCCGCCGCGCCGTACTGAGTCAGAATAACATCGCCATAATCGGCCATGGGTAGGCCGCGAGCTTGCTCGCGCTGGGTCGAAGAATGAAGCGCCTGCAGGCAGGCGGCCTACACTGCAAGACCACCACCCAGGTCAGCCTCATCGCGTCAGCAGCACCACCGTCGCCGACCACTCCCCCGCCGGCGTCCAGCGCAGCTCGCCCTTTGCCACCGTCGCGCTGCGCCGGTCGGTGTGCAGTTCACCCTGCACGCGCCAGCGGCCCGGCGGCAGCGGCACGCGGATGGTTTTGACGCCGGGCTTCGCAAACGCATGGCCGACCACGAGCAGCTTTTTCCCGCCGGCGCCGGTGCGCACCACCGCCTGCCAGCCCCGCGCGTGACGGTAGGCCGCGACGTCCGGCCCGTAGCGGCGCGAGCGGCCGCGGCGGATGACCGGCACCGCCTGCGCGTAGAGCGCAAGGGCTCGGTCCACGAGCGCGCGCTGCGCCGGCTTCAGCGTGGGAAAATCGCCCGAGAGGCACAGTCGGCCGAGAAATCCGCCGGCCAGGAGATAAACGATCCGCCGCGCATTCGCCCGGGCGCGCAGCACCGCCCACACCTGGCACTGCCGCGGCAGCAGGAGCCGCTGGAGGTTGGCCCCGATGATGGGAATCTCCGGGCATTCGTGCGCGTCGGAAAAACTGCTCATCGCGGTCAGGCCGATCATGGACGGCTCGAGCCGGTGCCCGCCCGAGGAGCAATTCTCGATGACGATCCCGGGCAGCTCGGCGTGGATTTTCCGGATAAACGCCTGCACGCCCACTAGGTGCTGCCGCAGGCCCTCGCCCAGCGACTCCGCCCCGTCCACGCCGAGGCCGATGTTTTCGTTATAGTCCACCTTGAGATAGCCGAAATTGCCCGCGCGCAGCAGGCCGATGACGCGCTGGGTGAGGTGCGCGACTACTTTCGGTTTGCGCAAATCAAGGAAGCGCCGCCCACCCGCCGTGATCACCCGGCCGTCGCGGTGCAGCAGCAGGTCGGTCCGGCCGTAGAGCGGCGACGCGGATCCGATCACCTCCATCTCGAACCACAGCCCCGGAATCAATCCGCACGCGCGGATCGCATCAGCAGTGGCGCGGATCCCCTGCGGGTACATCTTTACGTTGGGCTGCCAGGCGCCCTGCGCGCTGGACCACTCGCCGCCGTCGGGCTTGTACCAGCCCGCATCCATCACGAGGTATTTGATCCCGGTGCCGCGCAGGGACTGCGCCAGCACCGTCATGTTGTCGTGGCTCGGATGGCCCCAGCTGGTCGTCCACTCGTTAAACATCACCGGCAGCGACTGCTCGCTCTTGGGCAACTCCGCCAGTGGGAGCTCCTGCGCCGCGGTCAGCGCGGAACAGAGGTCGTCGAGATCCCCCGCCACGCAGCCGAGCGTCGCCACGGGCGAGGTGAAGCTCGCGCCCCGCGCCAGGGTTTTCCTCCAGTGCCCGAGCTCGAAATCCGCGAGCCCGCCGGAAATCGCGGCGAGGTCGTCGCGGCGATAAACCTCCATCTGCCACGAGCCGGGATGCGCGAGCTGCGCGCCCCAGGTGACCCGGGCCGCCGTGTCCTCCACCGCGATGAACGGGAAAAATCCGTTGGTCGGCAGCGAGCCGACGGCGCCAAACCGCTCGGCGCGCACGCCATGACCGGCCCACGAACGCTCCAGCTGGAGGTCCTCGAACGGGCGCGTTTCGAGGCGGCCCTCCATGCTCCACACGGCGCGGAACCGGTGCAGCTGCAGCCGGCCCGGCGCATCGTTGGCCGCGAAGGGCGTGAGGCCACCGATCGAGAAACTCGCGAGAAACTCGAGGGTGATCGGCTTGGCCGAAGAGTTGTCCACGGTGACGGAGCTTTCCAGCCAGCTCGCGCCGCGCCGCCAGCACAGGTCGTGATGCGCCGCCCAGCCGCCGTCCTGGTGCGTGAAGCTCGTGCGCACGGTGGTGAGCGCGCGGGTGCGCGTGACCTTTTGCGCCGTGAATTTCATCCGGTCCACCGTCGGGCTGTTGCGCAGCGTGTGGCCCTGGGAAAAGCCCGCCACCGCATCGTCGTCGCGCACCTTCAACTGGAGCAGGGACTCGATCCCCCACGCGGGGATGCCCTGGGGGATCAGGCTGCTGATGCCGTCGATCTCGACCCCGCTCAAAAATTCGCGCCGCGGCGTGAGCCGGCGCCGGCTCGTGGGCACCAGCCAGAGTCCCAGCCGGCCGGTGGCGCGGTCCCGGACATAGAGCGCGGTCGTGGCGCCGCAGCGGACTTCACGGTGAATCTTGGGGAGGAGGCCGGATTTCATGGGGAAAAAGAGGAACTGCGGATTGTCATTCTGAGCGCAGCGAAGAATCGAGCGAGATTAGAGCATTTCTTGTTCAGATAGACGCTTCAGCATATGTAGGCCGCGAGCTTGCTCGCGCTTGGCCCATGTGGAGCGCCTGCCAGCAGGCGGCCTACGCCATACGTCAAACTAAACCAAAACCGCGCTAGAAGGGAGGTTACGGACCGCGGCGAGGGCGCCGCGGCTCCAAGCAGGACCGATGGAGACACGGCGCCCTCGCCGTGTAACACGCCGTCTTTCATCGCGCATTCACCACCGCCAGTTCAATGCTGGTGACGTCCACCGGCACCGCGGCAAGCACGGAGATTTCGTTGGCGCCGTAGTTGAGCGCGGCACCCTCCACGACGAAATCATGGCACTGGCCCAGCTCGGGTGGCTTCTGGTCATACGGCTCCGGGAAGAGATGCGCCTGCCCCGCCGGCCGGGCCGGACCGAGCGCGCGGCCGTTCAGCGCCACGGTGAGTACCGCGCCGGGCACGATCTTCGCCAGCACGACCCGGAGCGTGCAGGTTTTCCCCGCCGGGTTTTTCTCGCCCACCGCCAGCGTGACGCGCAACGGCGCCGCCGGCGTCACGACGGCCGGGAGCGGAGCGGACGCATCAAACAGGGGCCGGGCGAACAGCGTGAAGGTGGAATCCACGAGGTAGAGCTTGTCCCGGCCCTCGAGCGTCGCCGGGTCGCCGAGCTCGCGCAGCACCTCCAGTGGTTCCTCGTGATTCCAGTTGCGGCCCGCCGGGTCGAGGCCGTTGGCCTGCGCCGCAAACATGTTGAACAGCGTCAACCCGTCCGCGCCCTGCGCGTAGAGCGCCGCCGCGGCGCCGCGGTAGATTTCCGCCGTGCCGTCGCGCGGATGAAAATAGCCGTCGATCAGCGGGCCGCCCAGGACGTAGTCGATGCTGGCGCAGACCGGCAGGCCGGGCATCGCCCGCTGGTATTCCGCGATGGGCAGCGCCTGCACGAGCTGGAGGAATTTTCCCACCGTCAGGAAATCCAGGGCGCCACACTGGTGCCACGCTACCGGGTCCAGCCCGATCCGGCGGCAACCGGCCAGGCTCGAGGGCACCCGCGCACAGAGTTCGATCTTCCGGCCCAGCTCGCGGCCCACCCGCCCGGTCATGCGACTGACCTCGGCCACGAATTCCGTCATCACCGGCGCGGACGCCTCCGCGTCGTCGCGGGAAAAATCCACGGTCGTGAGATCCGGCTCGGTCCAGCGGACCGCGTCCTTGCCCTCCCCGCCGCCGTGCGCTGGGGCCGCCGGGGCGGCCGGCGGCAGGTTGGGCGGGAAATACGGCGGGCCGCGCAGGAAATCCAGCTCGAGGCCGGCGAACGGATAGCGCCGGAGCAGCTCCTCCAGCATCGCCAGCCGGTGGGCGCGCACCTCCGGGATGGCGTAGTTCAAGCCGCCCGCCGGCAACCGCCACTCCGGATGCGCCCGGTAAAACGCATCGGTGTACGGCCCCTGGCCGTCCTCCAGCGCCACCATGTGCACATCATTCATGCGCAGCGTGGCGAAGGCCTCGCGGCCGCTCTGCACCACCGCCTCCACCAGCACGCCGAAGCCGTCAAACCCGTCGCGGCGAAACAGCGCGGCCACCCGCTCGACCCCGCCCGCCGCATAGTCGCTCATGACGTGGTAGAGTTCCTCCCGCACCTTCGGCGCCAGCGGCCGCCAGTGGCACAACTCCGAAACCTGGCTCGGGTAGTTCACGCTCTGGCCCAGGCTCGGGCTGAGCATGATCGTGGTCAGCTGCGTGCCCGCGAAACGCGCGATGGCCGCGCGGATGGACTCGACCGCGGGGCCCCGGTAAAACGGCGACCAGCCATCGTAATTGAACATCAGCCGGCGGGAACGGGGTGTAGCCATGGGGAATGAAGGATAGACCTTGCCGGACTCAGCCGAGCCACGCGAGCCCGAACCGCAGCCAGAGCGGCGTCAGCAGGATGCTGCCGAGCACGGTCGCGAGCACGATGCGCACGGCGGTCAGCGAGTGGCCGCCGTAGTGCTTCACCAGCACCAGGGGCAGGAACGCCGCCGGCATCGCCGCCTGCACGAGGAGCACGTGCCGGAGGTCGGCGGAAAACGGCCCGAAGCGGGCCAGCAGCAGGAACAGCCCGGTCAGCACGCCCAGCCGCAGCCCCACCGCCGCGAGCGAGGTGCGCAGCTCAAACAACTCGCGCGGCCGGCCGAAGAAATGCTCCGCCATCGTCGCGCCGCTGAGGATGAGCCCGAGCGGGATCGCGCAGGCCGCGAGCGGGCGCACGACATCGAGCATCAGCCCCGGAATGTACGCGTCCAGCCGCAGCAGGTTGACCGCCACGGACACGACCAGCGCGAGCACCGGCGGGCTGAGCAGCTGGCGCCAGCCCTGCCGCCACGACTGGCCGGACAGCACCATCACGCCGACGATCCAGATGGCGACCTCCGCCCCGACGTTGAACGCGAAAAGCACGCCGAGGCTGCCCGCGCCATACAACGCCACCATCACCGGCACCGTGATGTAGCTGTAATTGTAGATGCCGGTGGAAAATGCGAAGGTGCGCAGGCCCGTGCCCACCGTGAAGCCCAGCAGGCGCGCCGCCTGGTAGCAGAGCGCGATGCCGCCGGCCATCGTCACAAATCCGA
>Ga0335397_10003375_pt1 | contig 21384 bp, 20 predicted proteins | sample MAT04_FD_205740 | JGI IMG/M metagenome (GOLD analysis project Ga0335397, IMG submission 205740) | Freshwater microbial communities from Lake Fryxell liftoff mats and glacier meltwater in Antarctica - MAT-04 (spades assembly) (version 2) ... | reverse complement strand
TCAGGGGATGTCGGCGACGATGGCATCGCCGTGGCGCTGGCTCCGGTCGATCCCGGCCGGAGACTTCACCGTGTTGCCCGACACGAGCACCCACTCGATGCCCACCGACTCCTGGGCCGGGTTGTCGACGGTGGCCTTGTCGATCACGGTGTCCGGGTTGAACACGGTGATGTCGGCATCGGCGCCGAGCTGCATCCGGCCCTTTCGACGCAAGGCCGCGCACCGGCCCTCGAGCCGCTGCGCCGGAAGGATCGTCATCTTGGCCAGCCCGGCCCGCAGGTCGAGCACCTTGTCCTCGCGCACGTACTTGCCCAACGTGCGGGAAAACGTGCCCGCGGCGCGCGGGTGGTTGTTGTTCTCGGGCTCGAGGATCCCGTCGCTGCCGAGCATCACCCAGGGGGTGACCAGTGCGGCGCGCACGTCATCCTCGGGGATGGCGTAGGCAGCCACCAGCTTGTTCTGCTGCTGGTACTTTTCGAACGTGGCCTCGGTGAGGCGCTCGCCGGTGCCGGGGATGGCCAGGGCCTCGTAGCCGATGCGGAAGCGCTCCTGCCAGCCGGGAGCGAAGCGGGCCGAGCCGAGGTAGGTGGCCCAGAAGTCGTAGGGGTAGCAGCAGGCGGTGACGTCGAGGCCTTCGGCCCGGGCGGCGTCGAGCGTGGCGATCGACTCGGCCATCGTGTACGTCCCGCCCGTCGAGGTGATGTGATCGACGTGGACCGACGCTCCGGTCTCACGCGCCACCTGCAACACCTCGGCGAGGGCGGCGGCGTTGTTCTTGCCGGGCTCGTCGGGCGACGAGTAGCGGGCGTGGAAGAACACCGGAAGGTCGAAGCGCTGCGCCACCCGGGCGAGGGCCGTGATCTCTGCGGTCGTGACCCACGGTGTGTATTCGGGTTCGACGTCGAGGCCGAGCCAGCCGACGCCGAAGCCTTCTTCGAGCTGCTGCTCGAGCTCCTGGATCTGGGCCATGGTGGCCTCGCCGCTGCCCATGGCGTTGATCTCACGCATGTACGGGTTGTCGAACGCCCCGCCGTGGTGGACCGGGGGCCGACGCTCGGGGGCGCCGTAGTACGCGAAGTAGTCCTCGGCCGTCATGTTGATGCCGTGCATGCCGATGTTGGTGGTCACCCCATCGGCGACCTTGAACCAGACGCCGTAGTCGTTCGGCTCGTACGACAAGAGGTCGATGAAGCCGGGGCTCACGACCAGGCCCGTGGCCTCGATGGTGGTGGTGCCGAGCAGTGGGCTGGGCGTGATGGCGGTGATGGTGGCGTCGTCGATGCCGACGTTGGCCACCTCGTCGTAGCCCGTCTCGGGGTCGATGACCCGACCGCCGCGGATCACGGTGGCGTAGACGTGGTCGGGGGGTGGCATAGCGGCGGCGCCCGGGACCGTGACCGGCAGGGTGGTGGCGGGTGTGGCACCACCGGTTACGGCGATGGTGCGCGGCCCCGACCGGGTCGGGGAGATGCGGCTGGTGGCGACGACCGTGGCCGCGGCGAACCCGCCGGCCACCAGGAGGCGCCGGCGGCTGAAGCTCGTCGGTTCGGGTTCGCTGACGTCCGCCACCGGCGGGAAGGGTACCGGCGCACTCCCCGCAGGAGACAGCAGGGCGTCAGGTGGGCGTGCGACGCCGGGCTTCGCTCGTGGCCGCCAGACCACCCAACACGAGGCCGGCGCCGACGAGGGCCAAGCCCGTCGACCGCGACGACCCGGTGCGGGGCAACGTGCCCCGGTTGACGATCTGGGGCACGGGCGGAGGGGGTGGGGGCGTGGTGGCGACGGTGGGTGGCACGGTGGTGGGCGCTGCGGTCGTGGTGGAGGGCACCTCGGTACTGGTCGTCGTCGTGGGGGCTGCGGTGGTGGTCGGCATCGCCGTGGTCGTGGTGGGCGCCACCGTGGTCGTGGCGGGCTTCGGCCTGGTCGTGGTGGTGGTCGGCTTCGGCTTGGTGGTCGTGGTGGTGGGCGCGGCCGTGGTGGTCGTGGTCGGTGCCGCCGTGGTGGTCGTGGGCACCTCGGCGACATAGCTGTCGGAGGCATCGACGCGGACGACCTCGGACCGGGCGATCCGCTGGGCCGGCACGCTGCTCGATGCCCACGACGACAGCGTGAGCGACGGCACGTCGGCGTTGGAGGACGTGAGCACCTGGCCGAGCCCGGCGGTGAACTCGAGGCGGACCATCCCGTCGCCGTCGGTCACGGCCATCGGGTTCGAGTGCAACGTGGCCCCGGCCACCGCGGTGGTGACGGTGCGCCCGCCCACGCCCACGCCGTTGCCATCGGTCAGTCGCACCTCGACGAGGCCGGCTCCCCCGGGTGGAACCTCGGCCAGCGACGACGTGAGGCGGAAGGGCGGGCGGAGGTGGGCGTGGGCCAGCGCGTCGGCCTTCACCGATCGTGCCCGCTCGAGGACTGCGGCCTCCTGTCCGCCGAACCCGCCGAGCTGACTGGCGGCCAGCGTCGACACGTCGAGGCGGCCGTAGGGATACGTCGCCCCCATGAGGTCGTGGAACACGAGCATGCGGGCCGCGCTGTCGACGGGGCCGCCGGTGGCCGTGGACGCGGCCCAGGCGACGGCGCCGCGCGTGTTCTCCGACGCGTCGGCTACCAGCGTGGGGACGTAGCCGAAGGCGGCATCGGGCGCTCGCAGCCCGTGGTCGATGCACCAGCCCGTGCCGACCGAACCGAGGTCGTAGGAGCCGTACCAGCTGGTCCAGCCGAGCACGGTGGCCGAGAAGCCCTCCCGGTGCACGACCTGGGCCAGGGCGGGGTTGCGGTCGGCGTCGGTCCACAGGGTGACCGAACCGGCGACCAGCAAGGCGGCGGCGAGCACCCAGGCGCTCGGTCGGGGATCACCGCCGGTGGCGCGGCGGAAGGGACGGAGAACAGCGGAACGGACCATGGGGGCGACCTCGCTCGTCGAGCAGCGCAGGAGGCCGGCACGATCCGGCGAGGCCACCCGGAGGTGGCGGGGGGCAGGCTGGCAGGCCGGGAGCGGCCGAGCAAGGGCCGTGACGCGACGTGGCCGGCCCGCCGCCACCCGTGGGCGACGTCGGGCCGGACACACCACACGGTCAGGAGGCGAGACGTGAGGCGAGCCGACCCATGTGTCGGAGCCCTGTCGAGCGCAGCGAAACGAGCCGTCGAGCGCGTCCGGGTTCGCCGCTCTGTTCGGACCCTCAGAAGCCTTCGTCGTTGTAGCGAGTGACGGCGGCGTCGATGTCGGCGGACACCGAGGCGATCACCTCGTCGACGGGCTGGCCTTCGAGGAGCAGGCGCTCCTGGCCCTTCTCGATGGCGGTGCGCACCTCGTCGTACGGGCCGATGAGCGGTCCGGGAAAGGCGGGATCGAGCCCGTTCTGCTGCTGGTCGTAGGCCTGGGCCAGGAAGCGGCCCGACATCGTCGACGTCCAGGAGTCCTGGATGCGAGGGTCGTCGACCACGCCGTTGCGCCACGGGAGCGCCGAGGCCACGAGCGTCAACGTGACCTGCGAGTCGACGGTGTTGAGGAACTGGAGGAAGTTCCAGCCCGCGGCCTTCTCGGCATCGGTGCCCGTGGACATCAGGTACCAGGCGAAGCCACCGACCTGGATCTGGCCCGGTGCGGTGATGCCCGGGAACGGTGCCGCACCGATGTCGAGTCCGCTGAGGTTGGCCTCCTCGCCCCGGGCGCCCAGCTCCTCGGGCGTGAGCTCGCCAGCCATGAAGGCTTCGATGGACGTGGCTGCGCTCGTGCTCTCGACCACCATCGAGGCCTTGGCACTGGCCATGGCCAGGAACTGGTCGACGGCGCCGGGGACCGAGGCCACCGGGTTGATCAGCCCGGCCTCGTCCATGTCGCGCATCCACGTCCACAGGGCGGTGGTCGGCTCGTCGTCGATGGCCGCCGCCGTGGTCTCGCCCGTGCCGCGGCCGTTGTCGTTGTCGACGATCGGGCCCTTGTCACCGGTCAACCAGAACTCGGCCTTCCAGGCGCCCAGCTCGTGCACGAGGGGTGCGGTGATGGGGCCGTCGGGGCCCTCGACGCCGGCATCGGCGATGGCCTGGGCTGCGGCCTGCACCTCGGCAAGGGTGCCCGGCGGGTCCTCGGGGTCGAGGCCGGCCTCGCGGAAGTGGTTCTTGTTGTAGAAGAGCAGGGCGCTGGCCAGGCCCACCGAGCCGGGGTAGAGGGCGTCGTCGATCGAGTAGTAGGACCTCGCCGTCTCGTCGAACACGGAGAGGTCATAGTCGGAGGCGTCGGCGCACGACTGGGCCGGGAGCACCGTGCCCGAGTCGGCCAGGAGCTGGGTCGACGTGTCGTCGACGAGCAACAGGTCGGGCAGCTGGCCAGACGGGATGGCCGAGATGTACTTGCTCACGAGCTCGCGGTAGTCGGCGCCCTGGTTCTCGAGTCGGACCACGACCTTGTCCTGGCTGGCGTTGAACTCGGCGGCGAGCTGATCGAGGGCCTCGGCCGGCTTGGCCGTCTGGCTGTGCCACACCACGATCTCGGTGGGTGCGGTGGTGCTCTCGAGGGCATCGACCGGGCACGGCGGCAGGTCGGAGGCCGTACCGCCTCCGGACGTGCGGTCGGCGCTGTCGCCGCCGCCGTCGTCACCTCCGCAGGCGGAGAGCAGCAAGGCCGCGGCGAGGCCGGCGGCGAGGAAGCGGTTGGTGCGCATGGTGGTCTCCTGGTGCGAGGAAGGACACGGGGTGGGCCGGTGCGAACACGCCAGCTCACCACCCAGAGTGACCGTATCTCCTACATGGCAGGGGGGCGGGGAGTGGACACCTTGTAGACGAGGCTGGCGGTGGCGGCGGGCTCGCCCGAGGCCGAGCGGACCTCGACCTCGCAGAACACGATCGACCGACCCCGGCGCACGACCCAGCCGTCGGCCACGGCGTCTTCGCCGCGCACGGCCCCGAGGAAGTTGATGGTCATCGACAGGGTGAGCATCATCGGCACCTCGTCGTAGTGGGCGCCGATGGCCGGCACCACCACGGTGTCGATGAGCGTGGCCAGCGCGCCGCCGTGGACGACGCCGGCCGGTTGGTTCAACTCGGGTCGGTAGGGCAGGCGCATCCGACAGAAGCCGTCACGAAGCTCTTCGACCTGCAGACCGACGAGCTGGGGGAAGTAGGTGGTCTCCCAGTCGCCGAAGCGGCGCCACTGAACCGTGCGCGCCTCGGGGAGCGCGGGGAAGTCCTCGGGCTGCACGTCTGGGCTCAGAAGTTCTCTTCGTTGTACTGCTCGAGCGCGGCGGTGGTGGTCTCCTGGACCTCGTCGGCCACGGCCTGGGGCTCGCCGCCGGTGAACACGAGCTCGTCGATGGCCTTGCGCTGCGCGGCGCGGAACTGCTCGTAGGGGCCCATGAGCGGTCCGGGGAAGTCGGGGTCGATGCCGGTGGCCAGCTCGTCGTAGGCCAGGGCCAGCCAGCGCCCGGCGAGGGAGTCGGTCCACGCCGCCTGCAGCTCGGGCTCGTCGAGGGCCTTCGTGTTGTAGGGCAGATAGGACCCCTTGGCGCTCCACGTCGCCTGCTGGGCCGGCTCGTTGAACCAGGAGAGGAAGTCCCACGCCGCAGCCTGGACCTCGTCGGGGGTGGTGTTGGTGATGTACCAAGCACCGCCGCCCATCTGGAGCTGGCCGGGCTCGTCGATGCCGGGCACGACTCCAGCGCCGATGTCGAGGGCCTCGAGGTCGATCGCCGAACCGTCGACCTCTCCGGCTGCGTCGGGCAGCGCGCCCACGTCGAGGTCCCCACCGAGGAAGGCCTCCACGGACGTGGCCGCGGTCGACGTCTCGATGGTCATCGAAGCCGACTGATCGGCCATGGCCAGGTAGTGGTCGAACTGGTTGTCGATCGACGGGACGACCTCGAGCAAGCCGTCGGCGATCATGTCCTGCACCCAGGTGAAGAGCTCCACGGTGCGGGGGTCGGCGTAGGTGGAGGCGGTGGTCTCGCCGTCGCCGCGGCCGTTGTCGTTGTCGACCACGGGGATGCCGGCACCGGTGAGGAACATCTCCAGGATCGACGGGCTGAGGTTGAGGATGATGGGCGGGTCGTTGGCCGGCACGCCGGCTTCCTTCAGCTTCTGGGCGTACTCGCGCATCTCGTCGAGGGTGCCGGGCGTCTTTTCCGGGTCGAGGCCGGCCTTCCGGAAGTGGTTCTTGTTGTAGTAGAGCAGCGCCGCCGACGTGTTCAGGCTGGCCGGGTAGAGGACGCCGTCGATCGTGTAGTAGCTGCGGCTGGTCTCGAGCAGTTGCGAGATGTCGTAGTCGGTGGCGTCGATGCACGACTGGGCCGGGAGCACGGTGCCCGAGTCGATGATCTGCTTGGTCACGGTGTCGTCGGGGATGGCGATGCCCGGCAGCTGCGAGCTGGCGATCCCGCTCTGATACTTCTTCCACAGCTCCTCATAGGAGGTCTGCTGCTCGACCTTCACCACGACCTTGGCCTGGCTGGCGTTGTAGTCGGCGGCCAGGGCGTCGAGGGCCTCGGCCGTCTTGGCCGTGTAGCCGTGCCACACCGTCACCTCGACGGGAGCGGTGGCGGCGGTCAGCGCCTCGATGGGGCACGGCGGCAGGTCGGTGGCCGCTTGCTCGCCGCCGGTGCCGTCGGAGGACTCGCTCCCGCCGTCGTCACCTCCGCAGGCGGACACGAGCAGTGTGGCGGCGAGGCCCACGGCGAGGAATCGGGAGTGGCGCATGGTGCTTGCTCCTGGAGAGGCGTTGGCAACCGACGGTAGCGGGTCAGCCCTTGACGGCACCCGCGGTGAGGCCGCGGATCAGCTGGCGTTGCAGCAGGGCGAGCAGCGCCAGCACGGGGAGGGCGGCGATGATGGCGGCGGCGAAGCCGATGTTCGACTCCTCGATGTTGGTGGCGGCCACCGACTTGAGGGCGATCTGCACCGTCGACCACTGCTCGGTGTCGACCACGGCGCGAGGCCAGGTGTACTGGTTCCACGCTGACAGGAAGGCGATCACGCCGAACGAGGCGATGACCGGGCGGGTCACGGGGATGGCCACCCGGCGCAAGAAGGCCAGGTGGCCGAACCCGTCGAGGGCGGCCGCGTCGCGCAGGTCTTTCGGTATGGCCGTGAAGCCCTGTCGGATGAGGAAGATACCGAAGGCCGTGGCCAGGAACGGTGCGGTGAGGCCTTGGAGCGAGTTGAACCACGACAGGTCGCGGATGGTGGCCACGTTGGGGATCAGCGTGACCTCGATGGGCAGCATGAGCGTGGCCATGAACACGGCGAAGGCGATGCGGCGACCGGGGAAGTCGAGGAAGGTGAAGGCGTAGGCGGCCAACACCGAGGTGACCAGTTGGGCCACGACGATGATGATGGTCACCACGGCCGACAGGGCGAGGCGGCCACCCATGTCTCCCTCGGTGAAGGCGCGCTGGAAGACGTCCCACTGGGGGTTGACCGGGGTCAGGGGCAGGCCCTCGCGCACGTACGCCGCCGGCGTGGACAGCGCTCGTACGAGCGTCATGTACACCGGGAAGAGCACGACGATGCTCAGCGCGGAGAGGCCGACGTACCAGCCGAAGGTGGCGGACGTGGGGCGGCGGATGGCGGAGTCCACGGCTACTGGTCTCCGTAGTGGACGCGGCGGTCGAGGATGGCGAACTGGGTGAACGACACCACCAGCGTGATGACGAACAGGCCCATCGACAGCACCGCGCCCTTGCTCTGGTCGATGGGTTGCTGGGAGCGGAAGATCTTGAACACGAGCGTCTCGGTGGCGCCGGCCGGGCCGCCGCCGGTGAGGATGTCGACCTGGGCGTAGGCCTGGAAGGCGAAGATCACGAGCACGACGGTGAGGAACAGCAGCGTGGGCGACAGCAGCGGCACGGTGATGCGCGTGAAGCGACGCCAGGCGCCGTAGCCATCCAGGGTGGCCGCCTCGAGGACCTCGTCGGGGATGGCCTGCAGGCCGGCCAGCACGATGATGAACGTGAGCCCGAGGTTCTGCCACACCGACGACAGAGCGACGCCTCGCAGTGCGGTGTCCGGGTCGGACAGGCTGATGGCGGACACATCGCCGAACTTGCCCACCTGCGGGTTGATGAGGACGAAGAACACCACCGAGGCCACGGCCACCGACGACGCCACCGTCGACGAGAAGATGGCCTGGAACACCTTGATGCCCTTGAGGCGCCGGTGCACGGTGACGGCGAGCAGGATGCCGAGGACCAGGCCGAGGGGGACGGTGTAGAGCACGTAGGAGGCGCTCACCGACAGCCCGTCGAGGAACTGCTGCTGGACCTTTTCGTCGAGGTACAGGTCGGTGCCCACGAACCGCTCGGCCGTGCCGAAGCGGTTCTGCTGGTGGGTGCTCAACCACACCAGGCGGTAGAGCGGGTAGAAGAAGAAGGCCACGAAGATCACCGCCGCCGGGGCCAACATGGCCACCGCCACCAGCGACTCGCGCAGGCGGTGCTTGTGGCCCATCAGTTGACCCGCCGGGTGGTGGCCGGATCGAACAGGTGCACGTCGTCGGGATGGGCCGTGACGTGCACCACGGAACCGACTTCGGGAGGGTCGCCTTCGGACGTGGTGCGCAGGGTGACAGGTTGGCCGCCGACCTCGCACAGGATGTGGCGTTCGTGGCCGAGCCACTCGATGGTGGTGATGGTGGCGGCGATGCCCGTGTCGGCCGCGTTCGGATCACCGCTGGCGTCGTGGAGCCGGAGGTGCTCGGGGCGCACGCCGACCACCAGAGCAACCCCGTCGGCCAGGGGCTCGGGGCCTGCGGCCGACAGCGGCAGCCGCCCGGCGCCGGCCACCTCGGCCCACGGCTGGCCGTCGACGATCTTCACCCGAGCATCGACGGTGTTCATGGGCGGGCTCCCGATGAACCGGGCCACGAACAGGTTGTGGGGCCGTTCGTACACGGCCTGTGGCGGGCCGACCTGCTGCAGGCGCCCGTCGGCGATGATGGCGATGCGGTCGGCCATGGTCATGGCCTCGACCTGGTCGTGCGTCACGTAGACGAACGTGGTGGCGAGGCGCTTGTGCATGGCCACGAGCTCAACGCGGGTCTTGACCCGGAGCTTGGCGTCGAGGTTCGACAGCGGCTCGTCGAACAGGAAGGCGGCGGGGCGACTGACGATCGCCCGGGCCAGGGCCACGCGCTGACGCTGGCCGCCGGACAGGGCGGCGGGCTTGCGGTCGAGGTACTCGGTCAGGCCGAGGGTCTCGGCGGCCTCGGCCACGCGCTGGGCCCGCTCCGGCTTGGTCAGCTTGCGGGAGTGCTCCTCGCCGTCGACGGCGAACGTGCGGGCTACCAACGGTGACTCGATGTTCTTGGCCACGGTCATGTGGGGGTAGAGCGCGTAGCTCTGGAACACCATCGAGATGTTGCGGTCCTTGGCCTCGACGTCGTTGACGATCTCGTCGCCGATGCGCAGCGTGCCCTCGGTGATCGACTCCAGGCCGGCGATGCACCGCAGCGCCGTCGTCTTGCCGCAACCGGACGGCCCCAAGAACACCAGGAACTCGCCGTCGAGGATCTCCAGCGTGAGGTCGTCGACGGCGGCGACGTCTCCGAAGCGCTTGGACACCCCCTCGAACACGACCCTGGTCATGGCACCTCCGCGCCCTGCTGGGAGATCGACGCGATCCCGGGCCGAACCCTATTGCCCACCGCTACCCAGCGTGAGGTTCTCGCCGTGGCTCATTCGAAGAAGGTGACGGTGCCCGAGAGGTTGTAGCGCCCTTGCACGATGCGCACGGCACCGATGTCGCAGGCGTCGCTCACGGTGGGAGACAACCGGGCGAGGCGTTCGGCGACGCGGCGCACGTTCTCGTCGATGGACAGGCGAAGGAGCTCGTCGTCGTCGATGTCCGGGTGGCGGGCCAGCACGACCTCGACGGCTGGGAGGATCTCATCGATGACCACGGCCATCTCGTCGTGGCGGTCGTGGCCCCGGGCAACCTCGACGGCGGCCTTGACGGCGCCACAACCCTCGTGGCCGAGGACCATGATCACGTCCACGCCGAGGTTGGCCACGGCAAAGCCCAGCGAGGACACGATGCTCGGCGGGAGCACGTTGCCAGCCACGCGGCAGACGAAGAGGTCGCCGATGCCCTGGTCGAAGATGAGCTCGGGCGCCACCCGGGAGTCGGCACAGCCGACGACGGCGGCGAACGGGGCCTGCTGGGCGACCACGCTGGCCCGCAGCTCGGCACCGAGGCGGGGGTGGGCAGGCTCGTCGGTGGCGAAGCGGTGGTTGCCGTCGCTCAGGGCGGCAGCCGCTTCGTCGGGCGTGTCGGGGCGTCCGTGGGGCGTCATGCGCCAGACAGTCTGCCCGACGACGCCGCCCCTGGTTTCTGGCCGGCGTACTTCCTGCGCCGTTGCCCACCGATGCACACAAGAACCTCAGGGGGTGGCGTCGCGGATGTGGGCGTAGGCGGCGCGGGCTGCGGCGGCTGCGGCGCGGGCGGTGGCGCTGTCGTCGGGAGTGACTGCGGCGGCGGCGCCCGGACCCCGAGCAGCCCACGACCGGGCCAGTTCCATCGGGTCGCTCACGCCGGCCAGCACGGTCGCCGCCTGCACGCAGGCGCCGGTGGCCACGTGTTCGTCGCCGGCCGGCACGGTGACCAGTCGCCCGGTGAGGTCGGCCACCACGTGTCGAGCAGCGGCCGAGCGTGCGCCGCCACCGATCAGCAGCAGGCGACCGTCGGTGGTGGGCACCCCGGCGGCGGCCAGCGCGTCCACGCCGTCGAGCAGGCCGCACACGACGCCTTCGACAGCGGCTCGGGCCATGGCCTGGCGGCTGACGTCGGGTCGCAGTCCCGACAGCACCCCGGTGGCCGCAGGACGGTTCGGCGTGCGCTCGCCCGACAGGTACGGCAGCAACGTGAGGCCGTCTGACCCGGTGGAGGCGGACAGCGCGAGTTCGTCGAAGGTGGCGTGGTCGACCCCGAGCAGCCGGCCGACGGCGTCGGTGACCTGGGTGGCATTGAGCGTGCACACGAGAGGGAGGAAGTGGCCGCTGGCGTCGGCGAACCCGGCCACGGCCCCGGTGGCGTCGGCCGTCGGGGTGCGGGACATGGCGTAGACGGTGCCCGACGTGCCCAGGGAGATGACGACGTCGCCGCCCTCGAGGGCCAAGCCAAGGGCGGCGGCCATGTTGTCGCCCGTTCCGGGACCGACCACGACGTCGAGGCCGGCGGGGGGTTGCAGGCCGAGCTGCACCGCCGCCCGCGAGGTGAGGGGCCCGGCGGCCTCGCCCGGTGCGAGCACTCGGGGCAGGACCTCGATGCCGAACGGCGCGCCGGTGGTGGCCAGCAGGCCGGCGTCGTAGGTGCCGGAAGTGGGCGACCACCAGCCGGTGCCGGAGGCATCGCCGCGGTCGGTCACCCGGGCGCCGGTGAGTCGCCAGGTCAGCCAGTCGTGGGGCAGCAGCACCGACGCCGTGCGGGCGGCCGTGTACGGCTCGGTGTCGACGAGCCACGCCAGGGTGGTGACGGTGAACGAGGCCGCGGGCACCGAGCCGCAGCGCCGGGCCCAGGCGTCGGCGCCGAGGCGATCGACCAGCCGATCGGCCTGCGACGCCGAGCGAACGTCGTTCCACAGCACGGCCGGGCGGAGGACCGCCCCATCGCCGTCGACGACCACGAGCCCGTGCTGCTGCCCGGCGATCGAGACGGCCCGCACCTCGCTCGCCGTGCCCGTGGGGGCGTGAGCCAGCGCCTCGGCCGTGGCCGCCACGAGGGCCTCCCACCAGACAGTCGGGTCCTGCTCGCTGCGGGGCGGCCGACCACGTACGGCGTGCGGGGCGCGTCCGGATGCCACGAGCACGCCGTCGTCGGCGTCGCGTATCTCGACCTTCGTGGCCTGGGTCGACGAGTCGACCCCGAGGACGAGCGGCATCGTCCGGGCCTCAGCGCACGCCGAGCAGGAGCTCGGTGACGAGTTGGTCGAGGCGCTCGTGTCCGTAGGTGATGGCGGCCAGGCCGTCCTCGTCGAACGGTCCGGCGCGCAGGGCGGCGATGGCGTCGGCGCCGAGCCCGTCGGGCGAGGTGGGTTCGGCGACGCGGTCGGCCCGGGCCTGGACGAGCGCCTCGGCGATGTCGGCATCGGCCGAGAAGCGCCGGGCCTTGTCGGCCAGGATGAGGTACGTCCGCATGCACCCGAGGGCGAAGTCCCACACGCCGCCGGCCCCCTCGGTGCGGTACGGGTGGGCGTCGAAGTGCCGCATGCCCGTCCACCCCCACTCCTCCAACAGCTTCACGGTGTAGAAGGCATCGCGGATGCCCTCGGAGCCGAACCGGAAGTCCTGGTCGTACTTGCCGATGCGCTGAGCGTTGAGGTCGATGTGGAAGAGCTTGTGGTGCCACAGCGTCTGGGCCACGGCATGGGTGAAGGACAGGCCCGACATCGTCTCGTGGGCGAACTCGGGGTTGAGGCCGACCATGTCGGGCCACTCGAGGCGTTCGATGAAGGCGAGGGCATGGCCCACGGTGGGCAGCAGGATGTCGCCGCGGGGCTCGTTGGGCTTGGGTTCGAGGGCGAAACGCAGGTCGTAGCCGCGGTCGCGCACGTAGGCGCAGCACAGGTTCACCGCTTCGGCGTAGCGGTCGAGGGCGGTCGGGATGTGCTTGGCCGCCTCGGCCTCGACGCCTTCGCGACCGCCCCACATCACGAAGGTGGTGGCACCCAACTCCACGCCGAGGTCGATGGCATCGAGGGTCTTGGCCAAGGCGAAGCGGCGTACGTCGGGGTCATTGGCCGTGAACGCGCCCTCTTTGAACACCGGGCGCGAGAACAGGTTGGTGGTGGCCATGGGCACGCGCATCCCCGTGGCATCGAGGGCGGCGCGGAAGCGAGCGACGATGGCCTGACGCTCGCTCGGCGAGCTGCCCGGCGGGACCAGGTCGTCGTCGTGGAAGTTGACGCCGTAGGCGCCCAGTTCGGCCAGGCGGTGCACCGACTCGACCGGGTCGAGGGGGGCGCGGGTGTCGTGGCCGAACGGGTCCTTGCCGGTGTTGCCGACGGTCCACAAGCCGAAGGTGAAGTGGTGCTCGGGGGAAGGGGTGAAGTCACGGTCGAACGACATGAGGGCCTCGCTTGGGACGTGGTGGCGCCGAGGCTACGTGGCTCGCCGAGCTCAGTGGTCGGCGACCTGGCGCAGGAAGCGTTGGGTGCGCTCGTTCTGGGGGCGGTCGAGGATGTCGGCCGGGGGGCCCTGCTCGACGATCACACCGCCGTCCATGAACACCACACGGTCGGCCACGCGGCGGGCGAAGCCCATCTCGTGGGTCACGACCATCATGGTCATGCCTTCCTCGGCCAGGCCCCGCATGACCTCGAGCACCTCGCCGACGAGCTCGGGGTCGAGCGCCGAGGTGGCCTCGTCGAACAACATCATGTCCGGGTCCATGGACAGCGCCCGGGCGATGGCCACGCGCTGCTGCTGGCCGCCCGAGAGCTGGGCCGGGTAGCCGTCGATCTTGTCGATCATGCCCACGCGATCGAGGGCAGCGACGGCCCGGGTATCGGCGTCGGCCTTGGAGCGCTTGAGCACCTTGCGCTGAGCCACGGTGAGGTTGTCGCGCACGCTGAGGTGCGGGAACAGGTTGAACTGCTGGAAGACCATGCCGATGCGCGTGCGGATGCGGTCGAGGTCGCAATCGGGGTCGCAGATGTCGAGGCCGTCGATCAGCATCGTGCCCCCGGTAGGCCGCTCGAGCAGGTTGACGCAGCGCAGGAGCGTGGACTTGCCCGAACCCGACGGGCCGATGATGCACACGACCTCGCCGCGACCGACGATGAGGTCGACGCCGGTGAGCACGTCGAGCTCCCCGAAGGACTTGCGCAGCCCGATCAGCTCGATGGGCGGGATGGCCGGGTCGGTGGCGGGCGGGTCGACCGTCATCGGCGGCCCTTCTTGGCTCGGCGCTCGAGGAAGCCCGAGAGCTGGGTCAACGGGATGGTGAGGCAGAGGTAGACGACGGCGGCGGCGATCAGCGGCGTCGAGTTGAACGAGGACGCAGCGTTGCTCCGGCCGAACTTCGTGAGCTCCTCGGTGGCAGCGGTCGTGCCCAGCACGGCGATGAGCGAGGTGTCCTTGATCAGCAGCACGAGCTCGTTGGTGAGCGACGGGATGACGATCCGGAAGGCCTGGGGGATGACGATGGTCATCATGGCCTGCGGGTAGCTCATGCCCAGGGAGCGGGCCGCTTCGAGCTGACCCTTGGGCACGGCCTCGATGCCGGCGCGCAACGTCTCGGCGATGTAGGCGGCTGAAACCAGGCCGAGGGCCACGCTGCCGGGGCCGTAGGTAAATGGCACCGACACGCCCAGGGCGACGGGGAGGCCGAACCCGATGATGAAAAGGGTGATCAGCAGCGGGATGCCCCGCATGATCTCGATGTAGGTGGCGGCGAACCACCGGTAGGGCTTCAGCGTCGACAGCCGCATGAGGGCCAGGACGAGTCCGAGAGCCAGGCCCAGGGTGTAGCCGAAGAACGTGAAGATCAGGGTGTTCTTGGCCGCGATGGTGATGATGTCCCAGAACTGCTCGGCGAAGATCTCCGGGTCGAAGAACGACTGGGCGAGCTTGCTCCAGTTGCCCTTCACGACGACCAGCGCGAGGAAGGCAAGCGTCGCGCCGTAGATGGTGTAGCGACGGGCTCGGATCTTCTGGGAGCGGGTCATGGGCGGGAGGGGAGAACCGGGACCGCCGGCGATCGAAGCCTCGGGAGCTGCGATCGCCGGCGGTGGCGCGGATCGCTTGCTCTCAGCTGGAGGCAGCGCCGAAGTACGTCTCGTAGATGGTGTCGTAGCTGCCGTCGTCCTTCACCGACGCCAGGGCGGCGTCGAGGGCGGCGAGGAAGGCGGTGTCGTCCTTCTCGACGGCGAACCCGTACTGCTCGCCGGTCGGGAAGGTGGCGGTCACGACGAAGGCCTCGTCGGTGACGGCGCGGTAGTTGTTGACCGGCAGGTCCTGCAGCACGGCGGCGACCTCACCCGACTGGAGGGCGAGGAAGAGCTCGTCGGCACCGGCATAGGACTTGACCTCGGTGCCTTCGGCCTTGTTCTCGTTGGCATAGGTCTCGCCCGTGGTGTCGGCCTGCACGCCGATCGTCTCACCGGCGAGCGACTCGAGGTCGGTGTAGGTCTCGGCGTTGTCGGCCAGCACGAGCAGCGACTGGTCGGCGTCGAAGTACGGCTCGGTGAAGTCGGCGTTCTCCTGGCGCTCGGGGGTGATGGTGAGCGCCGAGGCGGCCATGTCGCAGGTGCCCGCGGCCATCAGACCGAGGATCCCCTCGAACTCGGAGTCGATGAAGGTGACCTCGACGCCGAGCTGGTCGCCCATGGCCGACACGACGTCGAAGTCGAAGCCGGTGGTCTCGCCGGTGTCCGGGTCCTCGAACTCGAACGGCTCGTAGGGCATGTCCGAGCACACGGTGATGGTGCCTTCGGAGGTCAGGTCGACCTCGGCCATCATGGCGGAGAGGTCGTCGCCCGCCATGGAGTCGGACGTCTTGGCCGTGGTGCCGGTCGACTCCGTGGCGTCGTCGTCACTGCTGCAGGCAGCCATGGTGAAGGTGAGGGCGCCGACGGCGGCGAGGGCCGCGAGACGTCGAGTACGGGTCTGCATGTGTGCTCCTGGAAACTGTGTTGGGGCCGAAGCCCGGAGGGGAACCCGCCGAACGGGCGGAGCGTAGTTCTCCGGCCACTCGCAGGCTCCGCGAGCGCAACCTCCGGTTCAGGAGGTCGTCACGATCACCGATCGGCTGGGTGCATCAGCTGGGCGCATCAGCTCGGCGGACCGTCGCGGGTCGGTGTGCCCCACACCTCGGGCACCAGCAGGATGCCGATGACCTGGCACAGCTGTTGGTGGGCGTCGCCGTCGAGGGCGTCACCGAGCAGGCCGAGGGCCACAGTCGGGTCGAGCAGCTCGTCGTGGACGGCCCGCGAGAACGAGCCGTCGTCGAACCACTCGCCGTCGTCGTTGCGGATGCCGGGCAGGGAGCGCTCCCCGGTGGTGACGGCGAGGCGGATGTCGGCCCACGTCCAGAGCGAGGCCAGGCGGTCGGTGGCGGTGAGCAGCCGCTCGGGGCGGCGGAGGTCGGCGGCCTCGGTGCGGCCGAGGTGGTGGGCGGCCGGGTGGGCCAGCACGGCGTCGTCCCAGTCGTGGAGCTCGCCGAGGAGGCTGCGACCGACGAGCTCGTCGAGCCACAGCGACGTCCACAGCGTGTGGGTGCTTCCGGCCGGTGGTGCGGTGGGCAGGCCGAGGGCTCGCCGGCACGCATCGTCGAAGCGGCCCGATGCCTGGGTGCCGTCGGTGGACAGCAACTCGACGACGCCTCCGTCGGTGGCCACACGGGTGAGGTTGGCGCCGCTGCGATGGAAGACGGTGGCGAAGGCGACGCCCGACGGACCGTCGGCCACGAGGGGGCTGATCGGTGCGTCGTTGGTGGGTGCGCCGAGCATGGCGCGGGCGGTGCCCCGGCCGACGATGGCGACGCCGTCGAACGGCGGCTCGACGGTGAGACCCCGTAGGAGCAGAGTCGGGTCGTCACCCGAGCGCAGGGCGAGGGCGTGCTCGGCGTCGGGGTCGAGGGGCTCGGGGGGGACGGTGAGCTGGGCGACGATGGGCCCGCCGGCCGCTTCGTCGACAGCTGCGGCGAGGATCGAGAGCATCTCGGTGACGCGGGCGAGGTGGGATCGGGTGAACGGCGCTGCGGTGAGGGCCGGGACGGGTCGGGGCATGATCGCCTCCTGGGTGGTGTCCAGCGGAGGCGACCGGCACTGCAGGGGCGGTCGCGAGCCCCGGACCATCATGGCCGCGAGGGGTGACAGGAACCTCAGGTCGGCAACGGGGCGTAGCCGGGCAGCGCCGAGAGTGGGGTGGCCACCTGCACCTTGCACTCAGGGTTGCCCTGGAACTTGCCGTGTGACCATCGCAGCTCGCAGTAGCCCTCGACGGTGTGCTCGGTGGCGTTGCCGGCCTCGACGATCCGAGCCCGCCACTCCACTTGGGGTTGGCCCGCACGACCGGCGATCACGTCGAAGTGCTTGAGGGCGAAGCGCTCCCGCCAGCTGCGCGTGTCGGACACGGCGAGGCGGACCGGCGTGCGGCCCTTCGTGCCGAGCAACCAGTACGGCCCCCCGGCGATGCGCAGCATGCGGAACAGCATCTGCGTGCGTTGGGCGGGCGAGGCAGCGCGCAGGCGTCGTTCCCAGCGCAGTGCCGTCTCGACCGACACGGCTCGAGCCAGCCGGAGGTAGGCGGCGTCTTCGTCGGGCGTGGGCAGGCTGGCCCGCATGTCGACCTTCAGCACCGATCGGTGCGCGGCGTCGAGGTCGCGCACGTCGAGGGGGAGCGCGGCGGCGGCCGCGTCGGGATCGAGCGGCGAGCCCGAGGCCAGGCGGCCGCGGACGGCGTCGTAGTAGTCCTGGAGCTCGAGTCGGGCGACTTCCTCGAACCACGAGCGGCGGGTGGCGACGCCGTCGTCGGCCAACAACGAATCAGCCAGGGCGGCGGGCGAGGTGTTGAGCACGCACGTGGAGTCGAACTTGGCCTGCACGAAGTAGACGCCGTCGACGGTGAGGTCGCGGGGGATGTCGGAGGTCCAGGTGGCCTGGGCAGGGCCTGTCCACTCGATGCGACGGGGCTCACGGCCGGCGAGCACGTGCTGACGGAAGGCCCGGCCGTTGGCCAAGGCCACGAGGACGAGGTCGCGGTTGGCGCCGCCACCGGCCACGGCGTTGCGCAGGACCGGACGCCACGTGTCGTCGTCGAGTCCGGGGACGGACAACGCGTCGAGCCCGTCGAGCGGGGCGGAGCCTGGCGCCTGGACCATGCCCACGGCGGTGGCCAGCTCGGTGAGGGTGGTCTTGGCCGATGCCATCAGGGGAGGTCGCGCCGCGACCAGAACCCTTCGAGGGGTTGGTCGACGCCGCCAGCGGCGTAGGCGGTGAGGCGTTCGGCCCCCGAGGGATCGAGCAGCTCGATGACGTCGAACACGAGCGCCGGTGTGGCCCCGCGCACGGTGCGATCGGCGTCGTTGTTGTGGGCGGCGAGGTCGGTGGACACGAGGAGCACCCGGGGCGGTGCGGCGAGCTGGGCAGCGAGGGCGTCGCCCCGCTGGGACACGAGCGCGGCCCGCCCGACGCTGCGCAGGGCCGTGTCGACACGCGACAGGCCGGTTCGGTTGGTGGTGAACCCGCCACTGACGTCGACCAGGTACGGCAGGCCATCGGCGTCGCGGACGAGGAAGTCGAAGGTGGCGGCGAGGCCCCGAGCCTTGAACTTGGCGGCCTCCACGGTGAAGCCTCGATCGGCGAGCCAGCGTTCGGCGATGGCCAGCGTGGTGCCGCCGAGCTCGTCGGCCAGGTCGAACGCCGAGCCGCCGGCGGCGTCGTCGTCGGCGCGCCCGGCCAACGCGTCGGCCACGCGCTGGCGGGCCAGCTCGGCGTAGGTCGGGTCGAGATCGAACCCGGCGTAGCGGCGGCCGTTGCGGGCGGCGGCCACGAGCGTGGATCCCGAGCCCATGAACGGGTCGAGCACGACGTCGTCGGCCCAGGTGTAGAGGCGGATGAGGCGCTCAGGGAGCTGCACGGGGAATGGGGCGGGGTGGCCGACGCGCTTGGCGCTCTCGGCCGGGAGGCGCCACACGTCGAGCGTGGCATCCATGAACTCGTCGCTGGTGACCGTGGGTTGGTGGGGGAGGCCCTCGGCGGCTCGCTGGTCGACGGACCGGGCGCGGTCGAAGCGGCCCTTGGAGGCGATGATCACACGCTCGGTGGTGTCTCGCAGCACGGGGTTGGTGGGCTTGCGGAAGGCGCCCCAGGCGCACGACCCCGAGTTGCCCTCCTGCTTCGACCAGATGACCTCGCCGCGCAGCAGCATGCCCAGGCCGTCTTGCAGGATGCCGACCACGTCGGACGAGAGGGAGCGGTAGGGCTTGCGGCCGAGGTTGGCCACGTTGACGGCGATGCGGCCGCCCGGCTCGAGCACGCGCTTGCACTCGGCGAACACGTCGGTGAGCAGGCGCAGGTACTCCTCGTAGGTGGCCGGGATCTCGCCGCGAGCGACGTCGGCCTCGTACTCCTTGCCCACGAAGTAGGGCGGCGAGGTGACCACGAGCGCCACCGAGTTGTCGGGGATCTGCGCCATGTGGCGGGCATCGCCGACGAAGAACGGGTCGTCGAACGCGGGGAACGGTTGGACGGTGTCGTCGTTCGTGATCTCGGGCGGCACGAAGCGGGCGTAGAACTCCGACGCGTCGTGGCCCTCGCGCTTGCCCACCCCGAACGCCGACGTGGCTGTCGACCTCCGTGCCGATTGCGACACCCTGCTCCTCTCGCGGGGCACGCGCCTGACCTGGCCGCCCCCGGTGGCGAGCATCGTAGGGCGAGGGACGGCGGTGCTGGACATGGCGTCACCCTAGAAAGGGGGTCCGACAGGAATCGGCGGCGTGGCGCCATTTCAGGAGTTGTAGCGCCGATCTGGCGCTACCATCTGGGCATGCCCAGCATCCAGGTGAAGGACGTCCCCGACGAGGTGCACGCCACCCTCCGTCGTCGGGCCGCAGCCGAAGGCCGTTCGTTGCAGGAGTACCTGCTGGCTCGGCTCGTGGAGGACGCCTCCGAGCTCACGGTCGACGAGCTCCTCGCGCGCGTCGGCTACCGATCCGGTGGTCGGGCCGACCTGGAGACGGCGACGATGGCCATCCGAGCCGACCGCGATGGTCGGTGATCGTCGTCGATGCCAGCGTCATCGTCACGGCGTTGGCCGACGACGGCGCGGATGGCGCACGGGTTCGCGAGCGGCTTCGAGGCGAACGGCTCGTGGCCCCGCACCTGCTCGAACTCGAGGTCGCCTCGGCTTGGCGTCGGCTGGTTTCGCACGGCCATCTCGACGCTCGCCGGGCGGAGCTGGCCCTGGCCGACCTGGAGTCGCTCCGGCTCGAGCGCGTGCCCCACACGCCGCTCCTCGGCCGATGCTGGGAGCTGCGGAGCACGTTGACCGTCTATGACGCCGCGTACGTGGTGTTGGCCGAGGTGATGGGTGTGGCGTTGCTCACCGCCGATCGGCGCCTCGCCAGCGCGCCCGGCCCCCGATGTGCCATCGAGGTGATCGGCTGAGCGAGCGACGCGGTCACGGGCAGCGGTTGCCCGGCGGCAGCGAGATGGTGACCAACGGAGTCGCGCGCTTGACGATGGTGTCATCGGGGCCGGGGAACGTGCCGTCGCTCCACCACCGAAGGGCGCTACCGACCTGATCGTTGGTCTCGAGCACGGCTGCGCCGCCCGGGGTGGTCATCGGGCTGGTCGGCAGCCCTGTCGACACAACCGCGTCGGCCGGGAGCGTCGAACCCCACCGTGTCCACTCGACGATCTCCCTGGTGTCGAGGTCGGCATCGATCGTGGCGTGGTCGGCGGCGAGGTCGAGCAGCGCCGGCCCATCACCGATGTTGACGTCCGAGGTGAAGAGTGCACGTGCCAAGCCTTCGGCCAGGACGACGTTTCGGGACTGACGCCCGAAGTCGCTCGTCGGGTCGTCCGACCACCAGCCGCTGGCGTCCTGGAGTTCCAGGTTGCGGGCCCGGCTCAGCGCGACGACCTCATGGCCATCGAGGATGTGGCACCCAGCATCAAGGGCTACGCCGCTGTTCGTATCTCGAATCGCAGTCTCGGTGGCAACGGGAACGCCACCGACGAGATCTGCCAACCCGGTCAGACCGCCGGTGTCGAGCTCGACGTAGTGGTCGATCGAGAGCTCCTCACCCTCGGCCGCGAACACCTGCTCGACGCCGTCGACGAGGCCCTGCGCACCGTAGGTGGCCCGTAGCTGCGCCATGCGGTTGTTGGATCCATCGGGTTGGACGACCCACAGGTCACGAGGAATCGTGAGGATGCGGACTGCATCTGATGCCGGGTCGAGACGGATCAGGAGGATGGCGTCGGCCCGCGCTTGGTCGGTGGACGGCTCGGCGCCGTCGAGCAGTCCGCCGTCGGTGCCGACCACCAGGACGTCGATGGGGTCGCCGGGGCCGGGAGGGGGGCCGGTCACGTCGATCTGGACGCGGTCGATGTCGTTGGCCTTCGACTGGGCCCACCCGACCACGACGGCCAAGAGGGCCAGCGGCGCCATGACCAGGCCCGTGCGGCGAGCCGTTCGCTGTCGTCGCAGCGTTCGTCCGCGTCGGTGCACGCCGTTGCGAAACGAGGTGTCGATGTGCAGGCCGTCGTCGTCGAGGTCGTCGAACATGTCAGGTTCCTCCTGCCGGCTCGATGGCCGGTGCGTCGATCTGGATGGTCGTGCGCAGTGCGGCGAGGCCACGGTGGGCGTGGCGTTTGACGCTGCCCACCGAGCAGCCGAGTGCGGCGGCCACCTGCGCTTCAGGCAGGTCAGCCAGATACCGGAGCACGACCAC
>Ga0335397_10003366_pt1 | contig 21420 bp, 21 predicted proteins | sample MAT04_FD_205740 | JGI IMG/M metagenome (GOLD analysis project Ga0335397, IMG submission 205740) | Freshwater microbial communities from Lake Fryxell liftoff mats and glacier meltwater in Antarctica - MAT-04 (spades assembly) (version 2) ... | reverse complement strand
GCGAGCGCCGACGAGACGCTGCGCCTGAGCGACCTGACGCTGCCGCACGCCTTCGCGCGTGTGCTGCTGGCCGAGGCGCTGTACCGCGCCTGGACGCTGGCCACCGGCCACCCCTACCACCGCGAGTAAGGGGCCGGCGGCCCGCCGCGGCCGGCGCCGATGCCCGTGAAGGTGCCGATGCCGGCACCGTGACATGCCCCTGACAATGGACGCCATGTTGCCGCACGCCTTCGTCTACCTGGCTTCACAGAGCCCACGCCGCATCCAGCTGCTGGACCAGATCGGCGTGGCCCACCGCCCGCTGCTGCCCGACCGCAGCGACAACGCCGAAGCGCTGGAGGAAGAGCGCAGCGGCGAACTGCCGCTGGATTACGTGCGCCGCGTCACGCTGCTGAAGCTGTACGCTGCGCGGGCCCGCTGCGCCCGCCGCGGCCTGCCCGACGCGCCCATCCTCTGCGCCGACACCACGGTGGCCGTGGGCCGGCGCATCCTGGGCAAGCCGCAGAGCCCCGAACATGCCGCCGAGATGCTGCGTGCGCTCTCCGGGCGCACGCACCGCGTGATGACTTGCGTGGTCGTCGGCGCGGGCAAGCAGCACTTCCTGGACACCAGCATCTCGCGCGTGCGCTTCGCCGACCTGTCCGAGACCACCATCCGCCGCTACGTCGACAGCGGCGAGCCCAAGGGCAAGGCTGGCGCCTACGCCATCCAGGGCCGCATCGCGGCGTGGATCGCCCACATCGAGGGCAGCTACAGCGGCATCATGGGCCTGCCGCTGCACGAGACCACCACCTTGCTGTCGCGCGCCCGCGTGCGGCTGGAGCTGTAAGACCATGCCGACGCAGGACATCCTCATCAACTGGGCGCCGCAGGAAACGCGCGTGGCCATGGTCGAGAACGGCGCCGTGCAGGAGCTGCACGTCGAACGCACGCTGGAACGCGGGCTCGTAGGCAACGTCTACCTGGGCAAGGTGGTGCGCGTGCTGCCGGGCATGCAGAGCGCCTTCGTCGACATCGGGCTAGAGCGTGCGGCCTTTCTGCACGTGGCCGACCTGCTTGGCGGCCCGCCCAGGCACGACGCGCGCCCCGACGCGCCGCTGGTGCCCATCGAGCGCCAGGTCTTCGAAGGCCAGACGCTGACGGTGCAGGTCATCAAGGACGCCATCGGCACCAAGGGTGCGCGGCTGTCGACGCAGGTCAGCATCGCCGGGCGCATGCTCGTCTTCCTGCCGCACGACAAGCACATCGGCATCAGCCAGAAGATCGGCTCGCAGGAACTGCGCGAGCAATTGCGCGCGCGCATGCTGGTGCTGGCGGGCGACGCGGGTGGCGGCTTCATCCTGCGCACGAACGCCGAGGAGGCGAGCGACGCCGAACTGGCCGAGGACATCGCCTACCTGCGCCGTGCCTGGGCGCTGATCCGCGAACGTGCGCAGCAGCGCCCGCCGGGCAGCCTGCTGCACCAGGACCTGAGTCTGGCCGAACGTGTGCTGCGCGACCTGGCCAACGACAACACCGGCACCATCCGCATCGACAGCCGGCTGCAGTGCGACGCGCTCAAGGCCTTCGGCGACACCTTCATGCCCGGCACGGTGGCCAAGCTCGAGCACTACAAGGGCGAGCGGCCGATCTTCGACCTCTTCGGCATCGAGGAGGAGATCGCGCGCGCGCTGGCGCGGCGTGTCGACCTGAAGAGCGGCGGCTACCTGATCATCGACCAGACCGAGGCGCTGACCACGGTGGACGTGAACACCGGCGGCTTCGTCGGCGCGCGCAACTTCGACGACACCATCTTCAAGACCAACCTCGAGGCGGCCGGCGCCATCGCACGCCAGCTGCGGCTGCGCAACCTGGGCGGCATCATCATCGCCGACTTCATCGACATGACGCGCCCCGACCACCAGGAAGCGGTGCTGGCCGAACTGCGCAAGCAACTGGCGCGCGACCGCACGCGCACCACCGTCAGTGGTTTTACGCAGTTAGGCCTGGTGGAGATGACGCGCAAGCGCACCCGCGAGAGCCTGGCGCACATGCTGTGCGAGCCCTGCCCGACCTGCCAGGGCCGGGGCCAGGTGAAGACAGCGCGCAGCGTGTGCTACGACATCCTGCGCGAGATCCTGCGCGAAGCGCGCCAGTTCGCACCCAAGGAATTCCGCGTCATCGCCAGCGCCGCCGTGGTGGAGATGCTGCTGGACGAGGAAAGCGTGCACCTGGCAGGTCTGAGCGAGTTCATCGGCCGGCCGATCTCGCTGAGCGCCGAGCCGACGATGAACCCGGAGCAGTACGACATTGTTTTACTGTGACATTTCACGGGGTCTCACCCCGTGTCAATTGCCACGCGTAAACGCCTGTCGCACAAGGGATTTTCGGTAGGAAAGCTGTCTTCTGGTGTCGTGGAGTGCCACCCGGTCGCAACAAGATTGGGTGACCAGATGGGTGACCAGCCGGGCGACTCGCCCGCTGCCCCTCCGGCACCGGGAGATCCGAAATGGCTAGCAAAGGTGGGCTGCTTTCTGACCTGCAGCTCAAACAATGGATCAAGGCGGGCAAGCCGCTGTCGATGACCGACGGCGGCGGGCTGATCTTCACACTGTCGGCGGCGGGCAATGCGGCGTGGGTACTGCGGTATCGACACGGTACGCGGCGCCCAGAGATGACCTTGGGTCCGTATCCGGCCATCAGCCTGTCCGAAGCGCGGACGATGGCGCTGGTCAAGCGGGCGGAAATTGCGCAAGGCAAGAACCCGATCGCTGAGCGGCTCAAGGCGAAGGCCGCGCTCGCGAAGGATTGGACGGTCCGTCAGTTGATCAAGGACTACCGCGAGAAGGTACTCGTCACGCTGGCCAAGAGCACGAGGGTCTGCTACTCGCGACACCTCAAGCGGATCGAAAACAGGTTCGGCTCGCTCGGCGTGCGCGAGGTCGAATCCAGTGACATCGTGGCCCTGATCGAGGACTGCAAGCTCACATGGGGCGAGTCTAGCCTCCTGCACATCACGGCCAAGTGCCTGTTCACCCACGCCTGCGGCAAGCGGCTGATCAACGCGAACCCGTGCGTGGGGATCATGATTAGTGCACTGCTGGGGCCAAGACCGCCGGTCCGCAAGCGCCTGATGCTGACCCGCGAGGAACTGCACCTGCTGCTGAACGCACCGATGCGCCGGCCGAACGCACTGGCGATTCGCATTCTGCTGAGCACGGGCGTGCGCGGGTCTGAGCTCTTCACGGCCAGGTGGAAAGACGTGCGTCTCGACGAGGCTCTTTGGCATATCCCCGCAAGCAAGACGGGGCCCGCGATGGACGTGCCGCTCGCTGCTGTGCTCATCGATTGGTTCAAGGAGCTCCGAACCTACGTCTCTCGGTCGGACTACGTCTTGCCGGCAAGGGCACGCAGCCGCGCCGAGCGAAACGGAGGTGACACCCATCTGAGCAAGGACACCGTGCGCGAGGCAATCGACTACTGGATCGCGCACTACCAGCCGAAGGTGCGCCGCTTCACGCCGCATGACCTGCGCAGCACGATGAAGTCACACATGCGCGCGCTCGGGGTGCCGCGCGACATCTCGGAGATGTGCTTGAACCACAAGCTCGCGGGCGTGGAGGGGATCTACGACCGGCACACCTACTACTCTGAACGCTGCAAGGCCCTCCTGACCTGGGTCCAGTTCCTGATGGACTGCGAGGCCGGCGACAAGACTGTTGCAGCCAAGGAGCCGGCAGCGAGCCACGTTGTCGGAGGATGACTGCGCGTACAGATAAGTGATTAGATAATCACGAACAATTCATACAAGGTGCTCTGTTTGCCGAAAAATCTAATCGGCTTGCTTGCGATTGATTAGAATTGGTGATATTTTTCTAGCATGACAGGAAATCCGAGGCACTCCCTGCTCAAGAAGCTCCAGTCCGACCTGCCGCGCGGCGCGCCGTTTGATCTGGGCGCACTGGATCGCCTGGGGATCTCATCGAAGCTGGCCGCCCACTATGCCGACAGCGGCTGGTTGATACGGCTGGCGCAAGGTGTGTATGCCTTCCCAGGAGACGAGTTGAAGGCGCACGGTGCCATCAAGCTCCTGCAAGGCCGCGTGGCAGGCCTGCACGTTGGCGGCAAGAGTGCCTTGGCCCTGCAGGGTGTGCGGCACAACCTGGCTATGCGCGAGCAGTGGGTGTTGTGGGGCGAGGTACGCTTTGACGTGCCGGCATGGTTCACCACGCGTTTTCCGGCCCGCTACGTGTCGGCTCGACTGTTCGACTGGTCTGACGACGCCTTGGCCACGAAGAGCCTGACGGTCCCGCCAGGACTGCCGGATGGTCTGCAGGTCTCCGTGCCGGAACGCGCGGTCCTTGAAATGCTGTACGAGGTGGGTACGCATCAAAGCCTGGAAGAGGCACGCAACCTGTTTGATGGCCTGCGCAACCTGCGCAAGGACGTGCTCGGGCAACTACTGACCCGCTGCACAAGCGTGAAGACCGTGCGCCTGTTCTTGACCTGGGCGCGCGAGACCAGCTTGGTGGACGTGGACGAATTTCGCCAACGCTACACGCTCCCCGTTGGCAGCGACAAGCGCTGGATGACGCGTCTCAAAGACGGCACCCTGCTGACGCTGAAGCCCCATGGATAAGGTTTACGCCGACACCGTGCGCCTGCTGTTGCAGGTGGCGCCTGCCGTTTTCGACAACGACATGTTCGCGATGAAAGGAGGCACAGCCATCAACCTCTTCGTGCGCGACATGCCTCGGCTGTCGGTCGATATCGACGTCGTGTACACGCCGTGGCAGACTCCTCGGGAGCAGGCTCTCTCAGCGATTGCAACCGAACTGGACGCAATCAGCTCACGCGTTGAAAGGCTCGGTCTGACTGCACGCAAGGTGACGTCCAAGGATCTGGGTGACACGAAGCTGCTGATCGAAAGTGCCGAGAACCAGGTCAAGGTCGAAGTCAACGCCGTGTTTCGTGGCGCCGTGTTGCCGCCCGAGCGCAGGGCGTTGACGCCCAGAACGGCCGCGATGTTCAGCGCCGAACTGGAAATTCCCGTGCTGGCGATTGCCGAACTCTATGGCAGCAAGCTGGTGGCGGCCATGGACCGCCAGCACCCGCGCGACTTGTTCGACGTGTGGCAGATGTTCGAGGCAGATGGTCTGTCCGAAGCGACGGTGGAATGTTTTGTGACCTACCTTGCTGGGCACAACCGCCCGACGCATGAAGTGTTGTTCGGCAACGAAAAGAACATCGATGCTGAGTATCAGAACAACTTCGTTGGGATGACGACCGAGCCCGTGAGCCTCGACACGCTTCTGGAGACGCGCGCGCGACTCCGCACGGTGTTGCCCCAGCGGCTGAGCAGCAAGCAACGTGAGTTCCTGAGCGGGCTCACACGTGCCAAGCCCGACTGGGCTTTGCTTCAATGTGCCCATGCTTCGGACCTGCCAGCGTTACGATGGAAGCTGGCAAACCTTCAGACGTTTCAGAAGCGCCGGCCTGATGACTTCGAACGCCAGGCCCGCGCCTTGGACGAAAGGTTGTGATCGCGCCAACGGGGGACCAGATTCCATCGCAAACCAGCCGAAACCAGGGTGTCTTCGTCGTGGAGCTACCGTGTCATGCACGCAGTGCCACATTGAGCCTTGCAAGTGATGGATGGGCCTGTAGGCTGTCTGGCAGGGGAGACCCGCGAATGCGAAAACTCATCTTCATCTCCTTTATCGTGCTCGGAGCGGTCATCGGCCTGTTTTCGGCCCTGCACGACGACTGGAGCGTCAAGGTCGTGATGATGACAATCGGTGCTGTCGTGGGCATCGTGCTCGGTGGAGTGTTGACCAGCACGGGAAGACGAGAGCGTGCGCGGGGAAGTGTCGAACCAGACGACGCGCCTCTGGAGGAACTGGATCGCAACTACTGGCGCGACAAGGGCCATCCGCCGTTCATGAAGCCACCGAATGCGGAACCTGATCACCACATGTTCGATCCGGATCGGCAGGACTGATCAGGGTTTCTTCTTGAACAGATCCTTGACGGCATCCTTGGCCACGTCGATTGACGCGCCAGCATCGCTCCCGACCTGCTTGGCAGTCTGTTTCAGCAGCGACTTCTTCGATGCGAGAGTTCCGTCAGAAGTTGGGACGACTTCGGCTTTGGAATCAAAGCTCTCCCGGGACACTTCGGCTTGGTGGCGTATTTCGGCTGCCTTGGTTTGGACCTCGTTGCGCAAGGGCGACGCCGATGAAGGTGGATCGGCGACCGGAGCTGTGTTGCCGAAGCCGGCAACTTGGCGTCGCTGCTCGCGACCAGTCCCGACGAGATCGGGATTGAAGGCTGGCTCATTGGCCTCGTTCGCATGTTGACGACGCAAGCTTTCAAACGAGCTTGGCAAGGCTGACCCGTTCGAGAAGACCCGGATGGGACGCAATCCCTGTCGAGCGATTTCCGCGTCGAACATGGCCGCGGCAGCCGCGCTGTTGCCACCATACTGTTCGGCGTAGCGCATGAACATCGCTAGGTTGTGCGGATCCTGGGCGATGTCGATCGACAGGGTCTCGCCATGTTCGCGAGCCGACGACAAACGTTCAACCAACGCGGTACGTTCCGAGAGGCTGGCGTCAGCCCGCTCGGAACGAGAGGCCGTTGTCGCGAGCCGTGAAGCCAGTTCCCGCGCCTCACGCGAATCATCGCCGACGGAGTTGCTAAAGCTGGCGTCCCGCGACACACGGTCACCGAACTGCTTGAACTCCGCGATCTGCTCGCTCGTCATCGAACCCAGAACCTTGCGCTGCTCATCAGACAAACCTGCTTGGTAGGTCTTCCCCGCGTTTGACTTCAACGACGCGCTGGCCGAAACTGGACCAAATGAGGGCGTGCTCAGGCCGAGATTCGCGGCGGCCCCAAAGGCGATGCTTGCGACTTGCGATTGCGAGAGCCCGGTGCTGTCGGACACGCCGCGCGTGATCTGATCCAGCCTGTTCATCGTCTCGCCGAGCTGTTCGAAGCTGCTGGAAGTCGACCCGGACGAACTTCGCACTGAGCGTATCTTGGCCAGCCCCCGCGTGAACGCCTCGGTGAGCACGGCAGAACGCTGCTGGCCTGCTGACACCGCCTCGCTGCGCGCACTATCGGCCTGCCGACTCGCTTCCGTCATATCCTGCTCGCTCACCCGCATCGACACCACCCGCGACGCGAACCCCTGATTACGCAACAAGCTGACCGCCGTGCGCCCCGTCAGTGCGTTCGACGAAAACGTGTTCCCGCTCAGGTCGTTCTGCATGCTGCCCATGAACGCCGACGTCCGATTCGGCGCCAACTGCATCTGATCCATCGAGACGTTGCCCAGGCTCACGTTGCCAGTCGCCGCCGAACCCGTGCTGCCCGACAGCGCCCCCTGCAGTCCCGACAGCCCGCCCACCAGCGCCGTTCCGAAGTTCTCCATCCGCTTTAGTGCCGCCCAGGCGATGAACGGAATGCTGATGGCGAGGTAGCCCACGATGGCCTCGCCAGAGATCGCGCCGGAGTAGATCGTCGACGCGGTCTGAAGCGACAAGGCCTTGGTCCCGGTGCCCAGGTCGGCCGCGGCGGCCAGGTCGTAGGCCGCGTAGATCGAAGCCATGTAGTTCAGTACCGCATACAGCGGCGGCCACAGCTGAATCCAGATCAGGATGGTCGCGTAGCCTTTGAAGGCGATCATCGTTTCGCGTCCGCTGGTCAGCAAAAGCAGCAGTACGAGAAGCGGGAAGAGGGCATACGTCAACGCTTCGATGACGTTGCGGAAGACGGGCAGTGCCTGCTCCGCAACCTTGCCATAGTTGAGCCATGCCGCGTTCTGCTGAGCCACCGCCTGCGCTCGGCCAACGGCCAGCACCATCGGCGCCGGATCGTTGACCTTCTGGCCGATGATCGTGCTGGTGTCGTTGATCGCGTTCAGCACCGCGTTCTGTCGGATCAGATCGGCAGCGGTTGCGGAAGCATCCGCGATACTGTTCTTGAAGTAAGCCTGCTGGATCTGGGTTGCGATTACGCCAGCCGCCGCCGCGCCCGGCAACGTCGGGTTCAACTGGAACGCGAGTTCTCCCTGGATTCTGGTGATCTGAGCCGGCAGCCGGCCGTTCAGGCTGGTGTAGATGTTCGGGCAGGTGTCCACGTCAACACCGCCAGCACTGGTGACCGTGCTGAACCGCGCCGGGTTCGGCGTCGCCATCAGCGGCCAGACATCGCCAGAACTGGAGAAGACCGACGGACTGATCGTGCCGTCGATCAGGTCGTACATCGTGCAGTTGTTGATGAAGTTGATCAGGTCGGTGCGGAAGTTCGGGTCCTGGAACACCACCTTGCCGGTCGCGCGGATCAGGCGGTTGCCGAACATCAGCCCGTTCTTCTCATAGGTCAACTCGCTGGGTAATCCGCCGACACCGGGGATGACCTGGAACGCGGTCTCGAAGAGGCTGGTCAGCGTGTGGCCGATGGTGCTGGTCACGCTGCCCAGCATGGCCACGACGAAAGGCACGTTGCTCACCACCTTGACCGGAGCGCCGCCGGTCTTGTCGACGATGCCGACCGTGACCTTGGGAACGATCAACACCGAGAACACCAGCAGCGCGGTGGCGAGCCACTTCCAGCCCTGCAGCTTTTCCGTAAGCGTCTGGTCGTGGCATCTTGCATAGCGGTGCGAAGCGGCTAACGATTGTGTCCATCAAGGAAATAGGTGGACACGATGGCGGAAGAGAGAGTCGTCTCGCGCAGGCGGCACAGCGCTGAGTTGAGGGCGTTGGTGCTGGAGCAGTGTGCTGCTCCACGGGCCTCGGTGGCGAAGGTGGCGATGTCTCACGGGTTGAACGCAAACATGGTGCACGGCTGGCGCAAGTTTGCTCACGAACTCGATATCGCGGCCGCCCGGCCTGCGCCAAGCGCGGCAGCTGTGTCGGCCAGGCCGGCAGCGAGCATGCCGCAGTTCGTGCCGGTGAAGCTGACGCACACAACGCCGGCACCGGAATCGGCAGACATCCAGATCGAACTGCGCCGCGGCGCCACGGCCGTGAAAATTACTTGGCCAGTCGCGGTGGCAGCCGACTGCGCGGCCTGGATGCGCGAGTTGTTGCGGTGATTCGGCGGTGATCCGCATCGACTCACTGTGGCTCGCGGTGGAACCCACGGACATGCGCGCCGGCACCGAGCGACTGCTGGCCAGTGTCGTGCAGGTATTCGGCAGCGCGCAGGCCCACCATGGCTATCTGTTCGCCAACGCGCGCACTACCCGCATCAAGCTGCTGGTGCATGACGGCTTCGGCGTATGGTGCGCAGCAAGGCGCTTGAACGCCGGGCGCTTCATCTGGCCGCGTGAGGTCAGCGCCAATGCCTCACCGATGGCGTTGACGCAAGCGCAATTCGACGCTCTGGTGCTGGGCTTGCCGTGGCAGCGGCTGGCGCAAATGCAGACCGTCACGCGGATGTAATTGCCACTGCAATGACAGCATTCGTATTCGACATCGCAATACCCAAATTAGGCAATTAGCGCATGTCCGAATGGCCTCATCGAAGTGCGCCGGGCACACTGTGCACATGCTCGATGTGCGCGACTTCAAAGCCCAAGACCTGCACGGTCTGAGCCCCGATGCATTAGCCGCTGCGGCCGAGCAAATGCTCCAGTGCATCGCTGAGCAGCGCAAGCAACTCGACGAGCGCGACAGGCACATCGGCGAACAAAGCAAGCGCATCGACTCGCAGGCCCAGGCCATCAAGTGGCGCGACGCCAAGATCGAGAACATTACATTCCAACTGGCGCGCTTCAAAGCCTGGAAGTTCGGCGCCAAGACCGAGGCCATGAACGCCGAGCAGCGCGCGCTCTTCGATGAGACCTGCGCTGCCGACCAGGCCAGCCTGGAAGCACAGCTCGCCGCCTTGCAGGGCGCGGCCGTTGGCGAGACTGCACCCGACAAGCAGCCAGAGCCAAGCAAGCGCCAACCCAAGCGCGAGGCCCTGCCGCCACACCTGCCGCGCGTGGACCAGCGCGTCGAGCCCGAGGATACGAACTGCCCGACCCCAGAGTGCGGCCAACCCATGGTTCGCGTGGGCGAGGACATCAGCGAGCGGCTTGACATCATCCCGGCGCAGTTCTTCGTGCAGCGCCAGATCCGCGGCAAGTGGGCCTGCAAGTGCTGCCAGCTGATGGTGCAGGAACCGACCGCGCCGCAGGTCTTCGACAACGCGCTGCCAACGCCTGGCCTGCAAGCCCACACGATGGTCAGCCGCTTCGTCGATCACATTCCGTACTACCGGCAAGAGCAGATCAACGCACGCTCGGGCGTGCACACGCCGCGCTCGACGCTGGCGGGCTGGGGCGGGCAGACCGGCGCGCAGTTGCTGCCGCTGTATGCGGCGCACCGGCTCTTCGTGCTTGGCAGCCGAGTGGTGCACGCCGACGAGACGCCCATTGGGATGCTCGATCCCGGCGGGGGCAAGACCAAGAAGGCCTACATGTGGGCCTACGCGCGAGGCGCCTTCGAGACTGAGACCGGAGTGGTCTATGACTTCTGCGCTGGGCGCGGCGGTAAATATCCGCATGCGTTCCTCAAGGACTGGTCGGGCACGCTGGTGGTGGACGCCTACAGCGGCTACGACGCCACACTGTCTCTGGACGGGCGCAGCACTGCGCACTGCTTGGCTCACGCGCGCAGGAAGTTCGACGAGCTGGTCAAGGCCAACGCCAGCGAGGTGGCCAAGCAGGCCATCCAGCGCATCGCCTGGCTGTACCGCGTCGAGGCCGATGCCAAGTTGCTGAGCACTGAGCAGCGGCTGCAGATGCGCCTGGAGCGGTCCAAGCCGATGTGGGAGGAACTGCATGTGTGGCTGCAACTCGAGCGCAACCGCGTGCCCGACGGCAGCGCCATTGCCAAGGCCATCGACTACAGCCTGAACCACTGGGCGGGACTGGGCCGGTTCTTGCTGGACGGCGCGGTGCCGATCGACAACAACCACATCGAGAACCAGATCCGGCCCTGGGCATTGGGGCGCCGCAACTGGCTGTTCATCGGAAGCCAATTGGCCGGCGAGCGCGCTGCGGTGGTGATGAGCCTGCTGCAGTCGGCCAAGCTCAACGGGCACGAGCCGTGGGCCTATTTGAAGGACGTGCTCACGCGACTGCCCACGCAGCTGAACAGCCGGATCGAGGAGTTGCTGCCGCACCGGTGGCAACGCGCGGACTGAGCGCCACCAGGCGGCGCAGACGCGCCGTGTGAACACCGCCGCCATGCGCTGGACGATGCTGGCCATCAAGGCGCCGGCGCACAGGCAGCGAGTCAATCGCCCCATCGCTGCCCTGCAGGTCATCGCCACCACGTTCGTCATGAACGCGATGGTCGGACGCCGGTCGCGTCAGCTCAAGATGCCACGACCAGACGCTTACGCTTTTCCGGCGCGAAGGCATAGGCGATCAAGGCTGCCACGAAGCCGCAGAAGGCCACGGCAGCCACGGCGGCCAGGTAGTCGCTCGATGCGTTGATGGCGGCGGCTGCATTGAAGATGCCGAACAGGCTGTCCGCGTTCTGATAGGCGTAGATCTCCCACATGGCGACTGTCCCGGTGGCGTCCTGCTGCTCGCGCTCAGCGGCTCATGTGCGCCGCTTGCTGCCCGAGCATGTCCATCACATGCTGCGGCATGCTGGAGCGCAACTGCCGCTCGAGCTGTTCCAGGTGGCTCGACACGGCGCGGTACGAGCCCACCTTCTGATACAGCAGGTTCTTCTCCTGCGAGATCTGCAGGAGCATCGCCTGCGCGCGTTGGCGGACCTGGCGCGCCTGGTCGCGCTGGGTTTGCTGGAGCTGGAAATCCTTGTCCAGCGCTGCCATGCCGAGGCGCAGGTTGCGCTCCAGGAAGACATACGCGTAGTCGGCGGCGATCACGTCGCGGTACTGCGCGATCAGGCTGTCGGCCAGGCCGGAACCCGGGATGGTCGAGCCGACCGACAGCATCTTGTAGACCGGCTCGGTGGTCTGGTTCACAAACCCCACCTCGGCCGAGTTGTTCGGGATCGCCGTGCGCGTGGCAATCTTGTCGGCGATCGAGCGCATCAGTGTCTCGACCTTGGCAGTGAACGGCGTGTGCGTGTACGCCGTGTTCAGCGTCACGACATTGCAGTTGGTGTAGTCGTTGCACCGGAGCAGGTGCTGCGTCACATTGGTCCCGGCCGCAGCGGCCTGGCCGTACAGCAACTGACTGATCGACGTGAGTGTCGGCGCGATGGGTTCGGGGTCGCGTCCGTCCTCTTCGGGGTGGTAGATGATCGTGCCGACCATGCTCATGATCAGCTCGCGCTCGGGGTCGTCGAGTGCAACCCCGGTGTACTGCAACGCTTTCCAGGTCAGGTTGCCGACGAAGGGGGCCTTGTTCTTCACGTTCGGGTCGCCCGAGGAACGCGCCGAGGCCAGGATGCTCGGCCGGTCGGTCGCGCAACGTCGGCGGGCTGCATCGCGGTCGCTCTCCAGCCCCATCTCGACGGCGAGGTCGGCGCAGGTTTCCTGCGAGCTGTAGCCGGTGGCCTCGGCCGCAGTGCTGACGATGGCCTTCGCCGTTTCGCAGGAGTTGATGCGTGCGTTGTTGATCCAGGTCTCCAGACCCTTGGCCCACTTGGTCAAGCCGCCCAGCAGTGGCGATACCGCCTCCAATGCGAGCTGGAAGGCGATGCCCGGCAGCGCGGCTGTGATGTTTCTGAGCATGTTCTTGAACTCGGTGGCCGAGATGTGTGAGAACGAACCACCGAACACGTCGATGCCGCCGCAGCCTGCCTTGGCGCTCGGGAACTGGATGGCCGCGAGTTGGTACACCTTGTTCGGCGAGCGCATGAAGAGGCTGCCGCCGGTGTAGGTGTTGAAGGTCTGGCCGCGGAATGCGCCCGGCGCGGTGTAGTTGCCGATGGCGCCCAGGCTGTTGAACATGTTGTTCACCTCGGCGTTGAGGTCGCCCGCGCGCAGGGGCAGCGGTGAGACCACGAGCAATGCGGCCATCAGGACGGCACCGGCATTCTTCAAAGGCTGTTTTGGCAGACGCGGCACCATGACCTGCTCCTACTGAAGAGAGACGTGCCGACTCGCGCTGGGCAGCATGGCTTCGGCGGCCGGCGTCGCGACCGTGGCGATGCGCTCGACCAGTTCGGCCTCTGACAGCACGCCGAAGCCGATCGGTGTGATCTTTCCGGTGAAGGGCTGGGCCAGGTAGACGGCGGGAACCTGCGTCACCTTCAGCGTGGCGGCGATGCCGTTGTCGCGTCGGGCACCTGCGAAGCCCGGTATCGATCCGCCATCGACGCTGATCGCCACGATCTTGATGCCGTGCCGTGCCTCGAACGCGCCGAGCGTCGGCGCGAAGGCATGGCAGTACGGGCAGTCGCCGCGGAAGAAAAAGAACAGCACATGGTCCTTGCCGAGCGCGCTGATCGACTGCGAGCGTCCGGACATCTGCTCGCGGTCGAAGACCTCGAGCGCCTTGGCATTGACGGGCCGGCCCTGAAGCGTCGGATCCAGTTCGGGCGTGGCCCATGCCACACGTTGCGCGACGTCGGCGAAGTAGGAGGCTCGCGCCACCACCTTCGATTCCAGTTCCATGTAGCGGCGCACGTTGGCCTCGGTCGGCCGCATGATCGCGATGTTGCGGTAGGACTCGACCGCCTTCTGCAGGCGCTCGAACTCGACCAATTCCGGGGCCTTGGCTGGTGCGGGCTTCGGCGCCGGTGTGGATGCCTTCGGCGGCGCCAGGGGCACTTCCTCGGAATCCGGCTCTTCATAGAAGTGCCAGCCACGCCAGGCATCGGGCCAGTACGCAGCGGTCTGCGAGGTCGCACCGTCTCTGCGCGCACCGTCCTGTGCGCGCGTCTCGGCGGGGAGCCAGCCAACCAACATCGCGACGGTCGCGGCGAGCATGGGCGCGAAGAAAAGGCGTTGCATGGTTGTGCCCTTCAGCTCAGCGACTTCGGCGGCGTGCCGTCGAGGCAATAGTTGATGCCGAACTCGATGGTCTGCTTGCGCGGCGCTTTGGCGCCGGGCAGCAGCACACCGTCCTGCCAGAAACTCAGCTTCAGGCGACTGCATCCAGCCTGCCGGTAGCGCTTCTCGGTCGTGACGTCGATGAAGATCGGCGTTGTCGCCGAGAAGCGCTTGCTGATCGCGTCGGCGATGTCGCCGGTCAACAGACCGTGAGCCTGCCCGTCGGCAGATCGGAGCGCGGCGAGCATCAGCATTCGCGCGTCGGTCACTGGAGCGCGTTCGGAGGTCTGGGCGGCGCATTGCAGCGCGACTGCGCCCAGCATGATGACGAAGATCGACTTCATTGGCACCGTCCCTGCCCGTAGTAACAGTTCGGCACCTTGCCGCTGTTGCCTGTCTGGATCGCGCCCAGGTTCGGCAACGTCGGCACGATGGACGCATAAAACTCCGTGAGGTCCATCGCCGCGAAGTTCAGGCTTTGCAACTGCGCGATCGTGAAGCCCGAGCAATCCGGGTCCTGGGCAGCCCCCCAGCCCTTGCCGACCTGCACGCGGCCCTGCTCGTTGACGATGCGCGCCAGCTTGCTGTTGAAGCAGCACTTGCCGGTTCTGTGTTCGACACATGAAACGCAGACGCCGAGGACCCTGAAACACGATGAGCACCAGGTGCCGATGCTGTGGCACAGCCCGGCGCCTTCTTTCATCGCGAGCTTTCCCTCTTCCTCGTTGCACGACATCATCGACAGGATGATGTAGATGATGATCGCGATGACCAGCGACCAAGGGTCGAATGCGACGACGAGGCTGTCGCCCGCATAGAGCACTGACGAGCCGGCGGGCAACGCGGTGCCATTGACCGCTACCGTGACACCGTAGCTCGTGAAGGAGCCACTGAAGCCGCCGCTCGTCAGCAGCGCCGACATGCCCTGGTACAGGAACTCCCGGTTCTCCGAGTTCATCAGCACGTCGTAGACCAAGCGGGAACCGGTGCCGAACAGACTCTGGTTGGTCATGCCCGCACCGGCGCCGTCGGAGTAGCAGCAGTTCTTCAGCAGTCGGTCGCGGCAGCTGTTGGCCTCACCCTTGAAGACCTGCATGCGGTTGGTGTCGAGATACACCCCGGCCTCGCGCGCGGCCTCCAGCATTGACATGCTCCGGGCGAAATCGGCGTCGTTGGTGTGGCTGATGTCGAAGCAGTTGCCCTGCAGGCAGAACACGTTGGACGGGCAGTTGCTGCCGCTTGTGACGGTCTGGGCCGGCACCGGGCAGGTGTAGGTGGCTTCAACGATTTCGCACAGGCCGCTCACGGCGTTGGTCTGCTTGCACGCCGACGCCGTCGGCGTGCAGCCGCTCGCGACGAGCGGAGCGCACTGGTCTGCCGGCGCTGCGCTGCTGCAGGACATCGTGCTGTCGTATTGCCAGCAGTCGCGGGTGACGGTGACGCCATCGACAAGCTTGGCGCCTGGACCGTCGGTGCAAATGGCTGCGGTGTTGACGGTGCAGCGACCGCCGGCGACCAGAGCCGGACACTGGTCATCCCATCGGTCGGTCGCAGCGACGCTGGTCAGCGCCTTCAGGTAGCTGAGGCGCATGGTCGGGATCGCGCCGAACGCCGGGTTCACGTCCCAGCCGACCACGGCGCGATCTGCGTCGATGTTCCAGTAGTTGCCCGGCACCGTGCCGTTGATGTCGATGCCGGTGTACGGCGTCCACCCACCGGAAGGGGCGTAGCACTTGGTGCCATCCAGCACGGTCGTCGTGCAGCCGCTGTCGCCGGAGCAGACCGAGTCCTGGATGTTGTCGCCGCTTTGGGTGCCGGCGCGACAGGCGGCGTAGCGCTTCAGGAAGGGCTCGACCGTGGTGCAGGTGTAGCCGGAGTCGCCGCTGCCTGTGCAGGTCTCCTGGCTCTCCGCCGCGATCATCGCCGTCAGGCTGCAGGTGGTGCCGGCGCAGGACTTGTCGGCGACCCACACACCGGTGCGGATCGGCAGGCCGGTCATGCCGGAGTAGCTGGTTCCCAGTACGGCCACCATTTCGGGAAAGACCACAGGCGTCGTCATGTCGACGTCGAAGAAGCTCAACGGCGAGCCGCCCTGCGTGACGCGGAAATGCTGGGCCGTATCCGGCCGGTCCGGCACGCACTGCGCGTCAAGCCCCGCACTGCCCGAGCCGGCATGGGCGAACCAGTCGCCTGGCGTGCAGTTGGTCGAGCGCGCGATGGCCACGCTCAGCGTGCGTGAGCAGCTGTAGTTGCCGACGCCCTGGTAGCGCAGGCAGGTGCGTGCCTGTGTGGTCGCGGGCAGGCTCGTCGTCGACGTGGTGCAGCCGCTGTAGTACGAGGCCAGATCGTCCAGCACAGTCGAAGGGCTGCGCGTGATCCCGCGCGCGGCTGCCACCGCAGGATCGTTCGCGCCGATGGCCGGCCGCGGCGTGTTGGCCGAATTCAGCGCACCGCGCTGTGCCTGACACACCGGGTCGTTCGGCATCGTCGCGCAGAGCGTCATGCGTGCGTTGCCCTGCGCTGCCAGGTTGGGCTGGCCGTAGTACGCCCTCTCGGGCGGGGTTGCGGTGTAACCCGGCACGTTGGCCGTGGCGCTCGGTGTGTTGACCGTGCCGCGAATGACGGGATTGGCGGCTTGCCCGGCGGCAGTACCCTCGTCATGCGGGCCCGCGACGGCGGCCGTCTGCGTCGTGACGAAGCAGAAGAGCGTGAACCAGACGATGAGGCGGCCGCCTTTGGAGCAGAACATGCGGGGCTCTCCTCTATCCCTTGAGCCGCTTCAGGAAGCCATTGGCATCCTTCGCGAAGCGCGGCGCAGCACGCTGCATGTGTTCCAGCGCGTAGCCCAGGCTCACGTCCCCGGCCGCACGCACGAATCCATCGGACGGCACGCACAGGCCGGTGGCGCACGCCGCTGGGCGCGTGCCGTCACGCACCAGCACAAAGCTCGGCACCCGGTCGATGGCGTAGCGGTCGAAGGCTTGCGGATCGATCTGCACGGCCACCTGGCGCTGGCCGATCAAGCCCTGCACCCGCGCCGCCGTGTCGCGAATGGACCCGTTGACCAAACCCCGGATCACGACCGAAGCCTTCGCGCGTGAGGCCTGATCGACGAGGCGTTGCAGCGTGGCTTCGGGCATCGACAGGCTGACGAAGACCAGCAAGCCCGGGTCCGACACGAGGCCCTGCGCCTGCGTCATCGCATCGCTCTGGGAGGCATAGCCTTTGGCGAGCGCTTCCAGATCGATCGGCGCGGAGAACCGGGGCTGAGGCAGGGCATCGATCTTCGGACTTCCGGATATCGGCACGCGGCCCAGCTCCGCATCGCTCGGCATGCGGTGGGCTTTCTTCGCCCGCTCGATGTCCTTCTCGGTGATCGTCGGTTGCGAGCGCCGCGCACGTTCGATGTCAGCTTCGGTCACGATGGGTACCGGCTGGGAGCGCGCGCCGACGGCGCACAGCAGCACCGCCGCGCTGGCCAGCATCCCGCCGTGCCGGCAGAGGAAGTCAGTAGCCCACACGGCAGTTCCTCTTCCTGAACAGCATGAACGCGAAGTCCTCGCCGCGTACCGGGTACTCCTTGCCCGCACCCCAGGTGACGGTGGTGCGGCCGAAGGGCTGACAGCACTTGCCGCCTTCCTTGCCGGTGCTCGGGATCGGGTAGGTGAGCTGGGTCTTGTAGGCGGTCTTGTCCATCACCGGCGCGAAGTACGGCCCGCACAGCCCCGGCGTGCCGTGCCAGCCCCAGGCGAGCAACTCGCGGTGCATCTTGGCGGTCAGGCGCTGGGCCAGCAGCGCGGCGGTGCGCACGCCACCCATGTGATACGGCACCTGGCCGTTGAGCGGATAAATGCCACCCTGACAGCCGGCACACCAGAACATCTCCTTGATGCCGAAGCCGAGCGACGCTGCCACGCAGTCGGCAGCGCACGCGGCGACCGCCACCGGGTTGGCGAACAGCACCGCGTCCGGGTTCAGGATCAGCGTCAGCTCGTCGTCGTTCCAGAGCGGGTCGACTTCAGTCAGGTAGGCCAGGTCGAACGAGCCGCGCTCCAGGCACGGAAAATCCGCCACCACGTCGAGCCAGTAAAGCACAGGGTTCACATAGAAGTGCGCCTGATAGAAGCTGCCACCGTCGCCGTCCCCTTCGGCTCGCGTGTAGCGTGCGGCTGCGGGTGCGGCGATGCCCGGATCGAGATCGACACCGCCCAGCGAGACAAGGCAGAAGGGCTTGCGCACCACCTCGACGTGGCGCGCCGGTTCCCAGAAGCCGACCGACACGCCAATGGTCGGGTTGACGCCGCAACTGCACACGGGGCTGCTCGGGTTGTCGATGTCCTCCTGGTCGCCGACGTTGGCGATGCGGGCGCTGCCGATGCTGATCGGCAGGATGCAACTCCAGCAGATGTCGGTGATGGGGTTGGGGAAGGCGCCGGTGCAGGTGATGCTGTCGGCGGCGTTGCTCGACAAGGGGTGCAGCGCAACCAGCAGCACGACCGACCACGCGACCACCCGGCGCAACAGGGTCAGGAAGCAGTTCACTTCCCGACCTCCAATTCGTCGATGCGCAGGCGCATGCCTTCCTGCGACACGAGCGCAGGCACTTGCGTGATGCCGAAGCGGCGGACCAGGGCGCCTTGCTGGTCGTAGTAGACGGGCGTGCGCCACGACTTCATCAGGTCCAGGTAGGAGCCTGCCGTCAGGATCGGCTTCACCTTGCCCTGATAGCTGGCGATCAGCTCACGGGCGCGGGCCACCTGGCGACGGTCCCGTGCATCGAAGAACAGCAGATGCTTGGACAGCGAGACCACCTCGAGCGGGTTCTTGCGCAGCCCGGCCGCGAACAGCAGATGGCCCTGCGCATCAAGGATGTTGCGGTCCAACGTGAAACTCGGGTCGAAGTAGAAGCTGCGCGCGGTCTCGGTGGCGCGCAAACCGGCGACCGGTTTGGGCTGGGTGACGGCCTCGGTGCCACGCGCCCGGGCTTGCGCTTCGAGCCGGGCCAGTTCGCCGTTGCGTTCCTTCTCGCGCAGGCGCTGCTCGATGAAGGCCAGCAGGTTCGGCTCGGTGATCGCATAGGTCGGGCCGATCGTGCCGAGGTCTTCGGCATGGGCAGCGTGGACCCACATCCCGCTGAGCACCGCGGCACCGAACGCGATCATTCGCAGCGGCTTCACCGGCCACTCCGCTGATCGCAGCGAACGCGCTGCGCGAGTTGCTGCAGCGTGACGTCGCGCTGAGCCTGTTGGCTCGGGTGGTTCGCGCGGATCATGCCCATCAGGACCGGATCGCCATCGCCGTCCGACACGGCGCGCCGCAGTTCATGGGGTGTGAGCGCACGGCCACAGCGACGCTGGAAGGCCTGCAGATAGCCCTGCGCGCCCTCGCGTGCGGCCAGCGAGATCTGCGCCAACAGGCCAAGGTAGTCGTTCATCGGAACGTCGTCCGCCGGCGTGGCGCTGAGGCCGCTGGCGGTCTGGGCGTTCGATCCGCCGACCACGAGGCCGGCGGCGAGGGCAAGAGCGGCGACGATCAGGGCGTTGCGCACGGAGATCACCGTCAGAACAAGGGCTGCACGACGCCGATGACCTGTTCGACGCGAACCAGTCCGCTGCTGCGGTAGCGCGAGTCGAAACTGTCCGGGCTCGTGCCTTGCACGTAGTAGTGGCCCGGCGGGATGACCGTGGGCTGAATCGGTTCCAGCGCACGATGGTCGTAGGCTCGGATCTTCGCCAGCCCGACCGGCTCGCCGTTGACGGCGACGACACGATCAGCCACTGTGACCGCGTCGCCCGGCAGGCCACGCACGATCTTGAAGAAAGGCTGGCCGCGCAGGCCGGGATAGTCGGTCTGCGCGTCGCCCGCGAACGCGAAGATGATGTAGTCACCGCGATGCAAGGCCGCCGGAACGGCATGCACCAGTGCCACCCGGTACGGCAGGCTCGGGGTCCAGTTGAAGACCACCGGCACGCGCGGTGTCGGATCGACGAAGAGCCGCGCGTAGGCCAGGCCCCAGATCGCGAACACCGGGACGTACAGGTACCAGCGCCGACGCATGTGCCGCAGAAAGTCGCTGAACGACGCCACGGCGCGTTGCAACCGACCGCGGGGCACCGGCGGGTCATTGACGAGAACAGTCTCGGCGATCATGGGGTTTCCACCTTCCTGCGCAGTTGGGCCGTCAAGTCCACGGTGTGCGGTGTCGGGCCGGCGACAGCGCTCTTGAGCACCACCAGGCAGCCGCAGTCACGCGGCAGTTCTTCTAGCGCGGCGGGCAGGCGCTGCGCAAAGGCGCGCGCCATCAGCAAGGCCTTCTGCCGATCCTCCTCGGAGCTGCTCTTCGTGAGCAGCAAGGTGAACTCGGCTTCCTTCTGCCGGTACACCTCGGCCACATCGACCATGCCGACGCGCTGGGCCGGTCGCACCACGGCACGGTCGTAGAACAGCATGGCGCCGGCGACGATGAACAGCGTGAACATCGCGTGCGCCAGAAACTGAACGACAGGCGGCTTCATACCGCGTGCCCTCTGCGGCGCAGCAGCTCGGTGATCGCCTCGTCGATGCTCAGGCCCTGCGCGCGCATCTCGTCGATCGGCGCGTTGTCCTCCATCTTGTTGGAGAACAGCAGGTGCGTCGCCGGATCGAGGATGTTGCGGGCCACGCCTTCACCGACCGGCGACGAGATGTAGATCTCCGAGAACACGCCGGGCTCGGTGCGCAGCGAGTTCAGCAGCCGTTTCTTCGGCTCGTCCATCGTGAGCCGGCCCTTGCGGTCGAGCATCTCGATGGATTCGGGCTTCTGTCGCAGCAGGAACACCCAGTCCGAGCAATTGAACGCCGCCTCCATCTGCGCCGAGCCGTAGTAATCGTCGGCGCTTTGCGTTGCGGTGCCGAGCGAGCCACCATACTTGCGTGCACGTCGCGCGGCTTCCTCGACGACGGCGGCTTTGACCGGATCGTCGGCGCCGATGTCACCGAGTTGCTGCTTGAGCTCGTCGATGAACAGCACCTTGCGCCGGTTGCGCGTCAGGTACATCTCGCCGGTGATCTGGTGCAGCAGCAGGATGTTGATCACCGCGTGCAGGTCGGGCCGGCGTTTGAGTTCCTCGTTCTCGATGACGATGAAGTCATTGCTGAAGTCGACGTTGCTGCGACCCTCGAAGAAGCGCTCGTACTGGCCGCCCCGCGCGTAGGGGTTGAGCATGATCGCCAGGTCCTTGATGCGCTGGTCGTTGAGGACGCCCAGCTCTTCGATGGTCCCACCCTTGAAGGCGTCGCGGAGACCGGTGATGGTCAGGTCGTTGCCGTGCTGCCGGAACAGCTTGAGCACCATCGCCGAGATTGCCTTGTACTGGACCTCATCGAGCGCGCGCTGCATCGAGCACATCTTCGAGATCGCCGGCACCAGCATGTCGATGTCTTCGTTGATGTCGACGATGTTGGAGAACGGGTTCAGGCAGATGT
>Ga0335397_10003364_pt1 | contig 21425 bp, 18 predicted proteins | sample MAT04_FD_205740 | JGI IMG/M metagenome (GOLD analysis project Ga0335397, IMG submission 205740) | Freshwater microbial communities from Lake Fryxell liftoff mats and glacier meltwater in Antarctica - MAT-04 (spades assembly) (version 2) ... | reverse complement strand
GTGGCAGCGAGCGCGAGGCCCAGCAGACCGGCCGCGGCGCGGCGACCTCGTGCAGAAGATCGAGCTGTCATGTCCTACCTCCATGGAGCGGGGGTGTGGACACGCTTGTCGCGCTTGCCCCCGTAGCGATGCATGCAAGCGCTTGCAGGATCACGATGCAAGCCGTGACCTGCTTCACATCGGTAACGATCCTGCAACATGCCTCAGGTCGGCCGGTCCGGTCGTGCCCCTGGCGACCAGCGACACCGGCAGCAGCGCGTGCTCCTGGGCGTGCGTGCGGTCCCCCCGCAGCGCGGCCAGGAGCAGGTCGGCGGCACGGCGGCCCTGCTCGGCGACCGGCTGCGAGACCGTCGTGAGGTCCAGCAGCGGCGCCAGCTCGTGGTCGTCGACGCCGACCACCGACAGGTCGCCCGGGACCCTCAGCCCGACGGCGCGGGCTGCGTCCAGCGCGCCGAAGGCCATCTCGTCGGACGCCGCGAAGACGGCGGTCGGCGGGTTGGGCAGGGCCAGCAGGCGGTGCATGGCGGCCCGCCCGCCGTCGATCGTGAAGAACCCGACGTCGTCGAGCCGGGCGTCGGGGTCCAGGCCGGCCGCACGCAGCGCCGACAGCCAGCCGGCCCGCCGGTCGACCGGTGCGTTGAAGTTGAGGGGCTCGTTCGGGTCGCCACCGATGTGCGCGATCCGCTTGTGGCCCAGCGATATCAGGTGCTCACTGGCCGTACGACCGACCTCGACGTCGTCGATGCGGACCGACATCGCCCCGCTCACCGACCCGCCGAGGAAGACGGTGGGCAGACCGAGCCGGCGCAGTCCGTCGAGCTCGCGGCCGGTCAGCGGGACGGTCAGCACGCAGACGGCATCGACCCGCTGGCGGAGCTCCTCGGGCTCGAACACGGGACGGCTGTGGTCGGTCGTCGACGGGAGAACCATGAGCAGCACGTCGTAGCCGTCGGCGCGCAGCTCCTGCTCCACCGCCTCGATGGCGTTCGCGAAGAACCACTTCGCGATGTGGGGGGTGACCACCCCGACCGTGCGCGTCCGCCCGGTGGCCAGGTTCGAGGCGCTCTTGCTCGCCACGTAGCCCAGGTCCAGGGCCACGCGGGTGATGGAGGCGCGGGTCGCGTCGGACACGTGGGGGAGCCCGCGCAGGGCCCTGGAGACGGTCGCGGTGGACACCCCGGCCGTTCGGGCGACGTCCTCGATCGTGATCGGCATGGCGTGTCACCTCCCGCAAGCGCTTGCAGAACGCGAGGAGTGTGGCGCACTATGCCCTGGATCACAAAGCCGACCACCGCCCGGTGGTCCTCTGCACGTACCCCACTCGGATCGTCCGGCACGTTCCTGCCGGTGGAGGAGATGCACCATGGCCACTGTCACCTTCGACGGGGCGACCCGTCACTACGCCGGCGGGGAGCGACCCGCGGTCGACGCCCTCGACCTCGAGATCGGCGACGGCGAGTTCCTTGTCCTCGTGGGTCCCTCGGGCTGCGGCAAGTCGACCTCGCTGCGCATGCTCGCCGGGCTCGAGCCCGTGGACGGCGGCCAGATCCGCATCGGGGACCGCGACGTCTCGCACGTCGACCCCAGCGACCGCGACATCGCGATGGTGTTCCAGAACTACGCGCTCTACCCGCACATGTCGGTCGCGGACAACATGGGCTTCGCCCTGAAGATCGCCGGGCGTCCCAAGGACGAGATCGGCAAGCGGGTCCGTGAGGCGGCGGACATCCTCGACCTCACCGAGTTCCTCGACCGCAAGCCCAAGGCGCTGTCCGGCGGCCAGCGCCAGCGCGTCGCGATGGGTCGCGCGATCGTCCGCAACCCGCAGGTGTTCTGCATGGACGAGCCGCTGTCCAACCTCGACGCCAAGCTCCGCGTCGCGACCCGCACCCAGATCGCCTCCCTGCAGAGGCGACTCGCGGTCACGACCGTCTACGTCACGCACGACCAGGTCGAGGCCATGACGATGGGTGACCGCGTGGCGGTCCTCAAGGACGGCCTGCTGCAGCAGGTCGACAAGCCCCGGGCGATGTACGACCACCCGAACAACATGTTCGTCGCCGGCTTCATCGGCTCACCCGCGATGAACCTGTTCACGCTGCCCGTGGGCCCGGACGGCACCGCCTACCTCGGCGGCTTCGCCCTGCCGGTACCGCGCGCCGCGCTCTCACAGCTCGACGACGGCGGCCGCGTGGCCGTCGGCGTCCGTCCTGAGGACCTCGTCGTCGTCGACAGCGGCCAGGGCATCGCTGCGACCGTCGTGCTGGTCGAGGAGCTCGGCTCCGACGCGTTCGTGCACGCCGCCGTCCCGCAGGGCGACGACCCGCACGACGAGGTCATGCTCGTGGCGCGCGTGAACCCCAAGAGCCCGCCCGACAAGGGCGACAAGGTCTGGCTCGCGCCGTCCAGCGCCGAGATCGTCCACGCCTTCGACCCGGTCGGCGGCGCCCGGCTGACTCCCTGACCCCCACGAGCAGCCCGCCGCTGACCCCCACGAGCAGCCCGCCGCTGACCCCCACGAGCAGCCCGCCGCTACGATCCCACGCATGAGCGACCCCACCCCCGCCGCGCCCTCCCACGTCGTCCTCGTCTACAGCGACGACGCGGCGGTGCGCGATCAGGTGCGAGGTGCGCTCGGGCGTCGTCCGTCCCACGAGCTGGGTCGGCTGGAGTACGTCGAGTGCTCCAGTGGCGACCAGGTCGTCGCGCGCATCGACCAGGGCGGGGTCGACCTCTGCGTGCTCGACGGCGAGGCCTGGCCCACCGGCGGCTTGGGACTGGCCAAGCAGATGAAGGACGAGCTTCCCGACTGCCCGCCCACTCTCGTGCTGATCGGCCGCAAGGCCGACGCCTGGCTGGCGACCTGGTCGCAGGCCGACGGCGTCGTCCCGCACCCGCTGGACCCGGTCGAGCTCACTTCCGTCGCGACCGGCCTGCTGGCGCGGCGGGTGGCAGGGCTCCCGGTCCGCCGGGCGCTGCACTGAGGCCGGTGACCTTCTCCGCGAGCTCCCCGGCGCCAGGGTGGCCGGGGGTGCTGTCGACGCTGCTGCGCGGCGAGTCCCTCACCACGCCGACCACCGCGTGGGTCATGACCGAGATCATGGCCGGGGACGCCACCCCCGCCCAGGTCGCCGGCTTCGTCATGGCCCTGCGGGCCAAGGGCGAGACCTCCGACGAGGTGGCAGGGCTGGTCGAGGTGATGCTCGCCGAAGCCGCCCCGGTGAAGGTGACGGGCCGCGTCGTCGACACCTGCGGGACCGGCGGCGACCGGTCCAACACCGTCAACCTGTCCACCATGGCGGCCCTGGTCGTCGCCGGCGCCGGCGTCCCCGTCGTCAAGCACGGCAACCGCGCCGCGTCGTCGGCCTGCGGCTCGGCGGACCTGCTCGAGCGGCTCGGCGTCGCGGTGGACCTGCCGCCGCCGGCCGTCGGTCCGTGCCTGGAGCAGGCCGGGATCGCGTTCTGCTTCGCCCCGGTCTTCCACCAGGGGATGCGCCACGTCGCGGTACCGCGCCGTGATCTGGGTGTCCCCACGGTGTTCAACGTCCTGGGACCGCTCACCAACCCGGCCCGCCCGGCGGCCCAGGCGGTCGGGGTGTCGGACGCCCGCCTCGCCCCCGTGATGGCCGGGGTGCTGGCGCTGCGCGGCGTCGACGCGCTGGTGTTCCGGGGCGACGACGGCCTCGACGAGCTGACGACGACCGGACCCTCAACCGTCTGGGTGGTCCGCGGTGGGACGGTGGAGTGCGAGTCCTTCGACCCCGCTTCGCTCGGCATCCCCACCGGGACCCTCCAGGACCTGCGCGGGGGAGACGCGACCGTCAACGCCACTGTCGCGCACAACCTGCTCGGCGGTGCCTCGGGGCCGGTGCGTGACGCGGTGCTGCTCAACGCCGCCGCAGCACTGGCGGCCTACGAGGGCGGTGACGGCGATCTCGTGGACCGGCTTCGCGCGGGGTGGCACCGCGCGGCCGAAGCGCTCGACAGCGGGGCCGCTGCCCTGCTGCTCGAGCGGTGGGTCCGCATCAGCCAGTCCCTGCGCTGACGCGAGGCCCCGCCCGCCGGGCGCTCGTCCGGCGATGATCTTCCCCTCGTACGGTCCGACACGCGACCTGGGGCGGACGCGGGAAGATCGGCGCCTCGGGGTCGGCCGCGGGTCAGTCGCCCAGGTGGTCGCGGCCGTGCGGGGCGTCCCATCCGGACAGGTCCGGCCCCTTCGGGACGATCCCGGTCGGGTTGATCTTGTCGTGGGTGCCGTAGTAGTGGCTCTTGATGTGCCCGAAGTCGGTCGTGTCGCCGAAGCCGGGGTGCTGGAACAGGTCGCGGGCGTAGGGCCAGAGGTTCGCGAACTCGGTCAGCTTGCGCTGGTTGCACTTGAAGTGGCCGTGGTAGGCGGCGTCGAAGCGGACCAGTGTCGTGTAGAGCCGGACGTCGGCCTCGGACAGCTTGCGGCCGACCAGGAAGCGCTCGGCGCCGAGCAGCTCGTCGAGCTCGTGCAGCCGGACGAACAGGGCGTCGAAGCCCTTCTCGTACGCCTCCTGGCTCGAGGCGAACCCGGCCTTGTAGACGCCGTTGTTCACGGCGTGGAAGGTGGCCTCGGCCATTTCGTCGATGGCCTCGCGCCGGTCCTGCGGGTAGAGGTCCGGGGCGCCCGAGCCGTGCAGCCCCGTCCACTGCGTCGACAGGTCGAGCGAGATCTGCGGGTAGTCGTTGCTCACGATCCGCTCGGTCTGGGTGTCCCACAGGAACGGCACGGTCGCGCGACCGGCGAAGTCCGGGTCGCTGCGGGTGTAGAGCTCCATCACGTACGACGCGCCGGTCACCGGGTCGACGCCGCCCTCGTCGAGGGTGAAGCGCCACCCCTTGTCGTCGCGGAGCGGGTCGACGACCCGCAGCGCGATGGCGTTCTGGAGACCGAGCAGGCTCCGCACGATGACCGAGCGGTGCGCCCACGGGCACGCCAGGCTGACGTACAGGACGTAGCGGCCGGCCTCGACGGGGTAGTCGCTGGAGCCGTCTGCCGTGATCCGGTCGGTGAAGTGGTTGGGCTGGCGGACGAACTCACCGGTCGGCGCCGCCTCCTTGGTGAACTGCGCGGCGGTCATGCCTGCATCCCCAGGCTGAACGTCGCCTCGAGGTCGTGCTGGCTGTAGGCCTGAAAGGCGATCAGCGTCTGGGTGGCGAGCACGCCCTCGACCTTGTTGAGGCGGCCGGCGATGGCGTCGTGCAGATCCTCGTGGCGGCGTACGCGCACCATCGCGACCAGGTCGACGTCACCGGCGACGGAGTAGACCTCGCTCACCCCCTCCAGGTCGGCGATGCGCTGGGCGACCTCGGGGATCTGGTGGACCTCGGCGGAGACCATGACGATGGCGGTGATCACACGCTGGAGCGTATCCACCCCGGCCGTGCCGCACACTCCAGCGACGGACCTGATCGGGACCAGCCCGGCGCGACACCCGAACCCGCCGCACGGGACGGGCGGGGAGGGATGAGGCGGCCTCAGGCGAAGACGCGGGCCGGCCGGGCGACCGGTCGCAGCCCGCGACGGTCCTCGAAGGGCCGGACCTCGTTGCGCGCGTCCTGGGCGGCCTCGAGCCAGGCCCGGCGTCCGCCGGCGCCGAACGCGGGGGAGGCCCAGGTGCCCTCGAGCCGCACCAGGCGGGTGCCGGGCTGGTCGAGCCAGCGCAGCACGCACTCGACCTCCTCGGCGGTCGCGGCGGGCAGGGGTCCCGGACCGGCCAGCACGGTCTCGGCGGTGGCGACCATCGCGTCGACGTAGGGGGCGGGGTGCGCACCGCGGGGGATGGTGCCCGCCGCGACCAGCCGCCCGGACCGGACCACGGCGACCTCCCACCCGAGGTCGGCGGTCGGACGGGCGGCGACCAGCTGCGGGACCCTCGTCAGCGCCGACAGCCGTTGCAGCCGGGAGGCGGCGCGCACGAAGGCCGTGAGCCGGTCGCGCTGGGCGGCGGCGTCCTCGAACCGCTCGGAGCCGGCCAGGGCCGCGATCCGTCCGGTGAGGGCGTCGACGACTGTGCTCGGGTCTCCGGCGATCGCCGTGCGGTAGGCGCCGGTGTGGGCGGCGTAGTCCTCGACCGACTCGCCGAGGTCGGGCCCGAGGCAGGGCGCCCCGCAGCGACCCATCTCGGCCAGGACGCAGGCTCCGCTGGGCAGGCGCGGGGAGATCCGCTTGGTGCACTGGCGCAGCGGCAGGGCCTCGTGGACGGCAGCGACGGCGAGCTCCGCGGTGGCCGCCCGGCCGAACGGCCCCAGGTAGACCGCGCCGTCGTCGAGCACCTTGCGGACGGTTGACAGGCGGGGGAACGCCTCGACGGTCAGCTTGACCCAGATGGCCTTGTCGGGGCGCGTCGACCGGCGGTTGTAGCGCGGGGTGTGCTCGGCGATCAGGCGCAGCTCGCGCACCTCGGCCTCGAGCGGGGTGCTGCACACGACCGGGTCGACGCGTTCGGCCAGTCCGACCATCTCCGCCATGCGGGTGCGGTTCTCGCTGGCCGTGAAGTACTGCCGGACCCGTCCGCGCAGGTTGGTGCTCTTGCCGACGTAGAGCACCCGGCCGCGGCTGTCGCGGAACAGGTAGACCCCCGGCGCGGCGGGCAGCGCGTCCGCGAGGTGGCGCTTGCGGCGCAGCTGCGGGCTGACCTGGCTCGAGAAGGTCCGCAGCTCCTCCAGGCTGTGCACGCCCAGCCCGCCAAGCCGGGCGATCAACCCGTGGAGCACGTCGACGGTGGCCCGAGCGTCGGACAGCGCGCGGTGGTTGGGCGTGGTCGTGGAGCGAAACAGCGGCGCCAGCGTCGAGAGCTTGCAGTTGGGCGCCTCGTCGCGGGTCAGCACCCGCCGCGCGAGGCGGGCGGTGTCGACCGAGTCCGGCGCCGGCCACGTGAGCCCCAGCCGCTCGCAGCCGGCCCGCAGGAAGCCGAGGTCGAACGGCGCGTTGTGGGCCACCAGCACAGCTCCCCGGCTGAACTCCAGGAACGCCGGCAGCGCCTGGTCCAGCCGAGGCGACCCCGCCACCATGGCGTCGGTGATCCCGGTGAGCACGGCGATGAACGGCGGGATCGTGGCACCCGGGTTGACCAGCGTCTGGAACTCCGCAAGCACCTCGCCGCCGCGCACCTTGACCGCGCCGATCTCGGTGATGTCGCAGGCCTGCGCCGAGCCACCGGTCGTCTCGAGGTCGACCACGACGAAGGTGACCTCCCTCAACGGGCTACCCAGCTCGTCGAAGCTCGCCTGCACCGCGACCTGCCGCGGGACCTGGGCGGAGGCGGCGGCGGGGGTGAGACCGCGGTCGGACGGCGGGAGGGCAGGGGAGCTGAGCGGTGGGGCGGCGGGCATGGTGCGGACGCTAGGTCCCCCCTCGGACAGACCCGCCCCAACGACACGCCGCCATCGCCAGCCACCGCACAGCCACCGCGCAGCCATGACCCGGTGATCCACCGCAGGATCCCCGTCGTCAGGGCGGCTGGGTTGCGCTGAGCACGGCGATGCTGCGGTGGATCACGGCAGTAGGCGGGGGAGTGGGCGCGGGGGGTTAGGCGCAGCGGCGGCTCGGGTGGGGTGTCCCCACCTGGCTAGGCTCGCGGCGTGCCCCCTGTGCCCCAGCCCGGCCCCGACTCCCGCTGGCGCTGCACCCTGTGCGGCAACCTGACGCGGTTCGACGTCACGCGCTCGACCCGGGCCAGTGAGTACGTCCACGTGGACCTGTCGGGCAACCAGGTCGTCGAGGAGCGCACCCTCCAGCTCGATGTCGTCGAGCACGTCAGCTGCCGGTGGTGCAATGCCGTCGACCAGGTCGAGGTCATCGCCAGGCCCGCCGCCGGCGCCGGGTGAGCTCGGCGGTCTCCCTCCCGGACGCGGCCCGCGCCCGGGTGGTCGCCCTCGCCGCCGAGCGGCTCTCAGCGCTGGCGGACGAGCAGGTCCCGGCGGCCGTACGGCCGTTCCGCCGCTTCACGCCCCGCAAGCGCGCGCAGCTCGCCGCCGTCCCGCTCGCCGCAGCGCTCGAGGACGATGCTGCCTTCCGCCAGCTGGTGTCGGAGGGGCTTGCCGACGACGTGGTCGCCGCGGTCCGCAGCGGCCGGCCGCTGCCGGCCGCTCCGCCCGAGGAGCTGGCGGCGGCGGCCTACCTGCTGCGCAGCGCCGGGTGGCAGGAGAGGTTGACGCAGGAGTCGGCCGCGCTCGCCGAGCGCGACCGGGCTGCTGCCGGCGCCGCAGGGGTCGACGCCGTCCAGCGGCTGACCGAGCAGCTCGAGGCCGTCCGGGCCCAGGCGCGCGCGGAAGTCCAGCGACTGGGCGCGGAGCTGCAGGCCTCCCAGGAGGAGGCCGTCGCGCTGCGGCGACGAGTGCGGGACATGGGCTCGCGCGCCGCGGCCGCCGAACGTGCGCTCGCCGCTGGTCCGCCTGCCGAGGCCCCCGCCGACCTGCCGGACGCGCCCGATCCGGTCGGGGACGTCGACGCCGCCGAGGTCCGCCGCCTGCGGTCTCGGCTGGCCGCGGCCGAGCAGGCGCTGGCCGCAGCCCGTGCGGGCGCCCGGGGGGAGCGACAGACCGAGCAGGTGCGGCTGCGCGTGCTGCTGGACGCCCTCATCGGTGCCGCCGGCGGGCTGCGCCGCGAGCTGGCGCTGCCGCCGGTCGACGAGCGACCGGCGGACTCGGTCGCTGCGGTGTACGCGCAGGACGCCGTCGCCCGGGCCCCGGTGCAGGGGCGGGCCCCCGACGACCCGGTGCTGCTCGACGCCCTGCTGCTCGTCCCCGGCACCCACCTGCTGGTCGACGGCTACAACGTCACCAAGACCGGCTACGGCGAGCAGACCCTCGAGGTGCAGCGCGGTCGGCTCCTGACCGGTCTCGGTGCGCTCGCCTCGCGCACGGGCGCCGAGGTGACCGTGGTCTTCGACGGGGCCGGGCAGGACGCGCCCCGGACGCAGGCGGTCTCGGCGCCGCGCGGCGTACGGCTGATCTTCAGCCCGGTCGACGTGATCGCCGACGACGTCCTGCGGGAGCTGGTCGGCGCCGAGCCGCCCGGCCGCCCGCTCGTGGTGGTGTCCAACGACCGCGAGATCACCGACGACGTGCGCCGGCTCGGCGCACGCGCGGTGGCCAGCCAGGCCCTGCTGGTCCTGCTCTCAAGGTGAGGGTCAGCCGCTGCGCGGGAAGCCGAGGTCGACACCCGCCGGCGGGTCCGGCCAGCGCGACGTCACGACCTTGCCGCGCGTGTAGAAGTGCACCCCGTCGCTGCCGTGGGCGTGGCTGTCGCCGAACAGAGACGAACCCCACCCGCCGAACGAGTAGTAGGCCATCGGGACCGGGATGGGCACGTTGATCCCGACCATCCCGACCTCGACCTCAGCCACGAAGCGGCGGGCTGCGGCGCCGTCGCGGGTGAAAAGCGCCGTCCCGTTGCCGTAGTCGTTGGCGTTGACGAGGTCGAGGGCGGCGTCGAACGACGGTGCGCGTACGAGGGACAGCACCGGCCCGAAGACCTCGTCCCGGTAGACCCGCATGTCGGGGGTGACGCGGTCGACCAGCGTCGGCCCCAGCCAGAAGCCGCCCGGGTCGCCGTCGGGCGTCACGGCCCGGCCGTCGACCACCACGTCCCCGCCGTCCCCGGCGGCCGTAGCGACGTAGCCGGCGACGCGGTCGCGGTGGGCCTGGGTCACCAGCGGCCCCATGTCGCAGCCGCGGCGCCCGTCCCCCGTGCGCAGCGCCGCCATCCGCGAGGTCAGCAGCGGGACGAGGGCGTCGGCCACCGGGTCGACGGCCACGAGCACCGAGATCGCCATGCACCGCTCGCCGGCCGACCCGAAGGCGGCGCTGACCGCTCCGTCAGCGACCTGGTCGAGGTCGGCGTCGGGCAGCACGACCATGTGGTTCTTCGCGCCACCCAGCGCCTGGACGCGCTTGCCCGCGGCGGACCCGGTGGTGTGGACGTGTCGGGCGACCGGCGTGGAGCCGACGAAGGACAGCGCACGCACGTCGGGGTGCTCCAGCAGCCGGTCCACCGCGACGGCGTCGCCCTGCACGACGTTGAACACGCCGTCGGGAAGGCCGGCGTCTCGCCACAGCTCGGCCAGCAGCAGCGAGGTGGACGGGTCCTTCTCGCTCGGCTTGAGCACGACCGTGCTGCCGCAGGCGATCGCGATCGGGAAGAACCACAGCGGCACCATGGCCGGGAAGTTGAACGGCGACACGATCCCGACGACGCCGAGCGGCTGGCGCACGGAGAAGACGTCGACGCCGGTCGAGACCTGCTCGGAGTGACCGCCTTTGAGCAGGTGCGGGATGCCGCAGGCGAACTCGACGACCTCGAGCCCGCGGGACACCTCCCCGGCGGCGTCGCCCAGCACCTTCCCGTGCTCTGCGGTGATGGCCGCCGCGACCCGGTCGACGTTCGCCGCAAGCAGCTCGCGGAAGGCGAACAGCACGCTCGTACGACGGGACAGCGAGGAGCGTCGCCACGGCGCGAACGCCTCGACGGCGCTCGCCACGGCGGCGTCGACCTCGGCGACCGACGCGAGGTCGACCAGGCCGGTGACGACGCCGGTGGCCGGGTCGGTGACCTCGGCCGTACGACCTGCGGGGGCGTCCCAGGCCTTGCCGCCGATCCAGTGGCTGATGCGGTCGGGGCGGGTCATGCGCGGGCCTCACGGTCGACGGTCTCGAGCGCGCTGACCAGGATCCCCAGGCCCTCGTCGGCCTCCTCGGCCGTCAGCGTCAGCGGCGGGGCAACGCGAAGGACGTTGCCGTAGAGCCCTCCCTTGCCGACGAGCAGCCCCAGCCGGCGGGTCTCCTCCAGCACCCGGGCGGCGGCGGCCGGGTCCGGGGCGTAGCCATCGGGGCCGACCAGCTCGATGCCGACCATCAGGCCCTTGCCGCGCACCTCGCCGACCAGCGGACACCGGACGGCCACGCCGCGCAACCCCTCGAGCAGGACCGCGCCGAGCTTGGCGGCGTTGGCCTGCAGGTCGCGCGAGAGCAGGACGTCGAGGACCGCAGAGGCCGCGACCGTCGACACCGGGTTGCCGCCGAACGTCGAGATGCTGTTGGCCTGGAGGCAGTCCATCAGGTCGCCCCGGGCCACGACGCCGCCGATCGCGTGGCCGCCGCCGAGGCCCTTGGCGAAGGTCATCGCGTCGGGCACCACGCCGTGGGCGCTGATGCCCCAGAAGTGCTCGCCCGTACGCCCCCAGCCGGTCTGGACCTCGTCGGAGACGAACAGGATCCCGTGCTCGTCGAGGACCTGCTTGTAGGCACCGAACAGCCCGTCCGGCGGTACGGCGAACCCGCCCACGCCCTGCACCGGCTCGGCGATCATGCAGGCGACATCGCCCGCCGTGGTGGTGTCGAGCAGCTCGCGCAGGTCGCGCACGCAGGCCTGGACGTACGCCGCGTCGTCGAGGTCGCGGAAGGAGCTGCGGAAGCGGTAGCCCCCCTGGGCGTAGGTGACCTGCAGCGGGGACAGGGACGAGGCCGACCAGCCGCGGTTGCCGGTGATGCCGGTCGTCGCGAAGGTGCGTCCGTGGTAGCTGTTGCGCAGCGCGATGACCTGGTTGCTGCGCCGGGCCGTGGTGGTCAGCAGCAGCGCCGCCTCGTTGGCCTCGGTGCCGGAGGTCGTGAAGAACACCTTGGCGTCCGGGATCCCGCTCAGCACCGCGATCCGCTCGGCCAGGTCGACCTGCCCGCGCAGCAGGTAGAGCGTCGAGGTGTGCACGACGCCCTTCGCGAGCTGCTCAGCGACCGCGTCGCGGACCTCCGGCAGGTCGTAGCCGACCATGTTCGTGAGGATCCCGGCGAAGAAGTCGAGGTAGTCCCTGCCGTCGCCACCGGTGACGCGGTTGCCGTGGCCGGTCACGATCTCCAACGGCTCGTCGTAGTACAGGCTGAGCCAGGACGGCATGACGGCGCGGTGTCGCGCCAGCAGCTCTGCGTCGCTCATCGGGATCTCCAGGGGGCTGGGGCGGGCCGATCGGTGTCGGTGCCGGACCCGCGTCGTCCGAGCGTACGGAGGCGCGGGCCCTGTCCGCAGCACCGACTTGTCCGAGGGCGGTCCTAGCGTCCGCCGGGCCGGTGCACGACCGGCACGGACCTGTTCGGAGGATGCTGTGCTGATCGACTGCGACGGCTGTGCGATGCGAGACCTGGCCTGTGCGGACTGCGTGGTGACGGTGCTGCTGGGCGGACCACCGGGAGCCCTGGAGGTCGACGACGCCGAGCGCCGGGCGCTCGACGTCCTCGCCGACAGCGGCCTGGTGCCGCGTCTGCGCCTGGTGCCCCTGGGGCTGCCCGGGTCAGCCGGCCGGTCGGCCAGCGCCGCCTCGTGACCGGGCCCTGAGCCGAACGGCTTGTGGTCGAGCCGCTTTCCCGCGAGACTCTGCGCGCGCCGGGCGTCCTTCCCGGTGCGGACGGAGGACCGGTGCGCGAGCTGCACGTCGTCGCGGTGAGCGACGACGGACGCCACGTCGTCCTCGAGGGTGCCGACGAGGGCGAGCAGTTCCTTGTGGCCCTCGACGACCGCCTCAGAGCCGCGGTCGGGGAGCCCCCGTCCCGGGCCGAGCCGCCGAGCTCGGCCTCGCCTGCCCCGCCGGTCCCCGCTCAGCCTGTCCCGCGGAGCGCCGTCACCCCGAAGCAGATCCAGGCGCGGCTGCGCGCTGGCGAGACCGTCGAGCAGATCGCCGCGTCCGCCGGGATGCCCGTCGCGAAGGTCGAGCGCTTCGCCTGGCCGGTGGTGTCTGAGCAGGAGCGCATGATCACCGGGACCCGCGCGGCGGTGCTGGTGCGCGCCCGCCGTGGTCCCTCCCTGCTGCCGATCGGTGACGCCGTGGCCGAGCACCTGCAGGACCTGGGGCTGCCGACCGACGCGACGACCTGGACGGCCCGACGCGAGGAGTCCGGTCGCTGGCTCGTGCAGGTCTCCTTCGTGGCGAAGTCACGCACCCGCACGGCCGGGTGGCGCTTCGAGCCCTCGACGGGCGAGGTGTCGCCGGTCGATCCCTACTCCGCGGCTCTCGGCTACGCCGACGCACCGGTGTCCCACCGCGAGGCCAAGACCGCGCCCGCCGCGACGCCCGGCCGCAAGGTCGCGGCGGCCCAGGGTCGCCCCGCCGCGGCGTCGGCCGCGAAGGCGGCTCGGACCCGCGTCGCCCCGGCGCCGCTCAAGGCGCCACCGGGCTCGAAGGTGAGGGCCGCCCAGCCCGCCGCCGCACGCGGGCGCTCCACCCCGCGGACAGCCGTCGCGAAGCCGACGGCCGTCGCGAAGCCGACGAGGCCGGCCGCCGCGCCCGGCAAGGCGACGCAGCCCGCGACCCCGGCACCTCGCCCGACGACGACCCCGGCACCGGCGGCGGCCGTCGAGGCGCCGCCGACGCCGCAGGTGAGCCCGACCGGGCCGCCAGCGCTCCGGGTCGTCCGACCCCCGTCAGCAGCGGAGCCCCTGTCCTACCAGCCCCCGTCCGCGGACACCGACACCGTGCCCGCCGACACCGCGCCCGCCGACACCAAGCCCGCCGACAGCAAGCCCGCCGACACCGCGCCCGCCGACACCGAGGCCGCTCCCACCGAGCCCGCTCCGAAGGCGCCGGCCCGACGGGCCGCCGGAGGCCGGGCGAGCGTCCCCGCCTGGGCCGACGTGCTGCTCGGCACGGCGCCGGTGCACCGGCCGGCCGACCCGGACCCCACCGGGCGCGACTGACGCACGGCCCGGATCCCATGGCCCGCCGTACGATCGGCAGGTGCCGACCCCCTCGCCGACCCGTCCGCGGTCCGAAGGGGCGGAGCAGGTCCCGGCGGGACGCCGTGGACCCGCCGTCAGCCTGCTCGCGCTGCTGCTGGTCCTGGGTGTGGCGGTCGTCGTCGTGGTGCCGTGGAGCCCACTGCCCGGCGCAGACCTGGACGTCGACGCCCTGTCGTACTTCACGCCGGAGCAGTCGGCGCTGGAGATCGCGTTTCACGACCAGATCCGACCGTGGTCCTACGCCGGGCTGGTCGTCGGCCTGCTCGCGGCGGCGGTCCTCGGCCTGACCCGGCTGGGCGCCCGCATCGTCGCCGGGGTCGCACGCCCGTTCGGTGGCGGGTGGGTCTGGCAGGTCCTGCTGGGCACCCTCGTGCTCACCGCGCTGGTCCGGCTGGCCCGGCTGCCGTTCTCGGCGCAGGCCGAGGTGGTGCTCCGCGACTACCAGCTCTCGCGTCAGACCTGGGGTTCGTGGACGGTCGACGTCCTGAAGGGCGTCGGGGTCGACGCGGCGATCACCGCGCTGGTGCTGCTCGCGATCGTCGGCCTGGCCCGGCTCGTGGGCCGCAGCTGGTGGGCGTGGGGCGCGGCGGCGACGGCCGGGCTGGTGGTGGCCGGCTCCTTCGCGTACCCGGTGGTGGTGGAGCCGGTGTTCAACGACTTCACCTCCCTGGAGCAGGGCGAGCTGCGCGACGACCTGCTCACCCTGGCCGAGCGCGACGGGGTGCCCGTCGACGACGTGCTGGTCGCCGACGCCTCACGCCGCACGAACGCGCTGAACGCCTACGTCAGCGGCTTCGGGAGCAGTCGCCGGATCGTCGTCTACGACACGCTGCTGGAGACGGCCCCGCCTGCGGAGGTCGAGCTGGTCGTCGCCCACGAGCTGGCGCACGCCAAGTTCCAGGACGTTGCGACCGGCACGCTCCTCGGGGCACTGGGCGCTGCCGCGGCGGTGTGCGCCCTGGCGGTGCTGCTGTCGTGGACGCCACTGCTGCGCCGTGCCGGCGTCACCGGTCCGGGTGACGGTCGGGTCGTGGGGCTGCTCCTCCTGCTCGTTGCCGTCGGCTCCCTGCTCGTCTCCCCGGCGGTCAACGCCGTGTCGCGTCAGGTCGAGCTGCGCGCCGACGTGCACGCCCTCGACCTGACCGAGGACCCCGAGCTGTTCGTCCTCACCCAGAGCCGGATCGCCATGTCGAACCTCTCCGACCTCGAGCCGCACCCGCTTGCGTACGCCCTGTTCGCAACCCACCCCTCGATCGGCGAGCGGCTTGCGCTGGCGCGGGAGTGGGAGCGGCTGCGGTGAGGACGCTCGTCGTCACCAACGACTTCCCCCCTCGCCCCGGTGGCATCCAGGCCTTCGTGCACGCGCTGGCCTCCCGGCAGCCGGACGGGGAGGTGGTCGTCTACGCCTCCGACTGGAAGGGCGCCGCCGCCTTCGACGCGGCGCAGGGCTTCCCGGTCGTACGACACCCCAGCTCGCTGCTGCTGCCGACTCCCGGCGCGCTGCGCCGGGTCAGGGCGGTGGCGGAGGCCGAGGGCTGCGACCGGGTGTGGTTCGGGGCGGCCGCACCGCTGGCGCTGCTGGCCGGACCGCTCGGCCTGTCTCGGTCGGTCGCGTCGACGCACGGGCACGAGGTCGGCTGGGCGCTGCTCCCGGGCTCGCGACAGGTGCTGCGCCGGATCGGGCGCGGGGTCGACGTCGTGACCTACCTCGGCGACTACACCCGGTCCCGGCTGACGCCGGCTTTCGGTCCGGAGACGCGGTTGGAGCGGCTGCCGAGCGGGGTCGACACGGCACTGTTCCGGCCGGGTGCAGGCGGCACCGAGGTGCGGGCACGACACGGGCTGACCGGACGGCCTGTCGTGGTCTGCGTGTCGCGCCTGGTCCCGCGCAAGGGCCAGGACGTGCTCATCCGCGCCCTGCCCGAGATCCGCCGGCGTGTCCCGGACGCAGCCCTGCTCCTCGTCGGCGGTGGGCCGGACTCCCCGCGCCTCCAGCGGCTCGCCGCCGAGCACGACGTCGCCTCCGACGTGGTGCTGACCGGCTCGGTGCCCTGGCCCGAGCTCCCGGCCCACTACGACGCCGGTGACGTGTTCGCCATGCCCTGCCGCTCCCGCCGTGCGGGGCTGGAGGTCGAAGGGCTCGGGATCGTGTTCCTCGAGGCGTCCGCGACGGGTCTCCCGGTCGTTGCCGGTCGCTCTGGCGGTTCGCCCGACGCCGTGCTCGAGGGCCGCACCGGCCACGTGGTCGACGGCCGCTCGGTGGCGGAGGTCGTCTCGGCGGTCGCGGGTCTGCTTGCCGACCCTGGTCGGGCGAAGGAGCTCGGGCAGGCCGGCCGCGCCTGGGTGGAGCGAGAGTGGCGCTGGGACGTCCTGGCCGGGCGCCTGCGGGAGCTCCTGGCCGGCGACTGATCGACGTGGGCCGCCCCTTTCGGTGCTACAGCGGCTGGATCCACGGTCGCGACCATGGCGTCGGTTCTCAAGGGGAGCTCCTCCTCGGGTGGCGAGCAAGCACCCTCTGCCTGCCCGACGGCGCACGCCAGGGCCCATTCGGGCGGTTGACGGTCGTCGAACGGGCACCCGCGATCGCGGTGAACGAGTCAGCTCGTCACGGTCCGAGATCCAGAGGCGCGTCCCCGACGCGGCCCGGGCGGGCGACTAGCTAGCCCGCGAACTCCCAGTGCCACGGCTCCGGCTTGGACCCGCCGGCCTGCGCCCAACCGGGCAGGAAGTAGCCGTAGGCCATCGAGTTGGTGACCATCCACTGGTGCTGTGCCGAGCCGAACGTCTGGATGCCGTCGCAGAGGTCGGTGGCGACCCCCCAGCCGTGGTTGCTGCTGCCGGGGAAGGCCGCCAGCGTCGGCTTGGCGGCGGCGACGGCCACCTGCGAGGGGTAGTCCCGGTAGGAGTCGGTCACGCAGATCGGTGCGCCGAACTGCTGGGCGTAGGCCCGGCTCATCGCGTTGAAGGCGGCGGCGGCGTCGGCCCGCAGGATCTGGCCGGCGGTGCCCCACAGCGGGCACAGGGCCGTCGTGGGGATCCGGCCGTTGGGGTAGCCGTTGGTCGTGCCGCCCACGCAGTCGGCGACGGGGCGCAGGGCGTACGCGCCGTCGATCGCCTCGGCGGGGATGCCCGAGCGCTGCCGGGCGATGGCCTCGGCCTGGGCCATCAGGGCCTCGCGAGCGGCGGCGATCCCGGCTGCCTCCTTGGTGGCAACCAGGGCCTGGGTGGCGGCCGTGACGCGCGCGGCGGCGGCGGCCACGGCAGCGTCCGCGACCTTCTTGGCCTCGGTGGCCTGCAACGTCGCGGCCTTCTCGGCGGCCTCGGCGGACTCGGCTCGCGCGGTGGCGGTGGCCTGCGCCGCCTGCGCCTTGGCCAGGCCGTCGACGGCGTCGTTCTGGTTCGTCCCGACCTGCTGGGCGAGCCCCAGGCCGCTGAACAGCTTCTCGGGGTTCTCCGAGCTCGCGAGCGAGGACAGGACCGCGATCCGGGTGTCGCCCATCCCGCTGCGGTACATCGAGGCGATGTACCGGGCGAGCCGCTCCTGCGCCAGCTCGGTGGCCCGCTGCGCCGACAGCAGGCGCGCGGCCTCCTCGCGGGCCTGGCGGGCGGCCTCATCGGCGCGACGCTGCGCGAGCTGGTAGGCCTCGAGCGCCGCGGACGCCTCCGCGTCGGCGATCGCCTGCTGCTTCTGCTCCTCGGTGAGCTGGGTCTGCTGCTGGCGTGCCTTGGCCTCCAGCTCAGCGGCAGACGGGGGCGCGCTCGGCGGGGCCTCGACAGCGGCGGCCGGACCCGCCAGCGCCGTCACGGTCAAGAGCGTCAGGGTCGCCGTCGCCAGCGTCCCTCGCCATGCCCTGCTCAACTCGGTGGTCCTCCAGGTCTGCGGTCGTGCTCGGTCGTGTCTCGTCGAGCAACGAGGCGAACGCCTCGTGCGTGCCCGTCCTGTCCGACTTCGTCAGGACCATGCCTGGCCACGGCGCGCCTCAGACCGCGGTCCTCCACGTGCGAGGAGGGCCGGAGGCACTACCCCAGCGCGGTGCTCCCGCACTGCTTCTAGGGTCAGGCTACGTCAGGCCCATCGATCACGGGGCCGATGCATGGCCCGAACGGGTCATCAGCCTGCGGAGACGACCTGCACGATGCGGGCGCGCACGAGCGGGTCGGCGTAGCGCCGGAGGCTGCGGTGGAGGGACAGCCCGCACGCCAGCAGCAGGGGGACGGCCATCACCAGGGGCCACCACCACGCGCCGAGCTGCGTCGTGCCGCTGATGAGGATGCCGACGACAGCGGTCGGTACGGCCATCCGGATGCTGGCCAGGGCCAGCGCCCCAGGCGGCGCCACCGCGTCGCGGGGGCCGGCGAGGTCCGCACGGTGGGGGCGCCGGACGGAGCCGGCCAGGGCGATCGCGACGACCACGGCGGTGGACACGAGGCCGGCCGCGACGATCGCTGCCACCTCGGCGCCGGTCGGCGCCCCGGGGCTCCGGAGCGACCCGGCGACGGCGGCCAGCACGACGGCGGCCAGGACCGTCTCGGCCAGCACGACCGCCTTGGAGCGCAGCACCAGCGCGGGGTCGTGGGGCAGCGAGGCGAGCCAGACGGCTCCGCTAGCGTCGAGGCAGAAGGCGTTGACGCCGAACAGCAGGCCGGCTCCGGCGGCCACCAACCCCGGCAGGATGATCAGCGACTGCCACGGGACGGCCGCCCCCGCCGCTACGAGGCCGGGCAGGACAGCGAGGACCAGGCCGCCCCGGCGCAGCGCGGGGGCCCGCCAGACGCTGGCACGGTCGACGGCGACCAGCTCGCGCAGGGCGGACCGGTGGGCCGGGCGGCGGCGCACCGGTTCGGTGCGCCGCCCTGCGCCGGCGTCCCCGGGTCTGCGCAGGGCCCACCCGCACAGGCGCGACCCTGCCAGCAGGCCGACGACCAGCGAGACCAGCAGCGCGCCGGTGGTCACCGCCCACCGCAGGTGCTCCCCGGCGCCCCCGGAGATCACCCCGGCGACCACGCTGCGGGTCGGGCTGGCCGCCAGGGCCTCGTCGCCGTAGCCCAGGCGCACCACCAGCACCGCGCCGCCGAGCAGTCCGAGCCCCGTCACGGCCACGAGCCGGCGGCCCCGTCGGGTCTGTCGCAGCCCGACGACCAGCCAGGCGAGTGCCTGCCCGAGCACGGTCAGCCCGAGGACGTAGAGCGCGGAGGTGATCCCGCCGAGCAGCAGGCTGCCGCCGATCGTCAGGTAGGCGGTGAGCGCGGCGAGCACGAGCAGCTGGACGACCCAGACCAGGTTGGCCGGCGCCAGCACCAGGCCGCCGTAGAACATCGTGCTCGGCCGGACCGGGTGCGGGACCAGCTGGTCCGGTGGCACCAGCTCGGCGCCGCCTCCGGCGGTGAGCGGTGCGACGATCGCGAGCAGGCCGAAGCCGAGGTACGCCGAGGGCGCCAGCTCGACCGCGGTCGCGAGGGTCGGGGCGTCCAGCGACCCGCCACTGCCGAGCACTCGGACCAGCAGCCAGCCGAGCACCAGCGCGGACATGACCAGACCGAAGCGCAGCCCCGGTGCGCGGGCCATCTGCCAGCGCAGCGCCAGCATCGCGCGCAGCTGCGTGAGCGCGCCGGTCACCCGAGCAACCGCCTCACGTGATCAGCGTCCGATAGCGCGAGCTGCCCAGGACCCCCGTCAGCTCCGACGCCGGGGCTGCGCCGACCACGCGGCCGCCCTTGAGGACGACGGCCTCCTCGCACGCCTGTACGGCCAGCTCCAGCAGGTGGGTGCTGACCAGGACCGCGGCGCCGGACGCGCGGGCAGCGTGGACCACCTCGAGGGTCGCGTCGACGCCCAACGGGTCCACGCCGTCGAAGGGCTCGTCGAGCAGGAGCAGGCGCGGCTCGTGGAACGCGGCCAGGACGACCGACAACCGCCGGCTCATGCCGTGCGAGAAGCCGGCGGTCACCCGGTCGGCGGCGGCCTCGAGGTCGAAGGCGGTCAGCAGGTCCTGTGCCCGGTCGCGCCAGTGGCTCATGCCACGCAGACGGGCGGCGAGGTGCAGGTGCTCCCACGGGGTGGCGCGGGGGATCAGCCCGCCGACGTCCGGGCAGTAGCCGACCGCGGCGCGTACGCCCGCCGGGTCGCTCGCCGCATCGCGGCCGGCCACGTGGACGGTCCCTGCGCTCGGGGGCAGCACCCCGGCCAGCACCCGCATCGTCGTGGACTTGCCGGCGCCGTTGCGCCCGACCAGCGCCACGCTGGTTCCGGCGCCGACGGACAGGTCGAACCCGCCCACCGCACGCACGGCACCGAAGTCGACGACCAGCCCCTCGGCCACCAGGACGGGAGGCGCGTGGGAGCTCACAGGTGTCCTTCGGTTCGGCAGGCGGCGGGATGTAGACGATGACGGGTCCGATCCCCGAGCGCACCTCCGGGAACGCCAGAGGGGTCCCGCCCGCCGAGCGGCGAACGGGACCCCTCTGGACGGTTGCTAGCTCTTGCCGCCGGCGTACAACGCCTCGACGGCGTTGTCGAACTGCGACATCACGACGGACCGCTTGAGCTTGAGCGAGGGCGTCATCTGCCCGCCCTCCTCGGTCCAGTCCTTCGGCAGGATCGCGAACTTGCGGATCGCCTCGGCCTTGGACACCGCCTTGTTGGCCTCGTCCACCGCGCTCTGGATCTCGGCCACGAGGTCGGGGTCGTCGACGAGGGTCGAGACGTCACTGCTCTTGTCCTTGCTCGCCGCCCAAGGGCCGATCGCGTCGGGGTCGATGGTGACCAGGCAGGCGATGTACGGCTTCTGGTCGCCGACGACCATGCACTGGCTGACCAGCGGGTGCGCGCGCAGGCGGTCCTCGAGCACGGCCGGGGCGACGTTCTTGCCACCCGCCGTGACGATGAGCTCCTTCTTGCGGCCGGTGATCTTGACGAAGCCCTCGTCGTCGATCTCGCCGATGTCGCCGGTGTGGAACCAGCCGTCGATGACCGTCTCGGACGTGGCCTTGGCGTTGTGCCAGTAGCCGCCGTAGACGTTGTCTCCGCGCATGAGGATCTCGCCATCGGCAGCGATGCGGATCGTCACGCCGGGGGAGGGCTTGCCGACGCTGCCGATCTTGATGTTGGCCGGGGTGTTCACGCTGCCGGCCGCCGTCGTCTCGGTCAGGCCCCAGCCCTCGAGGATCGTGACGCCGATGCCGCGGTAGAAGTGACCGAGCCGCGCGCCGAGCGGGGCGCCACCGGACACGGCCCAGGCGACCTGCCCGCCGAGCGCTGCACGCAGCTTGGAGTAGACGAGCTTGTCGAACACCGCGTGCTGCACGCGCAGGAGCAGCGAAGCTCCCCCCTTGTCCTTGGCCTCGGACCAGTCGATCGCGACGTGCTCGGCGCGGTCGAAGATCTTGCCCTTGCCGTCGGCGTGCGCCTTCTGCTTGGCGGTGTTGTAGACCTTCTCGAACACGCGCGGCACCGACAGGATGAACGTCGGCTGGAAGGTCGCGAAGTCGGCAAGCAGGTTCTTGATGTCGGCGCTGTGGCCCATCCGCGCGCCGGCCTCGACGCAGGCGACCTGGATCAGCCGGGCGAAGACGTGGGCAAGCGGCAGGAACAGCAGCGTGGAGCCTGCGCTGTTGAACAGCTCCGGCAGCACGATCGACGCGCTGCGACCGGTCCCGACCAGGTTGGCGTGCGTCA
>Ga0335397_10003363_pt1 | contig 21432 bp, 12 predicted proteins | sample MAT04_FD_205740 | JGI IMG/M metagenome (GOLD analysis project Ga0335397, IMG submission 205740) | Freshwater microbial communities from Lake Fryxell liftoff mats and glacier meltwater in Antarctica - MAT-04 (spades assembly) (version 2) ... | reverse complement strand
TCGCCGTCGAAGTCGAGGTCTCCCGCCACCTTCGAGCGCGCATCGACCATCACGTCGTGGCGCGGGCTCGTCGCGACGCTGCGCACCCATGCGCCGGTGTCGACGTGCACGTGCGTGGTGCGGCCCGCGAGGTCGACGCGACGCTTCACGAGCTGGCCGTCGTCGAGGCGGAGCCACAGCTCGAGCGTCATGGGCACGTCGTCGGCCTTGCCGAGCTCGACGTCGGCGCCGCCTAACACGGGCTCGAACGCGATCGAGACCTCCGGACGCGACGACGCGTGCACCCAGCGCTCGAAGAACGGCAGGAGGTTCTTGCCGGTGGTCTCCTCGAGCACGGAGCGGAAGTCGTCGAGCCTGCAGCCGACGTAGCTGCACCTCTTCACGTAGGCCGTGAGGCCGCGCGAGAACGCGTCGTCACCGATCGTCACGCGGAGGTGATCGAGCGTCGCCGACGTCTTGTAGTAGGCCCAGAGCGTGTAGAGCGACGTGCGGAGCCCGTCGGGATGCTCCTCGCCGATGCCGAGCTGGATGGCCGGCAGCCCCTTTCCCTGCTCGCGGAGATCGAGCCCGATCGGCAAGAAGCGGCGCGCGAGGTAGGTGTCGCGATCGACGCTCGAGAAGTGGCGTGACCACGAGTAGTCGATCTGCGAGAGCGTCGCGAGGCCCTCGCTCATCATGCGGCTCTCCGCGGAGCTCGCCTCGGGCACGACGATGCCCCAGAAGAGGTGCGAGTTCTCGTGCGCCCACGTCTCCTCGTGCATGAGATCGCCGGCGCGCGTGTACGAGTCGGAGAGCAGCGTCATGCCGAACGTCGCGGTGCCCGGGTCGCCGACGTTCGCCGGCAAGCGCACGAGCGTCATGCTGCGCTGGAAGGGGAGCGGCCCGCCGCCGAGCTGCTCGACGAAGTCGAGCACGCCGCCCGACCACGACACGAGGCGCCCGTCGACGGGCATCTCGGGATTGGGGAACACGAACGTGGTCGGCACGGCCCGCCCGGGCACCGGCTTCAGCCCGAGCTTGCCGGCGAACACGTACATGCCGAGCGTGCGTGAGAGCGGATGATCGATCGTCCACGTCGAGACGGTGGTGGCGCCGTCGGTGTGCTCGCTGACCTTCTCGCCGGTGGCGATGACGTCGACGCCCGCCGGCACACGCAGGACGATGTCGCGCGTCATCGCGTCGAGCTGCGTGCCCTGCGGGTCGGCGGAGTCGAAGATGTACGGGATGATCGACTGATGCGCGAAGTACGAAAAATCCTCGCCCTTCGAGCAGACGATGCCGCCGCCCTCCGGGTACGTGCCGCACGCGAGCGTCCCGTCGTAGGGGACGTGAACGATCGTCGACTCGCCGGGCCGGAGCGCGGGCGAGAGCGTGATGTCGATCATGCGCGCCGGCGAGAACACCGAGTCGGTCACCTGGGCGGCACGCCCGTCCGCCGTCACGTTGCCGACGTGGAGACCTTCGTCGAGAGAGAGACCGACCGACCCGAGCGCGTGACCGACCGCGCGGATCTCGAGATCGAGATGAGCGACCGTATCGCCGGTGCGCGGGTCGAGCGTGATGTCGTGCCTCGCGTGGACGCAGTCGAGCGCCGACCGCGTCTCTCCCGGGTTGCGCGGAGAGGGAAGGCTGCGGAGCATTCCTTCCTGGAGCGCCTTCTGGATGAAGAGCGCCGGACCGCGCTCGGCGTCGACGAGCCGTGCGAGCGGATGCGCCTTCGACCCACCCACCTCCGTCAGCTGACTCGGAGCGTGAGCGCCTTGCGCGCTCGCGACTCCCGCGGTCGAGAGCGGCGCGGCCAGCACGCCGAGACCGAGAAGGAGGGAGAGGGGGCGCACGTGCCGCCGTTAGCAGCAATCGTCGTGCCTCTTCGCGAGGGCCGCACGGGGAGCCGATCGCGCGCCGCGAGTAAGGCAACCGACCCGCGTTTCACGCAGAGTTTCACGCGGTTCCTCGAACGGGTCGAGAGGGCCGCTGGGGCTCCGGAACCCCGGACCTGCAGGTTCGGCCGGCCATCGTGCTGCGTCTGCACGCCCCCGCCGTAAGCGAATTGACGCGACCTGCGCCAGGTTGCGTCACCGGGCTGCCTCGTCGGGGGCCGCAGCCCCGAGCCATCCTGGTAAGCTCGGCACCCCCATGCCCATCGACCGCAAGGCCGCCGCGAGCGCGATCGACGCCTTCCTGCGCGCCATCGGACGAGACCCGAGCACGGAGCCCGACCTCGTCGGCACCGGCGCGCGGGTCGCCGACGCCTTCGCCGACGAGCTCTGCGCCGGATACGCCGTCGACACGCGCGACCTCCTCGCGCAGAGCGTGATCGCTGGCGCGTCCGGCGGCCTCGTCATCGTGCGCGACGTGCCGGTCACCACGATATGCCCTCACCATCTCTTGCCCGCGAGCGGCACCGCGACCATCGCCATGCAGACGCGCGCCCGGCTCGTCGGCCTCGGCACGCTTGCATCGCTCGTCGACGCCCACGCGCGCCGCCTCACGCTGCAGGAGCGCATCGGTGAGGCGGTCGTGTCGGACATCGCCGCGGTGCTCGAGCCCGAGTGGGTCGGCTGTCGCCTCGTGCTCGTCCACGGCTGCATGGTCGCGCGTGGCGAGCGAGCGATCGGCACGCACGTCGAGACGGTCGCCCTCCACGGCGCCACCGGCGACGCCGTCGCGCGAGCTCACGCGGCGCTCGGAGTCGGTCGGTGATCGCCGTCGTCACCGGCGCGGGGCGCGGCATCGGCCGCGCCATCGCCGTCGAGCTGGCGAAGCGTGGCTGTGATCTCGCGCTCCTCGGGCGGACGCTCGAGACGCTCGCCCTCGCCGCCGAGGACGTCGTCGCTCACGGACGAAGGGCGGTCGCGGTGCCCTGTGACGTCTCGAACGCCGAGGCCATCGAGGTGGCCGCGGCGCGCGTCTTCGCCGACCTCGGCGTCCCGGACATCGTCATCGCCAACGCCGGCATCGTCCACCGCGCTCCTGTCGAGACGATGACCGAACGCGAGTGGGACGAGGTGATCGACGTGAACCTCAAGGGCACGTTCCTCGTGACGCGCGCCTTCCTGCCCCGCATGCGCGACCTCGGCCGAGGGCGCTTCGTGGCCATCGGGAGCATCTCCTCGACCATCGGAACTGCACGCCAGAGCGCGTATTGCGCTGCGAAGTGGGGAACGGTCGGCTTCATCAAGTCGCTCGCGGAAGAGCTCAGGGGCACGGGGCTCCAGGCGATGTGCGTGATGCCAGGCTCCGTCGACACGGATATGCTGAAGGGGAGCGGCTTCGTGCCGGCGATGAAGCCCGAGGACGTGGCAGCCACTGTCGCCTTCCTCGCGCTCGACGCGCCGGACGCGATGAACGCGAGCTCCGTCGAAGTATTCGGTCCATGAGCGAGAGTCGTCAGCCAGAGAGCATGGGTTTCGAGAATGCCTTCGAGAAGGCGCTCTCCGCCATCCCCGTATTTCCGTTGCCTCAGGTCGTGCTCTTCCCCGAGGCGATCCTCCCGCTCCACGTCTTCGAGCCTCGCTACCGCGCGATGGTCCAGCACTGCCTGGCCACGCACCGGGCGATGGCCGTCGCTCAGGTCATTCCCGGGGAGGACGAGCACGGCCGTCCTCGCATCGCGCCGATCGCCGGTGGCGGCGTCATCATCGAGCACCAGTCGCTCGCCGACGGCCGCTCGAACATCGTGCTCCGCGGCCAGGCACGGCTTCGTCTCGAGGAGCTCGACCCCGACGACGCGCGCCCGTTCCGCGTGGCACGCGCGACGGTCCTCTGTGACATGCCCGTCTCCGTTCGACAGAACGACCGTACCGCGCTCGTCGCCGCCGCGACGATGTTCGCCTCCGAGGTGAAGAAGCACGACCCGAGCTTCACCTTCATGCTGCCGGCTGCGCTCGACGCCGCGCGCGTCGCAGATCTCTGCGCGTTCCAGCTCGTGGTCGATGCCGGCGTGAGGCAAGCGATCCTCGACGAGCTCGACCCGCGCGTACGCGTCGAGATGGTCCTCGGCCAGCTGGCGCTCCAGCATGGCGCGATGATCAACACCGACAAGAATCGCGTACTGGTGCTCAATTGAGCGTGGCGATCAGCGACGGCAAGATCGTCGGTCGCGTCGGGCTGGAGGACGTGAAGGCGAAGGGGACGGTTCGCCTGGAATTCCCGCCGTTCGACGTGCTGGTGGCGTGGGTGGACGGCGAGGTCTTCGCGATCGAGGACGCGTGCAACCACGCGGGCGCGAGCCTGGCGGAGGGCTGGCTCGAGGACAAATGCGTGGTGTGCCCGATGCACGGCTACGTGTTCGACCTGTCGAACGGCAAGCTGCTCCGCCCGAAAGGCCTCTGCGGCGACCAGCGTAAATTCCGCGCCAAGATCGAAGGCGATGAAGTCGTCGTCTACGACGACTTCACGCTCTCGGTGCTTTGACGAAGAGACGCGTCTCCGCGACTCAGCGTCTCTTCGTTTTCGGTTGCGGTCGCTGGTCAGTCGGCGACTTCGACTTCGGACGCCGGCATCGTGCGGTAGTTCTGGTCGACGTACTCGAGGACCTCGTCGAACCACGCGTCCAGCTTCGCGCCGTCGGGCCGCGCCGAGTCCATGTAGAACGTGCCACGGATGCACTCCGGCTTGCCGTCCGGACGGATCCGGCAGCGCCCGTCGACGTACACGATGATCATCTTCGGCATGCGCGTCGCCGACGATCGGTCCGGGAGATTCATGAAGTTGTTCATGATCGCCGCGACCGCCTCGAGGTCGCGAGGGTCCTGCCCGTAGCCGTGCAGGACGTAGAGCACCGGGTAGCGAACGTTCTGCTCGACGTTCTCCTTGAGCGCGTAGCCGGGCGGCAGCGAGATCGCGATCGGCCCCGTGCGCCCCGTGCGCTTGCCGGTGAAGATCTTCTCGCAGTTACCCGTGAGCTCGCACTCGACGCCGAGCTCGTTGATCGACGTCGCCGACGGGTTGTCGCGCGTCTCGACCGTCCGCCGACGATCCGCGTCCACCCAGCGGTGCCCGGCGAGGAAGAACGCCGTCTCGAGCCGGTAGAGGAGCTGAGGCACGGAGCCGACGTGCTGTCCGTCGCCGTCCGACTCGACCTTCTCGCGTGAGGTGTCGAGATCGCCGTAGCGCACGCTCGGCATGTCCGCGAGGTCCGCCCAGCGGATGTCGAACGGATTGTAGAAGGTCGGCTTGTCGGACGGCTGACCGGGGAGGTTGTGGAAGCCGTTGTAGAATGCAACCGATCGCAGCGGGAGCCCGTCTGCGCCTCGCCGGCCGAAGAGCTGTCCCGTGAAGTGGTTCGCGACCGCGGCGAAATTGAAGAGGTCGCGCACGCCGCCGTCGGTGAGGATGTCGAGGCGCTTGTACGCCTCGTCCGTCAGCTGCCCGCCGGGGGCGTCCTTCACGCGCTGCGACACGATGTTGTGCGCGTCGTTCGCGTAGAAGTTCGTGAGGCCGATCGCCTCGGTGTACTTGCCGTCGCCCTCGCCCACGTCGCCCGCGACGTGCCGGCCCGCAGTGTTGGCCACGCCGTCGAGACCGAAGTCGCGGAAGGCCTCGCCCTCGTCGTACCGGTGGTTGCCCTCGGTGCCGTACGGGTTGAGCTGGTAGTCGTAGTCGTCCTGGTTCGGGTCCGGGTTCGTGTCGGCGTTGTAGCCGGGCTCGTCCTTGTCACAGAGCTTGTCGGGACCGCAGTCGTCGTACGGCTCGTGACCGGCGCGGATGACGGGCTCGCCCTGATCGCGAAGGCCGTTCTTGTTGAGGTCGACCGCGAGGCCGAGGTTCACGGGCTTGTCGCCGCCCGGAGCCCATGTGTTGAGGTAGGGCGTCGGGGCGTTGCAGCGGCCCTCGCTGCACACCGGGAACACCGGATCCTTGCAGTCCTTCTGTTCCTTGCACGCCACGCCGCCCTGAGCGCCGTCACAGAAGCTGATGACGGGGAGCGTGCCGTCCGGGTTGTACTCGTCGTCGAAGTAGTTGGTCTCGGCCTTGTACTGATTCTTCGGGTCGCAGCGCCACGCCTTGCACTTCGACTCGATCTCCTTCTGGCGCGCCTCACCCGGGTCGTCGCCGATCGGGTCGACGGTGAACGAGCAGTCGGTGCCGGGCGGAAGGCCGAACGAAGGGTCGCCCTTGATCCAGAGGTCGTCCCGCTTGGGCCCGAGCGCGACGTGCAGGAGCGCGGGGTCGGCGCCCGAGCCGTTCGGGTTGCCCATCGAGAGCGCGAGGTCCTCGAAGATCTGCACGTACTCCGAGCGCGGGAAGTGGCCGCCGTTGCCGTCCCCTGTCTCGTAGAACCAGTGCTCGAAATCCATCGTGTGCGCGAAGGTCTCCTGCATCGGGTAGCGGTTCGGCGCCACCTTCGGGCAGGTCTGGCCGGCGGGGCAGAAGCCGCCGAGCGCGTTCTGCTCGATGTACCAGAGCAGCCACGTCCAGTCGCTCGGCCCGCCGAGCGGCGCGATCATGTCGAACTTGTCGTGGTGGCGCATGCCGAAGATCGCCGCGCCGCCGCCGCCCATCGAGAAGCCCATGACGGCGCGGTGGGTGAGCTTTCGCTTGTGCGTCTTCAGCCCCGCGTCTTCGGCGATGGCTGCCTGGAACGTGCCGAACCAGGGCGTCTGGAACTTGAGGACGTAGCCGTCACCCTCGGCTTCGATGCGCGGGTTCGCGACGGGAATCGGGCGCGGCTTCGGCGCGCGCGGGCCCTTGTAGAGCACGAGGAGGTGACGCATGCGCGCGCCCGGCGGGAACGCGGCCGGGTTCACCGGGAGCGCGACCTCGACCTCGCGGCGCAGCGATTGGCCCATCGAGAGCGGCGCGCCCGCGGTGAAGGTGACGGCCGGCCCTAGCTTGCGAAGCGGCACGTTCGCCGCGCCCTGCGTAAGATCGGTGTCCGCGCAGCCGACGGTGGCGGGAAACGAGGGAAGAGCGAACTCGTCCTCACGCGCGAACGCGGTGGCGGGCGACGAGAGGTAGGCCGACGCGAGCGTTCCCACGCCCCGGAGCTGCGGCGTGCCCGCGGCCAGCGTTCCTTGCGCGAGGTCGAACGTGCTGCAGAGCGGCGCGGCGCGATCGCGGACGTCGACCTTCAGCTCGACGGTCTTGGTGACCGGATTGCCGTTCGGGTCGATGCCGTTCATCGAGGCCTTGATGACGGTGCGTCCGGCGACGCCGCCCTTCACCATGAAGTCGTGGGTCGGGTGGCGCAGATCGAAGTCCGCCTTCAGAGGTGCCTCGGCGATCGTCGCGAGGTCCGTCGTGAACGTCGCGCTGTTCGGCTCGCACACGTCGGGCTCTACGGTGAGGCGTACGGGGCGCTGCTCGCCCGGCGCGACGACCACGCTCGGCGGATCGAACGTGAGGCGAATCTCCTGGCGGTCGGTCGGATCGCAGATCTCTCCGGGCCTCACCTTCGGGCTGTCGACCACGGACACCGCGAGGGGCGTGTCCGAGCACGAAGCGGCGAGCGTGACGGCGAGCAGCGCGGACGCGTGAGCGAGGCGCGTGGCGTAAGGGAGCGAGCGACGGGAGGACTTCACGGCGCGCGAGGATAGCCTCGATCGAGGTCAGCCACGGCGCCTCGGGCCACGCCTGGCCCAAAGTGGCCAGGAAGGGGGCGCAAAATAGGAAAAACCCACGCGAAGGGGCCGGGGGGGCAGCCACACTCCGCGCAGGCGAAGCCCGTCTAAGCAGGTTGCGTACCAGTATAAAAACGCCGCAATAGTGGGGGAACTCCGGCAACGGGGGCGGCCGGTTCGTTCATTTCTGAAAGCCAAAAATACGGATCTGAACGACCTCTGGCGGACGCTTAGCGGATGATGCCGAGACGCACATGAGCCGCTGCACCGGGCCCTCGGGCCCTCCGGACTCTATTTCGTGAGCGTGCAACGAAGCGCGTAGCGACCCTGCGCGGCGAACGCGGTCGCGATGAGCTCGCCGGGCTTCAGCGGCGGCGCCCCGGCGGGACGCGCCCCGCCGCGCGTGAGCTGCGCGGCGCGATCCGCGGACTGACCGTCGTACATGCCGGCGACGCGCTCGACGCACGCGCGCGTCGTCGTGAGCCTCACGCGAACGTAGAGCGCGTGCATCGAGCCGGCGCCCTGCGGAAGACGAATGCGCGCCGTGCCCGGGAGCGTCGTGTCGAACCCCCAGCCGACGACGTCGTCGGTGCAGGCCTCGAGCGTTCGGCCGGCGAGATCCGTGTAGCCGAGGGACTCGGGCTCACCGAGCTGTCCGGTCTCGAGATCGATCGGAAGCACCCAGCGCGTCGCGGTCGAGCGCTCGGCGGTCGGTTGCCCGTCGACGACGAGACCGATCGCGCGCCCGTCGGAGCGACGTGCGAGCCGCGCGCCCGTCGGTCGCCCCGAGTCGACCGCCGCACGCGTGACGTGCACGAGCTCCCGTGCGACCGCGCCGTCGACCTGCCAGATCGTCGTGACCGGAGAGCTCACTCCAGCCGGAGGAGGCGTGGCGATGAACCAGCGACCCGCGGCACGCGTGACGGCGTCGATCTCGACGAAGGGCTCGCCGTCGGCGCGATGGATCTCGACGGGAGCGCGATCGGCCTCGAGCTCGATGGGCGTCATGTCCGTGCGCGTCGAGCGACGGACGACGAGCATCGCATGCGACGGGTCATCGCCAGCCGCGATCGAGAAGAAGCTCGAGTACGCCTGGTAGTAGCTGCCGTACGCCGACGACTGCTTCGTGAAATCGAGCAAGATCTGCGGAGGGATCGTGGGCACGGAGGCGTGCGCCTCGTTCCAACCGGCGAACGGCGACAGCCACTTCACCTGCCACTTGCCCTGCGTGTCCCAGTCACCGCCCTTCGGGCCCCACGCGTAGGCGCGCGCGAGGCCGCCGAGGCGCGGTGAGCTCCGCTCGAGGAGCTCGGGCACCTCGAACGGCATTCCGCGCTCCGACTCGCGGAGCGGCGGCCCGGGCTGCGCGAAGAACGCGGGCAGGTCGGTGACTCCGGCTGCACCCGTCGAGGCGAGGACAGGCGGGCCGCCGAACGTTCGCCGGAGCGAGCCCGAGGCCTGCGGTGTCACCACCGGGGCCTTCGGCTTCGGCGCGGGCGGCGTCGGCATCGTCGGGAGAGTCGGCTCACATGCGAGGACGAGCTGAGGAGGAGAGACGCTCGTCGCGGCGCGATGAGGCGGCGGTGCCGGAGGAACCGGCGGCTTCTTCGTCTCGCCCCATCCGACGCGCAGCCACCCGGCCGCGAGGCAGCCGATCGGCCCGCACGCGCGACGCTCGACCTTGCCGAGCGGGACGAGCGGCTCGGGGAGCTCGAGGCTCTTCCACGTCATGCCGCCGTCGGTGGTCTCGAAGCCGCGGCGCGAAGGCGTCCAGCCGAAGCCGTAGCGGCCCGACACGAAGGGCATGCCCGCGTCGCGGACGAACTGGCCGGCGGTCGCCTTGCCGTCGAGCGCGATCTCGACGCCGAGCATCGCGCCGCCCGCCTCGATCCATCCGCCGACGACGCCGGGCTTGCGCTCCTCGAAGCCGTCGAGCCACACGCCGAGGCGCAGCACGCGAGCGATGTCCGCGGTGACGCTGGGGAACACGATCGGCAGCGTGGTCGCGCGCCCCTTGTCGAGGAGCGTGAGGCGCGCCGGCCCCGTCTGGCCTTGCGGCGGTGACACGACGGCGAGCTTGCCGTCGGCGAGGACGATGACTCGCTCGCCTCCCACGTCGCCACGGACGTGCACCTCGCGCCACGCGTTGTCGTGGCCGAGCACGCAGTAGGGGTGGACCTCCGGCGTCGCGGCCTTCGCCGCGGCCTCTCGCTCGGCCTTCGCCGCGGCCTCTCGCTCGGCCCTCTCTCGCTCGGCTCGCTCGGCTCGCGCGGCGCGATCGTTCTTGCCGGCGTCGCTCTTGCCCTCGCCGACCCCTCCGTCGTCGGCGCCACCATCCAGCCTGGGCTCGATGCGCACGGGCTCGCGCGGTGTTGCGCTCGGGTCGCCGTCCTCGGCGCAGGGGCCGCGCACCGCGAGCGCTCCGTTGCCCGAGGAGGTGACGACACGCGGTCGATCGAAGCGCTTGAGCTCGTTGAGCCGGCCGCGCAACGGGTCGTACGCGTAGATCGCGGAAGCGCCGCGCGGCTCGCCGCAGACGAAACCGAAGGCGCCGACGGCGTTCGCCCGCGTGAGCGACACCGGATGACAGCGCGCAGGCTTGAGCGGGAACGCACCCTGCACCATCTCCGTGAGCGCGCCGTCGGAGAGGCGCACGCGCGCGAGCGCACCGTCGCGTGCGACGACCGCGGTGCCGTCGGTCAGTGGCCAGCCGTCCTCGATCGCGGCCACGAGCGGTCGCTTGCCGAAGATTCGAGTACCTGCATCCTGCACGGATTCTTCGCGTGAGCCCTCTGCGGCCGCGACCGCCGTCGCGGTCGGTCGCGCCGACGGCACGGCCGTCGCCCCGGGAGCGACCGGGAACGGCATGGGGACGATCACGCCGCCGCCGCCCGGATAGCCGCCGGGGTAATACGGCCTCGTGGGCGTCGGCGTGGAGAGCAGCTTGCCCTTCGCCTCGCGCGGCGCGCCGGAGAGGCGCGCGATCGTCCCGTCGGCGCGGACCTCGAACCAGGCCTCGCTCTTGCCGTTCTCGATGCCGCCGACCGCGAGCGAGTCGCCGCTGACGAGCACCTGCCTCGGCTCCATCGGCAGATCGAGCGCACGCCAGGTCGCGCCGGCGTCGTAGGTCGCGACGCCGCCGCGGAGATCCGTGATGGCAGCGGCCCGCCAGCCGTCGGCGGCCGCGAACCCCGAGACGAACGGGCTCGCCGGCCAGGGCCCGAGGTCGAGCACGGCGCCGGTCTTGCCGTCGATCGCGAGGTAGGCGTTCTGCGCGCGGATGTAGACGCGGTCGAGCCCGGGGACGATCGCCTGGATGCTCTGGAACGAGGCGAAGATGGGCCGCGCGGTCTCGAGCCAGTGATCCGCGCGCCACACCGTCGTGCCGAGCACGAAGAGGAAGCCGCCGCCGAGACGCTCGGGCAGCGCCGTCGTGAGCTGCGGCGCCTGGGGCAGCCGTTCCTCGGCGATCGAGATCGAGCCGTCACGCGCGGTGACGACACGAAGCCCCGCGGTGATCGCGCGCAGGCCGCCGCCAGGCTCGTTGCCGTAGCCCTGCGTGTCGTCGACGACCTCGGGGAAGAGGCGCGCGTGCTGCACCGTCGGGTCCGCGCTCGCGCCGACACCCACGCCGCGAAACGCGCTGGCGTCCGCCGAGCGCGCGGGCGCACCCGAGCCACACGCCACGGGCATCGCCGCGATCGCTGCTGCGATCACCGCCGGAAGAGGAACGACCCGTAGCGCGCGCATGCCCTAAGTAAAGGCTAACACGCGCTCGCCTTATTCCTTGGCGGCCCTGAAACTCAGGCGTGTCCGCGGCGCGCAGCGCCGTTCGCCGGAGTTTACGGCCTATCCACTTGGTCGTAGTGCTTGACCTGATCGTCGATCACACCGGCGAGGCGCTCGGGCGCGGACGTGACGGCCCAGAGGTAGTCGGCCGGGAAGTTCTTGCGGATGCGCGTGCGCGAGGCCTGCGGAAACTTGTCGGGGGCGAACAGGATGCTCTCGCTGTTCTCGTTCGTGCCCGCGTGCTGGTGGCAGCCGATGCAGTTCGACTGCGCGTTCGTCGCGCCCTTCTCGAGGTACGGGTTCGAGACCCACGAGGGCTTGTCGACGCCGGCGTATGCCGCCTCGATCGCGTCGCCGAGCGAACCGTCGAAGCCGCCACGCGGGTCCGGGTCCTTCTCCTCGTACGAGACCGAGACGTTCATCTTGTAGTTCTTCCACGGACCGTCGAGGTTCGTGATTTCGCTAGGGCGATCGGCGCCGAAGTCCTCGTTTGGCTTGTCGGACCACCAGATCGTGATCCAGAGCCACTCGCGGAGCTCCTTCGTCACGAGGTGCATCGCGGGCATCCGGAACTTGGTGCCGTCGGCCATGGCGACCGTGTAGATCGCGTCCTCCGCGGGGTCGGCCTGGCCGACGCCCTTGCCCCAGCCGCCCTGGTCGCTCGTGCCCGCCATCTTCGCGGCGATCGTCTTCGCGTCCGTCGCGTAGGTCGGCAGCGGGAGGTGCTCGGTGCCGAAGTTCGCGCGGTACCACGACATCTTCACGAGCGCGGCGTCGACCGGGAACTCCTGCGAGAAGCAGGGAGCGAAGTTCGTCTTCGAGACGGGCTCCGTCTCGGGCTTGATCGCGTTCGCGTCGAGCTTGGGCAGGCAGTCGAAGAGCGAGCCGTACTCGCCCATGAGGTGCGAGAGGATGCTGGGGCTGTAGACGACGCGGTGGTTGCCGCCGAGGCCCTGCACCGAGGTGTCGTCCTTCACCTGGAGGATGCGCTCGAAGTAGTCCTTGTCGCTCGAGGCGCCGAGCGAGGTCGCGTTCCAATCGAAGGCGCGCTTCGCGTCGGTGGCGGTGAACGGACGGCGAGCCTTGCGGTCCTCCGCGGTGCGGTCCGCGTACATCTTGCCGAACATCCGCTCGAAGTCGTCCTTGCCGTACCACGTGCGAAACATCGGGACGGTCGCGGGCTTGGCGCCGCTCTTCAGGGTCGAGTTGGCGACCTTGACCGGCGTGAGCGCGCGGCCGACGGCCTTCCATGCGGCAGCGCGACGAGCCTTCTGCGAGCTCTCGAGCGTCTCGAAGCTCGCGCGCATCGCCTTGTCGGCGGGGTAGTCGACGGCCTTGCCGATCGCCTTGCGCTCGAGGGGGCGGAGCTCACCCTCCTGAGCCTGGGCGCCTTCGGTGTCGTCGGTGGCGCTCGCGCTGCAGCCGGCGGCGGCTGCGACCGAGAGGGCGAGGGAGATGCCGAGCAGCTTGGGGGACACGTTGATCATGGCGTCGGCGTGGCCTCAGTTTGACGGATCGCCCAGTCGGATGCAGCGATGAATTCCTTTTTCGTCGCGCCGCTGGCGTCGCGCACCATGAAGTACAGCCAGCCGTCGGACCGGAAGTGGGGGAAAAGCGCGAACTGCCCGGGGTTCATGTGGGTGATGCGCTGCTTCTTGCCGGTGACGAAGTCGGTGATGTAGATGTCCGCGCCGCCCTTCTCCTTGTACTTCGCGAACTCGGCGTCCGAGGCGAAGTCCGCGCGCGTCAGGTAGTGGTGCGTGACGAGGAAGCGCTCGTCGAACGAGAAGTTCGCCTTGTTGCCGTCCATGCAGATGCGGCCGATGGGCTTCAGCGTGAAGCGGTAGCCGTCGCCCGCGAAGGTGCCGGTGACCTGACGGACCTGGTAGCCGAGCTGGCCGTGCTCGCCGGCGACGCGCGCCCCGAGGAGCGTCGAGGAGCGGGACATCATGATGTCGCCCTCGAAGGGCGTGTTCAGCTCGACCGACTGCTTGACCTGGTAGCCGGACTCGGCGTCGTTGCCGAGCGCGAACATCACGCGGATGATCGCCTTCGCATCAGGGCCGAACGTCGGCGAGAGGTCGTGGTCGCTGGCGGTCTGGCCGGGGTTGTCGCTCGCGAACTTGCCGTTGACGACGAAGTGGTCGGCGACCGAGTTGTCGCCGATGCGCTGGCCGACGGTCTGGTAGAGGCCGATCGTGTCGAGCTTCGAGCACTGGGGCTCGTTGAAGCTGATGCGCGTCGTCGAGGGGTTCGTGAGGAGGCTCTGCGCGCAGAACACGCCGCCGTTCGAGGTGCCCTGGAACATGAAGCCCTTGTTGTCGGGCCAGAAGTCGGGGTCGTACTTGGCGGATGCCGCGATGTCGCGCGTCTTGGGGCCGCCCGCGGTGAGTGCTGCGCCGAGGTCGGCGATGACGGCGCCGTCCGTGCCGCCGCCCGACATGCCGTTGGCGACGAAGCGACCGTCGGCCGAGGTGCGGGTCCAGTAGAACGTCTTGTAGGCGAGCTCGCGGAGGACGCGGACCGTGGAGCCGTCCTGCGCCCAGCCGGCGCCGTAGTCCTTCGACTTCGAGTCGGCGAAGATCTCCTTGCCCTCGAACGTCTGCTTGAAGCAGTCGAGCGGCTTCGCGGCGGCGTCGCACGCGAACATCGGGACGCGGTTCTCCTTGTTCACCGACGCCCAGCTCTTCGACTTGATCTCGCTCGCGTGCGCCTTCAGCTGGGTGAAGTCGTCGGTGCAGGTCGTGGGGCGAGCCTCCTCCTTGAGGAGGGTCTTGAGCTTCGGCATGCCCTTGTCGAGCCACGTGGCGATCGCGTTGTACTCGCTGGAGCTGAGGCGATCGTACTCGGGCTCGATCGGCATGAGCGTGTTCGCGCGGAACTTGGCGAACTCGTCGTCCTTGCCCTCGAAGAGCTTCGTGAGGATCTGCGACTGCGCGTACGTGGCCGGCGTGCGCGTCTTGTCGACGGTGGCGGCGTCGCCGAAGTGCGAGCCCGCCGTGAGGAAGCCGAGCTTCGCGGGCGCGAACGTCGACGTCGGGTCTGCCGGGTCACGGCGCAGGTAGTTGATTCGCTCGTCCTTGGACTTCGACTCGTCGGAGAGGAACGCGATGGTCGTCTTGTAGTCGGCGGCCCACTTGGTGAGCGTCGCCGTGTTCACGTCGTGGCAGCGGTTGCACTGCTGCTGGGCGTTCGGGACCTTGGCGCCGAGGATGGCGAGGGCCTTGGTCGCGAGGTCCTTGTCGCTGAGGGCGGAGTCGGCGACCTCCGTGTCGTCCTCGGAGGCAACCGAGCAGGCCACACCGAGGGGGCCGACCACGAGAGCGAGGAGGGAGAGAGAGAGGAGGGACCGCATGAGGTTCCTATGTGCACTCTGTATGCCAGATGATTCCAGTGTGTGCTCATGTGGGGAAGAGTCCTCCGGTGCCCATTTCCCCCAGTCGAGCGATGGCCTGGCTTGAGACGCGTCGGGGATCATGAATGGACCTGTCGCGATCGGTGATGGACGGACGATCCAGGCGACTGTCGGATGATTCCAGTCTCAGCGGACACGTGAGGGAACTCGCGAGACCGGCCGAACCGGGCTAATTCCGGTGGTCATGTCGAACCCGAAGTCCTTCGTCGTGGCTGTCGCAGGTGCCACCGGCGCCGTCGGCCGCGAGATGCTGAAGATCCTCGAGCACCGGAAGTTTCCGATCTCCCGCCTCGTCCCGCTCGCGAGCAAGCGAAGCGTGGGCAAGAAGCTCCCGTGGAAGGGCGGCGAGGTGACGATCGAGGAGCTCGGTCCGAAGTCGTTCGAAGGCGTCGACATCGCGCTCTTCAGCGCCGGCGCGAGCGTGTCGCGCGAGTACGGGCCGATCGCCGCGAAGTCGGGCGCCGTCGTGATCGACAACTCGAGCGCGTGGCGCATGGACCCCGACGTCCCGCTCGTCGTGCCCGAGGTCAACATGGCCGCGGCGAAGAATCGTCCGAAGGGCATCATCGCGAATCCGAACTGCTCCACGATCCAGATGGTCGTCGCGCTGAAGCCGCTCCACGACGCGGCGCGCATCAAGCTGATCATCGTGTCGACCTACCAGGCGACGAGCGGCAAGGGACACGAGGCGGTCGAGGACCTCCTGCAGCAGTCGCGCTCCGTGCTCGCCGGCACCGCCGTCACGCATGCGGTGTTCCCCGGCCAGATCGCGTTCAACGTGCTCTGCGACTGGAAGGCGGGCGAGGGTGACTACTCCGAAGAGGAGTGGAAGATGGTCCACGAGACGCGGAAGATCATGGGCGACGACTCCATCGGCGTCTCGCCGACGACCGTGCGCATCCCCGTCGTCAACGGACACTCCGAGGCCGTCCACGTCCAGTTCCATCGCCCGATGAACGCCGACGAAGCGAAGAGCCTCCTCCGCAACGCCGAGGGCGTCGTGCTCATGGAGGAGGCGTACGCGCCCGGCAAGCACCCGCAGCCCGCCCACGCGACCGGAACCGATCACGTCTTCGTCGGCCGCATCCGCAACGACCTCGCGGTGCCGGGCGCGATCGACATGTTCGTCGTCGCCGACAACCTGCGTAAGGGCGCCGCGCTCAACGCCGTGCAGATCGCCGAGCGCCTGTTCGCTTAGGCACCTTTTAGGGTACGAGCCGACCATCGTCTCGTCGTCGAGGAAGAGGACGTGTCCCTTTCTCTCGGTCGAAGCTCTGGCGACGGAGCGCGAAGCGGGCTCGCGCTCGAACGTCATCGGCGCATCCTCCATCATCCGGGAGGGCAGCGACACGTCCACTCCGCGCAATGTCGTGGCGGTACTGGCTATCTGGCGATTGTCCACGAGGAACGGCCTCGGCCGTCCTTGGTGTGTAAGGCGGGGACCGGCGCGCGAACAGCTGCGACGCTCCGCCGGTGGCGGTACTCTCGTGGACGTTGAAGAAAGACGAGGAGTCCGCCGGCAGCGCCCGGCTACCTGAAGTGGAGGAGGCCGCGATGCACTCGCAGGTCCTCATGCGCCCCAAGGACGCCGCATGACCAGGCCGCCGGCGAGGATCTACATCGTCGAGGACGAGGCGGTGATCGGCATGGATCTCGAGGACCGCCTCCGGCGCATCGGCTACGTCGTGTGCGGTCGCGCCGCGCGCGCCGAGGACGCGATCCGCGCCATCCCGCTCGCCGCGCCGGACCTGCTCCTCGTCGACGTGAACCTCGGGCCCGGCCCGAGCGGCATCGACGTCGTGGAGCGGACGCGCGGTCTCTGCGACGTGCCGGTCATCTTCCTCACCGCCTACGCCGATTCACGCATCGTCGATCGCGCGCTCGAGACGCGCTCGTATGCGTACATCGTCAAGCCGTTCCAGATCGAGGCGCTCCGCGCGAGCATCGAGATGGCTCTCAGGCTCTCGGCCGCCGAGCGGCTCCTCGGAGAGCAGACCAACCAGCTGCGTCGCTCACGGGCCTTGCTGCAGGCCGCCTTCGATGCGACGGCGGACGGCATCCTCGTGGTCGATCGAGAGGGCGCCGTCGTTGCCGCGAACAAGCGCCTGAACGAGATGTGGCGCATCCCGAGCGAGGTCGATGACGGCTCGGCCGGTGGTCTGCATCTCTCGATCGCCGCGCAGCTCTTGCTCGAGCCGGGGGAGGGCCTCGAGCTGACGACCGCGATGACGGCGGGCGCCTGCGAGCGGCTCCGCCACCCCGACGGCCGGCACTTCGAGCGGCGGACTCATCCTCAGGTGCTCGACGACGAGATCGTCGGGCACGTCATCAGCTTCCGCGACGTGACCGCTCACGAGGCCGCGGCGGCCACCGAGAAGGAGCGCGCGAGGCTCGTGCTCGAGGCACGCCACCGCGAGGAGCTCTTCCACGAGCTGAACCATCGCATGAAGAACAACCTCCAGGCGATCATGGGGATGCTCCGGCTCGAATACACGGATCTGCCGGACGTCGTGGCGCAAGACAGGCTGCCCCGCATCCTGGAACGCATCCAGGCGATCGCGATGGTTCACGAGCAGCTGAGCCTCGCCGAGCCCGCGGAGGTCGCCACCAAGGACTTCCTCGAGCGGCTGGCGCGGTCGGTCGTTGCGACGCATGGACGGGAGGCGTCGATTCGTCTCGACGTCACGGAGCGAGCGCCCATCGTCCTCTCGCCCGACGACCTCATGACGGTGGGCATGATGATCTCCGAGCTCCTCGTGAATGCCGCCCGTCATGCATTCCCCGACGGCCGCACGGGGGGCCTCACGGTGACGCTCGACGGCTCCGGCGACCGCCCGCGCCTCTCGGTCGAGGACGACGGCATCGGCCTTCCGTCGCTCGTCGATGCGAGTCGAACCCTCGGGCTTCGCCTGGTCCGGAGCTTCGCCGCGCGCCTCCACGCCGAGCTCGACTTCGAGACACCGCCCGCCGGCGGCACGCGTGTCGTCCTCACGCTCCCCCGCGTGACCGGTCACGTCACGTCGTGAGCACGAGCTGCTGCGCGTGACGGCCGCAGCACGCACATGACGTCCGGGACCGCCGTCGCCTTCCCCGCGACGAGCTGCACCGGCGCGAGCGTGCCGGTCGGCATGTCGTACGACCAGATGCCGTACGCGCTCGCATACAGGACCTTCTGGTTCCACGTCGTGATGCGCGTCAGGAACTTGTGCTCGAGCGGGCTCGGCGAGTCCGCGAAATATGGGTCTCGGTTCGCCCTCGTCGCCCAGGCGCGACCGCGTGTCAGCCCGCGATCTCGCGGACCCCCTCGAGAAGCACGTCGATCTCCTCCGAGGTGTTGAACAGGTGCGGGCTCGCCCGGACGGTGCCGGGCAGATGCGCGCGTGCGTGGAGCACGTGCGTGCAGTGGAAGCCCGCCGACACGCACACCCCGAACATGTCGCACAGCGCGCGCGCGACGCTCTCCTGCGTCATCGCGGGCGCGTCGACCACGAACGTGGCGAGCGCGATGCGCTGCTCGTAGGGCAGCTTCTTCGCGAGGACTCGCACGCCCGGGATGTCCGAGAGGCCCTCGAAGAGGTACTTGCTCATCGCGAGGTCGTGCTCGCGGATGGCCTCCATGCCGATCGCACGCATCCACTTCACGGCGGCGCCGAAGCCGATCGTCGCCTCGATCGCCGGCGTACCCGCCTCGAACTTGAACGGCGCGTCGCGAGGAACGAAGCCGCCGACGTCGACGTCGTTGTTGAGGGAAACCATGCCGCCGCCCACCTGGTAGAGCGGGCACTTCGCGAGGAACTCCTTCTTCCCCCACAGGATGCCGACGCCCGACGGCCCGAACGCCTTGTGCGACGAGGCCGCGAGGAAGTCGACGCCGAGCTTCGTGACGTCGAGCGGGAGGTGTGAGAGCGACTGCGCGGCGTCGAGGAGGACGGGCACGCCGTGCTTCTTCGCGATGCGAACGACCTCCTCGACGGGAGCGATCGCGCCAGTCACGTTCGAAACATGCCCAATCGAGATGAGCTTCGTCTTCGAAGTGATGAGCCCCTCGATGGCCTCCCAGCGAGGGACGCCGTCCTCGTCGATCGGAACCGGGACCGGCTTGCCGTGCATGCGCCAGGGGATCCAGTTCGCGTGGTGCTCGCTCGCGGGGAACACCACCTCGTCCTCGGGGCCGAGCTGGAGGCCGTTCGCGACGAAGTTGATCGCCTCCGTCGTGCCGCGCACGAGGACGATCTCGCCGGGGCTCGCGCCGATGAGCGCGCCGACCTCGCGCCGCGCGTCGTCGAACAGGCGTGTTGCCTCCTCGCCGAGCGAGTGGACGCCGCGGTGCACGTTGGCCGTCGAACGCTCGTAGTAGTTCACGACGGCGTCGATCACCGCGCGCGGCTTGGGCGTGGTCGAGGCGTTGTCGAGGAAGACCAGCGGCCGCCCGGAGAGCTCTCTCGTGAGCAGCGGGATCTGCGAGCGCACGCTGCGTGCGTGTCGATCGATCGTTTCCTTCATCGTTCGACTCCTTCGAAAAGCTCGTAGCCGGCAAGAGGCGCGATGCGCCGAGAGATGCGGTACTTCCCGTTCGGCTCGACCGCAATGGCCGTGGCCGGTCGCGCGGTGATCGTCATCCCCTCGAGCAGCGGCGCCAGCGCGGCCTGTGCGGCCTCCGGCGAGCCGCCGACCACCTCGAGCTCGAGGCTCGACGCGTCACGCTGCACGACCTGGTACGCGCGCGGCGAAGCCGCAGCGATGGCGCGATCGATCGCGCCGGGGGTCACGATCGCACCGTCGGGACGGAGGATCGCGTCGTCGAGCTTGCCCTCTACGCTCACGAGCGGCGGCACGGTGGTGAAGCGCGAAGGGGCGTCGGCCACCTGGACGAGGTCGCCGATCACGTAACGCACGAGCGGCTGCACCTCGCGGTCGAGGGTCGTCACCACCACGAGCGCGACGTCTTCGGCGCCGGGGGTCGGCACCTTCGCGCGCAGCAGCTCCACGTGCGTGGTGAAAGGTGCATGATGCATGAGCCCGTCGTCGGCCTGGACGAAGAGGATGCCCGCCTCGCGCGCGCCGTACACCTGCACGACGTTCGCCGGCAGGTAGACTCGCGCGAGCGCCTCGCGATGCGCCGCGGTCGTGAGCCCGCGCGTCAGCCCGACGAACCCGCGCACGTCGAGGCGCCTGCCCAGGACGGCGGCATGTCGCGCGAGCACGTCGAGGTAGAACGGATCGGCGAGGAGCCCGTTCGTCTCGTGACGCGCGAGCTCGTCGAGCATGCGCGTCATCACCGACTCGGACCAGAACGTCGGGTCCTGGCGTGAGTTCAGGTGGAGGCGGTTGCCCTCGAGGCGCTCCTCGTACTCGGGGTCGCCCGACCCGCACGAGCCGGTGCCGCGCTCCGGCACCCAGAGCACCGCATCGCGGTACGCGTGGCCCGCTGCCAGCGCCGAGGCGACCTTCGCGCTCACGCCGAGCGCACGTGCCTCCTGGGAGCGCCACCATGCGCCGTCCCACAGGAGGCGGATGCGCGACTCGGCGAGCCCCGTCTCGACGACGGCGAGCTTGCCCGACGCGAGCTCGGCCTTTGCGTCACGGCCCTCGGGCACCCATGCCTTCGGCAGCGTCGGCCGGATCCTCGCGGCGGTGAGGAGCGGCAGTGCGGCCAGCGCCGTGTCGAGCTCGGCAGCCTCGGCCGGCGCGCTGAGGCCCTGCTTGGCGTAGAAAGGTACGTTCGCGAGCGCACCGCGGATCGCGCGCACGGTGCGGAGCGCATGCTCTGCGTCCTGCGAGACGCGGGCGGGGATCTCGTCGAGAGGCGGCATGTGGGGCGCCAAATAGCACAGGCACCGAGCGCCGCGAATGCGTCGAGGGCTCTATCCGCCGGCGGTGCTCGCGGGTCGCTTGACGCGGTGCTCGACGGCCCAGAACAGCGGGATCAAGCACGCACTCATGCCGATCGCCGTGTACGCGGTGGCGGTCACACCCACGAGCTTGTGGTCGGGAAGCTCGGTGAGGAACTGCGCCGAGGAGAACGCGCCCAGCGCCGCCGCGAGGTGCTGGACCGAGGACTGGATCGAGCCGAAACGAGCGCGCTCCTCGGGCCGCGGAACCTTCGACGTCAGCGTGTTGTACGAGACGTTCCGGAACGCGGTCGCCAGCATGTAGAGCACGAAGATCACCATCACCGGGAACGCGGGCGGGATGCGCGTGAAGCCGAGGAAGATGACCGTCGAGAGGAGGACCGTGCCGAACGTCGCGACGCGCGCCGAGCCGAAGCGATCGACGAGCATGCCCACGCCGCGCATCGCGACGAAGCTCACCGCGCCGCCCACGAGATAGAGCAGGCCGAGGTGGGCTCGCGGGTAGCCGAGGTTGTAGAGCATGTACGGCGTGAGGTTCGGGATGAGCATGAACGTCGAGCCCATCACGACGGCTGTCATCGTCAGCGAGAGGAGCACGTCGACCCGGAGGAGCTCGAGGAGGTCTCTTCCGAACGGTCGCTGTCGCGCCTGCGCGAGGTGGCCGACCATCGGAGGGAGGGCCGCGCCCGCGAAGGCCGTGATGATCGCGCCGAGCACCGAGACGGCGACGAACGGGAGCCGCCAGCCGCCCTGACGAGCGAGCTCGAGCCCCGCAGGAACGCCGAGGATCGACGCGACCGAGAACGCACCC